>Ga0100390_10002625_pt1 | contig 15899 bp, 14 predicted proteins | sample CryGeymeta201514_FD_81540 | JGI IMG/M metagenome (GOLD analysis project Ga0100390, IMG submission 81540) | Groundwater microbial communities from Crystal Geyser aquifers in Utah, USA - Crystal Geyser metaG 2015-14 | ecosystem: Environmental > Aquatic > Deep subsurface > Groundwater | place... | reverse complement strand
TAGCAATTTAAGTGGTTAGTTGAATTGCCCGACCGGCACACCCTGACCCTGGCCGGTAAGTGCGCCAAGGGCGATATCATCACGGTGCGTAACGCCGACAGTGGCGTGGTGCTTGGCCGGACCAGCCGGGCGGCCAGCAGCACCTCCTGGACGCTACGCATTGCCCGCCTAAGCACGGCCCCCTGCCGGGTTCGCGCCGAGGCGGGCGGTGAGTCCGCGGAAAAGGCGGTGAGCAACGCCCCCGAGGCTTGCCTCAGCCCGCCGGTTGAACCGCCCACCACGCCGCCCCCGCCCACGGCCGGGTCAGGGTCATATCAGGTGCTGGCCTTCAACGACCTGGGCATGCATTGCTATGATCGCGACTTCTCCGTACTTTCCCTGCTGCCCCCCTTCAACGTCATCCACGCCCAAGTGGTCAAGAAGGGCGGCGAGCCGGACCTCCTGAATGACAGCCAGGTGAGCGTCTCCTACGCGGCCGTAACGGACCAGCAGGGTTCCCGCACCACCACCAGCGTTGGCAAGACCAATTTCTGGGACAATATCTACGGTCTCTTCGGCGTGACCCGCGCGGTTGACGTGGGCATCCTGGGCGCCAAGATGCCCGGCGCCGCCAATACCCCGCAACCCATGGGCGCGTATGACCCCCAGAAGGGCTGGTTCACCGCCGCTGGCATCCCGATCACCGCCATCGACGACCAGGGCCAGACCAATGATTACCCGATGATGCGCATCACGGCCAAGGACAAGACCACCGGCACCGTGCTCGACTCCACCGATATCGTGCTGCCGGTTTCCGCCGAGATGCACTGCAGCGACTGCCATGCCAGCGGCGGCGTCGCGGCCAACAGCCAGGAAGCGGCCAACTACGGCATTGCCGCCTGGAGCATCAAGACGGACAGCGAACAGGCCTATCGCCAGAACATTCTGATCCTGCACGATGCCAAGCACAACACCAACCTCATGGCCTCGCAGCCGGTGCTGTGCGCCTCCTGCCACTACTCACCGGCCCTCGACCTGGCCGGCGCCGGCCCCCAGGGTAATCAGCTCGGCAAACCCCTGCTCTCCGCCGTCATCCACGGCCGCCATGGCAAGACCATGGCCGGCAACCTGCCGAATACCAGCAACCCGGCCATTATTCCTGAAAACGGCACCACCTCCTGCTATTTCTGCCATCCCGGCAGCACCACCAAGTGTCTGCGCGGCGCCATGGGTAGCGCTGGCCTGACTTGCCAGAACTGCCACGGTGGCCTGCTGGCCGTATCTGGCGCCCTCGGCGGCAACCGGACCCCCTGGGTGAACGAGCCGACCTGCCAGTCCTGCCATACCGGCGATGCCGTAAGCCACCTGGGCAGCTCGATTCGCGGCACGGTCACCTATAATCCGGCCGACCCCACCGCGACACCGCTGGTGGCCACCAACAAGCGCTTTGCCGAGGAGAGCAACACCCTGTACCGCAACAGCCGCGGTCATAGCGGCATTGCCTGCGAAAGCTGCCACGGCAGCACGCACGCCATCTGGCCGTCCCTTGAGCCCAACGACAACGTGGCCGCCACCCAGATCCAGGGCCACGCCGGAACGATCATCGAGTGCAGCGCCTGCCATGGTACCGGCCTGGCCCTGACTACCGCCGGCCCCCACGGCATGCACAACGTCAATGATAAGGCCTGGAACAAGGACCACGAGGAGTTCTATAAAAAGGATCCGCTTGCATGCCAGGCATGTCACGGTACCGATCTGCGCGGTACCGTGTTGTCACGGGCCGCGGCCGCCCGGACGCTGGCTGGTGACGACAACCAGGTCGTGTCAATAGCCAAGGGCACCCGGATCGGTTGCGGCCTCTGCCACGACAATCCGCTCACCGGCGGCTCCGACCCGGTGCCGACGCCGACGCCGACGCCAACCCCGGCCCCGGGCAGCCCGGACGGCGCCACCCTCTATACCGCCTATTGTGCGTCCTGCCACAAGGCACTGGCCACCTCCTCCAAACGGGGGGTCGGTTCCAACACCATCCAACAGGCCATCGCGGCCGACAGGGGTGGCATGGGCTCGCTCACCTTTCTGAGTACGGCCCAGATTGATGCCATTGCCTATGCCCTGTCACATTAGATAAATTGGACAACAGGCTGCCCAGTCGGGCGCCAGGGGGGAAGACGCAAGTCTTCCCCCCTTTTTATTGGCAACCAGGCCGGCGCAAGGTTCTCAAGAAAGCCCTCCTCTTTTGCAAGCCGATTCTTTACAATGGGATGGGGTCAAGAGATGAGCAGGGAAAAAACCATGACAAGCTGGCGGAAGACCATGCGGCTCTGGCCGCTGCTCCTGCTCTGCGGCCTGGGGCCGGCCTGCTGCCTGGCGGCGGACGCGGGCCTGCCCTTTGCCCCGGGCGAAAAACTCACCTTCCAGCTCAGGTGGGGACTGATCCCGGCCGGCAGCACCACCCTCATGGTGGCGCCTACCGAGAAAATGGACGGCGCCATGGCTCAGCACCTGGTGATGACCGCCGAGACCAATGCCTTTGTGGACGTGTTCTACAAGGTGCGGGACCGGATCGACTCCTATACCAGCGCCGATGTCAGCTATACCCTGCTGTACCGCAACCGCCAGCGGGAAGGCCACTCCAAGCGCAACGTCGTGGTCAATTTCGACTGGACCAGGATGCAGGCTGTCTTCAGCAACTTCGATGAAAAGAACGAGCCCATCGCCATTCCCCCGGGTACCCTGGATCCGCTGGCCTCGTTCTATTACGTGCGCACCCTGGTGCTGCTACCGGGCAAGGTACTTTACCGCCCCTTGACCGACGGCAAAAAAGCGGTGATCAGCCAGGTGCGGGTTCTGGCCGAGGAGGAGGTCACGGTGCCGGCCGGCACCTTCCAAACCATCCGCTTTGAGCCGGACCTGTCCGAGGCCGGCGGGGTGTTTGAAAAGAGCAAAGATGCCGGGATGACCGTCTGGGTGACCGCCGACCGCCGTCACATCCCGGTGAAGATCACCAGCAAGGTGGTGGTCGGCCATTTCACCGGTGAACTGCTAAGCATGGAAGGGGTTCAGGAACTCCCGGCCGCCCCGTAAGCCAGCGCGGCCCAAGCCAACTCCTGCCGCACCATTTCCCGGAGCTCCAAGGGCGCCAACACCCGGGCCCCGGCCCCCCAGGAGAGCACCCAGCGCATCACCTCCCTGAGGTTGGTGGCCGGGAAGCTCAGTTCCGCGCCGCCGTCGGCCATGGCGGTCAAAACCTGTCTGACATGCCACTGCCGTTCGGCCGCGTACGGGGCGGTGGGCTTGTCGAAGCGCAGCCGCACCCGAAATTCCTGGTCGCCGCCGAAAATACCGAAGCGATTCTCCAGCAATTTTTCCGCGTCAAAATTCTTGGGTATGGCAAAGGTGCGCGACTGCATCTCGGCCCGGCGGATGCGCGACAGGGCAAAAGTGCGCTGCGCCTCGCGCAGATGACAGTAGGCCAGCAGATACCATTCACCCCGGTGCCGCACGACATGGAAGGGATCGACGTTACGCACCACCGCCTTGTCCGCCCCTGGTTTCTGATAGAGGATGATCAGACCGCGGTTCTTGGCAAGGGCCGCGGCCACCGTGTCCCAAATTGCCGGCACGATGCTGGTCTCGGGTTCCTGGGTAACGGACAGCCGGGTGTCCACCCAGGCGGGCTGCACCGATACCTTGTCGGGCAGGGAGGACTCGATCTTGCGAAACACCTGGGCCAACTGGCGGTGAATGGGGGTATTCTCATAGTGGGCCAGGGCCTTTTCCGCGATACAGATGGCGAACAGGTCGCTCTCGTTCAAGGTGATGGCCGGCAGGGCGTAACTCTCCTCGGTATATAGATAGCCATGCCGGGCGCCATCGTAGTCAATGGGCGCGTCCCGCTGATTCTTGAGAAAGTCGATGTCCCGGAGGATGGTCTTGCTGCTCACCTCGTAGTCGCGGGCCAGGGTGGCGCAGTTGACCAGCCGGCCGGCGCGCATCCCCTCGCGGATCCTCCGGTCGATGAAGATATGGCGGAGCAGTTGGTTCTTGTCCTGGGGCATGACCAGGTCCTCCTTTTTTTATTTTGGTCTAGGACATCATTTGTCCCAGGTGCCATGATAAAAAGAAGGCAAGAGAAAGGCAACCGCTAACTCATCGCAAGGAGAACATCATGATGCTCGACAGCACGGATTTTATGGAAGGATTTATCGCCGCCGCCCGCACCTTCGGACTCGATCTGGCCGCCACCCCGGAACGTGTCCTTGTCCACTGCCGGCCCCTGGCCGCCGAAACCAGCCTCTGGGCAGGCACCCACCTGACCATGGACGATTATCTGGCCATCCCGACCTTTATCCGCCAGGGGCGAGGTGTTCAGGCATGCATAGCCACCGGATTTATCGATAAATGAGCCGGCCGGCCGCGGCTGTGGGGCGGTGCGGCCCCACGGCCCAGCCAGATCATGCGCGGCACCAGGGAATTTTTTGTTTGACAAACCTTTTAGTTTATAGCAATACTGACCAATCTTAAATTGATAAGTAATAACGTAACTATCCAGCAGAACCGCAACCCAGGGGAGTTCCCGGACTGGAAATGCTTTTCGCGGGTTCGTCCGCAACCGGGCGCAGGATGCGCAGGAGGTCGCGGACGCCTCGGAGGCGGGCAGGACGCCCGCCGAGAATGAGCGAAAAGTATTTTCAGTCCGGGAACGATTGACTGCCGACACAAGCTGAATAGTTACGTAATAACGTGAATTGATAATTCCTCACTCCGCAAATTCCCCAATCGAAAATTACTGAATCGATAACTGCGTTAGAGGTTCCCCTTTAATCCGGGGACATTGTTGTCAATTTCATCTGGGGGAGACACCATGGAGAAGGCGGCACGGCAATTGCTTGCGCTTGGCACCGCGTGTATGATCGGACTTACGACTACGCTAACCGGCTGTAGTAGTGGGGGCGGTGGCGATGTGGCGGCAACGTCCAGCGACACCAATGCCAACGGCGAGGTTCTCTCGAGCCTGTCCACCGGTTTTACACTGCCGGCCGAGCTTTCGGCCGTACCCGCCTCCAGCGTGCAAGGCGCCGGGGTGGCAAGCGCGGACAAAATCACCAAAACCGTTTCCTTTGCCGCCGCGCTCAGGCGCGTGGCCTCGGCGGCGGCGGACCTGCCCTCGACCTCTGATTATGCCCAGACCACGGGCGCTAAATACGTTGAAGAGCCGGCCCTCGACCGCTTTGCGATTATCGAGCAGGTCTTGAAGGCGGTCGGTCAGACCAGGTATGCCGACGCCGCCAACATCAACAACGGTCCCTACAAGGCCATGATTGCCTGGGCCGATGAAAAAAATGGCGTGCAGGTCAAGACCCTGGAGCCCTGGGTCGTCGACTCCCGCATGATCGTCATCGACGGCCAGGACGTCAACCGCGTCCTCGCCTGGATCGAGGAGTCCGACTCCGAGGCCCCGGACGGCATCAGCCTGGTCAAGGCGGAATTCAAGATCTACCAGGCCGCCACCCTGGACGTGGACGGTAAAATTCTCGATTACGGCAAGTGGGAGTTGAACGTCAAGTTCTCCGAGGACGGCACCGACTTCTTCGTGGCCACCTGCGAGCCGAATCCGGATGGCGGTTCCATCATCAAGGTGAACGAGCACGAGGAGATGGGCAACGGCACCGAGGGCATGAAGGGCGTGCTCTACCGGGCCGGGACCACTGGCTACGGCAAGGTGCAGTATACCGACTGGGAAGGGGTTGACTGGCAGTCCTGCGGCGAAAACTGCACGCCGGAGACGCCCACCGCCCAATACGCCTATAATGAAAACTATCTGGGCAGCCAAAAAACCGGGGCTGATCCGGTCTACAAGGACCGCAACAACAGCTATGAGATGACCCATAACTACGGGTTGTTCTATGACGAGAATCCGCCCGACGGCGTTACGGCCGGCGATGACGTGAAAAAGCACAACCAGTTCGGTTTCCCGTTGACCTATACCAATACCGACGGCCACAAGAGCTGTGCCTATTACGGCGCCTGGCAGGGCCGCCATCAGATCTGGGCGGGCGGCGGCGACGGCCAGGGCGTGCCGGCCGGCACCACGGTAACCAAGGAGGCCTGGGGCGCCGGGGTTCCCGAGACCTTCACCGTGGCCGACAGCCTGCAGGGCACCTTCACCAAGCGGACCTATGTGGACGCCAGCCTGGCCGACATCGTCAACGTGCCGGTCGAGACCTGGCTCAACAAAAACTTTGCCCTGTTCTACAACGACAGCAACAATTGGCAACAGTGTGAAAACGGCTGGGTTGAGATGGTTCCGCCGAATCCGCCTGAACCGCCGAGTCCGCCGATCTGCCGTGATCATAATGGCGAGGTAAAGGAGTTTACCCCCTACACCCCGGGCCCGGAACTCATCGTCTCCCTGGAAGACCGCAAGAATGTCAACATCGACCAGTGGGACAACGAGACGCACATGCAAAAGAGGTATGTCTATCTGAACGATGCTGCTGCGCCCAGCGGGGAAGGTTTCGGGGAAGGTTTCTATGAGGCCATGCAAGGGCAGAACGGCAAGATGGTGGCCGCTGAGCCGGCCGTTAAATACAGCCCCGCACCGGGCGACCGCTTAATATCAACATGGGCGGCTCCATCTACATCGCCTATACCGGTCAGTTCGCCGGGACCACCGGCTGGGTGCAGAAGGAGCTGACCAGCTTCGACAACCAGAACTGGCGGCCCGTTTTCGGGACCAACGATACCCCCTTCACCCCGGAGCTGGGCCGGGAATATTACATGAACAGCAACGGCGTAAACTATGTGGTCAAGCGTAAGGCCATAGACAACGTGGCCAACTCCTACGACGTGTTGCTGGAGGTGCAGACCACGGCCAACCCGGCCAACTGCACCGCTAGCGACTGCTCAAAAATCCTGCCCGCCGCGGCCGACTACCTGCGCACCCCCTGGGATATGACCGTGCGCTATGCCCTGGTGACCGATGCCGCTGACCCGAACTACCTGCTGCTCACCTATCTTACCGACGACCCGAACACCCCGACGGTTGAGACGGGAACGGTATACCAACAGGGCGGCTGGGGGCTGCAGGCCTGGAGCACCAATGCCACCGAGACGACGGATAACGACTATCCCATCGACGCCGACGGCAATCAAGTGGCGGTTGACGACTACGGCATGCCGACCGGCGGCATCCGCCCGGTGGAATTCAACTGGGAATACTCCGCCTCCGGCGGCTAGGGCGCGCAGCAGTATCTGCTCGATGGTGACGGGAACTACGTGATTCTCGCCAATCCGATCATGCTGGAGCAGATTACCGTCGCCACCAATGTCCCCGACGTGACCAAGAACCTGCTGCTGCAATTCGACGGCTGGATGCACGGCCTGCCGGACATGCATGATGCCCTGAAGCAGGCGGATTGGGACATCAGCAACATCTGGGAAAAGATCATCAACATCCCGGCCGGCACCGCGGTTACCGATAGCAACGGCATCGGCTACTACATCAAACCGCTGGAAACCAGCATCTTCCTGGCGGTTGTCCCTGCTGACACCGCTGGCCTGCCGGACCTCACCCGGGCCGACAGCATTAATCTGGACACCGACGTCCCGACCTTCACCGAGCATGGCATGGGCGATAAGCCTGATATCAGCACGGTGAAATATTCCGAGGGCGTGCTGGTGGAGTAACCGGCAAGCAAACCCAGGCCCGGACGCCGCCAGGCGCCCGGGCCTGGCCCCCTTAGAACTCCGAGCCGTTCACCTTTTTGCGCAGTTTTTTCCGCTCGCCGGACTTGACCTTGCCCTCCAACCGGCGGACCCGCGACGCCCGCGTCGGGGCGGTGGGCCGACGCTTCTTCGCCACCACGGTCACGGCGTGCAGCAGTTCGGACAAGCGCATGAGGGCGTCCTCCCGGTTGCGCTCCTGGCTGCGGAAACGTTGCGCCCGGATAACAATAAAGCCATCCCGACTCACCCGCCGATCACCAGTTGCCATCAGCCGCGTCTTATAAAATTCCGGCAGCACGGTCGAGGCCATGAAATTGAAACGGAGCTGCACCGCAGTGGCGGAGCGGTTGACGTGCTGGCCGCCCGGCCCCTGGGCGGTGACGTATTGAAACTCCAGTTCCTGGTCCGGGATGATTATGGTGCTGGAAATCCACAGCATGGCACACCTTCGAGCCGCTAGCGGCTAGCGGCCCTATTTATAGAGGCAGAGGTAGGCGGTGTCCACCGTCGCCCGCACCATAAACTTCACATCACGGGCCACGGTGAACGACTGCCCGGGCCCGAAGCTCTGCCAGCTTGGGTTGCCGGGCAGTTGCGCCTCAAGCTCGCCTGAAACCACAGTCATGATCTCCACGGAGGCGGTGCCGAACTCATAGGTCCCCGGGGCCATGACGCCCACGGTGGCCGGGCCGTCCACACTGGCAAAGGCAAGGGATTTCACCTTGCCGTCAAAATATTCGTTGGTCTTGAACATCGCTTTTCATCTCCTTAAAGTAGTTGTAAAAAAATCCCTGCGCCCGGCTTGCCGCCGATGCCAATAGACCGCCGCCAGATAGACCGCCCCCGCGCCCAGCAGGTCGGCCAGGAAATCCCGCCAGTCGGCGGTTCTGGTCCTCGTCAAGGTTCCCTGCAGCACCTCGATCAGCGCCCCCCAAAAAACCGCAAACAGCCAGCCCCGGAACCAGCCCGGCAACGGTCGCGTGCCAAGGGGCGCAAAAGACCAGCCGGCCAGCAGGGTCACCACGGCAAAGGCGGCGGCGTGCTGCAGTTTATCCCAGCCAAAAACCCCGGATACCCTTGGGGGAGATGGCGTAAGCGCCAGCCACAGGACAAGGAGCACCCAGGCAACAAGCAGGACGAACCGCGGGAAATGCGCCCGGATTTTTGCAACAATGGCAGACGCCACAGACCAACCCCCTCTTCATTATTGACGAGATGAAAAACTACAGGATACTAAACGCCACGTCAACAAAACACCCACCCCTTGCCATCCCCACCCCTGGTATGATAATGTCAGGCAGGTGGCTGGCACCGTGCCGCCAAAGCAAGGAGAGGCCCGTGACCTATCCCGTTCCCATGGCCCGCAGGAACCTGTTCCACGAACGGGTGCGGCTTGCCATCACCCTGGTGGGCATCGCCTTCTCGGTGGTGCTCATTTTGGTGCAGATGGGGGTCTACCTCGGCATGATGAACAACACCTCGTCGATCATCGACCATACCGAGGCCGACCTCTGGGTCACGGCCCGCCACAACTCCAACTTTGATTTTTCCCTGCCCTTTCCCGAGCACCGCGAGAACACGGCCAAGGGTGTGGAGGGCGTCCTCGGGGTGAAGAAATTCATCCTGGTCTGGTCGCTCATGAAACTCTCCGGCGGCGGCAGCGAGAACGTCGAGATCGTCGGCTTCGACCCGGAGACCGGCATAGGCGGCCCCTGGGAGATGGTGGCCGGAGAGGCCCGCGACGTCAAGTACCCCAAGGGGGTGATCGTCGACGAGTCGAGCTTCGCCAAGCTCGGGAAGGCAGCGGTGGGCGACGACCGGGAAATCTACGGCTCGCGGGTGCGGGTGGTGGGCATCTGCAAGGGCGCCAAGCGGATCACCACCGCGCCCATCCTGTTCACCTCCTACAAGACCGCCCAGGAACTCAATCCCTGGATGGCGGGCAAGACCGTCTTCCTGCTGGTGAAAATCAAGCCCGGCGCCGACGTGGGCGCGGTACAGAAACGACTGCGGACGGTGATGAACCTGGAAGACGTTTACACCCAGGCGGACTTTGCCTGGGCCACCAAGAAGTACTGGACCCTCAGCACCGGCATCGGCCTGGGCTTCGGCTTCACCATCCTCATGGCCATCTTCGTGGGCGCGGTGATCGTCAGCCAGACCATTTACAGCGCCACCATCGAGCACCTGCGCGAGTTCGGCACCCTGAAGGCCCTGGGCGCGGAAAACCGCACCGTGTATGGCATTATTCTGAAACAGGCGTTGCTCAGCGGCCTCATGGGCTATACCATCGGTCTGGTCATCAACCTGGTGATCACCGACCTTTATCGGCGCACCGGCCAGCTCGTGGTCCAGCCCTGGCAACTTTTCGTAGCCGACTTGATCGTCACCCTGCTGACCTGCGTGGCCGCCTCCATGATCTCGGTGCGCCGCGCCATGCAGGTGGACCCCATGGAGGTCTTCCGGGCATGAGCACCACCATGCTGGCCGTAACCGGGGTCAACAAGATCTACCAGAGCCACGCCACCCGGGTGGTGGCGGTGGAGGGGGCCTCGGCCGCCTTTGCCGCCGGCACGGTGACCGCCATCATGGGACCCTCGGGCAGCGGCAAGACCACCCTGCTCTCCATCCTCGGCCTCATCCTGAAACCCAGCAGCGGCCGGGTGACCCTCATGGGCCAGGACGTCACCGACCTGGACGAGTCGCAATTGCCAGCCTTGCGGCGCCAGCACATCGGCTTCATCTTTCAGTCGTTCAACCTCTTCGCCGCTCTCAACGCCATGGAGAACGTCCTGGTTTCCCTGCAACTCAAAAAGGTGGCGCGGCCTGCGGCCGAGGCCTCGGCCCGTGCGGCGTTGCACCGGGTGGGGTTGGAGCAACGGATGCACTTCTATCCCAGAGACCTGTCAGGCGGAGAGAAGCAGCGGGTCTCCATTGCCCGGGCCCTGGCCACCAACGCGCCCATCATCCTGGCCGACGAACCCACCGCCAACCTCGACTCCCACACCGGGCTTGCGATCATCGACCTGCTGGCCGAACTGGCCCGGGAGCATGGCAAAACCGTGGTGGTGGTAACCCACGACACCCGTCTGCAACAACATGTGGACCATACCCTGCGCATGGAGGACGGCCGCATCAATGAAAACTGAACAACTACTCTGCAAGGCCCTGTTGGTCGTGCTCCTGCTGGCCGGCTGTTCCGCCCCGCCCAAGCCGCCCGACCAGCAAACGGCCGGCCGGCCCAAGGTTGCGTCGGTGTATGCTTACGGCATCATCGAGGCGCGCCACCACTCCACCCTGAGCGCCAAATTTCCGGGCAAACTCGAAGAGATCCTGGTGAAAGAGGGCGATGTGGTGCAACGCGGCCAGTTGCTGGCCCGCTTCGAGTCCCGCGAACTGGAGGCGCAGCTTGCCGCGGCCCGGGCCGACGTGCGGGTGGCCGAAGCGACCCTGGCCGAGGCCCGGGCCGGCTTCCGGCCCCAAGAGATCACCGAGGCCGAGGAACAGTACAAGGCCGCCGTGGCCCAGCTCACCAAGACCGAACTGGACTGGCAGCGCCACGACAAACTCCATAGTGACGGGGTGCTGGCGGCCAGCGACTGGGATCAGACCAAGATGGCGCGCGACCAGGCCGAGGCGGCCCACAACGCCGCCCAGGCCAGGCTGAACCTGGTGCAACAGGGCACCCGGCCGGAAACCCTGGCCACGCTGACCCGCCGCCTGGAGCTGGCCCGGGCCCGGGTGGGCCAGGCCGAGGCGGCCCTGGCCAACGCCCAGCTCACCGCGCCCTTTAACGGCACCATCACCCGCAAGCACCGCGAGGAGGGCGAGGCCATGGACATCGGCCTGCCGGTGCTGGACATCAGCACCCTTGACGACCGTTACGTACGCACGGAGATCGACGAAACCGACCTGGGCAAGATCCGCCTGGGCCAGCAGACGACAATCTCCGCCACCGGCTTCCCGGACCTGTGCTTCACCGGCCAGGTCACGGCCATCCGCCAGCAGATGGGCCGCAAGCAGCTCATCCCCACCGACCCGGCCAAAATCGTCGACTACAAAGTCCTGGAGATCGAGGTTTCCCTGCCAGCGGAGTGCCCCTTTCCCATCAAGCTGCCGGTTGATGTGCGTATTGCCTTGGAGTGAGCCGGCTCATTTTCGCCAGCGGCGGTGCGGAACCGCGGTACGTTGTTGTCTCAGTTGACAAACCTGGGGCTACTCTCCGGGATCAAGCACCAAACACACTTCCAGAAACTGCGCAATCATCCGCGGGCCTTTCCCGATCTTGAACTGACCACCCGTGATTACGAGACTGCCGCTGCATTCTTCAACCTTTGCCGTGGCAAGGGAATCCAAGGATCAAATACCGACTTTCTCATCTGCGCCGTTGCGGCGCGGCGCAACATCCCCATATTTACCACGGATGGGGATTTCACCCTGTTGCAGCCCCACCTGCCAATTACGCTCCACTGCCCCCGTCCCTGAACGAAAAAACACAGTTCGAAGCAACGGCCCCAAAGTCTACCAAAGTCCCTTTTATCCTTGCAAATCAAAAACTATTATTTTAGTTTGCAAGGATGATTGCACGACTTATCATTAGCAGAATCGAAGCGGCCTTGCAACGGCAAGCTGCCGTGGCACTAATTGGTCCCCGACAGGTTGGTAAGACCACCCTGGCCTTGAAGCTGGCGGAGGACCGGCCGGCCATCTACCTGGATCTCGAATCCAGGCCCGACCGGGACCGGTTGCGGGAGCCGGAGCTTTTCCTGAAGCTCCATGAGGACAAGCTGGTTATTCTCGATGAAATCCACCGGGCGCCGGAGCTTTTCCAAACCCTGCGCAGCCTGATCGATCAGGGGCGCCGCCGCGGCAAACGCACCGGCCGCTTCCTGATCCTGGGTTCCGCCTCCGTCGATCTTTTGCGCCAGTCCAGCGAGAGCCTGGCCGGACGGATCGAATATATCGACATGGCCCCTCTGCATCTGCTGGAAGTAAAAAATGACGGGCAGACCAGGAACCGTCTGTGGCTGCGGGGTGGTTTCCCCGACAGCTTTCTGGCCGCCAATGACGCGGACAGCTTCCAACTGCGCCGGAGTTTTATCCGCACCTGCCTGGAACGTGATGTGGCCCAGTTCGGCCCCAGGATTCCGGCCGAAACCCTGGAACGGCTTTGGACCATGCTGGCGCACAACCAGGCCACCTTGCTCAATGCCTCCAGGCTGGCCGCGGGTCTAACGGTGAGCGCCCCGACCGTCACCAGCTACATCAGCCTGCTGGTCGATCTACTTCTGGTGCGCCGGCTCATGCCGGTCCATGCCAATGTCGGCAAACGGTTGGTTAAGTCGCCCAAGACCTACGTCCGCGACAGTGGCCTCGTGCATGCGCTGCTCGGTATCGGAGAGATGCATGCGCTGCTGGGACATCCGGTGGTTGGGGCAAGTTGGGAAGGCTTCGTGATCGAAACCCTGCTTGGCCTGGCGCCGGCGCGGGCCGTGGCCGGTTTCTACCGGACCGCGGCCGGGGCGGAGATCGATCTGGTCCTGGAATTCGGCGGCAACACCGGCACCTGGGCGATTGAGATCAAGCACGGTCTTACCGCCCGGCTGGAACGGGGATTTTACCACGCCCTGGAAGACCTGCAGCCGTCCCGGGCACTGGTTGTCCATGCCGGAGAGAACCGCTACCCCGTATCCGCCGAAATCGAGGCCATCGGCCTCGGGGAGTTGGCTGGAGAGATTGCCGCCCTTGGGGCGTAGGGGGTCACCTTGCTCCTTGCCACTTACTTGAAGAACCCGCCCAGCAGCCGCTGCACCTCCGCATCCCGCAGCATCTGTTTCGTGAGTTGATAGCCCAGCTCCCGGTAGGCCTCGAACTGGGCCTCGTCAAAGAACTGGTCCGTGGTGGGCTGGTCCGGAAAGGTGGGGTGGCCGCTCTTGTAGCCGTGGATATCGGTCGGCAGATCATTGATCAAGGTGGGTTTCAGGTAGAGCAGGATACCGTTGGCAGCCGGGTCATGCCGGTCATAGAGGATATCGGCAATGGCAAAACCCCGTTTCGCCGACCGGTATTTCTTTTGCCAGGGCCCGGCGCCGCCAGAACCGGGCAGGATCCCCGCCAGGTCGCAGTCTTGATCGCTTCTAAAACGAATCTGCACGCCAAAATCGACCCGCACCCGCTCCACCGCGTTGGCCAGATCATCAAAGATATAGCCGGGATCGGCCCCGCCATCGGCGAGGACGATCAGTTGCACCCGGCGCCGAATCAGTTCGTAGAGGCCGAGATTTTCGAAATGGCCGCCGTCGGTCAGCTCGATGAAGGTGCTGTTTTCATGAGAGCCGCAACCGAACACGCCCTGGAACAAACCTGGCACCAGATAGTTAGGACCCAAGGGGATTCTTTTCCTCTTGTCCGGCCGCAGGGTCCAGTAACCGAGGCGCAGGTTCAACAGTGACATCAGAGTAGAGACCAGTTTATTGCGGGTCACCCCCTTGCCCGCCACCCCGGAGTTGGGGTTGGCGGCCGCCCCGGAGATGGTCATGGCCGTGGCCAGGGTCATGCCGCTCCGGCTGCTCATCCCGGTGTTGGCAAAATCCTCGGTCGGGCAGTAGCCGGTGGCGTAGCTGCCGCAGAACAGGGGAGACAGCAGGAAAGAGTCGCCGCCCCGGCCGCGGTAGCGGGAATCGGCCGAGTCCACCAGCACCACGTTGGCATTGATCAACTGGTACGGCCAGGCGCCGTTTCTGCTCACCTCCCGTACCTCCGCGAGCAGGGCGACGTTGGCCCGGGTGGCCGGACCCCATTGCTTGGCCGCCACGCAATCCGCGTCGGGCAGAAAGACCTCCATGAGGCGGTCCCTGTACATCCGGTGCAGGCCGGCATAGTTCAGGTTCACCACGAACCCGAAGAAAAGGGTGGCCGCGCCGAGCCAGCCGAATAACGCCCCATCGGGCAACCGCGCGGCCACCATATAGGCGGCCAGCAGCAGACCGTACACCAGAAAGAAGGCGCCAGCCGCCGCCTGGGCCACCTGCGGCGTGGCGGCCTCATCTGCCTTGCCCTGGGAAGATTGCTTGCGGGACTGGATAAAACCGAGCAGTGCCCCGACAGCCGTGCACAGGCCGGCAATTGTCACCTTCCGCCAGAATTGCCCAAGCAGGCCAAGGGTAGAGGGCAGGGAGCCAATAAGGACCAGGAGCAGGATAAGCTTGCAACACCGCCCGAAGAGCTTTTGGGTCATGATGAAAAAACGGTACTTGGCCTGCGCGCCGATCTTCCATGCACACAGCACCGAAAAAACCAGGCTGGCGCCGCCGAGGGCAATGGCAAGGCCGAGGGCCAGCAGCAGAAAATAATTGAGGGTAAGCGGCCCTTGCAGCGGGATCCACAAGATATCCCTGAGGGTTGCTTCCGCGAAGGCGCCGCCCTGATCCAATAGTTTCAGGGCCAGAATGGCCAGACAAAAATAAACGGCCAGGGAAACGAACATCGACCGCAGCACCAAGGCCAGCAGGGCAACCAGGTCCAGACCATGCTGGGGGGTAAGATAGTTGCCATGCTGCCGGATGAAATCCAGGAACTGGTTATAGCTGCTCTTTTCGGTTCGCGCCCCGATACCCTTCATCCCCAGCGGCGCGCTGGCCCCAACCGGTGGCGCGCCAGCCCCAAGCTGATGCACGAACCAGGTCAGCGCGGTGCCGATGTAGCCGCCCCCGGAAACGGTGGAGAGATAATCGAATTTCCGGAGCAGCCCATGTGATTCACGGTTGTAGCCGGCATAGAGCGCCTGCATAAGCCCGAGCCCGAAGGAAGCGGAGCGGATGCCGCCGCCGGAAAGGGCCAGGCCGGTCAAGGGCTCCCCCGTGTCCTGCTCGCGGATATGGCGCCGCTCGGCCGCGATAATCTCTTTGATTTTTTCATCGATACCGTCTTGCTGGTTCATTTCCATCCTCCTCAGGAAAATGGTTGCCACCAGCAACCTGTAAACCCGAGCCGGAAGACGCGTCAAGGAAAAAGTGTTAGGGGAAAGCCGCGTCGCTGGTCCCAGCCTGTTCCACCACGCCACTCCTCTCCGGAAAAAAAGATGTCGGGAGCAAGTAAACTGTCCGGGTTTGTAGCACATGATCTGTCCGGTATTATTCCGTACCAAGGAGGTGCGGAATGAGACGGACGGAATGGCTACAGGAGACCCG
>Ga0100390_10002623_pt1 | contig 15901 bp, 18 predicted proteins | sample CryGeymeta201514_FD_81540 | JGI IMG/M metagenome (GOLD analysis project Ga0100390, IMG submission 81540) | Groundwater microbial communities from Crystal Geyser aquifers in Utah, USA - Crystal Geyser metaG 2015-14 | ecosystem: Environmental > Aquatic > Deep subsurface > Groundwater | place... | reverse complement strand
TGAACCGACCACCGGCCTTGATGTTGTCAACGCTATGGAAATCAGAAAAATCGTCCGTGATCTGTCATCGCAGGGAATGGCTGTTTTGCTTTCTTCGCACAATATGCTGGAAATAGAATTTTTATCGCACAGGGTCGCAATTATTGATAAAGGAAAAATTCACGACATCGGCACAGCCGAACAATTAAAAGAAGAATACAGCGCCAAAAATCTGGAAGAAGTTTTTATGGCGCTGACAAGGAAATAAAAGGAATATAATGGAGAAAATTTATAAAGAGAAATCAAAAATATCCGGAACCGGAATTTTTGCAAATTCCAGCATTAAAAAAGGAGAGATTATTTTTAGTGTAAAAGGTAAAAGAGTTAGAAGTTCTTACAGTCCTTATAATGCCGAACATGGACATAGATGGCTTGCAATTAAAAAGGAAATTTGGATTAGTCCATTTAGAAATAATCCTTGGTGGTTTATCAATCATTCCTGCAATCCGAACGCAGGGCTAAAAGGAATAAAAACTGTGGTAGCAATGAAAAATATAAAAAAAGGTGAAGAGGTAACAATAGACTATTCTATAACTGAAGATGATCCTTACTGGGAAATGCAATGTAACTGTGGTACGCCAAATTGCAGAAAGACAATAAGAAGTGTTCGATTTCTTCCAGAAAAATTATTTAATAAATATAAGCCATTTATTAGAAAATTTTTGCAAAAATCTTATTTCGAAAATTCTTCTAGATGAATTTGTTTGTAGTATAAAAAATGAAAAAATTCTTTATTTTAATCAAAAAGGAAGTTATTGAGCTTTTGACGCCGCAGTTGCTGGTGCCGCTTTTGGTGGTGGTGGTTGTTTTTGTTTTTATCGGCAAGGTTATCGGTAGCGAAGTCTCAAAAATCAAAGCGCCTCAGGCAATTGAAATTCTTGATTTTGACAATTCGCCGACTTCGCAGGCGGTTATTGAAATAATTAAAAAAACAAATTTTTCTCCGAATGTTTCGCTTTCGGGCAGCGCAGAAGAGATTGTGGCCAGCGCCAAAAGCAAAAATGAAAAAGTGGCTTTAATAATTCCAAAAGGATTTGAGAATGGAATAAATAATTTGCAGCCGCAAAAAGTGGAAGTTTATACAATAATGAAGAATTTCTCGATTATGGCGTCTGTCAACAGCCAGATTTTAAAAGCCGCGCTGGCGGCCATCAATGATGGATTAAGCAATCAATTAATGATCAAGGCCAATCCCAAAATTAATCCCGTGGCTATCAAGCAGCCGGTTTTGGCGAATGATTTTGTTATTGTCGGAGACAAACAGGCAAACGTTTCGCCTGCCGCTGTGGCAGGATTCATCACTTCCCAGACGACTTTAATCCCGATAATATTATTTTTAGTGATTATTCTTGCTTCGCAACTGATAGCTATATCCATCGCTTCGAAAAAAGAAAATAAAACCCTTGAGACTTTGCTCTCAAGCCCGGTTTCCAGAAAATTCGTTGTCGCATCAAAATTAGTGGCAGCCGGCCTTGTGGCCTTGCTCACAGCGGCCGTATATCTTTTTGGTATGCGCTATTATATGGCTGGCATCACCGGCGGAGCGATTGGCGGCGCGGGAACGACTGACGCGGCGACTCAAGAGGCGATTGCCAAACTGGGGCTGACCTTGACCACTCCGGATTATCTGCTTTTGGGACTGTCGCTTTTTTTGGGAATTTTAGCGGCCCTGTCCATTGCCATAATTTTGGGCTTGTTTGCCGAAGATGCAAAGGCGGCATAGGGAGTTGTGGCGCCTTTAATGATTCTAGTTTTAATCCCGTATATTCTCACCATGTTTCTTGATGTTTCTTCTTTTTCGCCCGGCATGAAAATATTGATTTGGCTGATTCCTTTTTCTCATCCATTTATGGCCGCGCCAAATTTGCTGCTGGGCCAAACTGCCAGTGTCTGGTACGGAATTTTATATCTGGCTTTCTTTTTTGTCATTTTTGTCTTTATCGCCGCCAAAATTTTCGCTTCCGACAAAATTTTTACGATGAGAATAAGCTTTAGGAAAAAAAGATAAGCGAAAATACAAAAATGTCAAAACAAGCAAAAACGATATTGTTTATTATTGTCGCAGTCATAGCCGCTGCGCTTATTTTTTATTTTTCTGGTGTTTTAAAAAAGGCGCCGCAGCCCTCTCAAGGCCCAAGCACGTCTGAAAATTCCAGTCCGGCCACTTCAACAGAGCCCTCAGCCAATCAAAATCCCGGTAGCCCAACACCAACAAGCAGCGCGGCTCAGCTTACCCCTTCGATTGCCAACTGGTATATCACGCCACAAAATTCTCCGGTTCAGCCGGAGCGATTTACCGGCTATCACACGGGCGTTGATTTTGAAACATTTTCAGATGAGCAAAATATTGACGTCCCGATTTATGCCATTTGCAGCGGCCCGTTGCTGACAAAAAGAACTGCCACCGGCTACGGCGGAATAGCAGTTCAGGCATGCAAATTGAATGACGAGGATATAACTGTTATCTACGGCCATTTACGGCTAGCAAGCATTTCTTCGGGTATCGGACAGGAGTTAAAAGCCGGAGATAAACTGGCGGTATTGGGAGCAGGTTTCAGTCAAGAAACAGACGGCGAAAGGAAACATCTGCATTTGGGTATCCATAAAGGCACGGCCATAAATATTTTAGGCTACGTTCAAAATCCCGCAGAACTTCAAAATTGGATAGATATTATAAAATATTTAAAATAAATCCCCACACCACGGGCCTACGTCCGTGATATTCCCTCTTGCTTTTGTGATTATCTACCATTTATCTAAGGGTTGACGCCCGTGGTCTTCTGATGTGGGGATAAATAAAATGGGTCTCTTGTGAAAAAGTGTGGATTGAATTAATCGGTCATTGGTCGTAAGATAGAAATAGGATGTTTAATCTTATATCTTCAGGCAAAATTCTTTTACTTTTGATGGCTTATCGCTACGCCATTTTTTTTCCTTTGACTGTGATTGAAGGCCCGATTGTCACTGTCATAGCCGGCTTTTTATGTTCAATCGGGTTTTTTAATTTCTGGCTCGTTTATGCGATTGCGATGGCCGGCGATATAGTCGGCGATGCGCTTTTTTATCTTTTGGGCCGATGGGGAGGCGAAAGGATTTTAAAAAGAGGCCGATTTTTGTGGATAAAAACAGAACAGCTTGGCAGGCTCCAAAAACATTTCCAGTCACATGCAGGCAAAATAATGCTTTTTGGAAAATGGACGCAGAGCGTGGGCGCTCCAATTCTTTTGGCCGCCGGGATGGCGAGAGTCTCTCTTAAAAAATATTTCTTTTTTAATATCATCGGTTCGCTTCCAAAAGTTTATATTTTTTTAATCATCGGGATTTATTTTGGCCGTGCCTATCAGCAAATTGATAAATATTTTGGCTATGCGATGCTGAGCATATTTTTTGCCATTATTTTAATTTTTATAACATATTTATTGGTTAAAAGATTCAAAAAGAATATCGGAACAGAACAAATATGAGAATTGCCATTTTTTCTGATAATTTTTATCCGGAATTAAGCGGTGTTTCTGATTCAATCATAAATTTAGCAAAAGAACTGGTTAAGTTCGGGCATCAAGTTGTTTTTTTTGTGCCCAAATACTCGTTAAAAAACTTTAAGAAATCAGGCTTGCCTAAAAGAGAGCTTGATCTGGGAAAATCAGTAAAAATTTACCGTTTGGGATCAATTCCTTTTTCCGGATCAAGCTCCCAGGCGCGCATGGTCCTTCCGAGCCTCTGGCGGTGGCTGAAAGTGAAAAAAATTAATCCCGATATAATTCATACCCAGCTTATATATGGTGTGGGATTGGAAGCTTTAACGGCTGCCAAATTTTTAAAAATACCGCTTGTCGGGACGAATCACACCTATCTTCGCGAATTTATTCGTTATAGCCCAATTCATGCAGAATGGTTCAAGACGTATGCTTTGCATTATGATGCTTGGTATTATAACTGCTGTGATTACGTAACCGCGCCGTCAAATTGCGTGTTTGACGAAATGGTAAAAAATGGTTTTTTAAAACCCCATCAGGTCATTTCAAACCCTATAGATACAGAATCTTTTTTACCCGGCTCAGAACGGAAGCGATTAGAAGCTAAAAAAGAATTTAAATTGACACCCAGCACTATTTTTTATCCGGGCCGCATTGCGGCAGAGAAGAAGATTGATGTTATTGTCCGTGCTTTGGCTATCGTTAAGGAAAAAATTCCCGATGTTAATTTCGCGATTGCCGGCCACGGAAACAGCCTGTCTAATTTAAAAATTCTGATACAAGAGCTTGGCTTAGATAGAAATGTCAAAATTTTTGGCATTCTTGATAAACCGACGTTAGTCAGACTTTATCAGGGTTGTGACATTTTCGCGATTGCCAGCACTTCGGAAACTCAAAGCATCACGCTGCTGCAGGCAATGGCCTGCGGACTGCCGGTTGTCGGGGTTAATTCATTGGCTCTGCCCGAATATATAAATTCCAAAAACGGTTTATTGGTTGAAGCAGGCGATTATAAAGCAATGGCAGAAAAAATAATCTATTTATTTCAAAATCATTCAAAAATGCAGGAGCTCGGCCAGGGCGGTCATAAATTTGCGCAAAATTTCTCGGCAGAAAATATTGCCAGACAATGGGAGAAAATATACTCAAAAGTTATCGCGATGAAAAAATAAATTATGACGAATTTGGAAAACTTAGAGAAAGTAGAAATGCCTTTGGCAAAAAGAGTATTTGACATTTTGGGCAGCATCTTTGCCCTGATTTTATTTTCGCCGGTTTGGGTTTTAATTATTTTGGCAATGATAGGAGAATAAATCTTTTTTCCTTCCTCTCGCGGAAATATTTTTTATAACGAAATAAGAATTTTGGACGGCGAGGAATTTGAAATTTTAAAATTCAGAATTTTTAAAAATTCGGCTTTGGCTTCCTCGCCCAATGAGCGCGGTTGCATCGAGACAAAGACATTAGAGAGAAACCATGCAAACTTAACCTATGTAGGGCGGGTCTTGCGGCGGACTTATCTGGACGAATTGCCCCAATTTATTAATATTTTAAAAGGAGATATGAGCTTGGTCGGGCCGAGGCCAACAAATATATGTAATTCACAAAAGTTGCTGGAGCGCGGCAATTATTCAAAATACATAATAAAGTCTGGTTTAACGGGCTACTTTCAAGCCGCGAAAGCAAAGAAATTCAAGCATTCCGAAGAGGAATTGGATAAATCATATATTGAATTTTGCCAAAAAAACTCTGCATTTGGGATAGTTTTAAATGATATAAAAGTTATTTTAAAAACATTTAAGCCATGGTTTAAAGCAGAAGGAATATAAATTTTAAAATGAAATTGGATTTTCCAAAAGATTTACAATGGACGCAGCATAGCCTGAAAAAATTGCGCCAATATAATTTATCCGTCAGCCGGATAAAAAGGGTTTTGCGTTTTCCAAAAAGAAAAGAAATCGGAATTGCGCCAGATACAATTGCTTCAATGCAGCCAGCTGGTTCAAAGAAAAGGCCGTATGAGATTTGGGTAATGTACCAGCAAAAAGTTAAAAGTCCAGGAAAAATTACAATTATCAGCGCCTGGAGATATCCGGGGATAAGTCCGATTCACGAGCCGCCGCCGATTCCGGAGGAGGTTTGGGAGATTTTGAATAAAGAGAAAAATTGACTGGCGGATAGTAAATTGATATAGTTATTTATCAGGAAAGTTCTATAAAAAACAAGGAGGTGGCAAGGAATGAAAAAAGGAAAGCGAGAAGGAGAGGAAATAAAGACAATCGATTTCATTCGGAAAATCCCGCCGCAGGCAGTTGAAGCAGAAATAGTATTATTACAGACGATATTTTTTGACAATCAAGTCGCATCCGAGGCCAGGGATATAATTTCTGACTCTGGAGAGGAATTTTATCGGCATGCGCACGAAATTATCTATCGGGCGATGATAAGCATTTTAAAAAGGGGAGGCACAATCGATTTGATTACATTGATAGATGAGCTGAGGCGGCAGGACAAGTTGGACACGGTTGGGGGCACGTACTACTTAGACCAGCTTTTTCTCAAAGAAGCGCCAACCATGAAGACAGCAGGATATTGCCCGGCCAATGCCGAGCATTATGCCCATATCATCGTCCAGAAATATCTGCTCCGTAAGATAATCAGCATTGGCTGGGAGGTAATTGAAAGGGCGAACAATGAGGATGAGATGCGGGTGATTATAAGTAAAATGAGAAAAATAAAAACGATGATTGATGAATTAATCGTCGAAGTGAAACGAAGGGCGTAAACTTAAAGCCTGCTAAGATTGCCGTAGTAATCTTAGCAGGCCCTCTTTTTATTTGCATTATTTTTGAAAATGTGCTATTATTAAATCCATGGAATTAGATCAATTCGAGGAATTAGTGGATAAAGGGATAGCGGAAATTCCGCAGAAATTTCTCAAAAAACTGAAGAACGTGGCTGTTGTGGTTGAAGATGAGCCGAATCAGGAACAAACAAAGAAATTGAAACTGCGAAAGAACTATACGCTTTTCGGCCTTTATGAAGGGGTGCCGCAGATAAAGCGCGGCGCTTATTACTCGGCTTTGCCTGACAAAATCACTATCTTTAAAAATTCAATTGAGCAATATGCGCGGACGTCAGACAAAATAAAAGAAATCGTAAAAAATACCGTCTGGCATGAAATTGCCCATCATTTTGGTTTTGGCGAGGATGAGTTAAGAAAAATAGAGAAGAAACGCAATTTGAAGCAATAGAAAGGAGGGCTTAAAATGGCTATATCGGCAGTTTTTAAGAAACATTGTTTGGCAGTAGATGCTTGCGGCGACCTAGATGACCTTGATTGCATAGTTGAACCCGGCCGGGATAAAAGAAAAGGACCGAAAAAGGAGACGCAATTAATAATTGACTTACCGGAATGTCCTCCCGAGCAGGTCAGCAAATTAGAGGCGAAAGTTGAGCAAGTCGTCGAAAAATACGGGGGATTAATAGTTCGTTAATCATTAGATAGCGACTATTTTATTTACAAAAGGCTGATTATTAAAAATCAGCCTTTTTTCTTTCAAAAACTTACCTGTGAATTAAAGGGCTAGCCCCGTTAGAAGTTCATCTGGCATGGAGGTTACAAGATAGCTTCTAGCGAATCGCCTGCGGCTTTATTTGTGAAAAAACCAGCATGTGGATAAAAACTTCTAACGGGGCTGGCTATTTACGCATATTTATGTATAATATATGTATAATCATTAAGGAGGCATTTAAGAGGTCGAATATGGCCCAAGATTAAAAACCCCGTTTGGTCGGGGAAAATGGGTCAGCGAACATAATTTACATAATCAAATAAACATATTTTATATGCCAGGTAGTAGAAATTCGACTGACCCGCTTTTGTGGGATAAAAACTATGTCGATTTTACTATTTGGTACCGATAGTGCGAATGAAGGCAGGCAATTTTTCTTTTAAAAGAGCTTGTCGAATTTTCACTACCTGGTATGGCAGAAGAAAAAAATGAGCCAGTAATAGCTTACTGTGTTAAATGTAAAGACAAAAGAGAAATGCAAGACCCCAGAGAGGTTTCAATGAAAGGAAAAGGGGGCGTTGAACGTCGGGCAATGACCGGCATATGCCCGAAATGCGGCACCAAGATGTTTAGAATAATGGGCAAGAAATAGTAGTGCTCCAATAGCGATCCGAATTATCCGAATTCTCATCCGAATTATCCAAATTTAAATTCGTAGCATTCGGATGCCATTCGTAGATTCGGATCGCTATTTGTTATGCTATCGCGACTTTTGTATCATTTTTTAAGCTATCCCCATTATTTAATCTACGCAGGGATTTTTTTATTGATGATTTTTATGGGAGAGGAATTGTTGCTGATAATCGGCGCGCTAGCCCGCTTCGGTTTTATTGATTTTTGGGACGCCGTTTTCTTTGCGCTGCTGGGCACATTTTTTGGCGATATTTTTTGGTTTCAGCTTGGCAAAAGATACGGGGAGAATTTTGTTTCAAAATACGGACGATGGCTTTTCATAACCCCTCAAAGATTTAATAAGCTTAAGCAGATGATTACAAAAAATGGCGGGCTTTTTATTTTTCTTTCAAAATTTATGTATAACTTAAACCATATCAGTCTGGTGGCAGCCGGCACCATCAGGTTTAATTTCAGAAAATTTCTGAAGTTCCAGATTTTTATAAGCATCGGTTGGGTTCTAGCGTTTATATCTTTAGGCTATTTCTTCGCCCATAATTTAGCAGGGCTTAAGCACGACATAAAAGTTTTTGCGATAATGATGGTTCTTGTTTTTGGCAGCTTTATTTTAATAGAGAGATTCATTGAGAAATTGATTGAAAGAAAGGTGATGGGGAGAGGGAATGGGAATGGGAATAACTTATCCCCAAAATAGCAGCGCAAACTCTTGACAAGCTTGTTGAATTTGATAAAATGTTAAATAAGGAAAATATGAATATATTAATCACCATATTAAATAAAGGAAGCGGATAAAAACGTTTGATTTTTCGTGTCGTTTGGGCAACGCCGCTTCTTGAAAAGGCGGTTTTTAATTTCTTTTACAGCCTGCGCTTATTAGGGGGAAAAAATATGAAAAGGAGGGAAAAATGGCTCGCAAACAAGGATATGTTCGCATTTTAAAAAGACATGATAGGTATATCGCGGAAATTATACAGACAGTCTCTGGGCCGGAAGAAGATCTTGAATCTTTGTGCGAAATCTTAAAAAAAGAATGTATAACGAAAAGCATGTTTATACGCGATGATTCAATGGCTTTCATTTTTACGGATGCTGAAATGGAAATTTTAAGAAAATGCATTTCAGAATAAAAATGTGTGACCAAAAAGGTAAAATAAAATAGACGGGCGTCGAAATCTGACGCCCCTCCTAATAAGCGCAGATTGGCGGCAGATGATAAGTCTGATAAGACAAATAAGACTTATCACTTGCTGCTAAGGGATTGTAGCTTAAAAACTGAATATTAGCAGGTATAACCCCGTATTGCATTGGTTGTTACTATATGTAAATGTAACGACTTTTAAACGGGGTGAAAAATTGAACCCCGTCACAAGTTGTTTGTGAATGGGGTAAATAAAGAATCAAAGAAAGTTAATGGTTACTTAATTAGTCCATCGCGCTTCGCGCTTGAAGCGACACCGATACACGGACTTCACCCGGATTACCCGGATGAATTTATCCGTGTCATCCGGGTGTTTAATCCGGATTATCCGGGTCGCTGGCGAGCGAAGCGAGCAGAAATTTAGGCAGATGGCTAAGGGTATATGGTGGATGCCTTGGGATGTTGAGGCGATGAAGGACGTGGCGTGACTGCGATAAGCCTCGGGGAGCTGTCTAGCAAGCTTTGATCCGGGGATGTCCGAATGAGGAAACTCTTTACGGTAAAACCGTAAAACTGCGCCGCAAGGCGCGGAGTCAACCCGCTGAAGTAAAACATTCTAGTAAGCGGAGGAAAAGAAACAAAGTTTAGCTTATTGTTTATGGCTTGCAGCTTATGGCTTTTGCTATTTGCTATTCGCTATATACTATTTGCTAAATCATTCCCCTAGTAGCGGCGAGTGAAAAGGGAAGAGCCTAAACTCTCTAGAGTTTCTTTGAAATTTTAGAGAGGGTTGAAAGGTAGTAACGTTCTGGAGCCCTTCGACAAGCTCAGGGTAAACCCTATGAACTTGGCGATGGGTACCAGAGGAAGATCACATTATAAAGCTTCGTTAGCAGAAGCCGGATGGAAAGCCGGCGCCAAAGAAGGTAATAGCCCTGTAAGCGAAAACGGTTTTATGCTCCTAGTTATTATTCTTGAGTACGGCGGAGAACGACAGCTCCGTCGGAATCCGGCACTACTATTGTGCCAAGGCTAAATACTCAACATCACCGATAGTGAACTAGTACCGTGAGGGAAAGGTGAAAAGTAGCCCGATGAGGGCGGTGAAATAGTACCTGAAACCACATACTTACAACGAATCACAGCCGCCGTGTCTCACTTTCGTTCGACACAGCAAAATGTAAAGTTCAAAAATCAAAATGTAAAATTAAGGTATGCGCTTCGCGCATAAAATTTTAAATTTTGCATTGTCATTTTTCATTTTGATATTTACATTTTAAATTAATAAGTGGCGAGCGATAGCGAGGCACGTGCGGTAGTGGTGTGCTTTTTGCAGAACGATCCAACGAGTTTATGCGAGTTGCTCTTTCTAAGTCCTTCGGGACGCAGATACAGGGAAACCGAGTGTTAAAAGCGCGTATACGCTACTCACTTTCGTTCGAGCGTTTTCCCTACGAAACTACGAAAAATATATGAAAATACGAAAGTAATCCCACTCAACCTCCCCTTAGGCTAAGGGGAGGAGAGGAGGGGTTATAAATTTCGTACTTTCGTAAAAAATTCGTAAGTTCGTAGGGGAAGCGACGAGCGGGAGCGAGGAGCAAATGCAGCCCGCATAAGACCCGAAGCCAAGGCGAGCTTGCCATGACCAGGGTGAACCCCGACGAAAGTCGGGGGGAGGCCCGGACCCACCAGCCGTACAAAACTGGGGGATGAGTTGTGGTAAGAAGTGAAAAGCTAATCGAGCTTGGTAATAGCTGGTTCTCCCCGAAATAGTTTTAGGACTAGCCGGGCGTTTTAATTCCGGAGGTAGAGCACTGAATGGGTACGGATGGTTTTTCCTACCGAGCCCAATCAAACTCCGAATGCCGGAACAATTATCGTCCGAGTAAGACAGTGGGGGCTAAGCTCCATTGTCGAAAGGGAAACAACCCAGACCATCATCTAAGGTCCCTAAACTAAGCTAAGTGTTTACAAGGAGGTGGGATTTCTTTGACAGTTAGGAGGTTGGCTTAGAGGCAGTCATCCTTTAAAGAGTGCGTAACAGCTCACTAATTCAGAGATTTCGCACCGAAAATTTACGGGACTAAGCTTAGTACCGAAGATATGGATTATCGCTCCTCACTTTTGTTCGGAGCACAGCGACACAGATATCCGGATTACACCCGGATTATCCGGATAAAATTTATCCGGGTCATCCGGATGAGTCATCCGGGTTGTCAGGGTCGCTTTGAAGCGACGAGCAGTAGCGAGGAGCGATAGTGGTAGGGGAGCATCCTGCACCGCTGTGAAGGTAAATCGCGAGGTTTGCTGGAGCGTGCAGGAGAGAGAATGTTGGAATAAGTAACCGCAAGACCGGTGAAAGCCCGGTCCACCGAAAGCCTAAGGTTTCCTTGGCAATGTTGATCATCCAAGGGTTAGCCGGTCCTAAGTCTCAGGCCGAGAGGCCGTGATGATGGACAGCAGGTTAATATTCCTGCGCTTTCTTGTTTTTTCAATGGAGTGACGCAGTTTAAAAGTCTGAGTGAATTATTGGATTTTCATTCTTGGTTTTGGAATGTCTGGCAGGCAAATCCGTCAGAATAATTTCCGAAATTGAGAATAGGTCGTTTTGACACGGCCAATTCGGGCGAAGGAGCTGCCGAGAAAAACTTCTAGAGTTAAAAACAAGAGAACCGTACCGAAAACCGACACAGGTAGGCGAGGCGAGAAGCCTAAGGTGAACGAGTGAATCCTCGTTAAGGAACTCGGCAAAACAACGTGTCGTAAGTTCGCAATATGACCTTCCCCGACCCGCAAGGGTTTGGGGACGCAGCTAAAGACCCCAGGCGACTGTTTATCAAAAACACAGGTCCCTGCAAACTCTAAAAGAGGAAGTATAGGGGCTGACGCTTGACCAGTGCTGGAACGTTAAACATGCCGGTATTTTTTGTCGCAAGATGGGAAATGCTGAGCGTGCTAAGCGCCAGTGAACGTCCGCGGTAACTATGAAGTCACGGGTTGTAGTTATAAAATCTAGCTAAATGCGGGAACATCTGAGTATCCGGCAGTACTAAATCGTGAGTCACGCGATAAGTAACAATCTGTCGGTGCAGACAATCCGCAGGAAAGACTTGATCTAAGGTCTAATATGGCAAATAAATCTAATTGGCTGAACAAAATTCCGCCATCAATTGGATATTATATTGCTGGTTTTACAGATGGCGAAGGAAGCTTTAATGTTTCCATGAGAAAAGGCGATGGATATAGATATGGTTGGCAATTTTGTTTCAGCTTCTGCGTATCTCAAAAAGACGAAGTTATCCTTAGTCTTTTGAAAAGATACTTAAATTGTGGCCGCTTAAAACAGAGAAGGGACGGCTTATGGTATTATGTCGTGGAAAATCAAAGTTCATTGTTTGAAAGGATAACTCCCTTCTTTAATAAATTTGGTTTTCTCTCGGCAAGAATGAAAAAGAATTTTTCTGTTTTTAAACGGATCCTATCAATTGTTCAATCTGGCAAACACATTGAGCCGGATGGAATAAAAGAAGTTGTCAAATTAAGAGAAGAATTAAATGAAGGAAGAGGACGAACAAGAAAATATAATCAAAGTGACGTTTGCTTAGATCAAGAATCCTCAGAGACTATATGCTAGACCCGTTTAGTCAGCGGGATGATATAGTCCGATCCTATAGGCGACTATAGGGGCCATTCAAAATGGCTAGAAAACATCAAATGAACCGTGTTAAAGTAGGAAACTGCTTTAGTAAAATTTGGCTATATGCTGGAAAATCTGGAGTGTCTGATGATACTCATCTATCTTGCTCCTCCTCTTTTTTAAAGAGGAGGGTGGGAGGAGTTAAATTCTAATTGAACTTAACTCACCCTAACCCTCTCTTAAAATAAGAGAGGGAAAAGAAAAATAGATAAGTAACAATTCTTCAGCGTGTCCCGAAAGGAATGGGACGCCAGACAATCAGCAGGAAAGGCTAATTATTGTTGTGAGATTTAAAAAATATACCTGCGCTTATTAGGAGAGTAAATAAATTCTTACGGAGGTGAGAGAATGAACTCTATAATTATTTTGAAAGAGGGCGATAAGTTTATTGTGGCCGAAGAAACGATGAGAACTGATATAACTGGAATTGAACATTCAATAATGGTCCGCAACGGTATTCTTCAGCACGAAGGAATTAAAGTAGAAATAGCGTTCCTTAAAAAGGAGAATCTCTTGTCCGAAGACGAGATTAAAAGGTTATCGGACAAAATAGACCAAAAAGTGTGGTGAAAAAAAGGGGTATCAAGTATTTTAAGATGCCCCTCCTAATAAGCGCAGGTGTGAAATTCGTAACAATAATTAGAATCCTCAGAGACTATACGCCAGACCCTTCACTAATTCGGGGCTTGCCCTGAGCGAAGTCGAAGGGAAGATATAGTCCGAACTTTATAGCGATATAAAGAGTTGCCCCGACACAAATTCGGGACAGATTAACACATTTGAGCGAAATTCCTTGTCAGGTAAGAAAGTTGCCTGTTTCTCCGGCAACGGAGATAACAAATCCGGCTTATAACGGTGAAATCCTCGCCAGAGCCTCGCTTCAAGGGCGGGGCGACGAAGACAGGACAATACCGTGGGAAGTCGCCGAAGCACATAAATTTTATGTGCTTCGGTTGACCCCGTAACGACTGAAGTCGCCAATAACTATTGGCGACAGAGATAGTAGATGCTATAATAAAGTTATTATGACTACTATAATATGCCGGCGCTAAATAATTCTAAAAGAAATATTGCTGAATATATTACCGGTTATGTCGATGGTGAAGGATGTTTTAGTATTTCGTTTTCAAAACGGAAAAAACTTTTGATTGGTTGGGAAACAAAACCCAGTTTCGCCGTAGGGCAAAACTATGACCGGTCAGAAGTCATAAATCTACTAAAACAATATTTTGATTGCGGAAATATCAGACGAGATTATTCAGATAAGACATTAAAATACGAAGTCAGAGGCATTAATGATCTTATTAAGAAAGTAATTCCGCATTTCAAAAAATATCCTTTGCTGTCAGGCAAGAAAAAAGATTTTGAATCTTTCGCGAAAATTTGTGAAATGATTTCAAGAAGAAAACATTTGGAAAAAGTTGGATTAGCAAAAATTGTCCGGCTTGCCTACCAGATGAATCAAAGCGGTAAAAGAAAATATCAGCAAAACGAAATTCAAAAAGAATTATTATAGATGAAGATATAGTCTACGCCATAAGAAATTATGGATAACGTGAAGTTCTGACGCGCATGAAAAGCGTAACGACTTGGGGACTGTCTCAACGAGGAGCTCGGTGAAAATGCAATCCCGGTAAAGATGCCGGGTACCTGCAGCTAGACGAAAAGACCCCGGAAGCTTTACTGCAGCTTGGTATTGTGTCTTTCGTTTAAATGCGTAGCGTAGTGGGGAGGATTTGAAATTCTGGTTTCGGCCAGGACGGATCCGCCAATGAAACACCCATCTTTTAGACGATTTTCACTAATTCCCTATTTTAATAAAATGGGGGAGACAGTGCCTGGTGGGCAGTTTAAGTGGGGCGCTTGCCTCCAAAAGAGTAACGGAGGCGTTTATCAAGGTTGGCTTGGGCCGGATGGAAATCGGCCTGGACGCGCAAAGGCATAAGCCAGCTTTACTGCAAGACCGACAGGTCGCGCAGTCGCGAAAGCGGAACTTAGTGAACCGACCGCAATACCATTGCAAAGCAATGGAAGCACGAAATTCAAAGCACGAAATCCGAAACAATATCAAAATCCAAATGACCAAAATTCAAAACCTAATTGTTTTCAGACATTTGAATTTTGAACATTTGAATTTGTTTAGGATTTAGAATTTAGGATTTTGGATTTCCACTGCTTTGCAGTGGTTCTTCGTAGGAAGGCGGAAGATCATCGGCCAAAAGCTACTCCGGGGATAACAGGCTGGTAGTATCCAAGAGTCCATATCGACGATACTGTTCGGCACCTCGATGTCGGCTCATCTCATCCTGGGGGTGAAGAAGCTCCCAAGGGTTTGGCTGTTCGCCAATTAAAGAGGTACGTGAGCTGGGTTCAAACCGTCAACCAAAGCTGTTTACTGTTAGGCAGCTTGGCGGCCTATGGCAGCAATGCCGTAGAGTAAAAACCAGTTGGGGAAGCAGAGTTCTATTATTTCCCGTTTGTCATTCCGTGCTTGACACGGAATCCAGATTCTTCGCCTCCTCTTAAGATAAGAGGAGGTTGGGAGGAGTTATGAATTATAACTCACCCTACCCCTCTCTTATATTAAGAGAGGGAACTAACCTGGATTCCCGCTTTCGCGGGAATGACACGGAATATAGGATTGTGTTTTCTCAACTGGTAAAAAATTGACTCATATCGGTGAAGCCCGAACGCGTTTACAACCTGAACGCGAGGGTAATACCGAGGGAAGTCTGAAATAATTTAAATATCAAAAATCAAAATGTAAAATTGCAGTTTAAAATTAAAAATTTTAAATTTTGTATTGTCATTTTGATATTTGCATTTTACATTTTTAATTTATTTTCATGACCCCGTAGAGACTGAGTCCCGTAAAGTGCGGGACGAGAGTCACATTGGAAAATGTGACTAACACGTCGATCATCCATAAATAGGATGATGGTATAGTCCATACACTTAGTAATAAGTGACAATTATGCGTGAGACAGGTTGGTCTCTATCTGCTGCAGGCGTGGATACTTGAGGGGAGTCTTTGATAGTACGAGAGGACCTCAAAGAACATACCTCTGGTGTATCAGCTGCACTGCCAAGTGCACTGCTGAGTAGCTATGTATGGAACTGATAAGCGCTGAAAGCATCTAAGCGCGAAGCAGACCCCAAGATTAGGTATCGTAGATTCCTTGAAGACTACAAGGTTGATAGGCTCTAGGTGTAAGTCCGGCAACGGATTAAGCCGAGGAGTACTAATAAATCATCCATCTGCCTAAATTTCTGCTCGCTTCGCTCGCCAGCGACCCGGATAATCCGGATTAAACACCCGGATGACACGGATAAATTCATC
>Ga0100390_10002622_pt1 | contig 15903 bp, 6 predicted proteins | sample CryGeymeta201514_FD_81540 | JGI IMG/M metagenome (GOLD analysis project Ga0100390, IMG submission 81540) | Groundwater microbial communities from Crystal Geyser aquifers in Utah, USA - Crystal Geyser metaG 2015-14 | ecosystem: Environmental > Aquatic > Deep subsurface > Groundwater | place: USA... | reverse complement strand
GAGCTACAGGCCAAAGGGGACCGACTGGATCAACTGGGGCTACAGGCCAGGCTGGACCCACAGGTTCTACCGGAGCAACAGGAGCTACAGGCCAAGCAGGACCAACCGGATCTACAGGGGCTACGGGAGCCACAGGTCAAAAAGGTCCGACTGGATCTACAGGTGCTACGGGAGGATTAGGTCCCACCGGTTCGACAGGCGCCACAGGCCAGGCTGGACCGACTGGTTCAACCGGAGGAACTGGGGCAACAGGCCAGAATGGACCAACAGGTTCCACTGGAGCTACCGGACAAGCTGGGCCAACCGGAACGACAGGAGCGACAGGGGTAACCGGAATAACTGGACCTACCGGTGCTACTGGAATAACAGGTCAGACTGGGCCTACCGGAGTAACTGGAGCTACAGGTGGAGCTGGACCAACAGGAGCCACGGGAACAACTGGACAAAATGGCCCAACCGGATCAACAGGTGCCACAGGTGCTACAGGACAGGCTGGACCAACTGGTGTAACTGGATCTACGGGAACTACCGGCCAAGCCGGACCCACTGGTTCAACCGGAGCCACAGGAGCTACGGGTATTATCGGACCTTCTGGTTCAACCGGGGTCACCGGACAGGCTGGACCGACTGGATCAACAGGAGCAACGGGAGGACAAGGACCTACAGGGGCAACAGGTATAACGGGCCAAAGAGGACCTACTGGAGCAACAGGTGCCACAGGTGAAAGAGGTCCTACAGGTTCCACTGGAGCAACGGGTGCAACTGGCCAGAATGGACCAACTGGTTCAACCGGTGCCACAGGCGCTACTGGACAGGCAGGGCCGACAGGATCAACTGGGGCAACAGGATCAACTGGTATGGTAGGTCCAACAGGAGCTACAGGAACGACTGGACTGGCAGGTCAAGCAGGTTCTACAGGTTCTACAGGAGCTACAGGAGCAACCGGTCAGGTTGGACCGACTGGTTCTACGGGAGTAACCGGCCAAACAGGACCCACCGGTTCAACCGGAGCCACCGGCCAGGTTGGACCCACGGGAGCAACGGGAGTAACCGGCCAAACAGGACCTACCGGCTCAACCGGTACTACAGGACAAGTTGGACCCACGGGAGCAACAGGCGCTACTGGAGCCACAGGAGCAACGGGCCAAAGAGGTCCAACAGGAGCAACAGGTAGTACGGGTGAAAAAGGACCTACCGGCTCTACGGGAACCACCGGCCAGGCAGGACCCACAGGTGCAACTGGAGCTACGGGTGCGACAGGAGTAACTGGTCAGACCGGTCCGACGGGAGCAACGGGTGCTACGGGTCAGAATGGACCGACGGGAGCAACGGGTGCTACGGGTCAGAATGGACCGACGGGTTCTACTGGAACCACGGGAGCGACAGGAGCTACAGGTCAAACAGGACCTACGGGTGCAACGGGAGCCACAGGTCAGGCGGGGCCGACAGGAACTACCGGAATAACTGGTATGAGAGGTCCAACAGGAGCAACGGGAGCCACAGGAACCACAGGACAAAATGGACCGACAGGAGCCACAGGAACCACAGGACAAAATGGACCGACGGGAGCCACAGGAGCTACGGGTATCACCGGACAAACAGGTCCTACAGGCTCAACAGGTGCTACAGGCCAAGCTGGACCAACTGGAGCTACGGGAACTACAGGTCAGGCGGGGCCGACTGGTGCCACTGGAGCCACCGGAACTACAGGTCAAAGAGGCCCAACCGGTTCGACTGGAGCCACAGGTGAAAGAGGTCCCACTGGATCTACTGGAACTACAGGTCAGGCTGGGCCGACTGGTGCCACTGGAGCTACTGGAGTTACCGGACAGGCCGGGCCGACCGGATCAACAGGAGCCACTGGCCAGGCTGGGCCGACCGGATCAACAGGAGCGACAGGAGCGACAGGTAAGAATGGACCTACAGGATCTACGGGAGCAACAGGAGAACAGGGACCAACTGGATCTACGGGAGCCACAGGCCAGGCTGGTCCGACTGGATCTACGGGAGCAACAGGTACGACCGGCCAAAGAGGACCCACTGGCTCAACTGGAGCCACAGGTGAAAGAGGTCCCACTGGCTCTACAGGAGCCACAGGCCAGGCTGGTCCGACTGGATCTACGGGAGCAACAGGTACGACCGGCCAAACTGGTCCCACCGGTTCTACAGGAGCCACTGGACAGGCTGGACCTACGGGATCTACGGGATCTACGGGTGCAACAGGTAATAACGGTCCAACTGGTTCTACAGGTGCTACAGGCCAAACCGGACCCACAGGATCAACTGGAGCCACCGGTCAAGCTGGACCAACCGGATCTACGGGAGCCACCGGAACTACAGGTCAAAGAGGCCCAACCGGTTCGACTGGAGCCACAGGTGAAAAAGGCCCAACAGGCTCTACAGGAGCTACCGGCCAGGCTGGCCCGACCGGATCTACTGGTGCCACGGGAGTTACCGGCCAAGCTGGACCGACTGGATCAACCGGTGCCACGGGCCAGAATGGACCGACAGGTGCAACTGGGGCAACTGGAGTTACCGGCCAAACAGGCCCGACTGGTACTACCGGAATCACGGGTCAAAGAGGCCCAACCGGTTCGACTGGAGCCACAGGACAGGCTGGGCCTACAGGAACAACGGGCGCAACTGGTGCCACGGGTCAAAATGGTCCCACAGGAGCTACTGGAGCCACAGGCGCCACAGGCCAAGCTGGACCTACAGGAGCGACAGGAGCTACAGGAATAAGAGGACCCACGGGTTCCACCGGAGCTACGGGTCAAAATGGCCCTACTGGTTCTACAGGAGCAACAGGAGCAACTGGCCAGAATGGCCCAACAGGAGCTACGGGCGCTACCGGCGTCACAGGCCAGACAGGTCCAACTGGAGCCACCGGTTCCACCGGACAAGCAGGAGGAGCCGGACCCACAGGTTCTACAGGAGCTACAGGTATAAGAGGACCTACGGGTTCAACGGGAGCGACAGGTGCCACAGGTCAAAATGGTCCCACAGGAGCTACTGGAGTGACCGGCCAATCCGGCCCAACAGGTGCTACAGGTCCCACCGGACCGGTAGGACCATCAGGGATTTCCTTGTTCTGGGAAGACAAAAATTGTGCCGGGGCCGATGGCTGGTGTGGTCTTATCTATCCGTATCTTGACCCGAGTTCTCAACTTCTGGCTTTGGGAGGAAATTCTACTGCTTCCGCGGAAATATATTTCAACCCAAATGCCAATCAGAATTCCTGGTTTAATGTGTCTGGTGGTCGTTTGGGTATAGGTACCACTTCCCCAGCCGCTAGACTGGACGCTAAAGGAACTACCTCAGACAACTCAGCGGCAGCCATCTCAGCGGAAAATTCTAGCGGTACCAGTTTACTTTATGTCAGAAATGACGGTAATATCGGGATAGGCACCACTTCCCCATCCACTACCCTGGAAATTTACCGGACACCCGCCTCGGGTACCGCACCTCATTTCTCCTTCTATGATCCGGCAAACGATGATAATACGCAGGCTACCTTAGGAATATCCGGAGGAAGCAGCAACAACAGGTTCCTGCTTCAGTCATCTGCCGGATTTATCGGTCTGGGCAAAAACAGCGTCAACCATTCATTGAATATTTACAATGCAGCTAATACTATCCCGATTATCCTGGATGCCAATGCGGCCAATGCATCATACATAAATGCCGGTGACGTGGGTATTGGTACCACTACCCCAGGGGCAAAACTGGACGTGAAAAAGGCCACCGAACAGCTCAGACTATCCTATGACGGCAGTAATTATGCGAAATTTACAGTCAGCAGTACCGGAGACCTTGAGATCAATCCTACAGGGAATGATGTCACTTTTGGTGCGGCGATTTATCCGGGCGAAACCAGTACCAGGGCTGTCCAGACAAACAAATTTCTTGTGGCTGATAATCTCAATGACGCTATTTTGACAAATGCCTCCGGCTGGGGAACAGGAGGGACTGACTTTGCCGAAGTTTTCGATACTGAAGGCAAGTTGACTACGGGCGATGTGGTAGAGATCGTGGGTGGCAGCACTATAAGCGAAAACAGACCCAAAGTGGGCAGAAGCAGTGAATTTTATTCCCATAAGATGCTGGGGGTAGTCACTGACAGAGCCGGATTTGTAGGCGGACGTAAAGAAGGTGACGGGAATCTTTCCGGCAAGATAGTAGGTCTGATAGGAAGGATTCCTTTGAAAGTATCCGATATGAACGGACCGATTAAACTGGGTGATCCTCTCACCTCCTCGACTATCCCCGGAGTGGCGGTGAGAGCAAACCAAGCCGGATCAATCATCGCCCGGGCACTGGAGGATTTTGATCCTGATCATAATGTCGGCAACAAGCTTGACTGTCCGAATGACACAATCGGACTTGCCAAGGGTGACTGCGGTATAATCCTGTCTTTTGTCCAATTGTCCTGGTACGAACCTGAGGTAAATTTGGCCGTAGACGGACAACTGGAAATCGCCAAAACATCTTCAGGTAAAGAAGCATCCACTACCGCTTCCATAAATAGCGACCGGATCTATGAGCTTAGACTCAAATCAGGTGAAATTATCCAAAGAATCGGAGTATTTTCCCAGGCGAATATCGCTCAAATCAAAGCCGGCTTAGTGGAGGCTCAAAATCTGACCATTGAAGGAAGCGCTAAAATAAAAGGAAGACTGCAAACCACTCTTGTTGTCGCTAACCAGGCGCTGTTGCAATCACTACAGGTTGCCGGGAAACTTATCGCCGATACTGCCAGTCTTACCACCGCACAAATAGAAAAGCTTACAACAAACAATCTGTTTGTGAAAGATAAACTCACCTCGCCTATTATCGAATCCGATAAACTCATTACGAAAGACCTGGAAGCGACAGGCAAAGCCAGACTTTCCAATCTGCAGACTGATATTTTGAGCCCCTTAGGCCAGGACCTGACTATTCAGCTGGGCGAAAAAGATCAACCTACCGATCCTGCTAAACTAGTAATCAGAAGTTCAGACGGACAGACGCTTACCACTATTGATACTCAGGGTAATATCCAAACCAACGGTAATCTGACCGCCCAAAACGCGTCAATTAGCAGTACGCTTTCTGTGAACGGACAAACTAGCCTAGATAAACTTTCTATATCCAAAGACACCACCGTATCCGGCAACGTAAACGTATCTGGCGACACGCACGTTGCAGGCACCCTATATGCTGATAACATCGAGTCGGCAAAAATAAACAACCTGAAAGATTCTTTTGGTGACATCCTGAAGAAAATTACGGATTATGAAAATATCCCGTCAGTTACACCCACCCCAACCGGAACCGGCATAACTCCGGAACCGACGATCTATCCTTCTTCCACTCCCACACCTACGACTATCGTAGACCAGATCACTCCAACTGATTCGCCTACCCCTGTGCTGGATGATACAAATAACAATGCATCTACGGAAAGTGCTAGTTTGTTACCTTCTGAACCAGTAAGTGACACTGATCTCTTTACCCACACCCAAGATCTGCTCACTTTAAATGACCGCATCGAGGAGTTTCTGGCTTCAACTTCTGCTACTATAGCCGATACCACTCCGATTACTTCAAATACGGGTATTAACTTAACTGATAATATTATCCTGCCGGAAAGCGGAGCGTCTTCTTATCCAACCGGCACTTATTATCAATTGCCCTCGCTTACAGTCACCGGGTCCGCTTCTCTGGCTGACACCACCATCTCCGGATCTCTTCTTGTTGATGCAAATTTAATTATCGAAAACAGCAAAATCACCTCCCTGGAAAACACCCTTTATCTTTCTGCTTTCAACGCTGTGGACATTATGGGCGGCAATCTGGTAATTGATAAAAGCGGTACCCTGACCGTGGCCGGTCCGCTTCTGGCAAAATCAGGTATCGTCACGGGTGAGATAACGCCGGATAATGGCAACCTTACGATCAATTTGGAAAACACCAATACGACGAATACCCAAAATAACGACACAAGCGTAACTTCCGATAAAGAAAACCGGATGGGAGGATTTGGCAAACTTCTTATCCAAGGAAGTTCCAATTCACCTGTGACATCTATAGACGCTCAGGGCAACATTGAAACTCAAGGCACTGTGAAAGCCCAAAACCTCCATTCTGAAGGCTCACTGACTGCTAGAAGCGCTTCTATCTCCGGAGATTTCACCACTGACAAAATCAAACTAACAGCTGATGATCAGTACTTATCTACCTCATCGGGTATACTAAATGCTGCCGATAACTTTTCCTTAAATGGGATAAATGCTCCCGGCATCAGGACATCAGGCACTGCCGGATCAGCTTTCCTGCCGCTTGGAGCCACATCCGTAGTCATCTTTAATCCCAATATCACTACCAATACATTAATATATATGACGCCAACTTCTACTACCGGTAACCGCACTCTTTATGTATCGGACAAAAAAGCTGAATCATACTTTATGGTCAGTGTGGATACTCCCGTGTCTTATGAAGTTAAGTTCAACTGGTGGATTATAAATTAAGCTAATAAGTCAAAACTCAAATCTCAAATCCATAACTCAAAACTTATTATGTTTTAAATATATACAGTAGTTACGCATCGATTATTCATTTAGCTCGTCATAACGTCATTCTGGCAAGCGAGTCATCGAGCACGTCCAGAATCAGATTCTGGTGTCTCCGCCAGCTGGCGGATCCCCAGAATGACAGGTTGCGTAAGTACTGATATATAGATATTCAGATATAACATTTGGTTTTAACATTTGAACTTTGACATTTGAGATATCAATCATCTGTTTACCGTTATCTGATAAATGTTATCTGTTAAATGTTATATGTTGAATGTTTAATGTCATTTCAGAGCCTCCCAACAATTCCTATTAACTACCCCTTGACAAGCATAATTAAATGATATAATTTTATATATAATAAACAAAATGAAAAAGTCATACCTGCCTATCCTTTTAGTTGTTTTTGCAATTTTATTTACTTCAGTAGGTTTTTTCTTAGCCCAAAAGAAATCAGGCGTTCCCTCAAATGTTTCCAAAGACATCCTTTATATTACCAACCCTGTAAACAATTTCAACGGTAAGATAGATAAAATCCAGGGAAATGAGGTCTGGGTGTCTCAATCCATCAGCCAACCTGTCAATTATGCACCGGAAACTGTCACAGACCCCAACAAGCAAGCGGTCATTCCTACTCCGGCTACCAAGACGATCACCTTCAAAGTAAAAATCGACGACAAAACCAATATCAGCAGAGCACCAGTATTTGTACCTTATCTTATCAAACAAGTAGAACCTTCTAATCCACCAAAACTATCTGTCAAAGATCTCAAAGTCGGTCAAAATATTACAATCAATACCAGTACAGACCTTAGAACTGCTTCCTCCAACGAGATACTGGCTACAGGAATCCAGTTGCCTCCTATCAGCAACTCAATAAACGGAAAAGTGACCAAAGTGGCTGGAACTACAATCGTGATTAAGGCTGTACCGCCAATGATGCCTGGTGAATCAACAGAAGCGCCAAAAGAAAAGGAGTTCACTATTGAAGTAAATCAAAACACGGAGATATCCAGATATTCCCAACCTGAAGCAGTCAAGGAAGGTGAAACGGCCGTACCAAAACCTCCTACTCCGGAGTTAGTCAAACTGGAAGATCTTAAAGTAGATATGCAAATTACCGTCTTCGCAGATGTTGATGTCACCACCAATACCAAGCTTGTCGCTCTTCGTATCGAACCGATGCTTATACCTGAGGCACCTGTTCAGACACCGGCAGTTACTGGTCCAGCAGAAGTTATCCCTCCGGTAGAAGTAATAAACGTACCGGAAGTCAAACCAACAACTAATATCATCCCAACTAGCTTACCTACCGTTAAGGTCGTCAGTCCTACGACAAGTACCGTTAGAGAGTAACATCTTCCCTCTTCCATTTTTTTCAATTTTTTAAATAGTTTTTGTTTATATGTCAAATGTTACCCGCCTGCATCCGCCCACAGCTACGCAGTTGCCGGCGGAAGCGATTGCGGGCAGGTCTGTTAAATGTTATCTGTTAAATGTTAAATGTTATCTGTTAAATGTTAAATGTTTACTGTTAAATCTGTCTACTGTTTCTATCTACCAATAACCATGAACTATTAACTGTTTTCTGTTTCCTGTTCCCTGTTAACTGCACACTGTATTAAAGATTATAAGTTTGATAAAAAGAAGTGATTATTAATCTTTATTAATTGTTTTCTGTTCACTGTTTGTTGTTAAATATTATCTGTTTATCTGTTTAAATGTTATCTGTTAAATGTTTTATGTTAAATGTTCTCTGTTTCCTGTTAACTGTTAACTGTTATCTGTTACAACCTTATAACATTTTATACCGGTAGTATTTACTACCTCTTGACACGTCCTCAATCTCATAGTAGACTTTTTGACATAATAATATTTAATCAATAACTGCCCATGATTGATAAACTAATAAATCTAGTAATATCACTTTTACTTTTCCTTCTGCCTCTTTTTTTTCTTCCTCTTGCCAATTCTCCGGTTGATCATGATAAGCAGATAATTGTGGTACTTTTTACCTTAATTTTATTTGTCCTTTTTATTGTTAAAACTGCAACCGAAAAAAGTATCCGGATTATCAAAACCCCGGTTGATTTATTCTTTATCCTGCTTCCAATTCTTGCACTAATTTCCACTTACCTTTATGCTCCCAACAAAACTGAATCCTTGCTTGCTCCTATGTCCGCAGGGACGATTTTAACTGCCAGCATCCTTTATTTTGTCCTCACTAATCTGGCAACCAATCCAAAAAAGAATATACTTTCACCATTGGTCATTTCTTCAGGATTGGTAGCCATCATCACCATCATCCAACAATTCAAACTTATTCCCGCTGTAACTCCCCTGGGAGGTATGCTTCCCACGTTCACCTTTCTTCTGCCTGTAGGTCTATTCCTGGCGGTTAAAACAGCCGTTTCCCTAGAAAAGCACCAGACAAATTCAAAAAATGCTTCTTTAGCCGGATTGTTCAAATCAAACCTGGTTGAAACTGTAAGCTTGTTTCTGATCGTTTGTGCCCTAACTTTGACCGGTTATCATCTATTGACAGACAGTAAGCCAATTATTCTTCCCTTTATCTTCGGTTGGGCTATTCTGATGGAAGTGTACAAAAATTTCCCGAATTTTCTTCTTGGAGTAGGGCCAAACAACTTCTCATATGCTTTTACGGCAGGGAAACCGGCCGTGATTAATTCCACACCCTTCTGGAGCGCAATTGCCACCACTTCCACCTCATTTTTCCTGACTCTGGCTACCGAAATTGGAGCCATCGGCGGGATACTGTATCTTGTTGTCGCACGCCGTTTACTCTCTATTCCCAAGAGAGAGGAACACCAAAATATTGCTAAAGCCTACTCTATTGCTCTTATCAGCACGCTTATTCTGCAACTGCTGCTTCCGACTACTATAACCCTCTTTATCCTGATGGTCATTCTTCTTGCACTTGCAGTAGAGAAAAAAGAGGTAAAAACATTTACTCTACCTGATTCTGTTTCATTTGTTGGTGTTATATTCGTAATCCTTGCTTTAGGAGCATTATATTTTCAGGGTAAATCTTATGCCGCCGAAACATATTACCGGATGTCGTTAAATGAAATAAACTCAAAGAACGTCAATAAAGCGTATGAATATTCGCTCAAAGCCCTAAGCACCTATCCTTATTCCGACAGGTATTATTCCCTAAACGGGGCAATCAGCATGAATATGGCCTCTCTCCTCTCTCAAGATAAAGACGCCACCGACAGCGCCAAACAAAAGGATATAAGCAGTCTTACCCAACAAGCTATAAACAGCGCGCAAGCTGCGGTATCCTTAAATCCTGCCAACAGCCAGAATTATGGACAACTGTATCAGGCATACCAACCGCTCATCGGTAAAGTCCAGGGAGCCGAACAACAGGCTCTTGACGTTCTAAACAGACAATCCATGCTTGATCCTACCTCTCCCCAACCCAGACTGACAGCCGGTATGTTCTTCCTGTCTTTCGGCCAACTTGATCAAGCTATGGCTCTGATTAACCAAGCTATCAACCTCAAGCCGGATTGGAATGCCGCCCATTACAATATGGCTGTAGCCCTGGCACAATCTCAGAAATATAAAGAGGCCGCCGCCGAACTGCAAAAGGCTATTGATTATACTCCTCAAAACTCCGAAGACTCTAAAAGACTGCAGCAGGAACTGGAGCAATTGAAGGCTCTGATTCCACCTGAAAGTACACCAACAGGTGAAGTTAAAGAAGGCACTACAGGCCAGGCACAAGCCGAACCAACAATTACCAAGACTAACCCAAAAACATCACCGGCAAAACAACCTAGTAATCCTCCTCCACCACCAACACAGTAATAAACTCAAAAGTCAAAAGTTGACTTCAATGAATTTTCCCTGTCCCGTGTTATCTGTTGAATGTTATCTGTTTAATGTTAAATGTATTTGACTTCTCTTCCCATATTTTTTATGCTGTAATCGAGGGTGGAATTCCCTAGATTATTTTATTGGATAGTCAATCGTCATTCTGGTAACCCCGATTTAATCGGGGACATCCAGAATCCTTAAAATGAGTATATATGTATAAGAAGGGATATGTTTATATCATGGCAAACAACAGACCAACTTTATACACAGGAGTCACAAGTCATTTAGAAAAAAGAGTGTACGAACATAAACATCATTTGGTAAAAGGATTTACAGATAAATATGATCTTAATAAATTGGTATATTATGAAGCGTTCGAAAGCATATATGAAGCAATTATCCGTGAAAAGCAGATCAAAGATATGGATAGAGTCGAAAAGATCGCTATGATAAAAAAAACTAATCCTTATTTTAAGGATCTTTACCCAATGATCCTGGACACCTGCCCGCAAATGCTACGCATTAAGCGTTGCAGGCGGGAGCCAGGATGACTAGGTTTTCTTCATCATTCTGGTAAGCGATCCGCCCAGCTGGCGGAGAGTGCATCCAGAATCATTAAGATTATAATTAATGATAATCTATGCAAAACGACACACCTAATTCACAAACGCAAAGCCAAAAAAGTCCAACCCCTCTACCGCCTGTGAACATTCCCTCCATCTCCCCAACCCCACCTCAAGCAAATCCTTTAACCACTCCCAGCCAGCCAGTTAAACCGCCTGATACTACCTCTGCCAATACTCTAAATAACCCTCCGCCTGTCTCCCCTTATTCATCCCCACAAACAAATAGACCCCTTCCACCCGCCGACACACCCCATTCTCCTATCCCAAATATCCCTCCGCAATATCAACCCTCACCACCCGCCTATAGATCAATACCGCTTACACCAACTTCAACTACTCCGGCAAAAAAACACATTCCCTCAAGCCTGCTTCTTCTTGCTCCGGTAATTATCGTGACATTTGTACTATCCATGCTATATTATTCAGGTGCTTTCAAAACCAGTAACTCATCACGCGCCTCTGCCCCCACCCCGCCCGTCTCGCAACTTAAGGCAACCCTGTTTCCGCGATCAACCCCCAACACCACTCCCGCATCAACTTCCAAAAGCCAAGGTTCAAGCTTTGGGAGCATTCTAAATAATAACGCTTCACCTTCTACTCCTGTTAGCACAACTCCAGTCCCGTCTGCCTCTCCTCCCCCTATGAACGATTATTCCTCTGTCAGTTTTGAGATCACCGCGGAAAATGATCTTTTCATCCCCGATCAAATCACCGTTGACAGAAACCAGATTGTAAAAATTATCCTTTACGCCAAAGACAAGCAATATGATCTGGAAATACCCGGTCTAAGCCTCAAAAGGACAGTCCTTCAGGGAGAAAAGAAGTCCCTTGAATTCCAGGCCCAAACCGAAGGAGAAGTCCCCTTCTACTGCACAGGCTGTGCCAACCCGGAATCTCCCAAAGGGAAAATCGTCATTAATTAATTTACGATCAAAAAAGGACAGTCCTTGCTCCATGTTACAAGGACTGTCCTTGATAAAAATCAAAAATTGTAACAGGAGTACGGCAAATCGTTATCCTTAGCTTTAGCGATGGCGCAGGAATCTTCCAATATTAGAATATTGAAGATCCCTCCACTTTGGGATGCACCATATAGCGCACCTCTTCGGTCGGGATGACAAACAACGCAACAAACTTGTGTAATGATCTAAAAGCATCAAACCGCATCATTAAGGGAACCATTACAAGGTCGGACCTCGTTTTCGGATGATCCAGGACGACCGCATCGCTTCTGTTTCACGTTATCTGTTCACTGTTAACTGTTAAATGTTATCTGTTAAATATTAAATGTTAATCCCCTTGACATCCCCTTTTTTTCTTAATACTATGAAGATATCAGAATGAATCAGACTTATTCAAATGAGTCAGAGAATCCTGTTGTGGGTGATTATTTTGTGCCTTTTAGCCGTCTAAACAAAGCAATAAAGATATCAGTGTTATATGTTAAATGTTTAATGTTATCTGACTAAAAACTATGCCTGACCTGCCTGAATCAATACTTAAGCCTCTTATAAATACCAAAATGAGGCTAAAGAAATCATACCTCTTTTTGATAGGTTTATCTCTCCTCTCTATTGGACTCGTTTCCAATTCCCGCATAGTCCACGCCGCAGAGTTCTTCTTCGGCAAAGATCCCGCAAATCCCGGTGAATTCGTTATCAAACAGGATGGCGCGGAAAAATTCCGCATCAACTCTGATGGAGACGTCCGTACACCAGGACAGTTCGTGGCTCCGGCTGAAATCGCCGCATCAGCTGACTCCAGAGTGTACTTTTCCGGGAGCTGGGTGAATGAATCAGATTCGGGAGGATTAAACCGGCTGGCTACGACAGGCAAATACACGACATGCATGGGAGATAATGACTGTGCATCCAACTTCTTCACGCTTACTTTGACCAACAACAAATACCAGGCTATCACTCTTTCATCCAGAGACTGGGAAACCGCCAGGTATTTTGATGTTTTTATCAGTAAAGACGGTGGCACAAACTACATGTTTGCAGGAAGGAATTATTCCTACAGGGCAACCTACAATTCCAGCCATTTTAATTATACCCAGCGTGTTATAGCCTCACACTTGCCTATCGGAGCAAACATAGTTATTAAAGTCGTTGCCACCAGAGGCAGGCTGTATTTTGATGCTTTCAGCCTTTCCAAACAGGATATCGCCGGATCTCGGGACACCAATGAGGATCTTATTGCCACTAAATTTATCGATGCAAACAACATTAATTATTTTATAGACCCGTCAAATATATCCCAATTCAACACGATAAACGCCGATACCATCACTGCCACTAACATAAACGGTACGATTGGTGGTACCTACACTGGCGACATAAACGCTTCCCATGTCTCCTCAGGCGCTTTCGGTTCTGCCACAGGCGGAGGTACCTACAGCTTTCCCAGTACGGTCACGATGAACGGCAGGCTGGAAATTTCAGGCACAAACTACCTTCGCGCCAACAGCATAGACATCCTTCAGGGGTACAATGGTGGAGCCCAAACCTTCGGGCCGTGGGTATTTGGCGGAAATGTGGGGATAGGAACGACGGGACCGGCTAAGACCCTTGATGTGGTAGGAACAGGCAAATTTTCCTCTACAGCCAATCCGGGATTGACAGTCGGTAACGGTTCCACAGGATACTTGCAGGTGGGATCATCAGGCTGGTATGATGACGGCACCTACTTTAGCCCCTTAGGCACCAAACATTTCTACATCAGGGGTACCACGCCTATTTCCTACATCTACTCCCCTTACATCTATCTGGGTTCCACTTCGGGAACCACGACTTACTTGAGGGGTAACAATCTTACGGGAGACAATTTCGCCATTCCCGCCAGCGGCAATTATTATTTCAACAATGGAGGCAACGTCGGCATCGGAACGACGGGACCTGCGGCGAAATTGGATGTAAGCGGTATGATTCGGACTGCTACGGGGTATGGATTGAATTACGGCGATAGTTACAAATCATACCAAAGAAATTATTCTGTTAATACTGCCACACCGGCTACTTTAGTCGATAGTGCCGGCAATAATTTCTCCGCAGCAAAAAGCTATAGAGTTACTGGTATCATCGCTTCAACAAGTACCCAAACAGGGGCGGTAGCTTTATTTAAGGGTTCTGAAGCATCTGGTTTTACCCTTTACAAACTCTACGAAGCGGGAACAACTAGTAATCATGTTGAATTTTATCTTGATGCCGGTGTTCCAAAGGTCAGACTATACAGTCATGCTACACTTTATACGGCCACCGTCTACACGGAAGAGTATCCCAATTATGGAATAGGTATTGGTCCCGAATTGGCACTTTATTCAAATGGCTCGGGCAATATAGGCATCGGTACCACGGCACCTAACGCCAAACTGGAAGTGAGAGAATCAGCCACCGGTGGTGATGGTACCTGGACCAAAGGAATAATGGTAAAAAATTCCAACGCTACCGCCGGAGAGCCGGCTGTTTCCTTTAACAACTCCGCGACAGCTGCAAATTACTGGATCACGGGATTGAACCAGACAGCGGATTATAAGATAGCCTACGGGACATCTTTCACTGACGCCAATACCAGGTTTGTTCTAAGTACAACCGGAGGTCTCTGGAATTACGGTTATCTGTATCCGGGTACGGGATCAGCTACTCAATCATCCTATTATCTCTATCAAAGCGGATCAGGACTCGCCAGCAACGGTTATCTGTACACAGGCGGCACCACTTATTACATCAACAGCGTAACTTCCAACCTGAATAGCCTCACCCTTGCCGGCAACCAGACCATAAGCGGTACCGGCACCAATTCCGTCAAGGGCACCTGGAATTATAATAATTACAACCTCACTGGAGTTAATCACATCCAAATCGGTGATGGAGGAGTAAATGAAGGTCTAAGCTGGGCAGACCAGACCTGGTATATAGACACATCTCCTCTAAACCGCTCCAACGCAGTAGGAAATCTGAATCTGTATGGCACGGTAAATAACATCGCCCTCTGGCGGCCGACCCTCTGGGTCTATAATGCAGCTAATTACACCACTGCTACAGCTCAATCCAATGGCGGTTTGAATCTCACCACCACCGGCACGGGACACATCACTTTCAATCCGGGCGGCAACGTCGGCATCGGGACGACTAATCCCGGCACTTATAAGTTATATCTTGCAAATGGTACTGGCAGTAATGTTGCTACCACCTTTGATGTGGGATATACGGCTGCTTCTTCTAACTTTGGGGCAATTGACATTTACCGTTCCGGCTCAAGTACTGTAGGAGATGGTATTAGTTATCTATTTTCAGCTTTAGACTCTGGCAGTGCACGTCAAGAATATGCAGGCATTTCCGGACAGATTGAAGCCAACACGGCAGGCACAGAAAAAGGAAGATTGGCCTTTCTGACCACCGATAACGGCTCGACAAGGCAGGAAAAAATGAGACTGACTTCCGTAGGCAACGTCGGCCTTGGCACTACTGCACCGGGAGGCAGGCTGGATATCAAATCAGCAGGTGCTGCCGGTGCTACCTGGGGCTTGATGGTGTCAGACTCCGGAGGAAACTACCGCTTCCGCGTCCGGGATGACGGCTACGTCTACTCCGATTCGCCTTATGCCAACTGCGGTAAACTTTACTCGTCAGGAGGCTATTGGTACTGCGGCACGGATTCCGACGCCGGTGGCACTGTCACCTCCATCTCTGCCGGAACCGGCATCACCCTCTCCCCCAACCCGATTGTGGCCACAGGCACTGTCAGTTTGGATACCACCTACACCGACAACAGGTATGTGAATACTGCCGGCGATACCATGACCGGCACCCTGAATCTCGCCTCAAACGGACTTACTGTCGGCACTAATCAGTTGATTGTAAGCGGTGGCAATG
>Ga0100390_10002593_pt1 | contig 15986 bp, 10 predicted proteins | sample CryGeymeta201514_FD_81540 | JGI IMG/M metagenome (GOLD analysis project Ga0100390, IMG submission 81540) | Groundwater microbial communities from Crystal Geyser aquifers in Utah, USA - Crystal Geyser metaG 2015-14 | ecosystem: Environmental > Aquatic > Deep subsurface > Groundwater | place... | reverse complement strand
CATAGGCACACGACCTAATAAAGTAAGACCTAACTCCTGAGTCCTATCATAGTCCCTAATAGGAGACAAGGTAAACTGCCGTAGTCCACCTGGGCTTAATTTGCTAGTACTAGTACCACACTGTAGATTCTAAAGGTGACATTTCCTCGCTTTCTTTTTTCCAGCCTAGCCTCCAAACAAGAGACAAGTGATATGTTACTAGTCTACGTTTAGGCTAATCGGATTTCGACGTGGTAGCTTACCACGATAGATTATTTGACTTATGCTTTACCGTAACAGAATGAACTCTTCGGCAATCATTTTTAAATGGTTATTTGAAATGACTTTTGTACAGTTTCTGGTTTTGAGGCCATGAACGTCAGTGCATCAGGGCTCAGCAGATATAATCGATGACCGATTCATTGATACCTGGTACTACGTACAGTACCTGGTAGTACGACAGGTCCTACTACCTAGTACTATAATATTTTTTGACTTCTTTATTGGTCTTTCTATTCTGTCTTCTTATTATTATTTAGCGTCGGCTGAGAATTGAAAGAAAAGTCTTTTGGACTGGCCTGCTGTTCGTTTGCTGTAGGAAATAATGTCATCACTCAAATCTTCCAGCACTTTTTGGCAATTCTAACAGGACTCGCAGTTGACAACCACTGATGTATTACCAGTACTGTATTATCCGCTAGAGCAAAATCATTTGAACACACAAAAATAGCAGCTTCAGACTTCAGATCATTCGATCATTTATTTCTCGATTCTTTCTCTGCTCACAGTTTCTATTTACAGTGTTTGAGTTATTCATTTTCCTTCTTTTCTTGCAAGATGAGTTCCAATACGATGCTCCTGCAAGCCATTGAGCTGAACACCCAGGCTGTTTGCACGCTGGCCAACGGAAAGTCTGGACGCGCCACTGTTGATGCCCTTAAGCAGGCGATGGAGATTATGGAGGCGCTCTACGAGGACCGAACCATCATGGACTGTTCTAAAGCCACCGAAGATGGCCGCCTGCAGTGCCGTGCAGTCTCGATGCCCGATCTCTATGACGAACACTTCTTCATTTTTAACCATGCTCTTTTGTTTGATCCTGTGGTCGTCTCTACTTCACCAAGTGGTATAGTAGGGCCCAGTGATATGGCGTACGGCTGCGCCGTGTTGACCTTTAACATGGCTTTGGCGTATCACCAAATTGGCATACAAACGGGTAGTTCCAAGAAATTGAAAACGTCATGTTTGCTCTACGGCAAGGTTGCAGAGATGACAAGTGCAGCTGTGGCATCCAGAAGCGACTTGTCCGTGCTGCACTTGATTGCTCTGAACAACGCTGCTCAAATCCAGTACAGTCAGGCCCGATTTGTGGCATGCGATGAACTTTTTTCGCATGTAAGGTACATTCTGCAATTCCCGGATCTGCTCGAGAGTTCAACTGATCAGTTAGTACAGTCGGTGCTTGCTTCTGGTGACATCGACGAAATTAAGCTCAACACTGTCGTCTGCAATACTCCTAGCACGGCACCTACAGCATAGAGTTGCTTGACATCTTTAAATATCGACAATTTTGAACCCACCGCATAAAACTTAAAAAAACTAGAGTATATTACCATCTATAAGCGAAGATAAATTGCTTTCTTGAACAATTCTTAGCTTAGCTTGCGTGCATCATGCAGAATCAGCACAGGGTTTTGCAAATACACTGCTGCTGTCGCCGGTACCTCCAAAGCAATGCAACAAGATGGAAGTCCAATAGCATAAGACCGAAAAGCGCAACACGACAACACGACTAGCCTCATATTCTTGACCGCTATCTACATATCTGTGCTGCCGTTGACGCTGTAGGTCACTGGAATGGCCGACGCGAGAACAACCCATAGAGCTACTACGCTTCCTACTAACCATTCCACAACGTCAACGACTGGAACAACGATAGCAACTGCAGTTGGCAGCGACACACTGTTGACAGTTCACCAATCGTCGTTGTAGCTATAAATGCCATCACCACTACTACCTCAGTAGTAGCAAGGATCTAGTAGTAGCAAACTGCCTTCAACAAGATGAGAGTGCGATGGTACGTACCAGGTACCAATCATCAATTGCCATATTTGCCTCTTGAACGAAAAAAGAATTCTTCGTTGAAAACCAGAGACACCACTTTCTGAAAACAACAGCTGAAAGCTGAAAAAGAGATTGAGCCGTTACCTACGTACTAGTAGTAATGGTACCTACTACTAGTAGTACTGGTACCTGGTACGTCAAAATCCGAGATGCATGAACTGGACAAACTTTTCAAGAAATTAAGATGACTGATGGCCGAATATCTTCAAATTGTAGACAAAGAGGAAGTCCTCTTAAAATGATGATTAACAGATAAGAAGGTTGTGGCTTTGATGACGCTGAGATAGCAGAGAAAATCTTCCAAATGCTTCTCAGCCAATGACGATCCAGCAATTTCCGAGTTTACTCTGTCACAGTGTTAGAACATAGCTGCTATTCACTTTCCATATCAGAGGCAAAAGGCTACTACTACCGTACTACCAGGTAGTACCGTAGACTAGTACTACAGCAATCTTCTCATTTTTCGTAGCGAAGAAGCTCCAAAACATCTTCTTCGTGGCTGCGAGAAATCGAGAACAAAAAATGGTAAATTTTTGTACTTCTGGCGTCAAACATGCAACAGGCGCCACATGTACAGTAGAACGCTTCAGGTTTGCTTCTACTAATAAAAATATACTCGTAATACCGTAATAATTGTAGGTATTTTTTGAAAATAGTAGAATGTACACCCAAATCATAAACCCACTGGTACACCTTTTTGCATATACCCAGCCACTGGCTATCAGTGAGGCGTATACCAGGGCTCTGCTACTTTTGGCGTGACTGTGGTGGTGCCGCTGCCCTTTGCTGACAAAGCTTCAACTGCTTTCACTTCATGGCAATAAGAACTGGTTGTCTACTGACCAAAGAGACTTGCAATTACAGCGGCTTTTCATTGAGTGTGTGGAAGCCCTGGCAGCGGTTTTGTTGCAATCATAGGCATAGGAAGTCCTCGTAGTCTTCTCTTGATTTTTGCCAGGTGGTGATATCTGGTTCTTCAAGGTACAAAAGAGAAAACGGCAAAGTATTGCAGTTAAACAAGGACAGGTGCAATGACGGACTAGATAGCTACTCAAAAAGGCTGCGTATTTCTTCCAATAGCTATCTATTCGGGAGACACTTTAGTGAAAAATAAAAACATGCATTTGTTATGTAGAATATATGCATACAAATTAGTACTACTCATTAATGCACTGCTAGCGAAACGTGTTTTCCTCTACTGTGCCCAACCACTGCTTAGAATGACACCGTCGACAAGGATGCCTCGACTGCTAATGATGGTGAGACAGTCGGTGGTCTTGACAAGAACCCCCAAAGCCACACTATTTTTGACACCAAGGTCCGTTGTACTGGATCACCTACTCCTACTCGGGGTCGTCGAAACCTGCTTTTTGTTCAATAACAAAGGATGAACAAATCGGTAATCGTTCATGCCGCCTCGATTGCTCAGTGCAGGCGTGGCAATGTTGGAGGGCGTCGAGTGACTGCGACCAGACATGTGCCAAGCATTGGGGCGCGGAGCGGGACGCAAATCACCTTCGATACGCGTGAGAGATTTCCTGAGACTCCTGTTTTCAACAGCGCCCGCCGTCGGAACACATTCGGTCGTCCGCGTGGGCCTGTCAAAGACGTAGCGTTCGAAATCATTCCAACCATAGGCATGGTTCTTGATGCGATCATTGTGATGAGCTTTGGCTATGGTGCGTCGACTCTCGTCTTCTTGAACTTTGACAGGATCTAGCGTACATTCCTTGGCTGCTTCCAGCAAGTGTTCAAAATCCTTGTTGGACAGAGCACGATTGCGTTTGCGCACTCGAAAGGAGAAGCTTCTGGGAGCTCGCATATCCGCGGGAGTTGGCATGCCCTTGGGAGGAGCTGGAGGAATGTCCAAGAGTCCGCGCCGATCCGGAGATGTGGATGCTCGTGCGAGCACCGACTTGCGAATGGCAGAGACCTGCGACGAGGGACTATTGAGGGTACTGCAGACTGTCGTTGTCTGTGTGGTTATGGATTCTTCCGTGTTGGACATGGCATCGTCCAGAGAAGAGTCTGGAGTCGAAACAGTTGTAGCCGAAGCTCCCACAACAGCCACGGGTGGTGGTGACGCCAGTGGGGGCAGTGGCATCACCGTGAGACTGCTGGTGCTGACGTGAAAGGACGATGACGAGCAGCTCGTCAAGAGCGTCGTTTCCGAAGCATTTCGCAATTGTTTGGGCTTCACCGGGGAGGGCGTGGGGATGACCTTATGTGGCAACGACGGAGATGGAGGTTATCGTGGCACCTCGTTGTTGCGCGTACCATTACTACTGGCCGACCGTCTCCTCTTGGAAATGGCATTCCTGCCACTTCTCCGATCCGACGACGAAGAGCCCGACTGATGATGAGGCTTCAATAAGGCTTTCACCTGTTGAAAGAGCTTGGGCATCTTGCTTGTTGCTCTCAAAGTATATAAATAGTTGGCTTGTGAGATGGGTTCAAAATTTCGACAAGAAATGAATAATATGAGAATTGGGGTTGTCTCTCTGTGCTCTACGTGCTTGCTGTGTTTCTACTGGGAGATAGATATTGTGCCAGTACCATTTCTGTTGTGCTGTAGTGTACTACACTAGCTAGGAGCTAGTAGCTAGACTACTGGATACTTTTAAAAACGAAGTTCGTCCACTACTGTTGTAGACTCTCTCCGATGGACAAACCAACAACAAAAAATCGGAGTAGTAGTCGGAGACGGTCAGCAGGGTCTCATCAATTCTACTACTACTCTGCTACTCCTGCTACGTAGACTAGTACTGTCTAATAATACTCCCATGTAAAAAATGTGGAGGTCTGACAAAATTGGCTAGCTCTACGCACGTGTATTATGTCGAGAAAATGCCGAAGGCTTAAGGGAATCTTGTCACTATTACGTGAACTTTACGAAATTAATTGACATTGGCACGAACTCTCAATGGAAGTGTAGTAGAACTCTCTCATGGCGGTACTACTATTTCAGCAATGGCCACTGAATACGTGCCTCACTGACTTTTCGACCGCCTGACGAAGTGAGGTTTCGACCACCCCTCACAAATTCTGAGTGCCAAATGTTTTCATTGAACGAATGAACTGCAGTAAAATTTTGATCCAAGAAGGAGAAGGAAATTCTGGAGTGAAAGACACTTCTTGGACTAAGATTAGCGAACGTTAATATCTACTCCGAGTTGAATGGGGTGAAATTTACACTGGCAATTGGGATAGCTTCAAAAATCGTTTAGCTCTATTAGTACGGTTGCAGCAGCAGCAAGCTTCGACTTCAGCAGCGCTGCTCGGGGTGTGGACTTGTTGTAAAAGAATGTTCTACCATGGTTCATTCAAATATCTACCTTGATTAAATCTTGACTTGTAGAGGGCGAAACTCTAGATGACTATCCTCCTGTTTCAAGCCGAGCCAAGACAAACTAACTGTAACATTTTTGTGCTCTTGAATCCCACAGCATTCACCAAATGTCGCCAAAACAAGGCAACTCATTTCAAAAGCCGACGAGGAAAGCGTTTTAGACTGGTGCATTGCAACTGCACAAAATGACTCGATTCAATTTCGTTCATCTTTATTTTTTATGTGCAAATGTTCTAGCCATGATTGCTAAGTGCTACTACTTACAGTACCAGGTACTTGATATCTACACTCAGTAAAGATTATTTACAAAAGATTGCAGTTCTCGTGGGACTCAATTGAGTACTTCTCTTTCCTACTAAAGTAGTGTTTCGATAACGTAAGTGATGACACCAATTTAATTGATGACACCAATTTAATTGATGTGATGAACAAGTCAAAGCGGAGTACTTAGTACTACTAGGTACCTGCCTGGTAGTAGCAACGGCAACACAATAAAATTGAATGCTCGTACTAGTACCTATTCGAATTCTGTACTAGTATTGCACTAGTTTTCGGCGACCATCGGTAGTCGCGAGATGGTAACACCTAAGTACTGGTACAAGTTAAAACCAAAAAATCTGGATGACTGTCAGCTTTGTTCGAAAAAGTCCTGTTTAACCTCTTTGCTGCTGCTATTGGTATTTGCTTGTTGAATAGCCGGGTCGAGATCTAGTAGTAATCCGTTATTTAAAAGTTCTCGCATCAATGGTATGGTACCGTAGTCTACCGGTTCCTGGTAGACTACTCGGAGAAGTTTTGTAGAGGAGGTCCCAAAGAGCAGAAGACCGCAGAGACGCTTTAGAGAAACAAGACAACTTTAACTCTGTCTGAATTCATGAATGCATTCTATGGGACTGAAACATTCGGATCTACAGTAATCTCTATTCGTCAAAAATAATAAGAAGCAATTGTTTGTTTCTACGCAACACAGTCTACTCGCACACACGAATAACGAATAGCAACCAAACAACCACTTCTTGTGCTAAATTGTAAGTTGTTCGAACAAGCGAAATACATAAATAATAGTGTAATGACAGCATCATCATCATCATCAACAACAACAAAACCAGTAGCAACAGCATCTTGTACCTCAACACAAGTAGCATTCCAGTCGCTTTTGCGCGAGCTCCTGGAGGAAGTTGGAGTCTTGCAAGGACAGGCAGTATCGGTATCGGATACAGAAACTGAAAATAATGATGCGACAACGACAACCATTACCACTAACCAGAATGGGCAGAATGGGACTAAGGGTATGGAGATCTCCAATTTATTTTGTCAAATGGATCAATGGTTGGGAATAGTAGCATCGCCACTTACTTCCATCAATGGCAGTGATGACGACTCTATGGACATGACAGTGGAAGACTGTGCCCCCTTTTCATCGAAAGTCTACGAAATCCTGGCCAATCTCGTCATACAGGCCTGGAATCCTGTTGATGGCAATCTGACGGTTAATACAAATCCCTTTATCCAAGAGTTGGAGAGGTTGCGGAACGAGAAAAAATTGCTGACGGAGGAAGAATTGACATCGGTCATGTCCTTGGATTTTCTCCCGGCCGTTCGCGTTACCAATTGGATCCGTCAATGGATGGAGTGCAATGTTGAGGGTTCTCGTGCTTCCGTTGCTGAAGATAAAATACGTTCTTTTTCACAATACTTACTGTGTGGCAGTCAACCAGCATCTGAGACGCCACCACAGTATGCAGAGCCGCTTATCCAAGCCATCTTTATCCACCTGTCCAATCTTTCGACGTTCCAATCCCAACTCTTGTTGTTTCAGCAAGCTTTTCAACGTGGCGACTTTGCTATTGGTAGTGCGGAAAATGCAAGAGCTAAAAAGCACAAGCACACCCTTCCGAGTACTCTGAAAACAACCGCTCTGTCTGATCCGACCCAACGACTGCATCACTATCAAATATCGCAACAGCTCGCACAGAAATTGACCAAAGAATTTAATAACCATGTTCAATCGCTAGAAATTATTCTGGGGGACTGGTATGCTTCGTGTCAAAACAAAAATTTACGATTGGTCGCACGTGCAGGATTAGGACGGGTTTGGATGAAATTTTTAAACATCAACAATGCGTCTGTCGCGGGTGGATATGCTCCCAGTGTCCGGGGCGAGAATACCAGCGCCGCCGGTTTAGACGTATCGTTGAGGGTTTTGTATCGAATACTTTTGGGAATGTCACTCAACAGCAGCAAAACAAATAGTAAAAGTCAAGTCTTGCAGGAATTGTTGTTCTATCAACTGCTGCCTTTGCATCAACCCAGTGCCATGGTCCTGTGGCGTGACCAAACGAGCTTGTTGGAACTGTATCATGAACCGTTGGTTCAGTGCATGGCGTTCATTCTGAAGCTACACACCGAATGGATTGGTCACGTCTGCCAAACGCTCCTTGCACCATCCGAATCCATTTGGCCGCTGGGGGGGAACACTCCCAAGCAAGTGTTGTTGCTCCACGAAGTTGATACCTTTCTAGGAATGTTATTGACAACAAATACAAGCAACGCCAACAAAACCAGACCCAGGCATGATACGTTAGCACCTCCAGTCGATGTTGTCTTGGTCCTGGAGGAAAGCACATTTGTTTCAATTCTCTCCACGGCGGCTCAGTGTATGGCATCAGAACATTCCAGACTGGCCGAGCGAGCTCTCGTTCTCTTTAAAAATGCATATTTTAAGAGAATGGTCTACGTCGACCACTACGAAGCCTCCCTTCGGGTATTATTGCCAGCTTTGACGCGAAGCAGTAGCAATATTGCCAAAACTGGAAACGAAAGTAGTAGCTGGGGCAACGCAACATTGCCATCAACCAAACACGCTGTTCCGTGGAATCCTACAGTTCGTAAAATGACATTTCATGTATTGAAGAATTTGAAGGAGCACAACCTCTCTATTTTTGCCGAGGTGTGCAATCAGTTATTCGGGGATCATGTCGCGCTAATTCCCGTCGAAAACGATGCGTCGTCACCGGAACAAGAACAGCCAAGGTCATCTCTACTAGCTTCTAAGGTATCGCAATCAGTATCGAAGGCTCCAGATTTTAACCGGCGATTTTCATTGCAGGCCGGTATGGGGGACTGGAAACCCCCACCAAAGCAACAGGGCAGTAGACCTGTAGCAGGAAGTCACATGAATATGCCGCCGCCGTCCAATCGACCTCCCAGCAGGCCGACGTCGCAGCCACCTTTAGGTGTGACTGGAGTAGCGCCCTGGGCAGCCAAGGCAGACAAAACCCCTCCTTCAATAGGTAGAGGTAAAGCACCATGGGCCAACGAATCTACCAGCCACCAGCTTCCACCGACGAACTCGAAAAATCCACCTTCTTCAATTACTGGTGTTGCTCCATGGGCGGTGACTCCTTCTGGACTGCCTCCGACAACATTCAAGGGCACTTTTATGACAAAGCAGCGTCCTGGTGGACCTCCACGAATACCCCCAGCATCTCAACGCGAGAGTGCAGCATCTAGTGGGGCGCCTGCTGTACCATCGTCGCAACCGTCTACCCCTTCACCATCCTCAGAAGATACCAAAAGAGCGGTAAACAACAACGATACATCTGCTGGCATAGATCACGTGCTGTATTATATGAATCAATGCAAACCAGCAGGTATGGAAGAAAACGAAGATGAACATGCTTCATCGTCCTGGTCGAAAGCACAAATGGAAGAGACGCCGACTCTTTTGCCAGACCTGAAATTTCATGATTTGGTGTTTGGACACGAATTAGGCCACGGCGCTTTTGGTGTTGTCAAATACGCTCGTTTGATTGATAGGACAAAGACGAGATCACGCTGGCCAGAATATGCTGTCAAGGTAATTGCTACGGAAAAGCTAACGGAGTTGGGATATGAATACGGTGTAGCCCGAGAAATTGCCTGCCTGCGTATTGTGAGCCATCCAAATGTAGCACGGCTGGTCTCGAGCTTTCGTTTCCAACAGGGAGCCTACCTGGTTTTGGAGTACGCGAGTGGTGGCGATTTGCACCAGCTTTTGCAGCAGCATGGCTCTCTTGATTCGCCATCATGTCAATTTGTTATGGGAGAGGTTGTAGCAGCCTTGGCAAGTCTCCACGATGATCTTGGATTTGTTTACGGGGATCTCAAGCCTGAAAATATTGTCCTGAGCGAAACAGGGCACATCAAGTTGACAGATTTTGGTGCCTGTCGCCCGTACACTGAGCGAGCTCGAGCTTTGGTGCAGTCGCAGATGGGAAAAAGCGGCAAGAATCTTTTGGGGACACTGCGAGAAGGAGATCCCAGAAAGTTTAACCAAGAAACGGGTAAGATGCTCCAAACTGGTTTTAACGCAATTGGCAAAGAGGACGAAGAAGAAGAAGAAGAAGAATGTCAGGGCTGGATGTCCACGGAGGAAACCTCTACAGCGGGAAACCAAACTAAGGCCATCAATGATGATACCTTCGAAGTAATGGACGTCGACGAACACAAAGAAGACTCACGAATCGAAGGTACCGTTGCGTACTTACCGCCTGAGGTTGTCCTTGGATCTATTCCTACACCTGCTGCCGATTCGTGGGCTCTTGGGTGTGTACTGTACCAGTGTATGTCCGGTCGTCCACCGATCCTGGAAGCCGACGATTCCATGACCAGAAATCGCATTGTTTCGTTTAAACACACCTCGAGCAACGAGATGAATCAGTTGCAGGGCGACAATGATGTCTTGTTTGGAAAGGATCAAAAACACGCGGCAAACATTCCCGACGATGCCAAAGCCCTCATTCGTGCTCTCTTGGATCGCGAAGCCAATAAGCGTCCTAATATGCAGCAGGTTGCCGAACACGACTTTTTTGATGGTCAAGATGTCATGCGTCTGTACCAAAAGGCAGCGTATCCGCTCGATGTCGGTGGTGTAGCTCCTGCTCCTCCCGATGCTCAATGGTCTAGACGGCAGTTTAGTTCCATTTGGGCTCCTCAACCGCAAGCATACGACATTAGTGGTGCCAGTAGCGGCGGAACATTGTCAGGAAGTTTTTCCGGTGTTGTATCTTCAGCGCCAATCCCCGAAGGTGACGAGGCTGGATCGTCGTTTTCTGCCAGTCACTTCTACCGAATATTGGTCACTCCTGCACCGACATCCAGCAACGCTCCTGGCCACGCCAGCAAGGCCAACGACAATGTCAACAACCTGACACAAAAGCCGCTAGCGCATATTGAAGAAGACGATACTTCCATGGCATCGTCTGACGGCGCATAATAGTGGCAAATAATTTTGCTATTGTGCTCTATTTGAGTACTAACTAGTACTATACTGCTCGTATTGTCAAGTACTTCTGCACGTTGACCTATCGCCCTATCCTTTCGCTTCTTCCGATACTCCGAATAATGTTTGGTCATTGTTTTATATTCTTTGGACTATTAGCTTGCCTGCGACAAACAAGGCCAAGACACCATGGAGACCACTAAAAATAGGGCCGAGATCATTCCATAATAATATTACCAATGATTGGAATGTTTCCAGTTTACGGTGGAAACCCGAAAATATAATTATTGAAATCACCTCATCCCTATCATTATTATTTTTTGTAAAAAAATTCACTAATAAGCAAACCACAATCAGACGTAATCTCATTTATTTTTATGTTCGGGCATCCCCTATCCTCGTCAAACATAATATTAACTAACCTTCGAGTCTGTAGTCGCAATTAGGAATAAGTTAGTTTTAATCAATCAAAGTTAACGCTACTCGAAAGAATCGATTGATATTGACAGCAGTATGCCCAACAATAAAACTGCATCTGCATCGTCCACCACCTCGGAAAAGACACCTTTGCTGCACACAACAAGGCTCGGCGACGAGGATGATATAAACAGCAATGCTGCCGCCGCCGTCGACACAACAGCAACGAAACTTCCAATTTCCACCAACATTCCTGCCACTTTCTACGTCTTATCGGGTGTCAGTCAACCTCTCTTAGTGACACTATTAAAAGATGCCGGTTTGGCCAACTCGAAATGTCAACTCTACATGCTGTTTTACTACCTGGGTCCAGCCATTACGGGTCTTCACATGTGTTTCAGCGAGCACGAAGCATTGCCATCCACGAGCATGACCATGCGAGCGTCTGCCATTGCTCTTTTTGATATTACCGCCCAAGCTTTGAATTAAACTGGAGCAGCTCTTGCGGGACCTACCATCTTTGCCATTGTGTACAGCAGTGTCACAGTCTGGACGGCTGTCTTTTCGTGGCTTGTTCTGCGTCGAACCTTGATTCCAGCGCAATGGATGGGAATTATTACGGTCTTTGGAGGATTGGTCCTGACAGCCACGGACGGTTCGGTTCAAGTAGGATCCGATGTAGCCAGGGGACTTTTGCTGGTATTGTTGGGTTCCGCGATGCATGGGTTAACCTATGTCTTGTGTGAAACAGTAATGGTAATTCTTCCACATCACGATGATTCATGCGAGGGCCTTCGTAGTTTCTTAATGGGAAATCCACGCGACAAGAGACTTACGGTGCTTCAAAACTGTGCCATTCAAGGCATCGTTGCGGTTGTCATCATGTTCGTGTGGCAAATTATTTACACAGCACCTCGTTATGACGAGCTTATTCTGGAACCCATGATCCAAGCTCATACTACCAAATTACATGCCGCTCTAGTTCTGGGATTCTTTGCTCTGTCCAACTTGATTCACGCTTTGAGTTACTTTTATACCCTGCGACACTTTCCCGGCGGAGCTACCAGTGCAGGTGTCATGAAGGGACTCCAAGCGGTTCTCGTCTTTGTCGTGACCGATTTTTTCTTCTGCGGAAGAACGGGAGGCACTGAAATGTGCTTTTCGACAACTAAATTCGTATCGCTGGTTACTGTGGTCGGTGGCATTATTTTGTACGGAGTCTTTACTGAAAAACAACATCGACTGGAAAATGAAACTGTTACTCTACCAGTCGAGCAACCATTGCATGACTCCATCGACAAAGAATCTAAGGTAAGCTCTCCAGAACTACTTTTGTGAGCCTCGTATAAGAAATGACCCAATTTGTAGTTTTCTTACAAGAACGCAACTGTCGGTTTTGTGAAAGATTCCAGGAATTTGATTTCATTATTGTTGGAGCCGGACCATCAGCCATTGGACTTTTAACGAGCCTACTGGAGAATAGAGACAGAGACGTGTTTCCATCAATTGCCATTGTCGAACGTGGTCCACAAACAATAGCCAGTTCAGTCGATAGAGGACCCAGCAAAACTCAACATTTGAGCCGTTGGTTTGAAGCTGCTCATGATCGCTCCTCATCGTACGTCCAGGTAGTACAGTCTGCAATCAACACGCAGGACAATAAATACCGCCGACTGGATATTCCTATTGGGCGAGGAATTGGCGGAGGCTCCAATATCAATGCCGGTCTTTGTGTGGCACCTCCGCCCGGAGACTTTCAGAATTGGTCGGAACCGTACAGGACTGGCTTGCCGGATATTTTAGAACACTTACAAGAGAGATTATGCGCCAATCACTGTCTCTGGAACTCTGCCAACGGTAAAGAAATTACAAACACTAGAGACCTAGATGACCATGCAGTGCCGTGTCTTGGCAAAGTCAACCCTCACAACTCACAGATTGGACGAGTCAATTACTACAACGCCTTGCTGGAGCCCATCCTCCAAGAGTCATCAGTGCGAGCAAAGAATTGGGCGACACAAGTGCATTGGTTTTGCCATCACGAAGCTCAGCGTTTGATCCTTCTCGGCGAAAGAGTTACCGGCATCGAGGTTTGCAACACTGCTGCAGGATCCTATTATATTCTGTCGGCAAGAAATGAAGTGATTATTTGTGCGGGTGCCCTCGAGACACCAGCTCTGTTATTGGCATCCGGCGTAGGACCCGATGACGCCGCAACGTCAAAAAATAGTAATCACAGGATACACGGCGTTGGGAAACGTCTACGAGACCACGTCATTTTGCCACGAGTTTTATTGGGCCCACCACCGTCTCTGCATGCTCGGAGCATTAATGGGATTCATGGCATGACATCGTTTGAAGTCCCCGGATACAGCGATCGTTTCTTGCTGATGACTGCAACAACTGTCCCAGAAATTGCACTCCACTTTTTTGGACGTATCATCGAACCCTATTGGAGATTGGTCTCGAGTCGATTATTGCCGTGTTGGCTCAACAACCAGGGGTGGCCTGTGTTGGAGGGATTCCTGAAATTTGCTGTAATGTATACACCCGTCTATTGGTTTTTACAGTACGGTGTAACGACTATGAATCTAGCGTACCTCAATCCACACTCTACTGGATCGCTCCGACTAGTGCCTAAGCACTCCTTTACCGCAGATGACAATACCACAGGTCGACGTCGAGACTTCGATCTCCAATTGGACTTGAAATACCTTCGAGACCCCAAAGATATTCAATCTTTTTGGCGAGGATGGGTAGCCAGCCCTATAGTATCGAATAATTCTTCTTGGTGGGAAGTCTATCCAGGAATCATCTTTCGATTCTTGTATCGCCGCTTTGGGAGTGCAAAGTTTGAAAAGAGTGTTCCATCTTGGTTTGATCTCTTTTCTCGCGACACCTGTCTTCCTTTCTACCACTGGTGCGGAACGTGTGCGATAAAGACCACGAATGATGACGACGACGACAGTGATGATTGGGTCGTTGACGCAGACTTGAAAGTGCGTTCGTTGCGGTGCCTTCGTATCTGTGATGCGTCCATCTTTCCCAACAATCTGTCTGTACCTCCAGCTTTGGCTTGTGTATCGATAGGGTACCTGTTGGGCAAAATGCTTTGCAAGGATAGTGCTACTAAGAAAGTAATATGATGCGAGAACTTTACTACTACTCACATACCCCGTATGCTTTTCCCTGGAAGAATCATCAACTATCTCTCTAGCTACTAGCTACTAATAGGTCTAGTAGTAGTAGAGTAGCAGCAGCTTTTGCTCTACTGGTACTGCAAACTGCAATCTCACGGCGTAGCCGCAACCGCCATCATAATATTCAAGGAGAAAGTGTGCACGCGAAGGAATTAAATGGTGAAGTTCGCAACATGGACAGCAACAGCAACAGCCAGTCATGGCGTCATGGCCAACAAAAATATTTCTGGACTAGTAGAGACTAGAGTACACATCATAATATCTTATCCCTGCTTCAGCAACATTAGCTTATCATTGGCTTCCCATTCCCCTCTCTCCTGCATCCGTTCAAAGCAGTAGCCCGTCGCTATTGAAATACAAACAAAACCAAACTCCCATTAACGTTTATTTTCCCTTTCGTCCTTTGGTCACCACTTGCACCACCGATCATGACGACGAGTACCAAGAAGCGCAAAACTATTGGCCTGGAAAATGATGATCCGCACAATAGCATATTCCAAGCCTCGCCGTCACCTACTAAGGATCGAAAGACCTACAAAGCTACTCGTTCGGAAGCCAAGTATACAAACAATAGTTTTGTAGTGTTGAAGCGGCAATTGTGTGAAGAGCAAAAACGTACCGTCATGTCCAAATTCGAGCAGTTCTTGAGCGGTTCCAAGCCAGACTTGTTGTTGTCGGAAACATTGAAACCCAACCAAGCACACCCAGAATTTGTCACACAATCAATGGTGAATTTACGTTGGGAACTGGCGGCCTGGGATGAACTCTACAATCGTCCCAGCGGTCAAGTGGTGTTGGCCTTTGGACAGAACGATGCCGGTCAATTGGGCATGCCCAGTCACGATACCGATAACGATGCCATGTTAGATGGTATTCCTGCCACGGCTATTAAAGAAATGAGCAGCCGTCACGTCAGTCAAACCGCGTGTGGTGGAATGCATACGATCGCTCTCACCAAGGATGGCATGGTATTTTCGTTCGGTGCCAACGACGATGGCGCCTTGGGAAGGACGACCAGCGATGAAAACGAAGAAGCCGTGCCAGCCCGAGTGGCCTACATGGTCCTCAGCAAAAATGCCGTGTCCGAACACCAATGTCTATCGACCCAAGACGAATCGAATGAGATTGTTATGGTGTCTGTAGGAGCCAGCCATTCTCTCTTTTTGTCGGTCTCCGGTAATGTGTACATGGCGGGCATGTACAAGGATATTGACGGCAGCGGTAAATTCAGCGATCCTCGTCCCAAGGACGACACGGATACTTCGGACGAACAACCCAAGGGAACTCCCAAGGGCATTCACAAAGTACCGGTTCATTGCTATCGTATGCCCGGGCGTGTAAAATTTATTGCCAGTGGTGGTGCCTGTAATGCCGCCATTCTAGAGGACGATACTCTGGTAACGTGGGGTATGGGATACAGTGGTGAAATGGCGCGTAGCAAAGCCATGATCCAAGACCTGGAGCATGAAACGGAAAATCGGCCCTTGAGAGTGGACGAACTCAAGGAAGTTACAGTCAGTACGAGAAATGACAAGAAATTCTTCATTGACAATATTATGGACCGCTGTCTTAAGCCCAAACCCGTCGAATGGGCCAATGGTCGCACTGATATGATTGTCACTCATGTTTCCATGGGAGAAAGTCACATTTTGGT
>Ga0100390_10002591_pt1 | contig 15999 bp, 14 predicted proteins | sample CryGeymeta201514_FD_81540 | JGI IMG/M metagenome (GOLD analysis project Ga0100390, IMG submission 81540) | Groundwater microbial communities from Crystal Geyser aquifers in Utah, USA - Crystal Geyser metaG 2015-14 | ecosystem: Environmental > Aquatic > Deep subsurface > Groundwater | place... | reverse complement strand
CTTTGTCAAATTTAGCTAGGGGGTGTCCCCCCGATAGTCTGCGACCACCTACCGATGGCAAGGCGAAGTTGGACTTATGTAAAAATCCAGATTTCCCTAAAAAGAGGCAGGATAAAGTACAATGAGAGTAATGTAGGTGATAGATATGGTGGTAATATTAGCAGTATATGTGGTAGTAGCCTGAGAATTTTGTAACATCTGCATACCCGCTTATTGCACTGGGAAAAAGCAGATGCCACCCTTGTGGGACTCTATATCCATAAGATAGTCCCCCATCATAATACCTAAGTTTGGTGGGAAGAACCGCACTAGCATCAACCACTTCTGACCTTTGCCGTGTCTTCTCTTCCAAGTTTGTCATCCTCTGCAGTAGTAACATCTGTTTATGGATGAACAGCACTGTCGTTTGCTCTCACAGAATTAGCCTGAGCACTAGACTCATCGCCTAGCCGACAGCCACCATAGACCTGCATAGCGTCTTGTTCGGTCACACCAGTCAATTATCTTAGCACAAAGTCTTTATTTTGTCAAGCCCCAATAGTTATCTTAGCTAATTGCTCCTCCAATTCCCCAACCTTGTCCAAGTTACCAGCTTTCCTATGATAAGTAATCAAAGATTTCATCCTGTGGATTTCTTTACCATTTTGATATATCTTAGGTCTACCTCGCTTCTTTGGTTCTGTTAAAGAGGTTTTCCAATAACTATACTTATCATTAAAACTTGCAACTTTCCATTCAATGTAACATGGGTCAACATGAAAAATAAAACTCTTTCTAACTTTTCTCTCTCCCCACTTTACTGAGAAGAAGAGAGCAACATAGTGTTCCCCATAAGGTATATTTTCTTTACACCAATGACAGAATAAACTATCATTCTTAGCTATACCAAACTTTAACATATTTCTCCTTTGCCTCTGTGCCTTTTCTTACTTGTTCCATGAATTGTATTGTGTGTGTCATTCTTTCCCCCTTTTTAAACTCTGTTGTAGTGTATACTTATACATATCTACTTTAATTGAAAGTCATATCTATTATTACCCCTAAGTGTAACATATTTATTGAAAGTTGTCAAGCCTTTTCCAATGTTTTTTGGGGAATTTAGGGGACTTGACAGAATTAATTAGAGGTGCTATCATCTTACTGTATGGATAATCTGCTGGATAGAATCAAAGCTATAACTGGTCGTAAGAGAACCTTCATACTTATGAGGGTATCTGGCTTGGATGCAGACCTAAGCATGAACTTGGTTGGTGTTGCCAAAGGAACCTATAATTCCTGGTTTAAGAATGAAGAATTTGCTACTGTTTACCATCAATTGCCTGAACTTATACAGAACTACCGACAAGAAGCAGTACAACTCCTCAGAAGGAATAACCAACTAGAGGCAGTCCTCTTGGAAAGTAAGATAGTATCTAAGCTTAAAGAGGAGATAGAAAGTGGGCATTATGAGCTTTCTAAGACTCATTTAGCTCGTGAAGTATATTCAAAATTGATGTCCGACCTTGATACAGTACCACAGAATGTAAAAGTATTGTCTTGGAGTCAGCGTGTCCAGCAAATATTTACCAAGCAACCCGACCAGATAGAACAAGGAGAGATAGATGGCAAGTTTAAGGAAATTAGCAGCGAGTCGCTCCAACATTCGGAGGGCAACCTTATCACGAGTGGTGAACAAACCACTGATGAGACTACGAAGGTCACTGAGGAAGCAGGGGTTTAGCTGGAAATGAGAATGATGCTGGTTGAATGGGATGATTCCTGTTCTTCATCTTCCTGGAAGTGTAGGCATGAGCCTGATAATATATCCCATTGTGTTTCTTTGGGTATCTTATTGAGGGAGGATGATAAAGAAATAGAGGTATGTCCAAATATCAGTATGTTAGGTAATAAACTTCATAGCTTTGCCATCCCCAAAGGATGTATAAGGAGAATGAGGGTGCTATGTCTGAAGTAATCCCCAGATTAAATACTATTGACCTTGCAGCCAAGTTACTCTACATTGTTAATAAGAGGGGCATAGTTGTCCCCTATGTGTTCAATAAAGTTCAGAGGCAATTCCATGCTAACAAGAGCCTAAGAAATATTATCTTGAAGGCAAGGCAGGTAGGGATATCATCTTCTATCTTAGCAGATATGTATTTGACTTGTGTTTTCATTGAGCATTCTGCTTGTGCTGTAGTATCGCATGAGACCAGAGCTACTCAGAGGCTTCTTGACAGGGTACAGTTCTACCATGAGTCAATGTCAGAGCCAAAGCCTATGATTGGTGCTGAGTCAAGGTCTGAGAAGACATTTCCAGAGATGCACAGTAGTATCTATATTGGTACAGCTGGGGCAAGAGCCTTTGCAAGGGGGGATACCCTAACCAAAGGTCATTTATCAGAGGTAGCCTTCTATGAAGAGGGTGATAAGGTACTATCAGGTATCCAAGATGCAATCTCCCTCAATGGTGAACTAACGTTAGAAAGTTCTCCCAATGGAGAGAACAATGTCTTCTTTGAGACTTGGGTAAAAGCCAGGGAAGGCAAGAGTCCCTACAAGGCTTTCTTCTTTCCTTGGTGGTTAGATGATGGCTATCGAATATCTAAGAACCCACAAAACCCAGAAGTTCTTAATCTGCTACAACAACAGGACAGGCTTGAGCTAACTTATACTGACGATGAGAAGTTCCTTGTGGACACTCATCACCTAGATGAAGACCAGATACGATGGAGAAGGTTCAAACTAGCTGAGAAAGGTGGTCTCTTCTATGTTGAGTACCCAGAGAATGATGTTGATTGTTTTATTACAGTTGGAGACCCTGTGTTTGACCAGACCCTCTTGACAGACCTTGCCAATTTCTGTTATGATAGTGAGAGACATCCATTTGGATGGAACTACTGGATACCACCAATAGATAAGATGAGCTATGTTATAGGGGCAGATACAGCATCAGGAGCACCTGAAGGCAGTTATAGTGCTGCTGTTGTTATGGATAGTTTATGGAGAGTTTGTGCTACCTTCCAAGCAAGAATGGAGCCACATCAGTTTGCTGATATCTTGAGAAGGATGGCAACTTGGTATAATAAAGCAGAAATAGCAGTGGAAAGGAACTTTACAGGGTATGCAGTATTGGAGCAGTTGAAAGACTATCCCAATATTACCCATCAAAGGGACTTTACTTCTGGTAAGATAACAACCCAGCGAGGTTGGTGGAGCAATGACCAGACAAGAAGCCTGATGATGACTATTACCAGGGAATTCCTGCCAAAGATTAAGATGTGGGATTCAAACCTTGTGAGGCAACTTCGTAGCTACAGATATGTTAAGCTAAAGACTAAATATAGGGAGCAAGCACAGACCTATGATGATTTGGCTTTAGCTTTTATGATAGCAATCACTGTAAAAAAGACTGCAGGAGTTGCCAGAGGATATCAAGGTTCGTACAACGACTGGGGGTGGTGAGATGCCTTATGCGGATATAGAGAAAATAGGAGGAAAATATGGCAAATTTGCTACAAGAGAATGAAATTAAACAGGATATAATTGTCCTGAAGAATTACTGGGGTCAGAGGAATAAAAAGTTCCAAGATTGGTATAAGGTACTTGTCTTACTTGATACACTATCTTCTAAAGGACTGGAATCCTATATCAGTAACGAACCTCAGACTTTCTACAATATGGCTCATTATCTGTTGACAAGGGGGGAATTATCCCATTCTATCCCTATCCAAGATGAGTCCTCTATTGAGCTAGACAAGAGAGCTATGGTAGATAGGGGTTGTAAATATATGTGGAGTAAAATAGATAGAGATAGGCAACTTGGTGGTTCTATGCCTTTCTTAGATGAGCTAGGTCATTATCTTCTTACCCTTGGTTGGCACTCAGAAGTCTTTTACTTTGACAGTACTACTGGTTTTATTACTGCCCAACTTTGGAATCCCTTTGATACCTACCCTAGATTTGCTGATAATAAGCTGGTAGGGTGTGTCCACAGTTATAAGGTAACAAGGGCAGAAGCAGCACTTAAAGCAGAAAAGAATGGGTGGAATTACAAGGAAGCTCCTGGTTCCCTTGCCACAGTAGAAGTTATGCTGGATGACTATTGGAGGTTGTACAAAGATACATTCTATAATTGTGTCTTGATTGATGGTAAGGCTGTGACCCCTTGGGTGGACAGACCAGAAATGAAGATTATGGTTGCTCCAGTTGGGGGCTTTCCTGATAAAGGTAGTCTAACTCCAAGGGGTATGGATTGGAAGAGACTTGCAGGTAGAGGTATCTTTGAGGTCAATGAGTCAGTGTCTCAAGCCTTTAATAAGTGGCAAACAATGATAACTCAGATACTCAGGGATACTGCTCAGCCAGTGACTCAAGAGTTTAGCCAGAGTCCACAGGCTACCCCTGAGCAACTAAGGGAAAGAGGTGCTCTCTTTCACTATGCCCCAGGAGAAGCAGGACTACAAAGACTCCCTCCTGCAGCTATCCCCATAGAAATCCAAGCTCACTTGATGGAGATGAAGAGGGAGAGTCAGAAGGGTAGCTTCAATGATGCAGTTTATGGAATGGTAGCTGGTGAGTCAGGCTATGCCTTATCAGCATTAGCTTCAAGCTCAGCTAACCAAATCCTTTATCCTTTCATGGATGCTAAGCACTTTATCATTAGTGAAGTTGATAAGTTCTGGCTATTTAATCTTAAATCTTCCAAGCGTGTATTCAATGTGAAAGGTAAATTCCTAGAGAAGTTGAAGCCAACAGACATCCCCGATGATGTTAATATCATTGTGGAATCAGATGTTGCTACCACTAAAGACCTCTTGGAGAGAGGAACAATAGCTACCTATCTAAAGGACTTCCTTGATGAGGCTACTATTATAAAAGAGGTCTTAAAGCAGAATGACCCACAAAGAATTATCAGGCGTAGAACTATTGATAGAATGTTAAATTCACCTACTGCTCAGCTTATAGAACAAATAGCTGGATTTAGAACTCATGCTGATTATCTTGACTTTAATGGTGATAAAAAGCAGGCAGCCCTATTTAGAAAGGCTGCAGATGCGTTAGAAGCTCAGCTGGGAGTACCAGCCCCTGGACAAGGAGGAGCCTCCCAAATGACTCAAGCTAATATTGCTAGAGAGGTAGCTGGTGGAGCAGCGACTCCTAAGACTACAGCAGGTGTAGCCCCTCCTGAAGCAACAGCTGGGTTTACCCCTCAAGCTTTAAGAAACATGGTCGGAAGAGGAAAGGTAATAAGAGGTTAATATGGAGAATATAACAGCACTACCACCATTCCCAACTACCTGGGGAGAAGAAGAGCAATCACGCTTAGATGTCCTTGAGAAGCAGAAAGCTCAGATGGAGCAAATCTATGCTCAGAAGTTTACTCCTGAAGCATGGGCTAAAGTACCTGCTATTGAAAGGGTAGTTAGGGGGTTTGTTTCTGGCACTGCTTTTGAACGCCCTATTGCTTTATTTACTCCTTGGCGATGGGGGTATGATTATGGATTAACCCCTGAGATAGCTGCTGACAGACTAATAGGGGTAGAAACTGAGTATAAGGAGCTTCTAAGAAAGCAGACAGTTCTTGACCAACTCCCCTTCATTGAGAAGAGTCTTGAGTATCTTGCTTTGCTAGGTACACCTGTTACAGATTCAACAGAGCTAAAGCAAAGGTTTCAAGAACTTAATACGAACTTCAATGAGGATGAGCTTGCTTGGGTTGCTTCTTATGCACAGAGATTAGCTCAGATGTCCAGAGAGGATATTCTCAAGAAGGTATCAACTGGGCCCCCAATCACAGATAAGACTATTGAGGAGTGGTTATCATATGCCCCCACTAAGATAAGTCCTACACAGCTATTAAGCTCAGTAGCTTTCTCCCAGAACAATGAGGAGATAGCTAGAGCACTTCAAGCAGCTTATCCCCCAGCTACTGCTTCACTTACTACCGATGAGCAGATGCAACAGCGTATCAAAGACCTCCAGGACTTGCTTGCAAGTCTTGGTGCTCCCCAAGTAGAGGGGGAATCAATGGAAGCTGCCCTCCAGAGAGCCAATGATATGTTAGCAGGAAACAGGACTATTATGCCCCTTGACAATAATAACAATCCTATCATAGACCCTGCTACCAATACTACTATTACCTACAGAGTGGATAAGGATAACAATGTATGGTTTGGCATTAACCTTATGGGCTACTATGATGAGCCAAATGAAAGAATAGTTCCTATTTCTTCTGTTACAGGGGAACCAGTTCTTATAGACGAACTAGCCTTATCAACTGATGTGACTGAACCATCACAAAAAGTTTTTTTACAGCCTATGCCTCCTAATTGGACTGGTACTACTGTAGCTTGGATAGAGCATCAAATAGGTCGTAAATTAACAGATAAGGAACTTATGCTTGGAGACCCAATACCTGAGTTAGGTGGGCGTCGTTTTAGCTCACACATGTTGGCAGTTGCAGAGAGAGGTGGAGAGGTTTTACCTACAGAGAAGATTTCACTCGCATCCCTTCTTAGAACATTTGGGCAAAGTTTACGCCATCTTCCTCGGCAGTGGGCAGCAACAATATTGACAGCGATGCAAGGTAAGGTAGGTTGGGATGGAGCAAGTGTAGTCAATAAGGATTGGGCAGATAAGTATATTGATGAAGCTAACGAAGATATTGATAAGTTCGTTCAGGATGTTGCTGTATTATATCCTGATGAATCATTTATGGTGGAAGTAGCTCAATCATCACGCAATTTAGCCTATTCTCTTACCTCTATGGGTATTGGACTACTTGTCGGTATTCCAATTGGTATTGCTACTAGGTCTTATCAAGTTGGTAGAATAATAGCTTGGTCAGTGGGGACTGTTACATCTGGAGTAATTGCTTTCCGAATAACTTCTTATCAGATAATGCAGCAATATCTTGAGTTAATGAATGATAAGCAAATTAGAGAAACAGGTAGGGGATTGACCCTAGAGGAAGAGAATAAACTGAAACAAGATTTCTCTGCTAAGGCAACGCAGTATGGTCTCTGGGAAGCAATACCAGAGGCTGCTGGTAACTTACTCTTTGCACAGGTTTTAGTCGGGCCTTTAGGAAAAATGATTGGTGGGACAATGGCTACTCAAATAGTAAATAAATTAGCTATGATGTATGGTGAGGAATTACTAACTGAGACTATCACACAGAAAGGTCAAGTTGCCATAGAGGCGGAAGTTGGGTTAAGAGAGGGAAAGATAGGGTGGTGGCAGGCTTTTAAGGAAGTCGCCCCACAGACATTTATTTTAACTACTATAATGGGGAGTTCTGGACAAGTAATAGGAAGTAGTTCTCATGCCATAGATAAAATTAAGGCATCTCTTAGTAAGGAGATTGGTGAGAATCACCCCTTGTACAAAACTATTGTACAGAAAATAGATACTGAAGTTAGAGAAGAACTAGAGGCAGCTGTAGAGTCTGCAGAGGTAAATAGAGCCCAAGAGGAGATAGCTGCTGAGAGGTGGGCTGAGACTGTAAGTTATACAAAGTGGGATGAAACAACTGGAGAGATGGGGTCAGATATAACAGAGAAGATAACCAACCTTGAGAATAAGATAGGGACTGCCAATGATGATATAGAGAACTTAACAAAGAAGCTTCCTGAGTATGAAGCAAGATTAGATAAAGCAGAGGTCATTGGTACTCCTTCAGAGATAAGGGAAGCAACTGAGTTTGTCACTGCTATAAAGGAACAGATTGCAAACTTAGAAGCTGACAAGGCTGTGATGATTGAACAGTTGACCAACCTTAGAGAGGAAGCAGTTGCTCCTGTTATACCAGTTGGTGCAAAAGTAACTCTTACAGAATCTAAACTTGAAGAGGGTCTTTATGCAATTAACTTGAAGGGGGTAAAAGAATCAGTAGGAGCAATTAAAGCTGTCCCCCAGAAGGATACCCTCTTTGTCAATCGTATTGCTATCCATACAAAGGGAGCATTGACTCGTTCATTATTGAGGCAATTAGACACCCTACTGGTAGATATGGCTAGGGCTCAAGGTAAGAAGTCTGTAAGCATAGCAGCTGAACCCAGGCTTATGCATCTCTTTGAGAAGGTAGGATATAAGCAGGAAGGTGATACCAATGTTATGACTAAGGGAATTGTCCCTACTGCTGAGGCAGTTACTGAGCCAAGAGCTTTGATTGACAGTGAACTAGCTACATACCCAGATTATATGAAAGCTAAGGTTAAGTCTATTGAGGAGACTACTGACCCAGCTGGGGTTGATGTTACTCCAGATGGTCATATAAGGTTGTTCTTTAGGCATATTACTAGCTTACCAAGCCAGCTTGCTCACGAGATTGGGCATCTTGCCTATCAAGACCTGGAGGCTAAGTTCCATACTATTATGAAGAATGTAGGCACATTCAGTGAGCTATTTAAGGAAGATACTGCTATGCCAAAGGAATTATTTGCTGAGGCTTTTGAAGAGTATAAGACTGGCAAGAAGATGGATGTCTCCTATGTCCCAGAGGATGTCCGCAGGGAAGTTATGAGAGATACACACCCTGAACTTGTTGATGCAGCTAAGAACTTTATAAGAGAGAATGTTGAAGGCATGACTGAGACCCCCTATGAGGGTGAGGTTACACCTGTTACCCCAGAGGTTAAACTTACTAAGAAGGATGCTACCTTTATAGATACTTATATTCCTGGATATGTGGATAGAGTTATTGTTTCTGTTAAAGAAATGAGGCAGAAAGTCATAGAACCTCTTTATAAGCATCTAGGTGAGTATGAAGTTGGAACAAGGACATATAATGACTTTAAAAAGAGAATTGATTCCCTTCTTAAAAAGGTAATAAAAGTGGAGGTTACACTCCCCACTGCCAAAGCTGGGATGCCCAAGGTTACACCTCATCCTGAGAACCTAACACTTAGTAATGCTGAATTTAGTGCCTTATCTCCAGAAGCGAAAAGAGCTTATGAAGCTAGACTTGATAATGCGGTGGCAAAAGCAAAGAAAGCCTTTGACTTAAGACGAAAGGCTAAGCTACCTAAATATAAGAGCAAGGCTGCTAATATGAACGCTCAAGCAGATGGGATAGAGCAATCATTAAGGGAGCAAGGTATAGAAATAGTTGACCATACAAGGCAGCATTATGACGCAGGTATGGCTGTTAAGGTAATAGCCAGGGAAGGTGAAGGGAATACAATAATTGAAACCTTATCACCTACTGTAAGAGCTATGGATGCAGAGGGAGGTTGGCATATATTAAGCATGGCTGATGTAGTAGTTGGAACAGAGGAGGCAATCCCCACCACCGAAGCTGGTATGCCAGAGGAAGTAACTCCCTTACCTGAAACAGTAGTCCCAACTCCTGTGGAAAGACGGACTCTTCCTTCTTCACAGGTTGACTTAGTTAAATCCCCAAGGAATGTCCCTGTAGACTATGAACTAAGGCTTAATGATGAGGGTCTAAAAGCTCATCCAGAGATAGCTGCAGCCATAAGGATACTTAACAGGGTAAAGGACAGAACCTATGCAGAGGCTGAAGCAAGGTTGAAAGACCTCCACACTGAACTAAGTGCTGTTGGTGAAGATGTAGAAGCAAAGAAAGCAGTAGTCAGGGAGATTAAAGACTGGGCTGGGGAATCAGGGCTAAGGGTTAAAGACCTCTTGGCTAAGGGTTGGGATGGTTTAACCCCTCCCCAACAATCTACTTTGGCTGTATCTATGTTGCCTAATAAGTCTATTCCTTGGTTGACTAAATGGGAGATATTGGATTCAAGACATATATTTGAGGACTGGCAAGTTCTTACTGGGAAGCCCTTTGCTGACATTAGCAGGCTTGAGATAGCAATGAAGAACTATGTAGATATGCTACTTGTTAAGTGGGCGGAAGGCTTGAGGAATATCCCTGGTGTTAGAAGTGTTATCACAAATAAGGAATCTATAAATCATGTAGAGCAAGAAGTATTGTCCAGAGACCCTGAATCGGGAATAAAGCCATCAACTGACCTTACTGATGCTGAACAAGCTGTGGCTGAATATGTGATAGCAACTTACAAGAAATGGGCTCCTGTAGTTGATTTACTGAGATTCCTTGAGGCTTATGATAATAGCCATAATGTTAGAGTTATGGCTAAGGAATATGTCAAGGAGGGTCATAAACCTTCAGATGAGTTGATACAGAGAATAACTCTTGCTAAGGAGATATATGAGACTCATGGGGAAACAGCCCTTTATAATCATCTACTTCATAACCCCTTGGGTGTTATTGAGTTTGGCTATGTCCCACGACCAGGAAGAGCAACTACTATAAACCGAAGGAGAGCTCTTTCTGAGACTAGAGGTGGCAGACAACTCCAAGTAAGGCAGCTTGAAGACTATGCCCCAGAGGGGGATGGTAGAGGAATCCTCCGTCAGATGGCTTATATCCAGTCTACAGGGATAAGGCTTTACCTTAGACCCTATATGAGGGAGATAAGCAGTGATTATAGCCAACTCTATGATAAGTTTGAAAACCCACTTAAGTTCAGGACATACCTTGAGAGATACTTCATGGAACTTCAGGACATTCCTCAAGAAGGTAATCTTTTCTATTCATTGGTTTTCAATGTTTACAATGCAGCTGCTCCAGTTATCTTCTGGAGTCCTTTCCTAGCTTCTAGGAACTATGCTCAGTTCCTTGCTACTAATCCTCATTTTGCAGGAGCAATGAAGGCTCTAACTGTTGATTATAAGAACCTCCCTGCAGATGTGAAACTTAGACTGGGTGTATATTTTAGCACTATTGTTGACCAAACAAAACCAGGTGTGAGTGAATTATTAACTATACGAACAAGGAATGATGCTTTGGTTAAGAGTCATCGTGGTCTCAATCAAGCAGTAGAAAAGACAACTCTATATCCTAGTTCAGATAAACTCACAAGGTTGGCAAGTTTTAACTCCTTCTTTACCCTAGCATATAAGGCACTTGAACAGTACGAGAAGGATGGCAACCTTGGTAAGTTTATCAAGAACTCAAATATGGAGGATTTGAATATAGCAGAGCAAGACCAAGCTTTAGTCTTACTGGCTAGGGACAGTACAACAATAAATATCCCTGGCTTAGATGAGGTATCAGGGGGTGAGGCTGCTTGTCATTACATAGCAGAACAAATAACCAACAAATACTTTGGTATGTATCAGAGGGTATCTAGGTCATACTCAGAGTGGGGGCTAGGGGGTAGAATCTTTGGTAGTCTCTTGGTATTCCCTAAGACTTATCTTCAGGTATTCTATGAAGAGGTATCAAAGTTGAAGATGAAGGAGGTTGCTACTGGGGAGAAGTTCAGGATAGTTAAAAGACTGTCAGTTTTTCTCCTTATGGGAGCAGTAGCAGACTCATTTACATCTTTTATATTTGGTAGGAGAAGGAAAGACTATAACCCCCTTTCTATGCTTACTTGGGAGATAGGTGGTCTAAGTTTGGGATTGGTTCAAGATATATTTGGTCTTGTTGGTGATTTAATCAATGCTTGTGTAGGAACTGATGAGGAGAAGGAGAGAGCATTGAATGCCTTACCAAGTGTATTATCAAGGTTTGGGGATACCTTTATTGGCTTCTACAGGATAGGAATGAGTATCATTGAAGCTGCTTATGATACGCCAAAGCTTGATGTAGGTTTTCTAAGGAAAGTAAGAGCCTTGATAGACAAAGACTATACTCCTGAAGAACAGGAGAAGGCTGAGTGGACTCTCCTTGAGAAACTTCAGCATATCTTTGCGGATTCACCAGGGCAAGATGAGACTCAGTTTGAACAGATTATGAAGAGTATTACTGAGGCAGAGGATAAGCTTGGTACCAGAGATGTACTAGGTAAATTCTACACTCTCAGGCAGTTTGATGGTGACTTAAATACCTTAACAAAGCCTCTTCCTGACGCATTTATTAGTGAAGAGTATGGTATGTCTAAGCTAGTAGTCTTCCATAAGACGTGTTCAGATGCTTGGGCAGAGTACTATGCACTTCCAACTATTGACCCAGAAGTGAGGATGAACTACCGAAGGGCAAACTTAGATGTTGAAGCTATGCTACTCTTCTGGGGTAAGTATGAGAACCCTGTAAGTGGGTTAAGTCAAGGGCAGTTAGTAGAACTACGGAGAACATTGGAGGTCTTGTTCAGTTTATTTAACATAGACTATCACTATGAACACCCCTGGTTTGCTGATTGGAACTTACCTGAGAAGTAGGGACTTGACAGAATAATTGGGATATGTTATAGTTTATGCAGTACATTAAAAAGGAGGAAATAATGGCTAAGGAAGGTGCAGACGATGGTGGGAAAATCCCAGTTGTAGAGATTGAGGAAATCAAACCAGATGCAAGTGGGAAGTACCCAGAAACAATTCCTTGGAGCAAGTATGTTGGTATCAAGGAAAGCCTTGGTAAAAAACTAACTTCCTCTGAGGAAAAGGTCAAGAACCTTGAAGAGCAATTAAAGAAAGCCCCTAATGCAGATGAGTTCAACCAAATCAAAGGTGAGCTAGAGTCTACCAAGACAAAGCTTACTGAGAAAGAGGGTGAACTTACAAAGACAAAAGAGGCAACTGTTACTGAGTTGAGGAAGAACCTTATAGCTAAGGGTCTTACTGAAGAAAGAGTGAAAACTATGTCAGAAGCAGAACTGAAAGTAGCCTTAGAAGTGCTTGGGGACAAGAAGCCACTTCCTGACCTAGGTGGTGGTGGTGGCTCAGGTGTGCTGCAAGGCTCACCAATGGAACTTGCTAAGCAGGCTTACGAGTCTTCTAACAAGTTCAAAAAGTAAAATAAAGGAGGAAAGTAGAATATGGCTTGGACATTAGCCGAATTAAGTAAAATAGAAACTGATTCTTTAAGAAAGTCAGTTGTAGATACTCTCCTGATGGAATCAGATGTTATGCAATTTGTTCCTTGGGAGACTATCGGTACGTTGTCCACTGCTGTTGTTAAGTACCAAGACCTACCTAGTGTTGGCTTCAGAAAGCTAAATGCTGGATATGCAGAGTCAACTGGTACGTTTGCACAGAAGGTGGAAAATATCTCACTGTTGGGTGGGATGATTGATACTGATAAGGCACTTGCCAGGGCTAGGAATACTATTGCTGATGCCAGAGCAATTCAGCAACAGATGATGGTCAGGGCAATAGCCTACAAGTTCAATGATAAGTTCATCAATGGGAGTCCTGTTACTGACCCAGAAGAGTTTAAGGGTTTATCTAAGAGGGTAGATGACATTGTTGCAGAGGGTTATACAGACCAGCTTATTGACCTTGCTGGCACTTATGGTGCTGCTAGGGATGCTGGTATCCTGTATGATACTGCTAGTAGGAATAACTTCCTAGACAAACTGTTTACCCTTATCTACTCTATTGATGGTCATAAACCTGACTTGCTGCTTATGAACAAGAAATGTCTGATTGCAGTTAGTTCACTTCTGAGACAGGAGAGACTGCTCAACCAGGCAGCTGATATGTTTGGTAGGTTCATAACTGAGTTTTCTGGTGTAAGGATGGTTGATATTGGTACGAAGGCTGACCAGGTTACCAATATTATCACTAACACTGAAGACCCACAGGGTCTATACACCAGTGACATCAGTACTTCAATCTATGCAGTAAAGTTTGGTATAGGTGAGGAGCTTTGGGGTATTCAGGAATACCCAATGGAAGTAACTGACAAGGGCTTACTTGAAGCTATGCCAGTGTATAGAACTGAGGTAGACTGGCCTCTAGGACTTGCTCATGTTAGTCCTCGTTCAATAGCAAGACTGTGCAACATCTTCCCAGACAATATAGTGCAGTCATAAATATAGGAAAAGGAGGAATAAGAATATGGCTTTTGATGCGTTAGGAATACTGAAAGGGCTTTATGGTGGAGCACTTGTTGAGGTAGATGAGAATGATGCTGTGCCCATTACAATAGCTGCCAATACTGATGGTAACTGTGTAGTTGATTTGAAAAAGACAGGAGCTAAGGGTCTTGCTGCTGTACTGATTTGGACAGCTATCTCAGGCACTCCACCTTACAGTGATGAAGGTACTATCCTCATTGAAGCATCTGATAATCTGGATAGGAATTGGCTAGAAGTAGCTCGATTCCCAGTGATGCATGCTTATCTTAGACGCTTGAAGGGTTGCACTGCAACTACAGCTTTTGTAGCTGCTGATGTGACTACTCCAAGGGTGCTAACAGCTACTACTGGTACAGATACTGGGTTAATCTTCTCTGTTGACCAAGCTCTCTTCACCGTTGGTGGAGTGGGTGATATAGTAGTTGAGATGCAGGACTCTGCAGATGTTTATGGGACTGCAGGGGATACACTCACTGCTACGGCTGGAACTGGTATAGCTACCCAAGGTGTTATTGGTGTACCAGAAGTGCCACAGATGATACCTGGTATCCACATAGTCAGGTTTGCTACTGATAAGAGATATGTTAGATGCAACTGTGAGGCAGTAGCTGATGGGCTGGGAACAGCATGGATACTTCTCACTGATAGTGCTTTTGTAACACTATAAACTAACAAGGAGAGGGGGGCTAATACCCCCCTAGTCCATAAGGAGGATGATATGCCAACAGCAGTTGATAGATTAGAGAAAGGAAGTTCAAAGGAACAAATTGATGCAGCTATATCTGATTGCATTGCCCAAGAGGTTAATTCAGGTAGGGAACAAGCCCAAGCAGTCGCTATGTGTCATGAGATGGCTCGTGATAAGACAGGGGGCAGGCCTGCTGCACCTAAAGGAGCAGAATAATGCACCACAATAATAGACTAGGATGGTTAAAGAAAGCCCCAGAATGGTTTCAGAACTTCTATGGTAATGATTTCACCCATCTTAGAACAAAGGTGGAGTGGTCATGGAAACTCCAGTTTGTTATCCTAGCAGGGATACTTGGAGGGGCAATAGCCATTATCTGCAGGGGACTGTAGGTGGTCAAGTAAAAGATGAATAAAGGAGGAAGTATGCAAGAGATAAAGGTTAATTTACCTCCAGACCTAAAGGTAGGGGCAAAGTTCAAGGGTGTCTTTGAGATTGAAGTCAAGGATAAACTTGGTAACTTAATCTCCAAGAGCAAAGCTGAGAACATCATCACTGGCCAAGGGTTGAACCATATACTTAATGTTGAATTCTGTGGTGCTACACAGATTGCCACTTGGTATTTAGTAATATTTGAGAGTAACTATACACCCCTTGATGGGGATACCTATGCAGTACCTGGCTATGTTGAGTTCACAGCTTTTGATGAAGCTACCAGACCTATTTATGATAAGACACTAGGTAATAAGCAAGTAACTAACTCAGCTAGTGAGGGAGTCTTCACAGCCAATGCTACTAAGACACTCTATGGAGCAGCCTTGGTAGGTGGTGGAACTAGCCCCACTGTTAAGGGTGACACTGCTGGTGGTGGTACTCTAGAGTGTGCAGGTAGGTTTGCTGCAAATCAGCCAGTGATTGCTGGTAATGTAGTGAACTTGACATATTCCGTGACTGTAGCAGATGCTGGATAAGCCTGATAAAGGCTTGAAATTATGCGGGGGCAGAGATGACCTGCCCTTACTAAGGAGGTAAATTATGGCAGTACTAGGGGATGTTTTTTCGGCCTGTGGTGCACAGATACTTGATGCTGGCTACAAGGATATACAGCCAGCAGCTGGCCATGAGGCAGCAATCCACAACATTTACTTTGAAGATAACATTAAGCTTTACTGGTATGACGGCACTAACACAGTACTTTTTGACTTGGTGACGGGCAAAGGTGTCTATCCCTGCTATGGCTCACATGTAACTAACGGAATCTATATCAGAGTCAAGAATGTAGGTGGCGAGGCACATTCAATCGGCTACGACGGAGTTTATACTAAAGTAGCATAGGAGGCAATTATGATTAAGAGCCCTTGGGTTTGGATACATGAGAAACTAACCACTGGTATTCACGGAGTAGGGACAAGCACAGTTGAAAGCGTCTCTGGCTCACAGAGTAAAGTAGATGCCCACAAAGACCTCACCACAGGTATTCAT
>Ga0100390_10002579_pt1 | contig 16033 bp, 9 predicted proteins | sample CryGeymeta201514_FD_81540 | JGI IMG/M metagenome (GOLD analysis project Ga0100390, IMG submission 81540) | Groundwater microbial communities from Crystal Geyser aquifers in Utah, USA - Crystal Geyser metaG 2015-14 | ecosystem: Environmental > Aquatic > Deep subsurface > Groundwater | place: USA... | reverse complement strand
CGATCTGCTGCTCTGGACAATCAAACGAATTTTCCGGCGCTCTACCATCGTCTTCTTGGGTTGTTGTCTCATTCATTTCAACCTCTGGAGCTCGTGCAAAATGTAAGGTACTGCTCGAAGCGTTGGCAGCAACACATTGAACACTAGCAGAGCTGTTTGAGTTATTCTCTGGCTTGCCATTAGAAGTTGTTGCTGAAGAACCTGCTGCAGCTCTCTTCATCTCGGCCTCTTGACAATCTAACACAGCTACCACTAATGGATGACAAGCTGCCACGGTATTGTCGTCTAAGCAGTCTTGCTGCAAGACTTTTATTTCATCCGCATTATCCTTTTTCTTTTCGACACTCATTGAATATGTTTGTAACTTCCTTCACCTTCTGTCTTTCAGTATGGTGCGGTTTCACCATTTGCAGCACACTGTTTGTGTGTAAATTATTATCAAAAGCCCAAGAAGTGATTATTATTTGTTATTATCACCATACTGTACATGAGAGGGAAAAAGTACCGTAGTAGTAGACTGACCTACTACCAGGTACTACTAGTAGTCTGAACACTGTGAACTTTGTGAACAACCGCAACTACTACTAGTACTGCTACCTGGTACTACATGACTCTTCGTAGTCCTCTGCTACTACTGCAGTACCACTCTATTCCCTACTGTACCTAATAGTCCTCTAGTACCGTACTACCAGTACCTGGTACAAGTACGAGTAGTGTTTACTGCCGAACCTGGTACGTCACAGTCACACACAACAGTACTTTCACGCTCTTGCTACTGTACCTGGTACCAGGTACTTGTGGTTCGTGCGCAAATACTATCCGTCGATTAGAAGAAACGTGTTATTATTTAAATTCAACTTTGGTCGAAATAAATTTCGGTCCACTGGTCAAATTATTTATTAAATAATAATTTGACTACTGTGAAGGCATTAAATAAATAATACAAGTATGCTTCAAGCAAAATATTCCGTTAAATAAAACTGTAAATCCAAAAACAATCTGCGAATGGTTCAACCTGCAGTACGAGGTCTGAGGTGAGGCAAATAATTGACTTGCTTTCGAGTACCACCTGGTATTACTAGAGTACTGGAGTACCTGGTAGCTAGCTAGCTAGAGTAGCTCAAGATCAAAGATACCGTAGTATAGTTGTTACTTGTTACCCCCTTGATTGACCATTGGGACTTGGGACATCGGAGTTGATCTGGTGCATCATATTTTCAATTTTTAAGAAACATCCAAAAACCACGTTGAATAAAATAATTTCCAAGAACGCAGGGAGGGGAAAATCTAGCTATTTTTTGGAGTAGGTTGTAGGTAGTACCAGCATTCTATGCTTTGAGTTTTGAGTCGACACAAAATTGACTTTAACTTTTCAAGATGGAAGGAGGGCTGAAGCGGGGACTGGATACATCCCAGCGCACTTTGAGAGTTTCCAATGGCAACAAAGCCAACAATGATAAAACTACTACTGCTTCTAGTAGTAGTAGCAGTGGTATACCCAAGGTGGACGCCTCTTTTATGGCTTCCATGACCTTTGCATCGTTAGGAGGAGCAGGAGCTCCCCGAGGAGGAGGTGATTGTGACGAGTGCGGAGGTTTGGCCCTTCAGTTTACACCTCAAGCTATCATTGAGGCTGTTCGAAAGCACAAACGTCAGCGCAACGAATATCGTCCCATGAGACGATCGCAACAACGGGAATTGGTGGCCAGGCATGGTCCTATTTCTGTCTACAAATTGACCATACCTATGGATTCTGAACCTATGATAGAATATGGAGTATCGCATCGGTTGATTTGGATTCAGGCCTTACCTGATGTAAGTATTATATGGCATGCATGCATGCATGAATTACTCTTCTGCAACTTACATTGTATTCGTAAATGATATCTCAGGTATCCATATTGCGAACCATTGGAAAAGGAATTGTGGGATCGCAAGATGAAGAAAGGGGACGCCAGGATTTATTGTCATGGCGGCAAAATAGAGCATTTTTGGTTCCCAGTAATGATGGTAAAGCTGTGGCTTGGATCCACGGCAACAAAGAAAGAACAAAATCTAAACTATTGGGAATCGGTGCAGATTGGGATGACGAGGACGAACCAGATAGAAAGGTAGAGGAATCTAAGAACCAAAATGCTACTAGTGATGAAAACGACGACACGTCAAATATCACTGTGGTTGGGCATGCCATTCTGTACGTTTGTAAAATTCCTCAGGACTGTGTCGTCCCGACCAAGACTCCAAAGGATGAGCCAGGAGAAGGCAACAACAACAACAACAACAAAGAAGATGTATTACCTAAATGGCGACGTTTGATTCAGTCGATCTGCTGTAACGAACTGGAAACCTTCGTGAACGAGAATGCGCTAAAGGAAAATGAATTGAAATACCAACAAATATCTGAAGAGAGTTCCCTTCAACTACGAAAAATATTGTTAAGCCTCTAGCTAGCTAGTCTAGTCGTAAGGAATGTTTTGGGAATCCTTTTTGTACTGTAGATTTACTCCTGTAATAATAGTTCCACTCTTCGTACTGCCAGTGCGGTAGACTACTGCTTGCTGATACCACTGAACTACTACTGCTACTACCACTAGACCTACTAGTAGAGACTATTCGTACGGTACCCGAAGCAGAATGCATTCAGAAGAAGTGTGCGCATATTGTGATGATAGGACCAGGGATAAAACAAAGTTGATTTTTTTTAAACTCTCGAGCTTTGTTTATCATCCTACATCCTATATACCCTACACCCTACCTACACTACGCTACCTTACCTTACAAACAGCAAACAAGAACCAAACATAGCATAAAAGCATGAATCTTCTTCTTATTCAACGTTGGCTCGTTGCGCTTAGCATCGTTTTAAGTATGGGAAGATTACTGGTCGTAGCTGCAGATGGATCAGCCACATTGTCGTCGTCGGCGGCGGCGTCGTCGAACTCCCTGCTAGAAAACGACAATGCGGACGATTTGGAGGTACAAGTGTTGAAAGAAACCATTGCGGCGGGAAGAGGCCATCGTGACGAACCGGGTATCCGAGATCAATGGGATTCTACCGAACATTTGCGTCAAAAAATTGACACTCGCAAACCAGTCACTCCAAAAGTCAAAGCTTTGCTAAAGCGCTATGGATTAGACTGTGAGGGTTGTGATGAGAAGGAAGCCGTGGCCAAAATTAATGACTTTGTCAAGGAAACGAAGCGACAGGCCGAAGAAGAGGCCAAACGACAGACTTGGTTGGAACGAGCTGCCGCAGTGGTAACAATTATTGTTTTGGGTGGTGTCGCATATTTACACTCGCAAGGAGCCTTTGCTCCCGGTGGTGGCATTATTAATGGATACGTCATTGGAGGTGCCAGCAACAATGGGATGAGCCAAGGACGACGCTTAGAAATTGAAGAACAGCGTCGTCGAGCAGCCAAAAAGGAAGAAGAAGAAGCAAAACTGCTGGCTGCTCAGGCCAAAGAGGCGCCGAGTTGGCGTGAAAATGAAGAGAAGGAAATATGGACGCCCAAGCAAGAGAAACAATTTGCCCAAGCCTTGGTTTCCCTCGGCGGTGTTCCTCCCAAAGCACGATACACTTTGATTGCCGACAAGGTGGATGATAAGAATCGGCAAGAATGCCTGATGCACCACAAACTATTGCAGCTGATTGCCAAAGAGCAATAACAAGACCCATCTAAAAGGTAACAAGTGGACATAAAAATAATGCCTAATAGACGTTTCATATTATTTTATAACCGTAGCTGGAATATCATAATATTCTTATAATCACCACAACATCATTAACCCCAATGAAGAAAAATCTCGTCACATATCTCCAATCGTGTCGTCCAGACCATGGTATGGTTCAGTTGCATCAAACGCGTCAAATTCATCATAGGTATCATGGCTACCTTCGTCATCATCCCCGTGACCTTTGTACTCATCTTCTCCCGGCTGTGTAAGAAGAGGGAGTCCTGCATGCGACTCGGCTGTTACACGGCGACTATCAGATTTTATGTCTCCTTTCTGCCCTTTTTGGAGCTGCACCGATTGCTGGGGGCGTGCTACTTGAATGGGAGAACAATGTTGGGCCAATGCACCAAAGTAAGGCGAATGATCGTCATTACCTTTGGTGGCAGTGGAATGTTCTTGAGCAGTTGCGAATGAGTTAGGGGAGTCATTCGTTCCTTTCTCTAATACTTCCTTTGCTGCGTCATCATTCTCATTATCAATGGTATCAGCTTTAATTTCCCCACCCTCTGGCGCTGCATCTTTATCCATCGCTGAAGCAGTTTCGGTATCTTTCCCCTCTTTTTCTACAGCATCTTGAGGCATCATATCAGCTGCGCGATGGCTTTGGCTCTGATCTTCCACATTGCTCACCAATGAACCTTTTCCTTCAGAAGTGGCGGCCTTTGCTGCATCCTCTACGGTACTCTTTTGTAATGGTTTGGGAACTTCCCGCGATACAACAACGCCTTTTTCGTCCTCAACAGACATGACGAAACTACCTGCTCCACTGCTATTGTCGAAATCGTCTTTTTCTCCTGTTTCGTTCTTGGACGAGCTGGTTACTTCATGAGATACCACCGGTCGCGGAGGGGTCTCAACAGATATCCCCTCTTCACTCTGGATCCAAGTTTGCAGCTGTTTTTCTGTCTGCTTGTGAACGCTTGCAAAGACGAGTTGTTTGGCATCGCCACAAAGGAACTTCTGCAGGGAATTCATCGACAGGTCCAAAAAGTTATCGCATATTTCTTCCACAACGTCATCGATTGTCAAGGATTCCTTACTTGACAGAGCTTCTCGTACTTTGTCTTCAATGCGCTGGCGAACATCACAGGCCATTTCGAGCTGCTCAGCAGTCATATGTGGTGTGAATCCACGACGTCCAGAGACTTTTGCTGCTGCAGTTCTTACCTTCTCGATCTTGTCTTGCAGCATTTCCAAACTCGACTCGTTCCACCATGAAGGACAGTCCAGTACAACTGGTTCTTCTCTAGGCTGTGCTCGGCTGTTCTTTTTTGATATCTCGTTTGTGTTCGTACGAAATGCTTCGGGTGGAGCAACACGGGTATAGGACGGAGGCACTTTATAAGATCGGAGCGGACTAGGATCCAAGGCCGCCCACAATCTTAAGGCAAGTAACTTATTCTTGTCGATATCAAATTCTTCGTCCTTCACCGGGGAGTCAGGCACGGCCTTATCCGAAGGAGGTACCAGAGTGAGATTCTCAGAACAGCGAATGTACTGACGAACATTGGACATTGTCTCTTTTAGATGGGCCGACCGAACTTTCCGATCACGTCCCAAAGCATCGATTCCAGGAGGAAAATATCCACCTGTGTATGCATCCTTGGAAAATCTGAGATCCGACAAAATGGGAGACACACGAAACTCCAATCCCCTTTCTGTCCCAAAAATCTTATCGTATAGCGGAAGGATAGCGTTTAATTTGTTGACACATTGTTTTTGTGTCACGGGAACATGAGCAAAAGAGATCCAACGACGCAAGAGCTCTTTCTCATCTTCAGTCAAGTTGGGCTTGAGTGTCTCGTGCACTGGGATTCCTTCCGAGCACAGGAAGCTGCGAACCATCTCGATATTGGTCAAATTTTTGACGTCATCCTTACCGGGCATTACAAAGAATTTGCCGTGTTTAAAAATGCCAAGCTTGGCAAGGATAGGCTGTATTTCATCATTGGAAGGGAAAGACTCACGTTGCCACCAGGGCCGCGTATCTTGCTTTGCCTTCTTGGAATTCTTAGTATGTTCCTTGATATCACTCTTTCGTTTGGTCAATACGGGTGTAGCTTGACTGGATGCTTCACTATTTTCGTCAGAACTAGACACGTGGGCATCTTCTTCTTCCGATTCGGTCGAGGCTTCAATACTCTCTTCTTCTTCATCCTCGCTATAAGACATGCAGTCGTCTTCTTGCTCTTCCGCCGACCCCTCTTTTTCAGAAATCTCATCATTTGGTTCTTCGGAATCAGACGGAAACACATTAGAACGTTTTGGAAGCATCGATTCCATCTTTTGAATATTGGCCCACGACGTTTCATAGCACAATAGAGGCGAAGGTGAGCTAGCCGCCCAAAGACGCAAGAGCGCCTTGTCTTCCATAAAGTCTTTTACTTCATCTTCTGATTCATCGAATTCGTCTTCGGTCCAAGAAAAGGAAGCGGTGCGACGAATGTAGTCACGGACTTGCGCTAGTCCCCGAAAAAAGTGCTTTCCTTCGACACGAAAATCTCCCCGGGCTCCGGATTTATCGACGTTGGGCACAAAGTACTTGTCGTCACAATTTTGAAACATAAATTTGGATAGGAGTTTTTGAATCTTGGCATCATTGGGCAAGTTCATGTTTGGTAACGCATGTTCGAGATGTTGCAGTGGAACATAGGCAAAGGACACCCACCGATGAAGTACATCTTGTTCTTCGGGCGACAACAAGGTTTTACCAGGAACAAATGGAATACCCTTGGTACAAAGGTACTTTCGAAGCAACTGGGCATTGGTAAGATCTGGTGGACCAGTTCCACCGCCTTCATGTGACGTACCAATCGAATCTGGAAGGACAAAGCATCCCGACTCGTTACATCGAATTCCCAAATTATGCAACAAAGGTTTGACTTGGGTCAGTGTAGGTACCTTTACGTGCTTGGAATTGTCCAATTTTTTGTTAGTAGCACGCCACCAGATTCGTTCTTTGGCGTTGTACGCCACAAGACTGGGCTGTGCCGTATATTTAGGAATTGCATGAGACCGTCGAAGACGTTCAGATCGGACCGGAGGGACAGGTCTGGTACCAGGAGATGAGTCCGTCGTAATAATGGTGGCCGAAGAGGAAATATTAATATCGCGACGATGATTCTGTGCTTCTTGTTGTTGCTGCTGCTGCCGAGCATTGATGTTATTATTATTATTATTATTATTCGGAACAGGAGGAGCATTCCAGGCTGGTGGTTTCCAATAATGAACCTTGGATTGGACGTAGTCTTGGACGGCTTCTTCTGAAGTAAAATAATCCACACCTTCGGTTCCGGTATTGTACGAACAACCAGGTTTTGTCCAAATCAGAACATCGGTTCCATTTTCACCAGGCACGGTCCGACGACTCCATCCGTAACGTCTCATTTCCAAAAAGATGGTCTTCCAAGGAGCATCTGCCGCAACATTGAGAATGTCAGCGTCAGTGGTAAAGGGGGGTGTTGCAGGAGTCTCGTCTTTGGACTTCTTCTTATTGTTTTTGTGTGTGGTTCTTGTAGGAGTCGCCGGTTGTGGCTGTGCCGCAGGCTGGGACTGTCTTTCTTGAAACGTTACCTGGTTATTATTATTGTTATTGTTGTTGTCGTCGTCGCGAGTCGATGCGAGATTCGTTTTATTGTTGGCATTCTTGTTGCTATTTTCTGTTGTTGTTGTGGTACTAGTTGGTTGAAAGCGCTTGTTGCCCCCACCCACAAGAGTGACTGTGCCCAATGACATCCGTTTCTTCTTTTGCTGCTGCTGTTCTGTCTTCAACAGAGACTGTGCCTCCAAAATAGCAGCTTGATAAAGATCCCACAATTCGGCTTCTGATTCAATGGACATATCAAAGTACTTGTCTCTCTTGCTGTTCGTTACGAAGAGACGCATCATATTCTTGGCAAATTCGTACGTTTTTGTATCCCCATCTTCTGCACCAGCTGGCAACGTCAAGTAGGTCCCATCATCAAATCCCAACAACCGACAGACTGGTCCAGGATCTGGTTTCTCTTCTAGCAAGGTTTCCATCATAGGTCCTGCCAACATATTTTGAAAGTTTGTATGATTGCCATAATCAGCAGCTTCCTTGTGACTGGCATAGTACAAGGCTGGCCAATACAGATCATAGTACTTGTCACTGGACGACGATGATGTTGTCAATAATGATTGTCGTCCTTCACGGGGAAATTGAATCCAAGTTAATCGCAATAATACCTTATCATCTTGAACATCCTCCAAAGGTAATGCACAGGTAGTTGAGGTTGCGTTGTTCATTGCCATAGCAGTAGTTGTTGTTGTTATTGTTATTGTTGTTGTTGCTATGGTTGTTGTGATACAAAAAGAAAGTACCTTACGAAAAAGGTACTACTGAAGGTCTACCAGTGGTAGTTACTCTAGTATTCTAGTAGTTGAGTGCAAGTGGTATTACAAGTACTACTAGTCTACTAGTAGTAGTAGCTTAGAGTCTACTACTGTACTTACTTCGCGCCCTTTTTCTCTTCGTCGCAAGTCAGCACGGACCTCTTAAATAGATCCAAAATTCAAACTGAAAGAGCCAGCCCTGCTGGATGAGACACCCGGAAAATGGTAATAATGGTTACAAGTAGTAGTAGTACTAGTAGTGCATGAGACAATAGCAGCTAGCTAGCTTGCTGCCCACGAGCGAGAGGAGGTCCTTTCTACTAGTAGAATATCAGCATGCAGGAGGAGTATTTTTACTTCACAGTAGCTAGTCTAGTAGGGAGAGCCAATGTCCACCCGAATAATTGTCCTATGGCCGCTGAGCGCCATGATTAGTTGAAGCTGACCTATTGTACTGCTAGTAAACTTTAACTGTGACTACGAAATACTTCAGTATTTTTTATTTGCTCAACCTCCTAGCTAGCTACTAGTAGTAGTACTAGTAGTTCTACTAGCTAGAATAGGAATGAAGAAACACTAGACCCTACTAGATTAGAAAGGTCTACCAATGATAGGCGTCAAAACACAATTACTAATAGCCACCAACTACTCTACTAGACCTACTACTACTAGGTCTAAGAGTACTAGTAACTTATTGCTTGTTACGGTAGCTAGAGTACTTGTGACCTTTCGCGCTACCAGGTACAGTACAAGCAGATACCAGCAGTACTAGTAATGATACTGTAATTATTTTTAACCCCAGCCATCTTCAATTTTATACAGTTCCACGTGTTGGAGAGCCCTAAAAACAAGCAACAACAGACTTCTTCATGGGCGACATGACAACAAATAAAGATAGCAAGATTTACTCGAGCTGTAAAAGTTATAGGGACAAGTAGTAGGCTTCATTACAGTACTGATTATAGTTGTAGTGCTACTAGTCTACTAGACAACCTATTGCACAAGTCTCTAACTATTCCAAAGAATAGCACAACCAACAATCCACTCCTCCATATCCAAACAATTAATCCACACCACTATTATGACATCCTTTTCATACACAACATCGTCGTCTTCAAAGCCTTTGGCAACACTGTTCCTGATGCTGATCCTTGCTGCGGTTGCTGCGCATCTAACATCCGCCAGCAGTGACTTCAAAGCGGGTACCAATATTCCTCTGGTAGCAACTTCTTTTATTGATTTGGACGAACGAGTACAAATTGCCAAAGAACTGGCAGCCTTGGAACAGTCGGTCGATGACGTGAACGCGCAGTGGATTGCGGCCAGTGCGACCAAAGGTCAAGCCGTATCGTACCGACGGTTGATTGCTATGCCCATGACGGAGTTGTTCGATCCACCCATGGGTATGTTCAGTCACGGTCACAGTCAAACGGGTGATAAAATGTCCTTGCCCAAAAACTTTTGGACGGCCATTACAGAAAACAAGGCCGAAGTGCCGTGGTTGTTCGAGGTCCGACGAGTGGAAGGTGTCACGGGACCCAGAGTCCAGTATGCGGCGGCTGCCGCCAGCAGTGATATTCTTGAGGAAGAGTCCGTAGCAGCAGCAGCAACAACAAAGAAGAAAACATGGCTCCCCACGGATGTCGGTGCAGCACCTGCTGCCGAAGCATTGGATGCTGTTGTGGGAGGACCACTCGATTTTCGTGCTCCGTCCCAGTATATTTTCTTGCCGGCTTGGATGATGAGGGCACTGGGCCTCCGACCGCGGGATGTTGTGGACGTTCGACAAATAACAGATGTATCGGCTGGGAGTATGGTCAAGTTTCGACCACTCACGGAACAGACCATGAAAGACATGGCAAATCCACAAGCCGTTTTGGAAACAGAATTGCGACACTACTCCAGTCTGACCAAAGGTTCGACGATTGCTTTTGATTACAATAAGAAACGATATTGGTTTGAAGTCGCGGAATGTCGGAGTTCTCCTCGGGGCGAGAAGAAACCTATGGTGAAAGTGCAAGACTGCGATGTGGCGAGTGACTTTATGACCGCCAAAGATACATTGGTAGCTAGAAGGAAGAAGATGCTGGAAAAACAAAAGGAACAGGAATCGAAATGATTTCTTAAGCTATTAACGCATTCTAAAGTCCAAAAAAGACTTCTCGTACATGCTATTCTGTTTGTTGTCGTTGTTTGAGGATACAAGTGTGATGGTCGGGACCGATTACTTTTTACTTGGTATTCAATTCCTGATTTCTTCTGTCTTCAATATTCCTGTGCATATAATGCATCAGTAGAAGATCCTGGTTAGCCACAGATGGCAACAAATATTAGTAGTTAGAGGAATAGGACAGTTAGCTTCACGTAGAGAAAGATTCCTTTGTTGAGGTTAGATACGCGGTGGACTCTTGACAAACAATGCATTTGGAAGCACCTCATTCTATATTTGTGTTTGAATTCGTTCATTTTTTGTATCCCGTTGGTTTTCATTCCAAGCGCTGCAGTACTGCGCTGTAGCCAGCGCAATTTACAAATTAGGCTGCAAACGACTGTTACAGAATTATTCTGTCACTATTACATGTAACGCATTCGCCAGCTGGATCCCCTGGTAGCATGTGCCTGTCTTGTAAGCGGTTTGCATCGAAACGTTGTTGAATGATCTGAATTTGTTTTTCATGAGATGACTAATCCCCGGGATTTCTTTTTCAACGGTGGGCTTTTTGTGCGAACCACTGAGCAATGTCGCTGTCCGTTTCGTCTGCAAGATCATTGAAGTTGAACTTCCAACTACTTTCCCTTACGCTGTATGTTTGACATCATATCGATGCAAGCCAAGCTGCAGTGACTCAAAAAGTCGTCTCGTCTTCTCCACTTCCCAAACCAAACACCAATATTTTGTCATCTTCGTAGCAAGGGATATACAGCTTGGCGTAACCTGATTCTTGATCGGTCTCGCAAAAATCATCGTATCCCACTCCAATGCTTCCAACAGTTGCACCGCATTTAATTTCGCACATGAGATCATACTTTGCATTAACGTCTCCACCACGGCCATCGTCTTCTGTTGCTGGACGAAAGATGTATGCAGATTCAGCGCAGTCGCCTGCAACAGCAATCAACGGGCGACGTTTGATGTTTGCGCGTTTATCTTGTTTTCGTTCATGAAACGTGTACACAAATCCGGGAGCACCAGGATTGATCATATTGTTCAGTTGACCTTTTACCTTGAAGCCTGTGGCAACGATAGTACGCTTCCATTCTTCGGTTTTCCATTTATCCTTTCCAGGAGGTATACTATAAGCAAACAAGGATCCTCCATTTGGTTGGGTCGGAGCTGCTGCAATGCTGGCGGTAGATTGTTCGCTGTCGACAAATTCATCGTCATCAATGTTGCTGCTTTGTCTTTGACGACGTACACTGCGCTTAGGTTGATGTTCCTCTCGAAAGCTGCATTCATGGCTGGTAACGAGCAAATGAGAAAAGTTGTCACCCTCTTGCAACGTATCTATGGTACTGCCGGCATCAATCACGCGCCTACTTTTGAATGCTAGAGAGTCCTTGTCGGCTGTGGTTTCTTCCAACAAATCTGCGACAATACACCCAAAGGCTTTCCCACACTTTTCATCAATCGTTCGCTGGAAGGCAATTTTGGGGATAGGTCCTCTTTGAATGGAATGCAATGACACCTTTTCGCCAAAAAATTGACTCGAAATTACTTCGACAGTGTCATCTGTAGCATCCATATCCACAACACTAAACATAACATCAGGTCCTTCAGCAAGAACACTTTTTATTTTACAATGCAGTAAATAAGAGAATATGAGGATATTATGACAAGGGATAGAAAGAAACGTCAAGCAGTCACACAAAAGCGAGACGTACTGAGTTTTCCAGGGCAAATGCTCGGGATTGAAGGGATCAAATATAGTCCCATCTTTTTCCAGCGGTGTTCCCGTTGTTTCATCAATGCGATGCGGCTTGGGACATTCCAAACATACCAATTGACCAGCTAGTGACTTTTTGTTGCTTCTGTCGTGATCGTCTTCCTCATCAATATAATAGTTGTTGTTACTGTTGCTACCCGCCAACGGTGATGTGGCACGGGCCGTCAAAATGGACTGGCGACCATCTCCCGTCAGATCGACCCACGTAGCTCTGTGATAGAACCATTTGTCGGGGGTGCTTTGGTCCGACAAACACACATTCCATTCTGTATTCGGATTTCCGGGTTGTTTGACAACATAAATACCTCCTTTATCCTTTCTGGGAACCAAAAATCCATCACAAACCAAGACAGCGTCTCTCAGTTGATTGCCGTTCTTGCGAGTGCTCACAGTGCTGTTAAAAATGTACTGCGATGGAACAGAACTAACTTCGTTGGGCCACAAGAGCGAGTCTGCTGTTCTTTTGGACACCGATTCAATATGTCCCGTGTTGGTATCCATACTCTGGAGACTGCCTGCTCGTCCCGTGAGCGAAAATCCCGTCACCCACAATCGTTCTCGACAGACCTGATCTTCCAGTTCGTCCAGGACTTGTCCCCGCGGTAACTTCCAACGTTCCCACAATCGCGTCGGCGTTGCATCCAAAAATCGCATCGACGCCGATGTAGATCCTGCCCCCGTTCCGGGCATGACGGTGACGTATCCTGGTTTGGCCATGCTAATGACTGCCAACAGTTCCCAGCTCACCAGGGTGTACTTGTCGTGCAATTCGGTGCGTTCGTCATCGTCGAGCCACTGGAAACGATCGTAGTTGGCCAATGACCGATCGACCGAGGTCCCATTAACGAGCAATTGACAAGTCGCTCGATTGTTCCGCTGTTTACCCACCAACCATTTAAGAGTGGGTGTTTCAGCCACTGTACAAATTACGGGATATTTTCCCGAAACGAATCGTTGTCGATCCGATGCCATCCGACTCAGAATGCTTTGATGATATTTGGACAATCCATGCAGGTGGTTGTTACCATTGTTATCCAAGTTGCTGCTGGCCCGCATAGGTTTATTTGCATTGTATGACGATGATGACGACGACGATGTGGATGACGAGACCAATAATCGAGATTGACTCGTAGAGATCGAAATCGTTTGCAAAGGCAGGGAAAATCCGAAGGCGTCTATTGTAGACGGAGTGCCCGGCATAAGCAACATCGAGACGACCGAAGAGGCTACTAGCGCTGATGATAAGTGGCTCCATCTTGTTCTCCCTCGATTTGATGTGTTCTGGCGTATTCTTATTTTTGTTGTTGTCGTCATTGTTGTCATTGTTTTGTACTTGTGGGTTGGCATTGGAAGAAAACACTGGTGCTGTATCGCTGAGTGGGCGTTAGCTAGTAGACTAGTAGCTGTTGATTGTTGATGATGCTTTTTCGAAGCTTGAGGTGACAGATTCTTTGTTTCAATTTCAGGACAAAGTTACACGTGGCAAGGAAAGTATGCGTCCGATGAAAATCAATGAAAATCCATCGAAGTAGACTAGTAGAGTACTCTACTACACAAATAGTACTGAACGTAGTAGGAATAACAGATTGGTTGGGAAATTCTAACGCTGACCAAATTTTAAACAGCACCAGCAAGCAAGAACAATCCGAAACTTGCGTGAGGCCTGACCAGGATAAAGAAACCTTTCTAGCTAACTAATGTTGTAGCAAAGCACGCTTGTTATTCGCCAACCACTCCACCAGTGGATGGCCTGCAGAGTTTTACTAGTATGTGTCACAAAAAATCTGTCGCCAGTAAAACTTTAGCCTACTACTTCTAGAGTGAAGCACTGAAATTTTCTATTCCAACTGAATGGAGAGACCTCTGATGAACTCTCAGCACTTGCTTGTATTTCAAACCTACAGCTTTGCTTTACCAGACGTTGAAGTACTAGTAGAGGTTGAAATACTTGCATTTGCCGGTACCTTAACTCTAAAAAAAGAGTTGTTGGCGTACCAGGTACGGTACCTGGTACTACCTGGTACCGTACCCAACCGAGGGGCCATTGATTGATTATTAAGTACCAGGTACCAGGTATTGTTTATTACCAGGTACAGTATTTAATTAATTGTCAAAGCTGCCTACCGCCATCGGACAAGATGTGTTGATTTGATTGAAGAATCGTTGAGAGTTCGACAATCCAGTAATTAATTATTAATCAATCCAGTCTCAGATCTCGTCAAAAGGTTGCTTGCCTTTACGTTCGTGAGATTCATCGCCATCACGAGATTCTATTTCGAATTTAATTTGTAATCTGAATTTTCCTCGGCTCCTGCTTCTTTTGCATTTCTTACTCTAGTTGTAGTACTAGTAGTAGTAGTCTACTACGGTAGTAGGAGTACTAACACCTGGTACTAGTAGTGGTACTGGTACTCTACTAGCTAGTAGAGTAGTACCAGGTAGTACGCGTTGTTGCGTTCTGTCATTATGACCTAAGATTCGCCGAGGATACTGAGATCTAACTGGAAGAAGACATTATTCATACCAGCGAAGCAGTACTACAGTAGGACGTGACCATCAGTTTACTGTACTGTAGCTAGCTACAGTACTTAGTGGATAGCAAATTCACGCATCTAATGTAAAGACAGAATGGGGGTCATAAGTCATGTACAAAGACATGCCAATCAATACTGGTAATACAAGAGGCTTAAATATGTCCTCAGATTGGTTTGGATCCATTGAATAGTAGTAATGGCACCTGAGTACTTCTTGCTTCTTTTATTACTACTACTGTAGTACTCCTGCTACCAGGTAGCTAGCTAGGTACCAGGTACTACTAGAATAGTAGTACAGTACTACCATGTACCTGGTACTAGGTACTTGGTACTAGAGATGAATCTTGATACTGGTAGGAACAGCCAAGCGATCTGGACTTCCATTTCTACATCATTATTTTTGTCAACTTCTGCTCATAAAAATACTTATTACAAATTGCAAATTGCAAATTGATATCCATCACTTTCAAAAGCAATACGATATCTCCACCATGCCCGAACAGTCTGCCCAAAGTCCCGCCGCTTATTTGGCGGCCTATGAAGAGGAGGAAGAACAAGATCGAGACATATCGACTACGAATTCTGCTACGGGCACGAGCGGTACGAGCATTGAAGAGCACTCTGTTAATATTGAAAAGTCCGCAAAGAGAACATACTTTGTTGCAATTTTGGTTGTAATGTTGGGGGCAGCAGCCAGTTCCGCTTTTTTGTACCTTGGTATCACAAACTCCAAGAGCGACGAGGAGGAACTCTTTGAGCGCCGTGCCGTTGACTTGGCGAAAGAAATCGATTCTGCTTGGCGAGACTATGAAGTAGCTGCCTTGTGGATCCACGAGTCCTGTCGAAACTGGAGAGAAGAGAATTATACTCACGACGACTTTCGAGTGCTCTATGACTACATCAAGTCCAGTGGCCTTGACTTCGGTAAGTCCTAAGTACTGTTCGTTGCAGCGTGGTATTGACCAGGTCTTTATGAGTGAAATCAGCAATCTTACTGTGTGCTTTTGCGTTGTTTACTCTTTAGAGGCTGCCGAGTTCATTCCTCGAGTGGAACATGCTGACCGCGAGAAACTGGAGGCCGAAGCATACCAGTACTTTGCGGACCACCCCGAGATGAACCATACGTATTCAGGCTTCATGGGACAGGAACCGAGCCCGGATGATCCAAATGAGCTAAGCTATCAGAATCGGTCTGTGCAGCCTTTTTATTATCTACTTCAATTTGCCGAGCCTTTTGTACCCGGGGTCTACCACTATGACCTATATTCGCCGCCGTGGGAGCAACCTACGATTCAAACAGCTATTGATACTTGGAAGCCGGCGTTGACAGGCCGTTTCCTTCTGTAAGCATGCCACTGAAAGTGAAAAGTGAAGTTTTTGTTCTATCCAAACTGACATAGCATAATTTTGCCTCTTTTCAATTTGTTGAGCACAGCTTGTCGGACGATGAACGCTCGGGTT
>Ga0100390_10002570_pt1 | contig 16072 bp, 10 predicted proteins | sample CryGeymeta201514_FD_81540 | JGI IMG/M metagenome (GOLD analysis project Ga0100390, IMG submission 81540) | Groundwater microbial communities from Crystal Geyser aquifers in Utah, USA - Crystal Geyser metaG 2015-14 | ecosystem: Environmental > Aquatic > Deep subsurface > Groundwater | place... | reverse complement strand
GAAAGGGGAGAAAAGAAGGGTAGCCTCCATCGTGTAGCTGCCTGTGTGAGCTACCGGACGCTGAAGCGATCCGGCGTCCTTTTGTGGGGGAACTTCCAAAACGATGCACTACTTGCCTCCGCAAAACAGTGAGCATAACATCATTTCTCCGTCTGCGCGATCTATTCAATGAGCCGGGCGCTTTGGCTGCCGCCTCCCCCGCCGCCCCCCGCGATGTCGGCGCCCTGAATCGTGAGCGCGCCGCCGAGCGTGATGGTCAGCCCAACAATCTGGGTGCTGGAGATCGTGAAAACAGGAGCGGTAATCCTGATCGCGCGGTTGGCAGAGTAAATAGCCCCGGCAAAGGAACCCGTCCCCCCAGAGATGGTGACCACGCCCCCGGTGTCAGTCCGTCGCTTGTAGATCAAAACCCCGTTATAGGTCCCACCGGTTGGTGGGCTCAAATTCCTTACCCCTCCGCTCAAGACAATGTCCGAGCGGTTCCCCGCGAAGAAGAGGAACACCCCTGCGCCGTTGACGATACCACCCGTCACGCGAAAGTCCACGTTGTTGAAGTAGTAGATGCCGGGGTTCATGGTGAGAATGCCGCCGTTGACCCTGACCCGGCTTGTGTAGCGGCCGGGGTTCATCGTTCTTGTACCCGAGTTCAGCGTAAAGCCAGCATAGCTGGCGCCTGGCACCGCGGGCGCGGCCAGGGATGCGAAGGGATCGGCGATTTGTGGCTGACCTGTTTCTGGCGTGGGCGTGACTGTTCCGCCACCCGACACCCCCCCGCGTACCTTCACCGTGCCAGAAGCAGTCATGTTGCCGCGCTTGTAGAGAGCTCGGGTGGGATGAGTGGAGTTCACTTGAACTGACCCGGAAACGTTGACTGCGGCACCGGACTTCAGCATCAGGGCCCTACTGGTATTCGCTTTGGTCAGGGAGTGAACAGCAAGGGGCGTCCCCCCCTTCTGCAGGCTGACGCTCGTCGCATAGATCTTCTTCGACCCAAACCCGAAGAGGCTCCCGATCATGTACTGGAAAGACGCGTAGGCTCTCACCTTGATGACTTTGCTCGACGAGTACCCCTTGGCGATGGTTACCGCATCGGAATGCGGCGTGGTGACGGCGACGCAGTTCCCGTCAATGGAGTAATGCGTGGTGTCAGCATTGCCGGTGTTGATCCCGTTGCAGGGAGCGGTGCCGGGACTGCTGGTGGTGACGCTCCCTCCGGCGATCTGCGCGTTGTAGCAGTTGGTGGCGTAGGTCTTCGCCGTGGCGACCGTGGGAAGCCCTTGCGCCCCCGCAAGACTGGCGGCGTCCACGCTATTGCTAAGAGCCTGTTCCAGAATGTAAATCCGTCCGAAGTCAATGACAAGACCGAAAAAACCAACCACCACAACCAGACACAAGGCCACGATGACGAGCACCTGACCACCGCGTTGCTGCCGCATTTACTATTAAGCCTCCAATTGGCGTTATGTGTACTTGTTTTGCGCTGCGGTCGGGGTCGATTTTCATCACGCCCCATCGAGGCACGGCCCCGACGAATTCTACAGCGTCGGGGTAGGAGGTGGGCCGCCCTCTCCCGCCGAAAATAAACCGCAAAGACGCAAAGAACGCAAAGGCTCTTTGCGGCCTTGGCGGCTTCGCGGTTAAAAAGAACTCTCTCCCGTTGTAACCGTTCAGTTAGTATACTTTCTCACTTCCATGCACACAAGTTTGGATAGAATGGTCACACGCTGAAAGGATGTACTTCGTTCGCCGGGGATATGCATCCCCGGCGCAACCTTTCCCCGGACATGCGTGCAGCATACCCCACCGCCGACTTCCCCGGCGTTTCGGGACTCATGTCCCAACTGAACGGTTACACAATATGTGCATTTTCACCCGCAACGAGTATAACTGATAGTAGCGATGCCGACGGATGAGGACTCGCCACTTTCCAGTGCAACTCCGTCCAGTTGCCGGTATTCCCGATACCGGCAGTAGTTCATCCACGCAAACGAGATCGCCAGGCACAGCAGAAGCTGGACCACTCCGTTCAGGAAATAACTTGGAAGCGCCACAAAATGCAACGGGGCGTCGAAGGTCATGTTGTAGAGTCCGATGGCCACGTTATTGATGCTCAGCATGGTGTAATACATGCAGGCTGTGATTCCAAGAACGCCGCCTGCCCAGCAGAGGGCGTGCTTCGGGCGGCAGGGGGTGTAGAGCAGTTGCACCCAGCTCACGTGGCGCCCGAGCAGGAAGTACCGGATGAACGCAGCCTGTCCGCAGCGCTCTTGTGGATAACAGGAACGACGATACTTCATGTAGAAAGCGTAGGTAAAAATGGAGAGGGCGGTGATGCCAACCTTGGCAACGATTACTCCTCCCCAAAACCCGGCGCTTCCCCGAAAGAACGGGTTCCCTTCCAGCGACAGGTAGCTGGAAGCAAAGAAGGTGGACCATGCGTCAAACAGGTTGGCGAAGCAGACCAGAGCCGAGACTGCGATGAACTCCCCGCTTTTGATGAGTGATTGTCCCTTGCCGGTCGTTCCTTGTTCATTCATATTGTGTTTCATCTTTAACGATCTTTCCTTCCTGCGACTCGATCCTTCTCAGCGAACGATGCGGTGGCCTGGCGGCGGCCTGCGACGGTACTTGTCCCAGACTGCGTAGAGAACCAGTAGTCCGAACCCAAACCACAATAGCAGCATCAGACCAGCCAACAGTGATCGACTAACCCAACCGGTTGTCTCTTCTTCGGGCGCTTCAGCAGTCGCTGCTTCTTGTGCCTCGGCGTCCGAAGCTAATAGAGTGTTCTCTTGCCGCCGGTCTCCGGGGGATATGTGTCCTTCTCCCCCTGCGCCGATGGCGCCCTTCCGGCGCGATGTCTTGCGGGGCCCGAAGAGCCCCCGCGATTGGCCGTCGTAATGAGGCTCCAGGTATTCGACCTCTTCGTACGGTCGACTCGAGCCGCGGACAGATCGTTGAATATCCGGTTTCTTCGCCCACACTTGAGCGCCCCACCCGCCCAAACATTCTGCCAGGATTACTCCGGCAAGGGCCGTTATCGGCTGAAAAGACCTTCTACGCAAAATCATCGCATCCATCCGATATGTCGCCTCAGTATTGCGTGTCGTTTACCTCTATTCCACCAGTCGCACTCTGCCGGGCTGTCCTTCCGTCACTCTTTCGTAACTCATCTCCCACACGGAAGTGTCCTGATTGCCTGCCGAATACTGCGCACTCCAAACTCCTCCCGGATAGCTTTCCGGGATCGTGATCACGTCGGTCCGCCAAGTGCCATCGCTCGACAAGGTACCGTTCCAAGACATCCCGGGGAGACCCGTACAACGGTAGGTGATACTCTTGGCGCCGACATCGGTGTCGAAGTTCCGAATGGACATATTGGCTCCCGCGGCCTCCGCAGGCACGTTTCCCAGGCTGACGGTGACGGTTCCGCTTTGGTTGAAGTTCATTGGCAGATATCCGGTAGCCGTCACGTCGGTCCCGTTGGAGGAGTTGAAAGGGAGGCTGGAAGGCACACGCGGCGGGCCGGCGCGGAGCAGGAATCCGTTTTCGCTGGATCCTGACATTGCCTTTACCTCCAGTCGGTATTCTCCGGACCCGTAAGTGTTGGTATCAAAGCTAAAGCCGGAAGGCGTCACCCATTTCATGTCTGCCGCTGTATCACTGGCGGAGGTTCCGCCGTATTGCGCCTGTGCAACCATCACGTCGTCCGAGTGGTCGTTGGGAGTATCATCAGGGGCGTAGAGAGTGTAACGAGTCACCGTCTTTTTGTTGAACCCCGAGGGTTTCTTGGGGTTCACTGCACTCGTTGGGTTTCGCCATTCGTCTACGCGGTACGGCCACTTGGCATCGTTTTGGCTGCCCCCTCCCCCCGACTTGTTGTAGCAGTCAGGGTCAAACATCTCCAACCACATCTGGGAAGTGCCGTTGACCGTCCCGTAGTTGTCTGGAACATTGATGGCGAAATTGTACCCGGCACCGGTGTACAAGGGAATCTTCGGACACCTCCAGCCTCACCACTGCGGATGTGGCCTCCGAATGTCTGACAACGTTGGTGAGCGTTTCCTGGAAAACCCGAAACACTGCGACGGATTGTTCTTGCGGGACAGGAAGGTCCTCCTGGGTCAGTTCCGTCTGAATCTCCAATCCCGTCCGCTTCGCGAATTCGCTTGCCTGCCATTCCACGGCGGCGGCAAGTCCGCCGTGGTCGAGCACCGCGGGACGAAGCTGAGCGGTGATCTCTTGGACAGATGCAATCAAGGTATCCACAAATTGCGCCATCTGCGCGACCTTGTCAGTCAGAGAGCGCTGGAATTCGCCTGCGTGACCTTCGGACAATCGTCTATGAATCCACGCCAAGTCCATTTTCAGTACAGTCATTTCTAACCCAAGGTTGTCATGGACTTCTCGGGCGATTCTGTTGCGTTCCTCCTCCAGGGAAGTCTGCAGGTGATCCGTTAGTCTGCGCAACTGAGTGGCGGACTGCTGAAGCATCCGCTCCGTTTCGCGGAGTTCAGCATTCGTCCTCTCAAGTTCGGTCGTCCGTTCCCGGACCCGGTCCTCCAACTCCAGGGAGAGTCGTCGAAGCCGCTGTTCCGCGGCCATACGCTCCGCGGTTTCCTGACGCAGGCGCTTCTCGTTTCGCTTGCGGTAGGTGATGTCATGAATGAGCACGCAACGGGCGCGGCGGTCGGCGAAAGAAAGCGGGGCGACTCCAACCTCTGCATCACCAATGAAGCCGCGCTTGCAGTGGTATTGCCGGTCACCAACCCACGTACGCACGCCCCCCTGAGCCAATACAGTGACGGGGTCGGGGCTGTCCGGTGGCGGCAGGAGTACCTGGTCCAGAGTCATGGTCAGCAGTTCGTCCCGTGTGTAGCCCAGGAGAGCCGTCGCCGCGGAATTCACGTCGATGATGCCGCCAGAGGACTCTTCCACCACCAGAATGCTGTCCGAAGCGGCCGCGGCGACGGCTGCATAGCGCGCATCACTTTCCCGCAAGCGACGATGGGCCTGCCCGATGGCGTCGAGCATGGCGTTGATTCGGGTTGCCAAGTCCCCGATTTCAGCGCTTGCTGTTGCGCGAACCCTCGTGTCTGTTTTCCCGGTGGCGCTGATAGTGTTGACGTCGGGGACAATGTGGGCGATCGGGCGCACCACGCTTCGGTCGATCAGATGAGCCGTGGCGGCGGCCGCTGTCACCCCCAAGAAGAGCAACGCGCCCAACAGGTAGAGCATGGCTGCCTTGGCTTGGGCAGAGAACCGGGAAGAGTAGCGCAGCCGCAGCCGGGCCGCCGGGCGATTCACAACGTCCGCCAATATCGATTCGGCAATCAGATAGTGATTGCCCTGACGGTTGACTGTCACCTTCCCTTCCCGTGGAAGGGAAGAGATTTGCTCCAAGTAGGCTGAGGGGACGCTGTGAGGTTCTGCCGGAACGAGATCAAAACGGGAGCGAGTGATTGCGCCGATGCGGTCCAGGTTCTTCCGGTCGAGCTCTCTTGCCATGATGAGCGCGCCCCGGGAGGGACCTTCCGCCGTGCTCGTCAGAATGGGCTGTATCGCAACCAGGGATGGGCGCTTCCCCACCATCACGATGCCTCCGAAAGTGGAAGTCACACATCGCTTCTCCTTGATGACACCAACGTCCATCAGCGCTTTCAGGAGTTCCCGATCCCTGCCAGTATGCTTCTGATCTGATGTCAGATCGATGGCGTCGGAGTAGAGAGTGATGGACGCTTCGTCCAGAATGATGACCACGTTGAGATGCAGCTCGAGGTAGTTGCCCCGGTAGAAATTTCTCTCGAGGAACTTGGGTGAACGATTCTGCACAAATAAGAAGGTGTCGTCCCATTCGCCGTAGTCTCTCGCTTCCCTCTGCAACGCCTCCAATTCTTCGCCAATAGCGTACACCACCTGGCTGACGTTGCGGCGCGCCCGTTCGCATTCGCCATCATAGATGTTTCCGAGCAAGACGACGGAACCCAGCAGAAACAGGGCAAAACACAAAACCAATATGACGGATCCAACGATCAGCGCCGATTTGGTTCTCAGGCTCATTGCAGTGAAATTCAACGACTCCAGTCCGCGGAATCACCTGATCCCATTCCTTCGAGGCAAGCGGTAGGTCATCGCAGTTTAGTGCATTATCGTCGCACAACCGACGCGTCAGGTCAAGTTGCGCGCTTCGCGGTGCCCGGTTTGTCCACGACCCTTCAACAGACGCGCGCATGGGCCAAGATAAGGAGCAATGCGGATCAATACGCAAATCGACGAGAAACGAGGGAAACCCCAGTGAAGCGCTCATCCACGAACGCCTTGGTTCATGAAACCAGCCCCTACCTTCTCCAACACGCCCACAATCCGGTCGATTGGTATCCGTGGGGCGAGGAGGCGTTGCAGAAGGCCAGGACAGAAGACAAGCCCATCCTGTTGAGCATCGGGTATTCCGCCTGCCACTGGTGTCATGTCATGGCTCACGAGAGCTTCGAGAACGAGTCTGTCGCGAAGCTCATGAACGAGAATTTCATTAACATCAAGGTGGACCGGGAGGAACGCCCGGACCTCGACCAGATCTACCAGACCGTGGTTCAGATGCTGACCGGACAGGGCGGCTGGCCGCTGACGGTGTTCCTGACGCCCGAGCAGGAGCCTTTTTGGGGAGGCACCTACTTTCCGCCGGATAACCGCCATGGTCGTCCGGGATTCCCAGCAGTGCTGGTGTCGGTGTCTCATCACTATCATAATGAAAAGGACAAGGTCGCCAGCGCCACCCAACGCATTCGCGACGCGCTAACGGAGAGTGCGGCGGTCGCCGGCGGTGACGGCGCACTCGACCGTGGAGTCGTTTCCACGGCTGCGAAACAACTCGCCTCGCTTTACGATGAAAGGCACGGCGGGTTCGGCACACAACCCAAGTTCCCCAACACAAAGAACCTCGAAGTATTCCTTCGGCACTGGGCGCAATCGAGGGATGAGACCTTCCTTCGGCGCGTCACACACACGCTGCGCAAGATGGCGGAAGGGGGAATCTACGACCAACTGGGCGGCGGGTTCCACCGCTACTCCGTGGACGACCGCTGGCAGGTTCCCCACTTCGAGAAGATGCTGTACGACAACGCTCTTCTCGCGAAGATTCTGCTCGAGACCTACCAGGCCAGCGGCGACCCGTTCTTTGCGCGGATCGCCCGGAAGACGCTGGACTATGTGGTGCGTGAGATGACGCATCCCGGTGGCGGGTTTTACTCCACCCAGGACGCGGACAGCGAAGGGGAGGAGGGGAAGTTCTTTGTCTGGACGTCCGAGGAGATTTTCGCGTTGCTGGAAGACAAGTCGGCGGCCATCGTCTGCGAGCACTTCGGCATCACCGGACGCGGCAACTTCGAACGTGGCACGTGCATCCTGCACGTGAGTCGATCCATTGGGGAGATTGCCCTCGACCGCCGGATGACCGAGGAAGAAATCGAGCAGATTGTCTCAGAGAGCAAGAAGGCGCTCCTCAACGCGCGGGCCGAACGCATCAAGCCTTTCAGAGACGAGAAGATACTGACCGACTGGAACGGCATGATGATCTCGTCGTTTGCCGTCGCCGGGCAGGTGCTCGACGATGCACACTATCGTGCAACCGCGCGCCGCGCCGCGGATTTCGTCCTGCGGAAGCTGCACCGGGACGGTCGGCTTCTCCACTGCTACAAGGATGGAGCGGGCAGGATCACGGGATACCTGGATGACTACGCCTATTTCACGCAGGCGCTGCTTGACCTGTATGAAGCAACCTTTGACACGAAGTATCTGCTGGCCGCTGTCGATCTGACGGACACGATGGTCTCGCTTTTCCGGGATGGCGATGAGGGCGGTTTCTTCTTCACGCCGTGTGACCACGAGTCGCTCATTCACCGGCCAAAGCAGGTGCACGATCACTCGACTCCGTCGGGTCAGTCGGTGGCGGTGTCCAACCTAACAAGGCTCTTCCGCTACACCGAGAGCGACGTCTACCGGGAAAAGGCGGAGGCGGTGTTCTCCCAGTTCGCAGACGCGATGTGCGAGAACCCGTTCGCCCACGCCAACCTGATTTGCGCGCTGGATCTTCATCTCGCGCCGCCGAAGGAGATTGTGCTGGTGGGCTGCGGCAAACCGGCGGAGTCTGGTCTCACGCCGGAAGCGGAAGCGATGCTGGGGGCAATCCACTCGTCGTATCTGCCGAACAAGCTGCTGGCAGGGCTTCTCTCGGTTGACTCCGTCGCTGATGCAATGGAAGAGCGAGTCCCGCTGCTGCGCGGCAAACAATCAGTGGGCGGCAAGACCACGGCCTACGTCTGCCAGGACTTCACGTGCTCACCGCCGATGACGGAGGTGGGGGTGGTGCGAGGTCTGCTGTGAGGGGATGGCAGCCGCTCGTTAACTGCCGCAAGGGATTTGGAGGTCTACTCGTCCTTTAATCCGCCAATCCATACGTCATCCGGCTCTGAGGATGAGAACCCGACCGTTTCTTTCGCCATTCTGAGGAATTCGTCTGCCCGGGCAATCTGCTCGGCGGATTCTTCGGGGGTGACGATGCCGCCCTTGGAGTAGTCGCCTGCTTCTCGGACTTCCATTGCCCGTATGATGTATCGATGGAAATGCTCCGGAACCATTCCGGTCTTCACGAAGTGCTTGCCGAAGGCAGCATGCACTGTGCTTGGAGAAAGCAAATCCCGCCTCCAGCAGTATTGCTTCCGCCGCGTAAAACATTGAGTAATACGCCCGGGACGCGGCAAAGCCTGGATAGCCTGACCGCTCCAGAACCTTCGCTGCTTCGAGGCTGTCCTGAGCCTGCTCAACAAGATCGTGCTGTTCCGAGGTCACAGCGGGATGCCTTCCCTTCGCGCATTGATGAGCAATGGTGTGTTCTCTCGGTGGAACTGACGTTCCGAGACGAAGGAGCAACTCACCACTTGATCGTTCTCGAGGGAGGTTCTTGCGACAACTCCCTCCGTCCGAGCGATCTCCGTGCAGGGGTGAACGTCGCCCTGCAAAATGACCATGACATCAATGTCTGACCCCGGCTCAGCGTCGCCGCGTGCTTGTGATCCATACAACACCAGGTTCACCAGACGGTGCCCGTACAGTTGTCTCATGCGGCGCTGAAGGGAGGTCAGGGTTTGTTGCAGTACTGGCTCCATAACATTGCCCCGTGTGATCTGAACCATTCCTCCTCGAAACCGGCAAGGTTGATTTCGCACAACCCATGCCAGGATTCTATCACGCTGCGAAACGCGATTCAACACCTGCGTCCACGACGTCTCTATTCGCCGAAGAGGTGGGTGATGTGGATTGATGAGCGGCACGGTGGTACGGGCATACGCCCAGGACGACCGACCACTACGTGGATGTACCTGTGGCGTGACCACCGACCTGCCGATGCACCCCACGGTCACTCCCACCTACAGCGCGGGCTCGCGCAGCAACTCCGGTGGATTGGTTGTACCTCGATTAGCTGGGACATGCCCGGTTGCCGTCGTGGCTGTGTTCAGTCCACCTTCTCCACTATCGCCATCCCCTCTGCGGGTACAGTAATGTTCATCTTCTTTGTGCAGGTCTGAGGCGGAGGTTCAGCTTCCGACAACGCGCCGGACTTGTCATACACAAACAGCCGCGCCTTGAAGGGCGTGGCCCACCCGTAGCTCCCGGAACGCGTCGTGACGATCCGCTCGTTCCCGGTCATGATACCTGGACGAATGTCAACAGGAGTGAAGGGGAACATCCTTGCGGTCACGCAGGGACGTGTCAGCCTCGGCATGCCGCCGATGTGGGTCAGCACGCAGCATTCCACGCGTTCTCGGACGACCTGGAACAGCGCGGCTTCATCGGTGGACGGGGGGTTGTTGCCGTAAGCCAAAGGGCTAAACAGGGCCGAGTGGAAACCTCGTTCCACCGAGGCGGTCTCGACAAAACGCGGAAAGTGCAGGTTCTGCATCCGTCGGGTCACAGGTTGAGCGTTGGCGAGGAACACTCCGCACTTCTTCAGGATGTAGTTCGCGTACTGCTCCTGCGCCTCATCGGTTACGAGGCTGAGTTGTGCCATCTGCTTGTCGGTCTTTACCTCGAAGGTGTCATTGTCAAGCTCCACGTAATGCTGATCCCACTGACCGTATGTTCGGGGTGAAACGCAATTGTAGTGGTTGAATTCGTCGCAGTAGATGCCACCCGCTCCCGCCCTGTCCAGCGCCACATCTGCCTCCATAGTCATCTTGCGGTAGTAGGAGTTGCCAGGTGTCATGTAGTTGCAGAAGTTGAGGAACCCCTGTTCCTTCGCCACGCCAATGCAATAGTAGTCGGTGTAGGTCTTGCTCCAGAAGTGCTTCCCGTTCTCGTCGAGAATGTGGGAATCGCGATACTCCTCGCTGTCGTAGTACTTCCCCGGAGGGCAGAAGTTCATGGTTGGGTGAGTGCCGAGCAGCAGCTTCGCATCGGGACAGATGCGTTTGAGCTTCTCCACCACGGGGCGCACGATTTCCACCAACTGCTCGTAGGTGGGGCGTCCCGGCAGGGGATAGGTGTCCAGCCACGGCGTAGCCATGATCCACTTGCTGCCGGACCAATCGATGTACTGCTTCAGGCTGTCGTCGGGTATCCGGCTGAGGGCGCTGCAATCGGTCCAGAAGCTACCGGCGGGAATCGTGAAATTGACGTTCCAGTCACGACGCACCTGGTTGATAAAGTCCCAAGCATCGCCTGTGGGCGTTGGGTATATCGCCCATTCCACGGTGTAGGAGGCTTTCGCAGCCAGCCCGAAGTTGTTGGATCCGATCATCCCCATTGGGTAGGCGAACTTGACGATGGACTGAACGCGAAATACGTCGTCCTCGATCAGCAACCCCAGACCCGCGTTGCCAGTTTTCACAAAGAGAGTTGGGTTGTCCGCCGGGTTCTGTGAGGCGCTGTAGTCCGGACTTTGATTCCCCGAGACTGCGACGTCGGGGACAACCTTGCCGGTGCAGTCCAGCTCGTTTGCGAATCGAAAGCCGATGGTATCATCCGTCACGTTGCGGAAGCTGTCCCGGACGATGATCCGGTGTCGGTCGAGCGTGAGTTTGCGGGAGAGGGAGTAGGTCGCTCCCTTTGCTTCCACAGAGAGAGCGTCGCCCGATTTCCTGACCGTTGGTTTCCACCCCGGTTCGCCTTGAGTCGCAGTGGACGGCTCCAGCACATTCCACCCGCCCTTCGGCCGGCCGGGATAGGTGAACCGCGAGCGCAACAGGAATGGTTCCTTCCCCACACTCACAACCATCCCTCCGCCGGGCGCGAGCCAGCACGAGAATCCCTTGCCGGACAATTTCGCGCCATCGGCAACTGGCGGGACGAATAGCGGTTTTCCAAGCCTCGCCTCCAAGACCTTCTCATCCACCCATCCCAACTGGAAGCGACCCAACACCAGCGGAACTGGGCGATTAAGCTGCTCCTCGAGTCGCTTCGTCTGGCTCTCGATCCTGATATCGTCTTTGCCATCACCACGCAGCAGGTCAGTGACATCCCAAAAGAAGAGGCAATCGTCCCCTTCCTCAATCTGTTTGTCCTCGAAGCTCGGCGCGTACATGAGCAGCCACTGTCCGCCGCGCACCCACGGCCCCTCAACCCCCGCGTAGTTCTTAACATGCGCCATGGGTGTCTTCCCAATGAGGCGCTGGTTCATCCAGTCTCTCGCGGTGCCGAGATCCCGACCGTTCAGGCGGATACTCATCCCATAGTTACACCCGCCATGAGTTGCGCTGTCCATGCGTATCTCGAGGAACAGCAGCGTGCGCTTCCCCTTCGCGTGTGGGGTACTGACAGGGAACTCCCGCGACTCCCCACCCGCAATCGGCTGACCGGACGGGATGTTCACGATGTCCTGCATCATTTCCACGTAACGCCGGGTGTCATTGGTGGCGCCACGACACGGTTGCAGTGAGACCACAATCCAGGCGCAAACAGCCAGAATAAGGTAACGTGCCGTCATCTCAAACCTCCTTGTTGGGAAAGACACCGATCTGCAATTCAAACAAATCCATCATCGGTTCATCGTTCTCGCACTTCGCATTCAATACGTAGCGTCACAATCTTCCACGGCAGCATCGTCAACTTCGCTTGCTTGCCCTCACACGTGACACCCGTGCCCGGCGACGGATTCCTCATGAAGTCCACGGCGGTGGCGGCGCTCACCGCGAATGGAAGCGACAGCGTCGCTTCAACGGAGTCGTCGCTGAGATTCACCAGCCTTGCGAGGCATGCGTCTTCGTCGGGAATGAGCGCGGTCAGTTGGACGCAGGTTGGAGATACTTCCATCAAGGAGCCACTACTCTCCAAGTCGCCGCCAGGGCCGTGGCGCGTCCGCATGAACGAGAAGGCGGGGTTGCGGAGTCGCCGCGCGATGTCCGGCAGGTTGGCGGATCGCCAGTCTCCCGAATGTGGAAGGAAGGCGTAACGGAAGTTGTGCTTCCCGATAGCCCTAATCTGCTGGTTGATGTTGACTTCCCAATGGCGCGGCTCTTGGAATGCCGCAAACAGGATGTGACCGAGCAGTCCCCGTTCCTGTTGCAGCAGCCACCACTTGTCGCCATCCAACGAAATCACCGCGCGTGAGTCATCTCCGCACTCTGCGTCAACCCAGCTCTGCGCGTGGAACTGCCCCGGCCGGCGGCGCTCGATGGTCATCCACTCCGGGATGTCGCCAACGCCCCCGTAAGCTTCGCGAGACAGGTCTTTCGACTCCACGCCAAACGGGATATCACCAGAGAGTATTGCGTCGCCTGGTATGGGGAACCGCGCGACGAACAGACCCCCGTCGCCGAGGCAGTCGATCTCGGTGTGGAACTCCACACGGGGAGTGTGCTTGTGGAGGATCGTCCTGACAACAGCCGGATGCCGACCGACGAATCCCTCCGACCGGTGTATCCACCGCAGGGGGCCGTTCTCCTCAACGCACCAAGCGGTGGGCTTGAATCGCTCTTCTCCCACGAGCGACCCGACATGCAGCGCGCCGCTCTGGTCGTACCGCAGGAAGGCGAGGTCGTGCAGGGGCTTGTCGTAGCTTCCCTTGATTGCGACCGCGTCGCCGCGCTCGTACTTCATCAGTAGGCCGCGGTCGAATGTTAACTCGACTTCGCCGTTGGTGAAACCATCTCCCACAGGCGGAGGCGTGTCGGGCGTCCCCTCGACGGCGGTCATCAGTGCGTAGCCACCGGCGGGAAGGTCCACGTCGAGCAGCACATCGACTTCTGCGATTCTGTCCTCAAAGTACGGGTACTCGTGAATCCGCTGATATGGAATCTCGTTCCCCTCCGCGTCCAGTACCTTGAACTCCTTCGGGGGCGTTTCGACGAAGCAGAATCGCGCTCCTACAACCTCACGCCGCGGCCGGGGGTGCAGGTTCCATATCACCGCATGACCGCCCGCGGTGGGCGCGGGGATACGGCGGCTGATTTGCCGGAAAATCTGCTCTGAGCGAAACTGTGTGCGGTGGAGCAACGCCTCGGCGCGTGCAACGAGACGATCGAAGTCATCTTGGAACGCCCATTGCTTCGCGTGGGCGCTGAGAGCGGCCGCCTCATGCCAGTCGATATCCAGCGGAGTCGCGGGCGGGTAGGTGAGACCAGACGTGGCGGCGTCGTCACGGTCCACGTTCAGCCATTGAGCCAAAACCTCGAGGGACTCACGTTGCAACAACGCGCGTTCGCACATCATCCGCAATCGCCACAGCCCGCGCTCACCGGCCCAGGGAGGATTGAAGTTGACATCCACCGGGTCGGACACATCCTCGACGAGAGGCAGTTCGGGCGCGTTCTCGATGGTGCGGTAGAATTCCACCGGCGTGGCGAAGCGCATGGGGATAGACTCCCGCCGGTTCCACTCCTCAACGAACTTGGCAAAGGGCAACGGCGCATCCAGAGCGTGCGCTCCCTGAGCCGCAGGGCGCACGTCGTCGCCTCCCTGACTGGCCCAGATGACGGGCGACGGGTCGTTGTCGAACAGGCGCGTGTCGTCCATCGGCTTGGCGAACTTGTCAACGCGTTGCTCCCAGTCCTGGTCTGATCCGAGCAACACCTGCCCCTCGCTGCACAATCCCCCGTAAGTGCCGCGAGTGGCATGGATCACCGTCCCGTCCATCCCTCTCCACCGGAACGTGCGGGGAATGCCTTTCAGATCGAGCGGCAGCAGCGGCCGCCACCAGCGGTAGCACTCGTACCCCGCCAGCGCCACGAGCTGCGGTATCTGCCCGTGCGCGCCCGCCGTGTCGGTATTGATGTACACGCTCAGATCAGCTTCAGGGAAGAGCTGGGCGAAGTACCTTCGTCCGAGGATCATGTTGCGCACGAAGACCTCGGGGTCGTACACCGACGGCCGCATCGCCGAAGTGGCGCCCGCGATGCCGATTCGCCCAGCGCGTACTTGCTCCCTCAACTCGTCCCACAATTCCGGACACCGCTCCCGGAACACGGCGAATTGCTCGTTCTCCTGCTCGATGTACCAGCGGAAGTCAGGGTTGTCCCGCAGCAGCTTCAGCACGTCTTCGAATACCAGCGCGTAGCGCTCCTCATGCCATTGCCGCGTGTGCGTCCACGCCCAGTCGGCATGGCACACGGGGACAATGTAGATTGATTTGTCAGTCAGCTTCTCTCGCCAAGTCATCGTAGTAGTCCTCTATCAGGGGTAACTGGGTAAGGGGGTAACTGGGTAACTGGGTAACTGGGTGATGGGGGCGGGAAGGCAGATTGACGGGACGCGATTTTCACCTCTCCATCGTCGAGCACCCCTTCGTCCCTCATCCCTCAATACTGCTCAGAAACACGCAGTAAGCGTTCGTCGGGGATATGTATTCCCGACGGAACCTTTCTCGGGGGATTCCCCCATGCAGGACGAATGTCCCGCAAAAGGAGTGGCTGGGGATACATATCCACGGCCAACCACCCAACCGCGTTTGGGAACAACTCATAGGTTTCTGTTCCCTCGAATACCGTCCCCGGCATGGGGGTTCTCATCACTCATCCAGCATCCATCCTCCATCCTCTATTCTCCATTCTCAACTCCCGACGAGCGGCTATACCTCGTAGGATAAAGCTCCAGCTTTGTCACTTTGCTGTCGATGAAGGACAAAGCTGGCGCTTTGTCCTACGAGGTTAACGGTGGAGTTTCAGCCTTAACGAGTACGAACTGTCATACTGCTTGGCCAGGTGGTGGAAACCATAGACCTCCCAACGGTCCAGCGGACGCCCGTGAATCATGGGAGTCGGGAAGTAGTCGGCGGTCAGTCCTTCGTGGAAGAAGACATACCTCGCGCCCGCCTCCAGTGCTGCGCGTGCCCAGTTCAAGGCTTTGTAGACGTTGCGATTCACTTCCTGAGCGATGGTGTCCAGTTGGATGGCGGCCAGTCTTGGATTGTTCATTGCGGGAGTCCTCTCAGCAACAAGTCAATAGCTTCACCAGCCCATCATTTAAGAGCATCAGGGAGAAAAAGGCAAGAGCAAGCGAAAGGATGCGCATTGTGAGGACATAGCCGTTGCCCGACAGGAACCCCCGCGATCTGCCGGCGATGAAGGCGAGGGTCATCTTGGAGGTGACCAGCACAAACAGGAAGCTGAGAACGAAGACCGCCGGCGCGAGCGCTCCATTTTTCCACGACCGGGAGATCATGGAAGTTCCCACCGTCGTCCAGAAGAGGTAGGGGCTTGGGCTGAGGAAGTTGGTCATCACTCCCTTCATGAGCGACCGGGGCGCGACGGTTTCATCCGGCAACTCAAACCCCCTGATTCGGAAGGTCTCCACGGCGAGATAAAGAACGTACACACCTCCCGCGAGAGAGATGACACCGAGGATGTTCTCGTTGTGGGCGGCGCGGCTGAGGAGCAGCAGCGACGCGGCGATGATCGGCAGGTCGGTCATCAGCGGAGCGACGGCCACCTTCACACCTTCCTTGAGTCCGTGCCTCAAGGTGTGCGTGATGACGAGCGTCGACAACGGCCCCGGCGAAAACCCCGCCATCAAACCCATCACGATACCGGCAAGAAGTGAAGAGAGCATTGTGGGCGACCACCAAGTCGAGAACAGGATACAGGAT
>Ga0100390_10002563_pt1 | contig 16098 bp, 3 predicted proteins | sample CryGeymeta201514_FD_81540 | JGI IMG/M metagenome (GOLD analysis project Ga0100390, IMG submission 81540) | Groundwater microbial communities from Crystal Geyser aquifers in Utah, USA - Crystal Geyser metaG 2015-14 | ecosystem: Environmental > Aquatic > Deep subsurface > Groundwater | place: USA... | reverse complement strand
GCTTGTCGTTCTTGCGCGGAGCACCCAGCGCGGTGGGAATCTCCGCGCGAAATTTATCCTTACTGTCGCCGAGCTGATACAGCAGCAGGCGCTCCACATCGCCCGACTGGGTGCGGATTTCGACTTCGATGTCCGCGCCGAGGCCGGAGACCTGCAGTGAGGGGTCGCGGAGATTGATTTTCAGCGCTTCACCCGGAACCAGCACGGTGTCGGTCTGGGACGGTCCCAACTCAATCTCACTGGCCTCGACCAGCTTGCGCATTTGGAAATGGATCTTGCCACGCAGAATGAGTGCATCCGGGTGCTTGGGTTGGCTGCGGAGCACAGCCTCGAGCTCGTTCAGCGCATCGGCGTAGTTTTCCTGCTCCATCAGAACCTCGGCCCGGGCATAGCGCACCCGCAAGCGGAAGGCCGGATTTTTGAGCCGCATCAGCTTATCCAGCTCTTCCAGTGCGGCGGAAAAATCTTTCGAGGCCCGGTCCACCTGCACCGAGCCGAGCGCGGCCCGCAGGTGCAGTTCGGTGCCCTGGTATTCCGCGGCATCCGCGATTCTGCGATAGAGCGCGCGGGCGGTGGGTAAGGCACCTTTGCGGAAGGCGAGATCCGCATAGGCGATGCGCAGTTCCGCTTCCTGTTCGGTGCTGAAAAGCCCGGCCTGTTGGCGCGACCAGATCGTCAGTTGCTTGACCAGTTCTTCCGCCGCATCGGTGGCATCCTCTGCGATATAGCGTTCCAGCAGCCAGAGCCCGTATTGCGGGGAGAGCTGGCGCAGCACCTGCGGGAGCTGTTCGGCATGCTGCTCAAAAAGCATCCAGGCGGAGTCGAAGTTGCCCTTGATGAATTCTGTATTGGACTGGTAGATGGGGTAGGTCGGATCATTTTCAGCGACCGGAATTTCGACTGCGCCGATCTCGATGGTGGCCTCGCCGGTCGCCTGCGTCACGGTGGCCCAGAGCTGCTTGATATGCTCGCGTCCCGACTCGGCCAGCTGGCGACTGACTGCCGCGCCCTGGGCGCAGCGGGTCAGCGTCATGACCACGGAATATTGCTGCGCCTCCAGGGCCGCCTGGATGCTGTCCGCCAGCGCCGCGGCACCGGCGTAAATTGAGCCGTTATCCGTCGCGGCGGCGGCGCGCCAGAGCCCGGCAGCGGATGCTTCCAGTTCCGGGATTCGAGCATTCTCGATGGCGTGCCCCGCCAGACGCTGTATCAGGGGTTCGTAGCCTTGCTGATTGGGATAGGCCTCGAGGGGTGCCAGTTCTTTGAACAGAGCGAGCACGTTTTCGCGGGTGGCCGGCGACCACTTGTCGAGTCCGGCGAGGGGTGCGAGGCCGATGACCGTGACCGGGCGGTCGGCCTTCCGTGCCCGGTCGATGACGGACTGCAGCGCCTTTTCGATCGTCGCCGGGTCTGCCGAATCGTCCAATGCCAGCAGCTCGCGGCTGACCATGGCCGGGTGGTTCGGGGCGATGGAGGGGGTGAGGGCCGTGTTGCCGAAGATTTCAGGATGGGCGGCGAGATCCTGGAAGGCGGACGGCAGTTTCGCGTAAGCCGGCGACTTTGCCAGTTCGCGCATAAAGCTGCGGGATGCGGGGGCCCGGGTATCCACGCAGTGGAGCCAGGCGGAGAAAAGGGGCCCGGACAGGCTCCCGGCACGCATTTGCGCCTCAAGCATGGCGGCCAGCTGGTTCGCGAAATCCGGCAGCGTCTTGATCAGTGTGTCGCGCCCCCAGCGCTGCCAGTTGATGCTAAAGTTGGCGCCGAGATGCAGTTGAGCATAACGTTGGCCTCCGAAGTTTGCCTCGGATGCCGCGATCCTGAGTAGGCCGAGGTGGTCGCCGCTGAGCTTGGCAACGAGTTGCTGGAACATGGCAATCCTGTCCCCGTCAGGTGCGTTGGCGAACAATTGCCGCCAGAGATAAAGTGCGCCGGGAATGCCTGGCTGGGCGGAGAGCAGATCAGCGTGAAGTGCTTTGAAGGCCTCCAGGCGCTCTTTGGACCCGGCCTCTTTCGCAATCTTAGCGCTGAGCTGTGGGTGGGCCTGGCCGAAGGTCGCATACTTGCTGAGCATGGCCTCCTTTTCTCCGCTTCGTTCAAACCATTCGTTCTGCCAGATCAAATCGGCAGCTTGCGTGATGTCTTTGAAGCGCCAGGCTTCGGATTGTATCAATGCGTCCACCGCTTCGGGATAGGTCTTTTTACCTGCAGCGATGAGCCGGACGACTGCGGCCTCGGGATGCGGATTGCGGGCAAGAACGGGAGCCACTTGTTGAGCCAGCTCAGCTGTCAGTTCATGGTCAACCAGCGGGATGCGGGGTGCCTGCAGCGAGTTGAAAACTTCCGGCAGGCGCACCGCCAGTGCCCGCATTTCCAAAGCGGAGAACATGAAGTCGCCCACCCGGCGACCGCGGCCAACCTGCACAGTGTAGTCGAGAAACTCCCGCACCTGGGCCGGGGACATCTTGGTCATGGCCTGCAGCAGCGGGGCCGCCTTATCCTCGCGGCGGGGTGCCACGAACTTGCTGAAGGTGGGTGTGTCGCCGTGTCCAAAATGCATCCAGCCCTTGGCGACGGCCAGCGAGCCCTCGAAAGGCAGTTCGGAGACGAGCCGTTCGGCGGCCTGGAGTGCCGGGTCCAGCAGGGTGCCCGGGATTTCCTTGCGGGATAGGATCTGTTCGGCCATCAACTTGCTGAGCGGTTCGATCTCCTGAATCCATTTGACGCGGGCCTTGATCGCGGGTGTCGCCCGCTTGGCGGCGGCCAGCTGATCAAGCGCTCCGTAAACCGCCTGGCTGCCGCTTTCGTAGGTTTCGAGCTCCTTAAAGAGGGTATCGAAATAAGACTGATAGGGCTCAAGCGGATCGTCACCGTTAAGAATGACTGCCAGACGGTTAGCGATGGCGGCGAGATCGCCCCGCTGGCTGGCCTGATCGAGGAACCAGAAATCAAAGCCCTTGGCAGCGCCGTGTTGACGGAGGCGTCCGCCATCTTCGCGCATCATCAGGTAGGCGGTTTCGTCGGACCTGAGATGTTGGATCAACAGCCGGTAAGCGGCAGGCACCACAGTCGCCAGTTGTTCGGGCTTGGCATCGGGGCTCTGGGCCAGTTTACGGTAAAAACTCACCGCTTCGGTCCATTGGCCCGCCCGCTCGGCAACCTGTCCGGCGTAGAAGGTGAGCGTGGCCGAACTATCGGGGTGTTCCACCAACCAGTTCCGGGTGGCGGCAAAGGCGCGGGCCGAGCGGTTTTCCTCCAAGCCGGTCTGCAAGACCTGTAGCACAGTTTGCTCGCTGGCCTGAGCCTGCTCCTCAAAGGCGCTGATTTTTTCGTCCAAAGGCGCGGCCAAGGTTGGCAGCACACTGAGGGCACAGCCTGCCAGAGAAATTGTAGCAAGGAACCATCCGGATTTCATGGGTCGGGTCGAGCCTGGGCTGCGCTGCAGGTGATGGGGTGGCATCTTGATTTGTTTCATTGGCCGGCCTCCAGGCGTTCGAGTTCCAATTCACTTTCGAGTTTGAGCAGGCGCTCCTGTGACAGCTGCGCCCGTGCATAGGAGGCCCATTTACTTTCGGGGAAGTCGTAAGTCAGGCGTTTGAAATGGGAGTAGGCGGCCATTTCTTCGCGCAGATCCTGGTAGCACATCCCCATCCAATACATGGCCTGGGCCCGCACCTCGGGGCCGTCGTAGCTCACCTCGTGGATCAGTTGACTGAAGGTCTGGATGGCATCGCGCTTGCGGTCGGCACGCATATAAGCCTGCCCGGCCCGCAGCCCGGCGGGCCCGGCGAGTTCGTTGCCGGGGAAGCGTTCTTGCAGGCGGCTGAAGATACTGGCGGTTTTCAGGTATTCGCGCACCGCGAGTTCCTGCAGGGCAGCCCCTTCGTAGGCGGCGTCTTTGTCGGCTTCGGCGCGTGCCAGCAGCGGCTTGGCCTGTTGCTCATAAGCGGCGGCCTGCTTGAGGAAGTGTGTGCCGAGGCGCGCCATCGATGTGGCGAGGTATTCGGAATCCGGATACTTGTAGGCCAGCTTGACATACTCCTGCGCGGCGATGTCCGACTCACCGATTTTTTCATAGACCGTGGCCATACGGTATTGGGCGCGTGAGGCATGGATGGTCAACGGGTAGCTGCCGGTCACATTCATGAAGCGCGAGAGCGCGGCGCGGAAGCGGGTCTCGCGCAGTTCGGGGTCTTCCGTAGCGTCGGCTTCCTCCATGGTTAAGGTGCCGAGCAGATACTCGGCATGGGCGCGGGTCTCCGGATCGGTAAACTGGTCCATGGCTTTAGCCAGCAGTAATTTCGCGCTGTTGTATTCCTGTTCGGCCCTGGCGGGTTCGCCGAGTTTGCGGTGGCGTTTGGCCATTTCAAGGTAGGCCTCAGCCAAAGAGAACTGGGTGCGCATCGCGATCGCCTCGTCCTCGTAAACCTTGGAGAAGGGTGCGATCGAGCCGTCGGCCCCCTTGCTGATGGTGACGAAGTTGGTCTCTGTGCTGACACCGTTGGCATCCGTGTAGCGCGCGGCCACCGTATCACCGTAGGTGATGGGGAAGCCTGCGCGGTTGACATCGCGTTCCCCGGTTGCCTCAGCCGGGTCTTTGCTGTAGCTCAGCAGGATGCTGTCGCGGAAAATCCCGGTATGCGGTCCGCTCTCCACCAGCGTGACGTAGTGCTTGGCACCGGACTTTGCCTGCATCAGCAGACGCACCTGGTCGATGTCGTCGCTGACGTCAGCCCCGAGATCCACCACCCGCAGGTAGAGGCGTTCTCCGGCGTAAGCTTTGTCCACTTCGTGGCTGTAGCCCTCGCTCATGATATCGAAGTCGGGGTGTGTGACCACCTTAGCCGTGCTGGTTTCCCATTGCTCCTGACCGTCCCGTCCCGTGTAGCGGAAGCCGAAGTAAATGGTGTCCCCCGGCTTGGCCACCAGATTGTTTTGGCCGATTTGAATCTCTTTGGCACTGCGGGAGTCGAGCTGGGAATCGGCCAGTTCTTTCATCTCGGTCTCGCTGAGCACGCCGTATTCGGGAGTGATGCCGGGGATGACGGTGGTTGCGACCCGGAAACGATCCTGCTTCGATTTCTGATAACGACTCCACGGGTAGTGGTTGCGGTAGGTGTTGATGGTATTTGCCGTTTGCCAACCATGCAGGCCGGGCAGGCTGTCCCCCGCGCTGCCGGTGAGTTTGACGGTGCCGGGCGTATTGATGTCGAAGCCGCTGCCTGCGGGAAGCTTGGCTGCGCGGCGGCCGCTTTCGGTTTGGGCATAGACCGCGACCTCCGAGTTGGTGCCGAGCAGATATTGCGGCGCGATGAGTTCCAGATAAAGGCGCTGGCCCAGAACGGCCTTGAGCCCGCCCTCAGGGGCCTGGCTTTTCGGGAGGAAGCGCGGTTTGATCTCCCAGCGCGGGTGCACGCGCTCGGTGATCTTGCGCGGGTCCGGACTGTTTTCCTGGGAGAAGCCCTGGAATCCGTGATAAAGCGGTTGCGGGGCGGCCCGGTCTGCCAGTTCACTCACCTCGGCATGACCGATGAGAAACTGTGGCGGAACGAAGGCGGCGTGTTCGATCTTCGCCACCCGCTCGGTGACGACACCCGGACGATTGTTTTCCGCATCCGTATAACTGGCGGTGATCCGGCCGCCCTCGGCGACTTGAAACTGGTTCGGTGCCTGTGGCGCAGCGCTCACGGGAACGACCGAAAACTTGAAAATGCCGGTGGAGTCCCCGGTCTCGCTGGCGTCAAAGCGCTTTTCTTCACCGAGCTCATTGCTCATAACGAAGGTCACCTTGTCCGGTTGGACGGAGGTATCCATGTCCGCATCATGGATGGCGATGCTGATGGGCTCGCCGTGCTGGAAGCGGATTCGCTCTTCGTAATAGGGCAGTATCATCTGATGTCGCTCGTCGAAACGCGGCTCCATATCGGCAAATTCGATGCGGGCATCGGTAAACGAGACCGCGAGGAAACGCTCCTGGTTCTCCTTGCTCCGGGTCACAAAGCGGTCGTCGCGATAGCGGACCGTGATGCGGTCGCCCGTCAGCATTTCCAGGGTATCGTTTTTATTGAGTTGGGCGAAGTCATCCTCCAGCGGGAGGATTTTGGTGCCCTGCTGATCGGTCAGCGCGATTTTGTTGATCGCCGGGGCCGGGCTTTCCTGATCGACGAAGAGGAGGCGGATCAGGCGGGCCTTGGAATTGGGGGCAAAGTCGATGGTAAATTCGGTGCCGCTATCGTCGGCGGTAATCGCTGCGGGTGCGTTGCGGTGATCCAGGCTGCCCTGCGGGAATTCATCCGGATTGAAAAATGCGTCCGGGCAGGGGCTCCATTCTTCCGCGTCGCTGGTGCGGGTGAGTAATTCCACCCCGCGGCCGAAGCCGATGTTGCTGAGCCAACCGCTGGCCCAGATCTCGAAGTGGTGCACCCCGGGCCCTAGATTGATGCGGCCCTGCAGCTCCTTGTCGTCTTTTGCCGTGAGGACTTTACCCTTCACCGAGAGCAGAAATTCGGCCGGCTGCTGCGCTTCTTTCTCATTGGCTTTAACCGGGCCCTCCAGCGGATTGTGTTTGCCGAGTTTGAGTTTGAATTGGCGTTCGACACCCGACGCTTCGTGGAAGAAGGCCTGAAAGCGGACCAGAACCGCCGGGTTGCTCCAGCGCCCGCCCTTGAGCCATTTCACGTCGGTGGGAATGGTGGCGGGCAGTGCATGGGACGGGCCGATAATGTTTTTGCTGATGGCCATCTCCGGATCCTGCAACCACCCGTATTCCATGTGTCGGCGCATCCCGGCGATTTCGTAAACCGAGCGGGCTCCGTAATGGGCATGGTTGCCGGCTTCATTGATCACGGTGACCGAAGGGTGGACCGGGCTTGCGGGAATCACCTTGGCGGTGCCGGGGTAGGCGGCCACGGTCGTCCAGTCCTGGTGATTTGGTGCGGTTTGCACGATGAATTGTCGCAGCGCCGAGCCGGGTTCCGTCGCGGTCAGCTTGAGCTGGTCGATGCCGACGCGGTCATTGAGGTCGACAATGAAGTCCGGCTTGCGGTCTTCCCGCACCATCGCCCGCCAGGCGGGATAGCTGGCATTCGCGCTGATCACCATGTTGGGGTTGAGGCCGGGCTCCGTATCCTGGGCGAAGGCGCGGGCGGTGGCACTGGTGGTGGCAATGCTCCCCTCGAACCAACCGCTGTGGGTGTCGGTTTCCTGCAGGGTGACGCGACCGATGGAGTCGCCGCTGCTGGTGCGGACACTCACGTCGAGGCTGTCGATCTCCGCCGTGCGGCTGCGGTCCGGATCGATGACCCGCACATAGATCGGATTGCCGGGCTTGGCGACATTCTGAAGGTAGCGGCCGAATTCAGCTTCGACCGCATCGCCGGTGGATGCGGCTTCCAGGGTTTGTGAGGCCAGTCGCGCCCGGGCGGCACCCTGCAGGTCGCCGCTGACTTTACCTTCAATCTCATCCATGATCGACTGCATATCGGCGCGTCGCTGTTCGGCCGCGCTGAGGAGCTTACGGGCGGAAGCCATCAGCAGTGCATCCGATGCGACACGGATCGGGCCGCCGCGTTTTTCCTCCAGATTGTTCATCTTCTCGCGGAAGCGTTCGGAGTAGGCGTAGTAGATTTCGTCGTCGCCGATCACCTGCAGGGTGCCGTCGCCGGGCGCGGGGGCACCCAGCGCGGTGGCGACTTCACCGCGGAACTTGGTTTTCTGATCGCCGAACTGACGGAGAAAGAACTGCTCCCGGTCGCCGGTCACGGTCCAGACGACCACCTCAATCTCGGTGCCCGCACCGGAAACCGCCAGAGTCGGGTCGGTCAGGGTGACCTTGAGCCGCTCGCCCGGGACGAGACTTTGCTGGCTGGTGGTGGTGCCGAGTTCCACCTCGGTGGCCTCCATCAGTTTCTGACGCTTGAGCTGGATCTTGCCCAGCAGGATTTTGGAATCCGGGTGATTGGGCGCGCGGGCCAGGATGGAATCGACGTCGTCCTTGGCGTCATCGAACTCCTCCATATCGTAGTAAACTTCGGCCCGGGCGTAGCGGATCTCAACCCAGAGGCCGGGGACGCGTTCAAATTCCAGTTCCGACAGGGTTTCAAGTGCACCGTCAAAATCTTTCGCCACGCGCTCGGCGGCGGCTTTGCGCAGGGTGGCCTGATGGCGGATCATCAGCTCGGCGTAGGCTTCCTTTTGCGCGACCCGGGTATAAATTTCATGCGCCTGGCGGAGTTGGCCGCGCTGCATGGCAATGTCTCCATAGGCGATTTCGATCTCCGCCTTTTCAGTGGGGCGCAGCGGGCTGCTCGCGGCCTCGGCCCAGGCGAGCAGGTGCTTGATCAACACTTCCTGACGGGCCTCGTCGCGGGTCTCGATGCTGCGTTGCAGCGCCCACATGGTGTAGCTTAAGGCGAGGGAGCGGTGGATTTCGACAAACTTGTCCCAGTGGGCATCGAGCAGCTTCCAGGCGGAATCAATATTGTCGGTTATCCATTCTGCCTGGGAGCGATACACCGGGTAAGCGGGGTCGCTGGGCGCGACCGGGATTTCCACCAGACCGAGCGCCATCGCGGTCTTGCCCCGCACGCTCTTGAGTTGCGGGATGTCGCTTTCGGCTTTGAACCAGGTATGCCCTCTGGTGTGACGGTCGATGACCAGCAGGCCGATCCGGGCCAGCGTGCTGGCTGCCTGAGCTTGCTCCTGTGCCAAATCTGCGGTGAGCTGCATCATGTCCTGATGTGGCCGGTGGAAGCGTTCCACGATACGCCAGAGGTAAGTCGCGGCAGGAAGAATGAACTGTGGCTCGCGCGCGTTTTTCGCATGATTGATCAGTCGGTTGCCGAAGTCGGCATCCAGACGGATTATGCGGGCGTGGTCGATCAGCCCCACTACGGCGTTGATAAATTGCGGATCGGCCCAGACCGTGTCCCCAAGGGTGGCCAGTTGGTCCAAGCCACTCACTTCTACCCGGAAGGGCGCCGCGAGCATCGATGCGGTGGTCGCTGTGACTGCCTCAACCGCAGCTTCGGTCGAGGCTTCCCCAGTCAGCCCCAACAGGGCCTGGCTGACAAAAGCGGCGCTCGCGGCTGCCTGAAGTTTTTGCTGCGCCGGGCTCAGCACCACTTCCGGGAAGTGCATGGTCAGGCCGTAGCGCACCCGAACCGGCATATCCGGCCAGGCGGGAGACTGGACGAGCTGCTTGACCAACTCAGCCGATTGCTGATGATCTCCGGGGAAACGGGTGTTGAGCCAGCTCATGACCAGCCAGGGCTCGACCTGCTGGCGCTCGATTTGACGGGTCAAGGCCGCGTCCAGCTCGGCAAGCAGGGGATAGCGCCGGTATGCCTCGCTGGCCTGAAAGCGCTCCATGCCCCCGTTGCGGCGCGCCAGCTCCCAAATGTACGGCGCGTAGTCCTTGGTCGAGAGGGTGCCCGCCCGATAGTCATAGAAAGGTTCCTGGCCGCTCGTGAGCGCTTTGGTGATCAATTGACTGGCAAAAAACTGTGCTTCAGTGGACGGATCCTGGAGCAGTTCGGCCACCGCCTCCGGTGTGTGCTCGGCAAAGCGCAGGATCTGCCCCACCAGGTCCACTGTGACGGGATTGTCCGAACGGTAGTCCTGCCACAGTTGGCGGAAGCGCTGCAGCCGCTGATTGGCCGGCATGGCCTGGATTGCTTTTGCGTCGGGGATGGATGCGGCGAGGGCCTTGCTGCGCTGGATTTCCTGATCGCGCTTGGCCGTGCCGCCGGGGCGTCCCGCGTAATGCCACAGCTGGTCGATATAGTGGCCGTTGAGTTCGGACGGGCCCAGCCGCCAGAGCTCTTTGCTCAGGAGATGGTCGATGAGTTGATCCAGATCTTTGGACTCGCCGACATGCGCGATTGTGCGAATAGCAGCGATTTCCGGCGAGGGATTGCGCGCCAACTGGGGCGCGAGCTCAACCGCTGCTGCGACACTGAGATTACGCCAGTCGAATCGAAGCACCGGCCCCAGGCGGTGATTGATGCGTTCTGGTTTTTCGAGCAATAATTCCCGCAGCTTTTCCGCATCAACCAGATCGGGTCCGGAGTCGTAGTAACCCGGCGACCAGCTTTGCAGGTATTGAAACTGCTTCAATTCAGTCAGTTTGGTGCGGGCCTCGTTGATGGCTGCCAGTTTGTCCGCAAGCTGATGGGGCCAATATTTCTTCGGGTTGTCCTTATAATGGCGCCCGGTGTGGCCACCGGCCCAATCGGTCTGCACCTCAAGGGCATATTGCGGGTATTTGGCGAGCAGTTGTTTGGCCTCTTGCAGCGGAGGCGCACTGTCTTTACCATCAATCCGATCCAGGTTGTAGCGGATCGCTGCCGTCTTCCAAACCAGTAGCAGCCCCAGTTCGGGAGCAGCATCCAATTCCCCGGCCAGCTCCCGCGTGGTGGCGAGGAATGCCTCGGTGACCCGGCTGGGACGCAGGTCGAGCCGCACGTCATCCAGATAGTCCAGCAGCCAAACCAGATCCTCCAGGTGGAAGGTGATGAGATGATCGTCGGAAACGCCGGCCTGGGCGGTGGCGAGCAGGCGTGTGGCCAAGCCGTGGATGTCCTCGCGTTCGCGGGACCTGGCCTGATCCAGAAACCAGCGGTCATACTGCCGGAAGCGCGGATTCACCGCCAGCGCTGGAGCCTGCAAGCGGCCGAAGTTATAGGCGCTGTCCGCATCGGAAAGTTCTTCGATCCAGAGATGGTGCAGGGCGGTAATGGCTGCAGCGGCCTCCTCGCTGGCGGGGTCCGCCTGACTGAGGTATTGCTGGTAGAAGGCAGCGGCTTCGCGCAACTCGCCCGCCAGTTCCGCATTGCGGGCCACCTGATATAAAAAGACCGAATTATCCGGGCGGTTCTGTTCCAGCCACCGCTTGGCCAGGGCGGATGCCTTGGCGGGTTGCTGCTGCTCGCTGCCGGCTTGCAGCAGGCTGAGCAGCGCCGCTTCAGTTTGCGCCTCCTGCGCCTCCGCGAGCGCGGCGTATTGCACGGAGAATTCCACGTTTTGGGCAAAACAGGTGCTGCCGGCGAGGAACGCAGCCAGGGTCGGCGCGAGCAGGCGCTGTCCGAGGCGGGCACGCATGGATCGATTGGAAAAGTCTGGGGCTGGCGTGTCCATGGGCGCTTATTCCGGGCTCTCGGCACCTTCCCCCTCCAGGCCGGCCAGTTTCTTGCGGGCTTCACCGACGTAGGCGCTGCTGGGATAGTCGAACACCAACTGCCGCAGCTTGGCGATCGCGGTCGCGTTATCACCCATGCGGAAGGCGACGTTCGACCAGAGCAGGAGCATTTCATCCAGGAAGGCGGCATCCGGATAGTCGGCGAAGACGCTATCGAGTAAGTCAGCTGCCTGGGCGAAGTTTTCCGTCTCGACGTGGTGGCGCACCACCCGCCCGAGGGCTTCGGCGGCGTAGGAACTTTCGGGGTAGGTCTCGTAGGTGCGCCGGTAAGCCTGGATGGCCGGGCTCATGCGGTTTTGCAGCGCCGTCATCTTGTTGAACCCGGTTTTGCCCCACTTGCTGTTGTGCTCATCGGCGGCCTCGGTCATGGCCTCGGCACGTTGCTGCAGCGCCACACCGATGCGGAACTGGGCCTCAGCGGCGGAGATCGGATTCTCCAGCGCCAGCACCTTGCCGTAAACTTCGACGGCCTGCTCGTAGTCGCCCTTGTCGGTCAGGCTGCGGCCGAGCGTCATCAGCGCCTGATCGGCCAGCACCGATTCCGGGTAGAGGCGGTTGAACGCGAGACAGGTGGCGGTGGCGGCGTCAAAGTCGTCGCGCAAGAGCTCGCTCTCCCATTTCAGTTTGAAGGCTTGTTCCACCAGGTGGCCCGGTAGTTGCTCGCGGTTGAGAATGATCGGGTTGACCTTGTCCAGTGCTTCCTCGGCACGGGTGGCGGCGCGCTGGTCGAGCCCCATATCCTTGTAAATGCGCCCGAGACCGACCAGGGCCTCGGCTTCAACGGAGCCCTTGCGGGCCTTGAGCAGCTCCTCAAAGACGACGTATTGATCAGCGGTGACGCCGGAGTTGACCGAACCGGAGACGCGGATGGCCGATTCCGTTTCGCGGGCTTCATCGCCGTAAAGGTGCACTTCATCGGTGTAGCTGACCAGCAATTCGTCGAGCTCGTCGGTGGTCAGGACATCATCGTTGGGGTCGGGGTCGACGCCCTCAATCACCGGACTCAGCTCGATTTTTCCGACAAATTCGCCGCTGCGGATCTGCGGGGCCTCGCCGGTCTCGGTGAGGGTGAGCGTGATGCGGTCGCGCTCTTTCCAGACGTCTTTCTCCTCGTCTTCGAGGGCAAAGATGTCGAGCAGGTCATCGCTCTCCGCCGCGTCGCCGGCTTCCACCTGGTAGCGGGAGATCACCGTTATGGTCTGTGTCTCGGCCTGAGACGAATTGTCGAGGTCGGCATCGCGCAGCATGACGACCTGCGGCTGCCCCGGATAGGCGATATAGGCTGGGGTCGAAAGGTCGCCCAGATAGAAGCCGACCGTGCCGGTGCTGACGGCGCGGACCTTGCCGGTGCGCTTCACGCCTTTCTCGCCGTCGGCGGTGCTGTCGTCGATGTAGGTGACGGTCAGGGTGTCGCCGCCGATCAACTGAATGACCCCGTCGTTCGGCTTGGGCTCACCCAGCGTGGTGGGGGCGGAGGCCAGCATCTCGTTGGCTTTACCGGGAACGGGCACGCCGGTAATCACCTCGCGGTCGCCACTGCTCACCTGGACCTCGGCGGTGACCGGGATCTCGAGTTTGCGCATGATCGGGATGTCGGCGTCCTCGATTTTGGAATAGAAACGTTGCCCGATTTCGATGCGGCCGAGGGCGTCGCCCTCGCTGTTGCCGGCCGCATCCACCGCAGTGCCGACCAGTGAGAGTGAATCGATGGCCTTGTTCCAGTTCTTCAGGTTGTAGTGGCTCATGCCGATGTAGAAGTAGGCCATGTTGGCCCACTTGGTGCGCCCCGCGACTTCGGTGAGCCGCCGGAAGAGGGGGAAACAGGCGGCATACTGACCGGACTGATATTGGGTGAAGCCAGCCTGAAAGAGGGCCTCGTGGTAGAGCGCCTGATTGGCCTCCGAAAGTGGCTCGCCCGGTTCCGGCGTGAGCACGCGCGTGAGCAGCAGAAAGTGGTCGAGGGCTTCCTTGTTCTGCCGCTGATCGAGGAAGTGTTTGCCCATTTCCAGGTGGGCCTGGTAGGCGATCGTGGTGCCGGGGTTGTCGCGGACCACCGTGTTGAGCATGGCAAGCCCCCGCTCGTATTGTTTGTAGTCGAGCAGCTCCAGTGCTTTGTCGAGCAGCAGCTTGGCCTGGCGGTTGACCTCGCCGGCATCGACACGGGTGCGGCCGGAATCGCCGGTCTCCTGCGCCGGTGCCTGTATCAGGCAAAGGGTGGTCAGCATGAGACAGGTGGACAAAGAACGAACGCTGTGCCGATACAGGGAGTTGTGAAAGGGGAATGTCGCGTGCATGATTATTTCAATATAGGTGCTCAGCCGACACCGTGCGGCCAGAATAAAAATCAGTCGTTGGCTTCCGACTGGCCCCCGATCAGGGCGACGCCGTAGTTCTCGAGGGTGCGGTGGGCCTCGCTGGACTCGCCGCTCTCCGGGTAGCGCCGCAAGACGATGCGCAATTGGTCCACCTCGCGGGCCTTGTCCCCGGCAGCGCGATAGACTTTGGCGATCTCCAGGCTGGCGCGGGAGGCGACGTTGCCGCCGACCGATTCGATCTCCCGCAGGGTCTTGATCGCCTCCGGGTAATTTTTCATGCGTTCCAGGCATTCCGCGATGGCCCAGGTGGCGTCCGGCTCACGGTTGGAACTGCGGTAGGCTTTGATCGCCTCCTCGTAGCGCCCGAGACCTTGGAGTAATCTGCCTTCGTCCCAGCTGAGTTGCTGCCCGGCGTATTTCGGAGACTTTTTCAGTTCCGGGATCTCGACCAGCGCTTTCTCCATAAAGGGCGGGTTGCGGTGGCTGCGCGACTGGTAGTAGTCAAAGCGTGCCTTGGTCGCCGCCAGCGGATCCTGCATCCGGTTGATGTGACGCAGGATGACGTCTTCGCTTTCATAGTGGGCGGCAAAATTCACAAAGCGGTCGATTTCCTCGTCACTCAAGCCGCGGGTGTCGAATCCGCGCATCACCAGCCGGACTTCCTCGTCCATCCGCAGTCCGCGCAGGTCATTCATCAGCTGCATGCGCTCGCCACTCGCCAAGTCGGAGAGCAGGGACCCCGCCTCCTTGGCGAAAAATTCGCTGCGGAGCTCCGGCACCGGACTGTAGTAGCGGCACCATTGCAGCACCCGCTCAAGCGATGCGGGTTTGGCAGCGTAGAGCGTCTGAAGCCGGCTTTTCCAGCGCTCGGGATCTTTCTCGTGGGCCAGCTGGGCATCACACCAGAGCTTCCGCAGGTCGTCGTTGTCTTCGAAACGGGTGCCCATTTTTGCCGTCCAGTAGGCGGCGGCTTTTTCCAGTGCTTCGCCCTCGGCCGCTTTCAGCACCGTGTTGAGCACGGCCGACCAGTAGCGGGGGTCGGCCCCGGTGTCTTCCAGGTTGCGACCGCGCCCCTCAAAGTCACTGGCTTCCTGGTAGAACTGACTGAGTTTTTCGTGATTGGGTGAGCGGACCGCATAGTGGAAACGCACGGCATCGCGCGCGTCTCCGGCGGCCCGTGGATTGCTGTTGAGGAAGTTGACGGCAGTGCGCCAGTGATACCCGGCGGCCTCCTCATGCTTGCCGAGGGCTTCCATCGCTTTACCCAAGTGGGTCAGCGCCGTGCCCGAGTTCGGCTGGCTGACATAGTCCTTGTCCTTGACCATGCGGGCCCAGACGGCGGTTTGCTTGTCCACGTCGCCGTTCTGCCCGTGGCACTCGCCAATGTGGAACAGCGCCGCTGCAGCATAGCGGACATCGTCGGGGAAATAGTTGACCACATCCTGATAGGCCTTGATCGCGGCGTTGCGCTTTTCCAGTTGATGCAGACAACGCCCCATTCGCAGCAACACATACGACATGGAGCGGCTCTGCGGGAATTCAAAAGAGTAGGCCCGATACGCGGCAAAGGCCCCCTTGTAGTCCTTCTGGTTGTAGAGCTTGTCCGCATCCTCGAGATTCAGCGCCTCAAAGGTGTCGAGCATCTTATAGGCGTCCGCCGGGAACGTGATTTCATCCCCGGCGCGCTGCGCGGATAACGAGGCGGCGGTCGCAAGCAACAAGCAACAGAGACGATAGGCCAGCGCTTTGAGGCGTGGGTAATTGTGGGCTGGCAAAAGCATAAAAGGGGACATGTCGATCAAGCCGATCCGGGCATGGGAGTTTATGTAGATGCGCCTAAGCAGCAAATCCGATGACATAGGTCAATCATAAGCAACAGATTGTTCCTGCTGGATACATTTTACCGCCACCCATTCGCCGGTAATCGTCAGAATGTTCACTCCGTTACGGTCACTGCGCAACCCTGCGCCGTCAATGTGCGAATCACCGCAGGGTCGGCGCCGCTATCGGTAATGATATGCGTCAGCTGGTGAATCCCCGCGAAAAAATATTCGGAACGTTGCATCAGCTTACTGGAATCGATCAACAGGATGACTTCCTCAGCCATTTCCACCAGGTGCTCCTTGAAAATCGCCTGCTCCTCGAAGCCTTCCGCCGCGCCTTGCTGCGGGTCGAGCCCGATACTGGAAACGAAGGCGCAGTTGATATTGTGCCGCCGCAGGAAGTGGTAGCTGTCGCCGCCGACGAAGGTCTGCGTCTTCGGATGGTAGCGGCCACCGGTGCAAATCAGCTCGGTTTGCTCGTGCGCCACCAGCTGGTCGATCACGGCATAGGCATTGGTCAGCACCCGGTAGGGCAGGTCGGGCAGCGAGCAGACCAGTTCAAACACGGTCGTGCTGCTGTCGAAGGCATAAGTGCGGCCGGGTTGGATAAACTCGATGGCCGCCTGCGCGATCGCCCGCTTCTGCGCCACATGGATCGAGCGCCGCTCGGTAAAGGATTGCAGCTTGGGGCGACCGTTTAGACTGCTCGCGCCGCCATGCACCCGGCTCAGCTGGCCGCTGTCCGCCAGGATCTGCAAGTCGCGGC
>Ga0100390_10002555_pt1 | contig 16119 bp, 16 predicted proteins | sample CryGeymeta201514_FD_81540 | JGI IMG/M metagenome (GOLD analysis project Ga0100390, IMG submission 81540) | Groundwater microbial communities from Crystal Geyser aquifers in Utah, USA - Crystal Geyser metaG 2015-14 | ecosystem: Environmental > Aquatic > Deep subsurface > Groundwater | place... | reverse complement strand
GCCGTCAGTGTGAGCATGTTTGGCGAAAGTGCCAGCACTGGATCATTCCATTTCCTCGCTTTTGCACGGAACTGCGCATGACCGGGGGGGAGGTCAGGATGTCTGAGGCTCGGCGACTCGTCTCGAAGTCGGCGAATACCTGAGGATCCATGAGATGGTGATGGAGATCATCCTCAGTGGCCGCTCGCTTGAGCGTTTGGCTGAGGGGTTCTGAGCCTGTCAGCAGGGAGCATGCCGAACAGTTCTGGGGGAAGCCGATTTTTTTGGCGACTTTCAGCACGACGGTGTCAACCTCAGCGTGACTGATCCGGAAGGCCCCGAGTTAACTCATTGAGGCCTCCTTGAGAACGAGTCGATTTGGTTTTCAGGGCTCCAGCTCCGTCTCTAATGCTGGGCGGGGAAACGCCTCAATCTTCTTCGAACTTCCGCTCGATGAGATCGGTCAGCGCTTCGAGGGCGGCATCTTCGTCTTCGCCTTCGGCGGCGACGATGATGACGGATCCGTTTCCCGCTGCGAGCATCATCAAGCCCATGATGCTCTTGCCGTCCACTTCCTCTCCGTCCTTTTCGACACGGATTTCAGAACTGAATTTGCTCGCCGTTTTGACGAACTGCGCGGCGGGCCGGGCATGGATGCCGAGCTTGTTTAGAATGGTGAGTTCACGTTGAGCCATCGTTTGAGTGGCCCTCAGGCCGGGCGGACTCTAGGAAGCAGGCGCTCTGACGTCCATGGGTTTTTTTGCTCTATCCTTGAGTGATTGATAATCAGCCATTTCCCATGTGTCGCATGAGGCGGTCGTTGAACTCGTCGGCCATATTGTAGCCGAGTCGACGGAGTTGCTGGTCGAGTGCGGCAATGGCGACCATGCGGGCGGTATCGCGTCCTGGGGCGACGGGGATTTCGACAAGTGGGACGCTTTGGCCGTGGATTTCGTAGGATTTCGGCTGGAGGCCGAGGCGGTCAACATCGTTCTGGTCGGTGTGTGGGGTGAGATTGACGACGAGATCGAGGCGTTTTTCCGGTCGAATGGAGGCGAGGCCGAAGAGGTTGGCGACGTTGACGATGCCGATGCCGCGGATTTCGATGTAGCCACGGGAAAGGGCGGGGGCGCTGGCGGTGAGTTCGCCGTTTGCCCAGCGGACGCGCACCATATCGTCGGCGACGAGTGCGGCGCCGCGTTCGAGCATGCCGATGGCGGTTTCACTCTTACCAGTACCGCTTTTTCCCATGATCAGGACGCCGATGCCGCGCATGTCGATCATGCAGCCGTGAAGGGTGGTGGTTGGGGCAAACTCGCTTTCCAGCTTGAGGGTGGCGAGGTTGAGGAACTTCATCGTCACCAACTTGGTGGTAAAGACGGGGATGGCGTATTTAGCGGCGATCGGGAGCATGTGTTGGGGAAACTCGATACCTCGGGCCACGACGATGGCAGGAATGTCGCGCTCGCACATGCGGAGGAAGCGTTCCTCGCGCATCGCTGGTGTGAGCTTCTTCAGGTAGGACATCTCGGAGTTTCCGAGGACTTGGATGCGTTTTTTCGCGAAGTAGGAGAAGAAGCCTGCGAGGGCGAGGCCGGGTCGGTTCGGGGCGGGTTCGCTGATCAGGTGGTCGAAGCCCTGTTTTTCGCTGATGAGTTTCATCGAGAGCGCTTCGCCGTGCCTTTCGAAGAACTCGCCGATGGGGACGGAGGTGGTTTGCTTGACCCGTGGTGGCATGGAGGAGAATGAACCACGATGGGCGCGGGATTTACGAATCTTTTCGTTGGGGCGAGAGTTGGCCATCCGGGGCTGGTGGTCGAGCCAGTAAGCCATGGGAGCAAGCCCTTATAAGAAGATCTGATCAGGCTGGCAGTTGACACGGAGCGGTTTTGAGTAGATGGCTCCCGCGTCCATGAAACTCCGGACCCTTACCAAACTAGCCGCCGCCTCGCTTGTCCTGGCCGCGTCCGCCTCCCTGTATGCCGCTGATGCGGAAGAAGGGAAACCTGCCAAAACCATGCCAGAAACACCACCTGATGTAGCCGCCGCACCTGCAGACGCCCTAAAGACTGAGAGCGGTCTCCAACACAAACTATTGACCGAAGGAACGGGGAAGACCAAGCCGACGGCCACCGATACAGTGACGGTTCACTACTCAGGCTGGACGACGGATGGGAAACTTTTCGACTCCTCCGTGGAGCGTGGTGAGCCGACGAGCTTTCCACTGAATGGAGTGATCAAGGGCTGGACCGAAGGTCTTCAGCTGATGGTCGAGGGAGAGAAGCGCCGTTTCTGGATCCCTGCGGATCTTGCCTACGGTGAGAATCCCGGTGGTGGTCGTCCCGGTGGACTCCTCGTTTTCGACGTGGAGCTTCTTGCCATCAAGCAAGCACCGAAGCCACCCGAGGGGACCGAGAAGAGCAAGCTGGGTGTGGCTTACAAGGTCACCAAGAAGGGTGAAGGCAGCGACAAGCCCGGTGCGGATGATGTGGTGACTTTCCACATGACGGCCAAGAGCATGGAAGGTCAGCCGCTGCAGGATACCCGCAGTGGTCCGACTCCTCCGAGTGTGCCTCTGAGTGGTCCGGGTCTTCCTCCGGAACTTGCGGAAGCATTGGGCGACATGGTTGCGGGTGAGCAGCGGACCTGTTGGTTGCCTGAGTCCCGCATCCCTGGTGGATTTGTAGTCGCGGATCTTGAGCTGATTTCCTTCAAGAAGGCTCCGCCAGCTCCGGCGGTGCCTGAAGATGTGGGCGCGGTGCCAGCTGATGCGGTGAAGACCGAAAGTGGTCTTGCTTCGAAAGTCATCAAGGCTGCCGAAGGCGAAAAGCCGAAGGCGACTGACACCGTGAGTGTTCACTACACGGGGTGGACGACCGATGGTAAGATGTTTGACAGCTCCGTGACTCGTGGGGAACCCACTCAGTTCCCGCTCAATCAGGTGATCAAGGGCTGGACCGAAGGAGTCCAGCTGATGAGTGTCGGAGAAAAGCGTCGCTTCTGGATTCCTGCAGACCTCGCTTACGGTGAGACCCCCCAGGGCGGTGCTCCGGGCGGCATGCTCGTCTTCGATATCGAGTTGCTTGAGATCGTCCGCTAAGCGGGGGGATCCAAGTCGTTTGTTCATCGTCATGAAGTCAGGAATCTTTCGGCTCTTGTTGCTGGCATTCCCGGCTTTCATGGCGTCTTGTGGGCTCCATTTTCCAAAAGTGGAGTCGCAGCGGGTTGAAATGGCGGCCCGTGCGGAATCGCCAACGCTGGCAGATGAGCCTAGCGCGCCGGATGTGCCGGTGGTGATGTTTGCCGACAAGCTGCACACCGGCCTGATTTTAAAACTCGCTTGGCTTAAAAGGAATGGCTTCGTGCCGCCGCCGGAAATTGGCGATCACGAGCATGTGGTGTTCAGCTGGGGGGATGAAACGGCCTATGTTCAGGAACGCTGGCTGACGCCGTATCAGGTCTTCGAGGCGCTCTTTCTTCCGTCTGATTCAGTGATGGAGATCATTCCGCTGGATTGGAATATCCCGGAAGTGATGCCGACCCAGAGGCTCTATCAGGGTTTTGTGTCTGAGGCTTCGGGAGCTGAAATGGCAGCATTCCTGAATCATTGTTGCGTCCGGGGCGACGACGGCATGCCGAAAACGGTCTCGAATTCGAGTTGGGGGGAGGGGCGCTTGATCCGGTCGCCGCATCCCTACTATTTTCCACGGATTTGCAATATCTGGACCGTCGACGCCCTGCGGGCATCTGGATTCAAGATCGGCGGTCTGCGAGGTCTGACGGCCGACGGCATTGTCAGGCAGGTAACCAGTCCGGAGAATGGCTTTCAGCAGATCTGGGCGCCAGAGTGGCAGATGGGGGATTGATTGAGCTAAACAAAGATGCGGCGAGTCTCACCGACTTCGCGCTCTTCGATGGCAACGGATCCGTGGATGAGTTTGTGGACCACAATCCCACGCATTTCTAGCAGGAGGCGTTTGCCGTTTGATCGGTAGATCTTCCCAGCAGTTTGATTATTGTGGGAGGAGGCATTCTGCTCCAGTGCGGTGAGGACTTGCGTCTTCTCGTCCTTGTTGGAGGTCGTTGGGGCGGTTTGGCTTGTGCTTCTGGCGTCTGCGTTGGCCGCGTTGGCCGCAGCAGGCAAAGCGATGAGTAGAGCAATGAACGGGGGGAGGAGTTTCATCAAGGACATTGTAGCGGGACTTCGCATCTTTTGATATGACGGGATCGCGTTAGGAGCGGGTGGGCGTTCCGACCATCTGAGGGAACTTCGAAAATTCGGTGGGATCCCCGTGCTGCGTTGTCATGAGCAACAAGCATCCATTTCGATGTCTCGGCTTCCGCAGCACGGGGAAATTTCACACACGCAATCATGCGAGGCTCGGGAAAGAGCGATTCAGATCAATCCGAATCATGGATGCGGGGGTGGGACAAAATTAGGGGGAGTCGCTGCAAAATCGCATGAACTTTTCGCCCGAAGAAGCGAAGGACCTGGCCATCCGTGCGTGCAGGGTCCAAAAAAGAGCGTGGAAGGTTGCCGTCCGTGGTCGCTCAGGATGCTTGGGAAAAGCGCATGCCGGAGCGGGCGGCGGCATTTGTCCGTTTCAAGGGTGAAGGGCGCTATGAGTGAAATGGATCTCGATGAACTCCGTTCGGAGCGAAGTGCTGCTGCGCCAAACCGGGGAGTTCTTCCCGATTCATCTCAAGGCAGACTTTGTGTTTCTACCCATCAATGCCCGGTCCATTTACCATCGGACTCAAGAAAGTGGAGGGCCTTGTCGTAGGAGCAGCCGGTGAGGAAGTGTTCGAGCCGGCTGGGGAGGGTGCCTCGGCGTTGTTGATGCCACGCGGTGATCTGCTCGGAGACTTCTTTGAGGGCATTGAGATGGGCGTCGGGGTCGCGATCGCGGAACTCGTGGTCGGCGATGATGACGATTCGGCGGTCGAGGAGGGCGGCGAGGTCGGGGTGGAGCATGGAGGAAGTTTGAGTGGTGCTCTTTTGGCGGCAATGAAATTAGGGGGATGGAAGCCCCTTAGTTTTCCGGAAATTCGGGCGTGGACGAGCGGGGGCGGGGCTCGCTAGTTTGCGCCATGTTCCTTGGGGCGATTAACGTGCATTTCACATGGATTGATTGGTTGGTGGTGGCGCTCTACATGGGGCTGACGACTTGGATCGGCCACCTGATGAGTGGCAAGGCGGCGACGGTGAAGGACTTTTTCCTCGGGGGGCGCTCGATGCCGTGGTGGGCGGTTTCGGGGTCGATGATTGCGACGGAGATCAGCGCGCTGACTTTCATCGGTGTGCCGGGGGCGGTGTTTGCGTTGAAGGGAGACTGGACTTACCTGCAGTGGGGGATTGGGTCGATCATCGCGCGGGGGATCGTGGCCTACTGGCTGGTGCCTCTTTATTACCGGAAGGAGATTTACAGCCCGTATGACTTCATGGGGAATCGGCTGGGTGAAGGCGTCAGGCGGCTGGTGACCGTGCTGTTCTCGATGGGGGCGATTCTCGGTCAGAGTGTGCGGGTGCTGGTGACGGCGCTGATTTTGCAAACGGTGACACCGCTGAACATGAGCACATGCATCTGGGCGATTGGAGCCTTTGCGGTGGTCTGGACCTTGATGGGGGGGATGCGGACGGTGATTTGGACGGCCGTCATCCAATTTTGCGTATTTCTGCTTGGTGGGCTGCTGGCGCTGGGCTGGTTAGTTGGTCATCTCGGGTGGAATGAAATCATGGCGATCAATCACGCGGTGCCGCTGCCGGATGGCGGGACGGTGGACAAGATGCGGATCTTTGATTTCACGGCACCGTGGACTGACAAGATGCTGAACTACACCTTCTGGGTGGGAGTGGTTGCGATGCCGTTTCAGAACCTTGCGGCGTTCGGGACGGATCAGCTCAATGCGCAGCGGATGTTCTGCTGTGAGAGCGAGAAAGATGCGCAGAAGGCGATGCTTTGGAGTAGTGTGTCGATGGTGACCACGCTGCTGATGCTGGCGGTGGGCTCGGGGCTTTTTGCCTGGTATCAGGTGAAAGGGATGACGCCGGATGAGGCGGCGGCTTTTGCGCAGGATGAGAACAATGTGTTCCCGGTGTGGATCACGACGGTGCTGCCGGTGGGGCTGACGGGGCTGATTTTGGCGGGGGCATTTGCGGCGGCGATTTCGAGTTTGGACTCGGTGCTGGCGGCGCTTTCGCAGACGACTCTATCCGCCGTGCTCGGACGGAAGCGGATGGAGTGCGAGGAAGGGAGTGCGAGGATGGTGAAACTATCGCGGATGATGGTGGTGATGTGGGCGGTTTTGCTTTCATTGTTTGCGATTTGGCTGGAAGGTCAGCGGGCTGCATCCGGGAGTAAGAACCTGATCGATCTGGCGTTCGGGATGGTCTCCTACACCTATGGCCCGCTGCTGGGGATTTTGTTGGCAGCGATCTTCCCTGGGAGGAAAACCTTTGCGGGGATCTTGCTGGGAGTTTTGATCTCGGTGGGCCTCGTGGCGTGGATGCGACCGGAGCTACCGAGCCTTCTTGCGAGCATCGGACTTCCGGTGGAATGGCTGACAAGTTCGCGTCCCCTGATTGCGTTCCCGTGGATGTTTCCCGTTAACGCATTGATAACCTTGGGGTGCGCGATGCTTCCCCTTGGGAGTTCGATCCGCGTCGCTCGGGAACACGACTGATGTTTTAAACGAGACTCTCAGAAGTGACGAAAGCGACACGTATGCTCGGCTTTGCTGAGATTGCAGAAGCTCCTGATTTTTAGTGAGAAATGCTTCAGGAGGCGTTGGGCGACTTCGATTTAGTTCAGCAAGTCTAAGTAATTTTGAGGTCAAGTTTTTAAAAAAGAAAGCCGTGGAACGCTTGTGGAATCGGGCGGGAGCGCCGTCTCTGTTAGGCCGCGCTGAAAAGCGTTCCCACGACGCGGGTTCGTCTTCTAAACCTTTCCCTGTCGACGGTTTCAGTGTGGTTGATCTGAAGCGCGGCTCGGCGGAAAAACTCTATTATTTTAGCGAGCATAAGATGGAAAAGGTGGCTGGATGTGCGGAGTCAGAGAGGAATGGCGAAAGCTGTGGCGGTGCGCTTGAAAGCATTGGTGAGCATTGGCAGCGGGCATGTGATGAGCTTAGTGGATTGGTGAGCAAGGACGCCTTCGAGCGTTGGTTCAGCGCGGCGAGCTTGCACTCGGTTGAGGATCGTGTCGCGGCTGTAGCGGTGCCGAACGAGATTCACCAAGTGTGGATTGAGACCAACTACCTGAGTGAACTGAAGGTGGCCGTGAATCAGGCGCTTCCCGAAGTGAACGAAGTGAAGCTAGTGGTTTGCGAGGTGGTGAAAGAGGTGGCTCCGGCGGTTGAAAAAAATGGCGAGTCGGCCGATGATTTATTTCCTGAGGCTAGGGCAGAAGAGGAGTCGCAGGATGAGCTTAGTTTCGGGAAACGGCTCAAGTTTGCAGGCCTCAATCCTCAGCACACCTTCGGATCATTCGTCGTCGGGGCGAACAGCCAGTTCGCCCATGCCGCATGTGAGGCGGTGGCGAAGGGCAAGGGGCAGGGTTATAATCCGCTCTTCATTCATGGCGGACCGGGACTTGGGAAGACCCACTTGATGCATGCGATCGGGCAAGAGTGGCTGCGCCGCACCGGGAGCTCGAAGGTCGTCTATTTGACCTGCGAAAAGTTCACCAACGAGTTCATCGATGCCGTTCGCAAAGGCGATTTAGAGCGCTTCCGTCGGCGCTATCGTTCGGCCGAGGTGATGCTGATCGATGACATTCAGTTTCTAGGAAACAAGGACCGGACTCAGGAGGAGTTCTTCCACACTTTCAACACCCTGCTTGATGGTCGTTGCCAGGTTGTTTTGACGAGTGATCGTCCGGCGAGCGAAATCAAGAACCTTGAACCGCGGCTGGTTTCACGCTTCGAGTGCGGTCTTACCGTCGAGCTTCAGGTTCCCGCTTTCGAGACCCGTTTGGCCATTCTTCGACGGAAGGTCGAGGAGTGGAAGATTCAGGTGGATGAGCAAATCATCCGGATGCTTGCCGACCGGATCCGCAGCAATGTGCGTCGTCTCGAAGGTGGGCTGATGCGGGTCGGGACTTTCGCCTCGCTTGCCGGTGAGTGTGTGACCTTGGAGAAGGTGGAGCACCTTTTGCGCGATCTGCTGCGCGAGGAGAATGGCAAGCAGGTGACGGTGGATACGATCCAGCGGGTCGTTGCAGAGCACTACGACATTCGTTTGGCAGACATGACCAGCCGTCGTCGGCCTGCGAGCATTGCGGGACCACGTCAGGTGGCGATGTATCTCAGCCGGACGATGACCAAGTCGTCGCTGGTGGAGATCGGAGAAGCCTTTGGAGGGCGGGATCATGGGACCGTGATTCACGCCGTGAAGAAGGTGAAGGAGCGGATTGAGCTCGATGCGGAGACGAACGATCAGATCCAGCGGATCGTGGGCGACCTTAGACGCTAAGCGGCTTGCAAAAGTTTTTAAAATTCAGTGAGTGCTGCTGCAAGCGGGATATCCGCGTTCTTGGACAAACGGGGCTTGCAAAGGCCTCGCAAAACCAGTGAGCATCCCGCCAGCAACTCCGCCAAATGAAGTTTAGTATTTCCAAAGAGGCACTTTTAGACGGCCTGCAAAAGGTCCAGCACGTCGTCAGCACTCGTACCACGCTGCCGATTCTCTCGAACGTCCTGCTTGTCGCCGAGGATGGCAAACTGAGGATGACGACGACGGATCTCGATGTCGGGATCACCGGATCGGTTGAGGCTAAGGTCGATAGGCCCGGCGCTACGACGCTTCCGGCGAAGAAGCTGGTAAACATCATTCGTGAGCTTCCAGCCAGCGAGGTGGAGATTTCGGTTGATGCGAAAAATGTCGCTTCGATCCAATGCGGACCTTCTTTCTTCAAGATTATCGGTCTCGGCAAGGATGACTTCCCGCCGCTTCCTGACTTTGCCGACGCTAAGGAGTATCGAATTCCACAGGAGCTTCTCCGCAATGGTCTAAAGAAGACGGTTTACGCGATTTCGACCGATGAGACCCGTTATGTGCTTAACGGCATCTACACTTCGTTCCGTGAGGGCAAGCTGACTCTGGTGGCGACGGATGGTCGTCGTTTGGCGATGATCGAGAACGATCTGGAGTTCCCTGCGAGCCAAGAGATCGACGTGATCGTTCCGACCAAGGCGGTTCAAGAGCTTCTGCGTCTGCTGAGTGACAGTGGTGAGGTGCTGGTCAAGCTCAGTGGTAGCCAGATCTCATTCTCGATCGGTGACAGTTTCCTCGTCAGCAAGCTGATCGAGGGGAACTACCCGAACTACCGTCAGGTGATTCCGGGTGATTCGGCCGAGCGCGTGGAGCTGCCGCGTGAGGCGATGCTTGAAACGGTGCGTCGTGTTTCGCTGCTCTCTTCCGATAAGTCGAACTCAGTGAAGCTGGTCTTCAGTGACAATAAAGTCGAAGTGACGGCCAACTCTCCGGATGTGGGTGAAGCGCGTGAGACGCTTGAAGTTCCTTACGATGGCAAGCCCTTGCAAATCGCTTTCAATCCCGAGTTCCTCAAGGCTCCCTTGCAGAACCTCGATGAGGAGATGGTTTACCTCGACCTGATCGATGAAATGAGCCCCGGTGTGGTGCGGATAGAGGGAACTTTCCTCTACGTGATCATGCCAATGCGCGTGACGAACTGATCGCGTCGTTCTGGGAGCGGGGCTTTGCAATGCCCGAGGATTTGGTGGCTTGCGCTGGTAGGTCTGATTTTGCTCGATCGGCTGGGCTCTGGGGTTGCCCGTTGGCTGCAAGCCGACCGCTTCTTGGCTACCCCAGACACCCTGGGCAATTCTGGACGATGTGCCCGGGCTCGATCTCGCAGAGTTCGGGCTGGCGATCGGTGAGGCAAGCGCTGGCATCGCCCATGGTGTTCCTGGGGCGGAATGCACAACCGACCGGAGGGTCGGTCATGTCCGGTGGCAAGCCCGGGATCGTGTAGAGTTCCTCGCCTTTGGCGTGCCTCGCCGGAATACTCTGCAGGAGTGATCGGGTGTAGGCGTGGAGGGGTTTGCGGAGGAGTTCCGTCTTGGTGGATTTTTCGACGATCCGCCCGGCATACATGACACTGACGTGGTCGCAGACCTGCGAGACGACTTCGAGGTCGTGAGTGATGAAGACGACGGCGGTGCCGAGCTTTTGCTGTCGGTCGCGGATCAGGTCGAGGACCTGCTTTTGGACGGTAACGTCCAGCGCGGTGGTCGGTTCGTCGCAGATGAGAAGCTCGGGCCGGGTGATGAGCGCCATGGCGATCATGACCCGCTGACGCATCCCGCCGGAAAATTCGTGAGGGAAGGAGTTGATCCGAGTTTCAGGCTTGGGAATGCCGACCTCGGCGAGCGCTTCGATGGCGCGGCTGACGGCTTCTTTGCCACGGATGCCTTCGTGAATTTCCAAGGGCTCGGTGAGTTGATCGCGAATCCGCATGTAAGGATTGAGCGAGGTCATCGGGTCTTGGAAGATCATCGAGATGCGCTTTCCACGGATCTTTTGAAGTTCGCGTTCGGAGGATTTGAGAAGGTCGATGCCGTCAAAGACTGCGGTCCCCGAATGGATGCGACCGGGTGGCTTGGGGATCAAGCCGAGGAGCGAGTAGCAGGTGACCGACTTTCCTGAGCCGGACTCGCCGACGATGCCGTGCGTTTGACCGGCTTCGACAGCAAAGGAAACATCCTCAACGGCGTGCACGATACCGTTGCGGGTGTGGAAGCGGGTGGTGAGATTTCGAACGTCGAGAAGAGGCATGACTGAAAACTTTAAACTTTAAACCTTAATACTTGGGTTTGAATTCCAGATCGCGGCGGCGGCGAGAGCGGATGGAGAAAATGACGGGGATGGCGGGGGCTGGGTGGGCTTCGCGGAGCTGGTTGCTGAGATACTGTTGGTAGCTGGGGGTAATCAACTGCTTGTCGTTGACGAAGAGCACGAAGGTCGGCACGGGGATGATCGGGTAACGCTCGTTGACCGCGGTGGTGGCGTAGTAGAGCTTCAGGCGCTTGATCGTGCGGCCGATGGTTGGCGGCGGGTTTTTTTCAAAGGCTTCTTTGAGCATGCGGTTGAGGACGCCGGTGCTCGGGACATTTTGAGCCAGCTTGCGGATCTTAAGGGCTTCTTTGAGCACCTGGTGCACGGCTTTGCCTTCCTTGGCGGAAACGCAAACGAAAGGCGCGTAGTGAAGGAAGAAGAGTTCGCGACGGACCTGCTCTTCGGCTTCTTTCTGGCGCTCTCTCATGGCGGCACCGGGGTGGAAGAGGTCGAATTTGTTGAGGACGATCAGGCAGGGTTTTTGCTCGTTGACGATCAACTGCGCGATCTTCCGGTCCTGGGCGCTGACTCCGGCTGCGAGGTCGATGACGAGCAGGCAAAGGTCGGCGCGGCGGATGGCCTTTTCGGAGCGCATCGCGGAGAAGACCTCCACCGAGCTGTCGCGTTTCGCGCGCGGGCGGAGGCCGGCGGTATCGACGAGGGTGAAGCGCTCGCCTTCGAAATCGTAAGGAACATCGAGGGCATCACGAGTGGTGCCGGCGATGGCGGACACGATGGTTCGTTCATCTTCGAGGATGGCGTTGATGAGGGAAGACTTTCCAGCGTTCGGCTTGCCGACGATGGCGAGCTGGATGCCGCGGACTTCCGCTTCTTCGATTGCCTCGACGATTTCGCCAGCGAGAGGGGCAATGTGGTCGTCGATGGCACCGACGAGCCGGTCGAAGCCGCGTCCATGCTCAGCGGAAATCGCGATTCCTTCTCCGAGGCCGAGGCGGCTCATGTCGGCGAAGGCGTTTTCGTGTTTTTCGTGGTCGACCTTGTTGATGACGAGCAGGACGGTGGACTTGGCTTTGCGAAGCTTCGCGGAAAGGGCGGAGTCGATGGTGGTGAGGCCTTCCTGAGCATCGACGACAAAGAGGATCAGGTCGGCGGTGTCGAGGGCGATGTCGGCCTCCAGGGTGACCTGCTCGGCGAAGCCGTCGTCGAGGGTTGAGCCGATGCCGCCGGTATCGATGAGGGTGCAGGGGTGCTCGGTCGCCTTGCAGGGCGCGGAGATGCGGTCACGGGTCACGCCGGGCTGGTCGTGAACGATGGCAATCTTGCGCTGGGCGAGCCGATTGAAAATGGCGGACTTCCCGACGTTGGGGCGTCCGACGATGGCGACGGTGGGCATGGCGGGAGACTCGTTAAAGCGACCGGAATAGGCGAGTGGAATCCGAGCAGAAAACGCCTCGATGGAGGGATTGCTCTAGTTTAGCGAACCCGGCTGGGCATCCGGCGAGTCTTTCAGGCGGCGCATGCCGCGGCGGAGGTAGACGTAGCCGGACCAGAGGGTGAAGATGGCGGCGAGGATGCAGGGGTAGATCGGGTCGAAGGGGACGACGCGGAGCATGACCCAGCCGAGGGCGAACATTTGGGTGACGGTGCAGACTTTGCCAGACCAGTGTGGTTTGATTTTCAGGGAATGATTCGTGTAGTGGAGGATCGCGCAGCCGCCGAGGATGATGAAGTCGCGGACGATGACGAGGGCGCAGAACCACAGCGGGATGCGCCAGCCGTCTTCGCCCCAGTCGACGAGGCTGAGGGTGATGATTCCTGTTAGAAGAAGGAGCTTGTCGGCGATGGGATCGATGGTGGCACCGAATTTCGAGCGTTGGTTGAAGCGGCGGGCGATCCAGCCGTCGAGGCCGTCGCTGGCGGAGGCGGTGATGAAGACGCCGAGCGCCCACCAGCGGAGCCACTCCTCGGTGTGGCCTTCTTCAATGCTCTTGCCGTAGTAAATCGCTAGCACCGCGAAGACCGGGACCATGAGGATCCGGATCACGGTGATTTTGCTGGCAAGGGTCATTGCTGAGATGGGAACAGATTCCTTGTTGAATTGCGAGAACGGCGTGCCAGCGACGTATCAGCGAGATGGGGATCGTGCGCATGATTTTTCTGCTGGGGCTCTGTCTGAATCTCGAAGCGGAGCCTTTGAAGCTTGTTTGCTGGAACATCCATCACGGGGTGGGCGAGGATGGGCGTTTGGATTTGAAGCGAATCGCGGAGGTGATCCGGGCCGAGAAGCCTGATCTGGTGGCGCTTCAGGAGGTTGATCAAGGATGCGGCCGGAGTGGGAAGGTGAAACAGGCCGAAGAGCTTGGCCGACTTCTTGGCATGAAGGCTGTGTTTGGGAAGGCGATGGACTTTGGTGGTGGAGAATATGGGTTGGCGGTGCTGAGTGCGTTGCCTGTGTGGTCTCATCAGGTGCATCGCCTGCCGGGCGATGGAGAGCCGCGGATCGCACTCGAAGTCCGCGTGAAGCAATCATCCCGGGAATTCTCCTTCGTCAGTGTTCACTTGGATCACCAAGACGAGAAGCGGCGGCAGTCCCAAGCAAAGCATCTCCATGCTGAGTTGGCGGATCGTCCGGCTGTCATCCTCTGCGGTGACTTCAATGATGTACCAAGGTCGGAAACGATGAAAGTATTTGGAAATTGGCAGACGATGCCAAAGCGCGAGCCCGCGCTGACGGCGCCCGCCGGAGATCCTCGGTTCGAGATCGATCATGTCCTCCTTCGAGGATTTCAGTCCCGAGGACAACTCCTTGTGCTGGAGGAGAAGATTGCTTCCGATCATCGCCCCTTGGCGGGGAGTGTGGAGTAGTCCCGCTTACGGTTTGCCTGGGATCGAGTGGTAGATTTGCTCGAGGGCCATGACGGTGTAGGCGGTGACGAGGACGGGGTTGGATTCCATCCAGCGACCGTTGTCGTTAACCCAGCGTCCGTCTTCGCGCTGGCTGGCGAGGAGCTTGCTGGCAAGGTCCTTGCGCCAGTCGGCGATGCCGCCACCTTCGAGTGGGAGCTTGTCAATGCCGGCGGCTGACAGGGCTTTCGACATGGCCTGATAGTAGTAGTAGAGGCCTTCCTGGCCCATTCCGGGGTTCTCATCGAGGGTGTAGTTCTTGCCGAGCCATTCCTTGACGGCAACGACGCGTGGGTCGCTGGGTTCAAGTTTGGCATAGATGAGCGAAAGAAGGCCTGCGTAGGAGATGGAGCCATAGGAACGGAGAGCAGTACGGCCGTTGGGCAGCTGGTCCTCGCCGGCTTTGGTTTCATTGGGTCCGTAAACAAAGCCACCTTTGTTTTTGGGATCGTTGGAGGCCCACTCGGCGTCGTTGGTTCCCTCCAAGTTCTGGCAGCGGCTGATGAAGGTGAGGGCGGCATCCCAATCGAGCTTCGGCTGGTCGCCGAACTTGCCGTCTTCAATCACCTGATCGGAAAGCCGGATCGCCTCCAGGGCGAGGTAGGTGTTCGACATGTCGGAGCGGTCGTTCTTCGAGCCGTAGCCGATGCCTCCGTCGTTCCGATTGTCGGCTTCCTTCGGTTTGTCGATGTCCCACTGCTGGTCGATGAGGTGCTTGCGCCCACGGACGATCGCGGGCTCATAGATATCGCGTGCAGCGGAACTCAGAGCGGTCACGGCGGTGGCGGTGTTGTAAACGCTAAGGCCGCGATTGTAGATGCCGCCGTCTTCTTTCTGCTGATCGAGGAGCCACTTGAAGCCTTTGTCGATATGAGCGGGAAAGGGCTTCTTGAGATCGAGAGAGGGGTCGCGCACGGCGGCTGTCAGCGCGAGCGCGGTGAAGGCGGGGAGTTCGGCATCGTCCCAGTATCCTTCTTCCTTCTGCTGACCGGCTAGCCATGCGTTCCCGCGGGCAATGGCCTGCTTCATTTCGAACTGCAGGGAGAGGTAGGGGTTATCCGGCGCATCCTGCGCGACGGAGGTGGCAATGCTGGCAGCGAGTGCGATGAGTGTGATCGACTTCATAACTATTTCTGGGGTTCGAATGGTGAGATAACAACGGTGACGGGGGTGCCCTCTGCCGGGACACGGGTGGCGTGAGGCAACCAGACTTCATCGTCTTGATTGTCCTTTCCTGCAAAATTAATCATCGCGGCATTGCTTAGGAAGATGGCGATGATGTCGCCCGAGCTTTCGGCGACGAAGGTGCCGTCGACGACGAACGAGCCGCCGTAGATCCATGGATCATTTGGCATCGGCTTTTCGGTGGCGGCGTGGGAAATCCAGTCGGTGATGTTGGCGGTCTGGGTGGTGCCGTTTTCCTGCCACTCGAATCCGATTCTCAGGCGTGATCCCTCTTTTTCCTCGGGGCTGGCCTCTTGGAACTCGCTGCCGAGGCTGCCATCTTCTTCGAGTTTCAGGTAGAGTTCCCGCGATGCTTTATAGTGAAGCAACTTGATGGCGATATTGAGTTTGGTGGCGGAAATTTTTGTGCAGAGGAGGGATTCGTGGATTTTGCCATTCTCGTGGACAACGATGAACTCGAGGAGTCCCTCGCGCATGTTGACTTGAGCTGGGAAACGGATCTCGCGAGTTTTGGGATCAATGAGGATTTTGCCGATTTTCACGCGGCCGTCTTCGAGGCGAGTGATTTCAGGTTCGTGCTTGGCAACGGTTTGATCTGGGGCAGGGAGGGTGAGGGGTTCGACCGATAAGGGTGCCAACGAGGGCTCTTCGGCGAATAGGCCGAAGGGCATGAGAATCATGGGGATGGCGATTCGTGCGGTCACTGGGAGTAGCTTCCCCGGGAAAACGCTCTGGTCCAGCGTTCTCTTAGGGAGAAGTGCTGGATTCCGCGAACTTCTGCCAGGCGAGGCGGGTGATGAGGAACTCGCGTGACTCGGGCGAAGGCTCGGCGGATGACGGTGAGGGAATGCTCTTAAGGTCGGCTCGAAGGGCGAGCTTCGATCCGACGAGCTTGAAGACTGAGCTGAGAATTTCTTTTTCGATGTCCTCGGCGCTCTCGGGCGCTGGGGTTTCGACGGATGGTGGTTCTTTGGTTTCCTTTGCGGCAAGGCTGACCTTCAATTTCGGCGAGGCGGCGGTGGCGCGGCCCTTGCGGACGACGGAGGAAATGCTGAGCAGTCCGGAGCTCGCTTTCTCGATGGTTTCGGCGGCTTCGCTTGCCGCGCGAGTGGTGAGCTGCAGTCGGTCGCCGGGGGCGTCGACGCTCAGGATGAGCGGGGTGGCGGCTTTAGGGTCGTCGTTCCACGGGGGAAGTGTGGCGCGGATGCGGCGGATGCCATTGAGGGCGACTT
>Ga0100390_10002550_pt1 | contig 16138 bp, 10 predicted proteins | sample CryGeymeta201514_FD_81540 | JGI IMG/M metagenome (GOLD analysis project Ga0100390, IMG submission 81540) | Groundwater microbial communities from Crystal Geyser aquifers in Utah, USA - Crystal Geyser metaG 2015-14 | ecosystem: Environmental > Aquatic > Deep subsurface > Groundwater | place... | reverse complement strand
TGCAGGGGCTTTTACTCGAACTTATGAAAGGAGAACACGAATGACACACACCAAAACCTATCTAGCCCAGTGCCACGAAACTGTGGTCTGGCTACTCGCTATCATCGACCGCAACCGTAACCTGAAAGGAACTTTATGAACGACACCCACGACATCAACCCGGACGGCCCAGACGGCCTGGACGACATGATCGACCGGATGCTTGCGGAGCCGCCGAAGCCGAAAGCCAAAGTCAAGCGACCACGCAAGCCAAAAGCCTGTGCAGAACCAGCGCCAGCTAACGCGTTAGTCAGCGAGGCGGAGCTTCTGTACCCAAGCCCGCCGGGAGCGGTAAGCGTAAATAACCCCGACGTTTTTATCAAAGCCGCGCTCTTCAACGCCAACCTCACGCCCTACGTGGCGGAGGTCGTCCCCTACCGGGAAGCTAACGGCGCAGTGAGTCGGGTAGAGTTTCGCGGTGCCACTGGCGTGACCTTCTGCGGGCCGGATAACGACGGGCGGGCTTGGGTCATGTACTCCGGCGAGCTGGATGATTTTCCCGAGTTCCTCAGCAAACTGACCGCGCAAATTACGATCGGCGCGTAGTTAGCTTGTTAGATATGATACAATACACCCTCAACTTAGGAGAGCACAATGATCGACGAAATCGTAGAGCGCTACATCAAGCTGCGCGACAAGAAGGCTGAGTACAAGGCCGAGTACACCGCCAAGGTAGCCGACATAGACGCCGCCATGGCCCGGATCGAGAACCACCTGCTGGCGCGTATGCAAGAGCAGGGGCTGAAGTCCATGCCAACCGTAGCGGGCACCGCGTACATCCAGCACCGCACGTCAGCGTCGGTAGCTGAGTGGAACTCATTCTTGCAGTTCGTCAGGGAAAACGATATGTGGAACCTGCTCGAACACCGCGCCAGCTTGGCGGCACTGACGGAGTACAAAGCCGCCAATGACGACCTCCCGCCCGGCGTGAACTGGAACGAATCCCTTGTCGTCAACGTGAAAAGGAGTTAGCATCACAACCCACCCGGAGAAAAGCATGACACTACAACTCAAACCGGAAGTCAGGCAAGAGCTGCTTGACAGCATCACACACGCCTGCGTCCTCTGGACAGAGGATATTATGAAGGGGTACTTCCCAGACCCCACTGACAGCGTCGCCCAGCAGATTGTCCTGGAGGCGTACGCCAAAGCCATCACCACCCTCGTCAAGCCAGTACCCGACAAGAAGTCGGTGCTGCAAACCTTTATTCTCGAACTGCAAGACCTCACCAACAAGGAGTTAGTATGAGCGCCATCATCCCTTTTGAATCCGCCAAAGTCCCGGCCTACCTCGTCGCCAACCGTATCGCTGGCATCAACAAAGAGGTACTCACCGGAGCGGGCCAGAACTTCCCCACCCTGTCCATCAAGGGCAAAGTCTTCACTCTCGTCAAGGGCAGCGAGCGCAAGGTGCTCACCCGTGAAATCGAGGGCGAGGAAGTGACTGTGCAGTCACTGACCATGACCGTCGCGCGGGCTAACACCAAGTACCGCGTGTTCTTTGCCAAGGCGTACGCCGAGGGCGACGAGGCTGCTAAACCGGTCTGTATGTCCCAGGACGGCATCACCCCCAGCATCCACGCGTCTGAGCCGCAAGCCAAGAAGTGCCAGGCCTGCCAGCACGCTGTCTGGGGTACCGGCAACGAGGGCAAGGGCACCGCGTGCTCCGTCAAGACCCGCCTGGCTGTCGTTGACCCGAGCAACCTGGGCCGTGAGGCGTTCCTGCTCAACGTGCCCGCTGCGTCCCGCAAGAGCTTCGCCCAAGCTGTGGAGGCCGCTGAGAACCGCGGTATCGACTACAACGCACTGGTGCTGCGCATCAGCTTCGACAAAGAGACTGCATCGCCCAAGCTGGTGTTCAAGCCCGTGGGCTGGCTCGACGACAAGGCACTGGCTATAGTGCAGGGCATGTACGACTCCGAGATCGTGCGCGAGATGGTCGGTGCAAACACTGAGGTCGCCGCCGCGCCAGTCAAGACCGCCGATACCGACGAGCCGGATGCCGCCATCGCCACGCGCCAAGCAGTAGAGACCGCCAAGGGTAAAGCCAAGGCCACTGCTGCCCCGGTCAAAGCCGCAGTGGAAGACGATGAGGACGAACCTGCTGCCCCGGTCAAGGTTGAAAAGCCCAAGACCCGCAAGCCGGAGAAGTCCACGGTATCGGACGCCAGTGACCTGCTGGCAGACATGGACGCGCTACTCGGTAACACCGACGACTGATCCCCCCCGTGTTCGGCTAGGACGCACCTACTAGCGCCGGAGATCGTAACCGGCACCTCCACCTATTCAGGAGATTTTCCATGGTCAACTTCAGATCGGCCCTTAGCGCCGGTATTTCACAAACAGAACTCGCCAAAGCGTTAGGTGTTAGTCGGACAACGGTGAACCTCTGGGCTAACGGCAAGATGCACCCCCACCGTTACAATGCAGACAACCTCCGAGCACGGCTCTTGCTGCTGAGCGCGGCTATCGAGCAGGGCCTTATCCCAAGGAAAAAAGCAACCCGCGCCGCCAGGCACGAGGCGATAGCAGCGGCTATGAAGGCTGTTGCTAACTGCGCAACAAACTAATACAGTTCGGGGGAACTATGCTTTCAGGTTTTTTACGGGACGTCCTCCCAAGCACTGGCGTTTTGGGGCTCTGGACAAAATCGGACAAACACAACCACTGGTATGACTCTCAAGACGCGCTGGCTGAAGCCATACAGCAGCATGTAGACACTCAGGCTCAAGGCGTGTACTTTGCTACCGCCGCCTTTAACAAGCAAGCCGCAATCAACGGCGACAAAGATGCACGCACACAAGCTAACGTCACCGGCAAAAAATGCTTCTACCTCGACCTCGATGCCGGAGCGAAGAAGTTTGCGAAGCATGGTGGCGAGAAGGTATATCGAACGCAGCAAGACGCCATCGCCGCTACAGTCCGGTTCGTCAAGGACACCAGCCTCAACCCCACATACCTGATCTCCAGCGGTGAGGGGCTGCACGTTTACTGGGTGCTGGACGACGCTATCGAGGGCGACCTGTGGACTTTCGCTGCCAAGAGGCTCGCCAAGCTGTTCAAGCAGTACGGCCTCAAGGCCGACCCCGCAGTTACCGCCGACAGCGCTCGCGTGCTGCGCCCACTTGGCACCCTGCACGAGAACGGTACGTCTGTCAAGCCCCTCACACGGCGTGGCCAGACGTACAGTTACGACGGCTTTCAGCACCGGCTGACTAACCTGTTAGTCGAGTCCGACGCGGACGAGCTGGCCCCGCCGCCGAAGTACACGGACAAGCGCACCGGCATCAACGCCGACGTTCTTGTCGAGGGACCCCCCAAGAGTTTCCGCAAGATACTCCCCCAGTGCGCCGCTCTGGCCAATGTGGTACGAACCCGCGGCTGCGTCGAGGAACCCTACTGGCGAGCCGCCATCGGAGTTGTCAAGCACTGCGTGGACGGCGACAGGACCGCCCACTACATAAGCAGCGGCTACGCTGGCTACGACCGCGGCGAGACCCAGCGCAAGCTCGACAACTGGAAGACCGGCCCTACTACGTGCTCAGAGTTCTCCAAACACTGCATCGACTGCAAAAGCTGCCCCCAGTGGGGCAAGATCAAGTCGCCTATCACCCTCGGGTATATGAACGACGTGGAGGTGCAGAAGCTGCCAGAAGACAAGAAGCCCGCTGCGCTGGCCCCCGCCATCGTGCCAACTTCCGGCAATCCTTGGGACGGGTTTTTGCCAGAGGGTTTCACGGTCAAGAAAGAAGGCGCACAGTTCACCCTGTACTATCGTATGCCTGTGCAGCGTCAAGACGACGACGGAGTGGCGACCACGACGTATATCACCGTGCCGCTGACCCACGACATTTTCTGGCTGGACCAGTGGTCAGACGCAGAGCACAGCGGCGACCACGGGCGGTATTCGCTGTGCAAGGTGGAGAAGGGCATCGTCCGAAAGTACGACATCGGCTCCGGCGATACCGCCAACCCTCGCGTGCTGAGCGACTGGCTAGCTCTCAAGACGGTGACACCGATTCCATCGACCAAGGGCGTTTCTCAACATTTGTGGACCTATATCATCATGCAAATCCAATCTCTAAAACTACTCGACGAGATGCCCAAGATCAAGGGCCGCTTCGGTATGTTCATCACGGAGGGGGGTGACCTGTTCTGCGCGCAAGGGCGCTACGTCATCAAGCATACCGGCGAGATTTACAAGTCGATTCTGAGCGACAACCTAGTGGGCGTGGCCGACAAATTCACGATCCCCCTGCCGGGAATCAGCGGCGTCAAGTGGGACGCCGACGTGTGGGAGTCGCACATTATCCCCAAGGCGCGCCGCCACGCGGAGTTCCTGAAAAAGCACTGGGGGCGCCCAGGGATGGAGAAGTTTCAGCTCGCCATAATGATGCAGCTGGCCAGCCCGCTCATGCCGTTCACTAACGGGGAATACACCGTGGGGCACTCACTCCCCCCCAGTGGACTGACTGTCACGCTGTTTTCGCAGGAGGGTGGTCGGGGTAAGACAGCAGCCATGCGCGCAGCAGCCCTGGCATACGGGTCACCGCAAGCCACTGTGTCCGACCGCAACACCGTGGGGTCTACCGCTTTGGGGCGCATCGCCAGAATGTCCATGATGGGCACGATGTCCGTCGGTATGGACGAGATGGGCGACACCCCAGTGTACGAAACCGCGAATCTGGTGAGCGCGGTCGCCAACGGCGGGGGCCGCGAGAGGGCGGACAAGTACGGTGGGCTGGTTGTCGGGGTTCCGTGGTCGCTGATCTGCATCATGGCTACCAACAAGAGCCAGCGCGACATGATCGCTGCAGCGCAGCAGGAGTCCAATGCTATCCAGTACCGCTTGCTGGAGCTTGACGTGGACAACCAGCCCGAGTTCTCAGGGGCCGAGCAGAAGGAATTCAGGGAAGAGTGGGCTGAGATAGTCTCGGAGTGCGCCGGAGCGCTGGGCGCCCTCATTCACAAACTGATCTGCGAGCTGGGTGTTTCAGCGGTGAACAAGCTGGTATCCAAGACAACCTCCAAGGCCAGTGACCTGATCGAATCCCGGCAGGCCGACCGGTTCCAGCACCGGGGGCTGGGCGCAGTCATCGCGTTGCAGTCTCTTCTGAACTCTGCTGGCATCGAAATGTTCGACCTGCGGACTCTAGTGGCGACGACCAAAGCGGCGAGCCAGTTGGGCCACACCTACGCCGTTGAGAATACGCTGCCCACAGACGGGCTATCGCTGCTGAACATGGCCCTGCACAGCCTGATGCCGTTTACCGCAGTGACCGAAACAGAGACGCGCCGCACCCGCTTCGTTACCAAATACGACGAGCCCGTGGTCGCCTTGCCCCACCTGATCCACGCAAGACACGTCATCAGCACCAAGCGCACCTACGCCTCAACGGCAGCGCTGCGGGACTGGTGCGCAGAGAAGAAGGTGTCGTTCGTGAAAGTAATTCACGCCGCCCGCGAAGCCGGGGTGCTACTGGATATCTACTCCTGCCACACCGGGAGCAACTCCAAGGCGATGCCGTTCAATCTGCTCAAGGGGATGCGTGGCAGCGCGGACTCGCTGGTGTCGTGCTACGCGTTTGATATCAACAGGCTCAAGCTGTGCACGGGGCGCGCTCTCTCGGAGCCGATGATCTCGGACGATGCAGTGCAGGACGTAGTGCTCGCCGAGAACTCTAACGTCGTCCCCCTCACGGCAAAGGCGCCAGACGCACCGGCGGTCGCCGAACCGGTGTCGGCTAGTCAGTGACCGGCGCCGACCGCTGCAACTTCTGTTCGCGTTTCTGCGAGGTCTGAGGGTACTTCAGCAGAGTGGACAGAGGTTGCTTTTTGAGTGCGTCGTGTGAGTCATTGAACCAGCGGCGCAGGTCGTCCTTGCCCCCTTGCAGGTTCATCCACGCCTCTCGTGCAGCGGCCATCGCCTCCGGGTCCTTGTCCTTGACCGCACGCGCGTAATCTTTTTCGATCTCTCGGGTGCGTGCCTGGAAGAACTGGCCGATTTCGTACTGCTGGCTCTTGATCCAGTCCATACGTTTCAGGCGGCTGCTGGGCAAGCCCAAGGCGTCAAACGCCAGAGCTAAGCTGCTGGTGTCCTCCGGCTTGAACATCAGGTCGCCATTTTTCAGGGTGTACCCTTCGTTGGCGATACGCGCTGCCGACATCGCAGATGTGACACCCTTGGGCATGAGTTTCTCGACCCCCTTGTAGTAGTCGCCGTTCTTGATCGCCCCGAGACCATCTGCCATACGCCCGGCCTGGGCCATAGATGGGCCTCCTAGTAGTCCGACCACGGTTTTCCCTAGCCCCGCGGAGCTGGTCGTGTCCCACGTGCCGAATGGCATGATGCTGAAAATCTTATCTTCGCCCAGCTTGGCCGACATATCCAGCCCGAGGTACGACAGCGGCCCTCTCAGCACCAAGTCGGCAGTGCTCTGGTCGTCAAACTGCTCACGCAGCCAGCGCTCGAAATCTGGCGGCTCTGTGTCACTACCGAACGCTGCGGCAACCATGCCAACGACGTTCGCCATCGGCAGGCCCAAGGCACCCGCTGCCAACCCGGCGTGGGCCAGCTTGTACATCAGCATCCGGCGCCCCGCAGCGCGCTCATTCTCTGTGACCCCGGCGAACGCTTGGTTAAACGCCTTGACGTAAACCGCGGCCATCATGAACTGGTACTTGCGGTACTGGGTCATCGCTTTCGGCAGCTTCTTGAGCAGCAGAGGAGCCGACGTACGCGTGAAATCACCCTGGGTGTCGCGCACCATCTTGACCGCGTAGGCCTGCGCGTCAGCCGCGGGCATGGTTTTCTTGGCCATGTTGTATGCCGCAGTGATGGTGGCGATACGGTTCGCGGCTTCGACGGCTCGGGCTACTTGGCGAAGCTGGTACACCCCCCTGCGGATAGCTGCTGACGCGCCGTCGACCACGGCGATGCCCGTGCGGGTGCTCTCAAGCCGGGTCAAGTCTTGCTCCTGCCCAACGTCCAGCAGGTTCGCCCGCTGCGCCAGCTCCAGCGCCTTGCGTAAGCCAGCGTCTTTGATGCTTGCCACGTCCAGCTGCCCCCACACGCCCGTCGTGGCGATGGTCTTGTACCCGTCGATCAGGTTCTTCACTGCGCCTGCGTAGTCGTTGAAGTCCGCGGCGAGCCTGGGCAGCGACACCATCCACGGCTGCGTGGCATTGGTCACGTGGTACCCCACGCTAGTTGCGAGTTGCCAGATGCTTGTGGCGGCGACGATACGGTCCTGAATCGGTGTGTCTTTCGTGTCCAGCAAGGCGGCGTAGTGCTGCGCTGCGGTGTCAACGACGTCCTGGTTTTCCCGTGCGCCGGTATCCTTGTTTTTTGCCTGGTCGCGCATCAGCCGAAACTCTGACGATACCGTCTCACCATGCTGCACGTTCGCCAGGAACGCCGCGTCGGCGCGCGCACCGACCAAGAATGAGCGCACCATATCCTTGTCAAACCCCGCCCGGTTCAGGCGGTGCAGCCCAGACAGCCGAGCGTGGTGGTTGTCCAGCGTCTCGACGTACATATCGCGCAGCAGCTTGGTCATAGCCTCTTTGGCAGCGGGGGGCATCTTGTCGTTGGCACCGGCAGCAGCCAGAATCTTGCGGAATGTGACCTCCTGGTTTTCTGATAACTCGCGCTCCGTGCTGAGCTTCTTGGAGGCATCCGCAAATACATACTTGCCGCCGTTCTCTACCCGGTTAGCGTGGGCAAACTGCTGGGCAGCGCCCATCGTGTCAAACGCCGAGACCACGTAGTGCTTGCCGTCCGCCTTGAGTTTTTCCGCCAGCGTCGTCTCGTTGTTCATGACCGCATCGTGCAACTCCTTGGAGCGCAGGACAACCACGAAATCGCCAAAGCGCTTGAGCGGGGCGTAAGGGCCTTCCAGCCCGCCGTACATCGACATGAACTCGGGCACCTTGGCAGCAGCGAAGATGCTCTGCTTTTTGGTCTTCATGTCCTGCCCATACTTGAACAGGCGGGTCACCAGCTCACGCTCTTTTACCGATAGCGCCCGGAACGCCGCAGTCATGGCCGCATCCGTCGGCTGGTCTGGGGCGAGGCCGTTGTCCTTCCACCACTTCTGCTCGACGGTGGCTCTGGCGATAAACGCGTTGGCCCGGTCCCGCCCTGCAATCGGTAGCTTGTCAGTCAGTGCAGCTATCGCCTCCGCCTCTTGCTCCATCTCGCGCCGCGTAGCCGCCACCTCCTGCAAGGCGTTAAACCACGTCTCGAGCGCGGGCACTTGCTTCTTGAACCGCTCCACGAGGTCAGGCAGGTACGTGACAGCCATGACGGCCTTGCGCGCCCAGTACGCGCCCTGGTGGGCGATGTTGACCGCTGTGCCGCCGCCGTAACTAAAGGCTACTCGCTCTACTGCACGCGGGAGCGCGGCTTTGGAGAACTGCGCCCCTTTGAGCGCGGGTGTACTGTCGGGGGATACACGCAGTTCCTCGGTAGCAGACTTCCACGCACCAGCGGCATTTTGTTTGTACCTGTCAAGCGCGGCATCTGAGAGTACACTGTAGGTTATGGCAGCGGGCCGAGAGGCCCCTGAGGAAGCGGGAGATCGTTCGGACTCTGTGGATGGCGCCAGGGAAATTCCACCCTGGTTAACGGCGATTGACGCTGTAGCCTGTAACTCATGGAGCCGGGCGATCTCATTTTTTTTCATGAACAGCACCTGCCCGTTGGCCGCTTTCTGCACCAACCGCACCGCAGAGTCGTCCATGCCGTACAGCGTGGACACCCCCGTGATCTTGAACTCCCCTAATTTACCCTTGGTGAGTACGACAAACAGCGGGTCTCCGCCTGCCGTGCGGGCGTCAAGTATCAACTCCAACTTGCCCGGCTTACTCCCCTGTAACACGACTCGGGGGTGCGTGATCAAGTCAGATAGCGCCCCAATGTCTTGAGCGGCAATCTCCGGGTGGGTATTCTTGATATGGCGGGCATGTTCCACATCAATGACGATGGGGTTCCAAAACCCCAGCATTTTCAGCACCGGGGGCGACACTTGGCTCACCCCGGCCTCGGCCTCCCGTGTCTTGCCGTTCCAGACGTCCTGAACCCATCCGGTCAAAATACTGCTTATCTTGGCTGTTGTGGGGGTAGTGGTCCCCTGTGCCCCTCGGCCCAGGGTCTCCCCTACTTTGCCAGCCGCGCCGCTGGCCGCCTCAATGCGCGCCGCCCCGTAAGCCATGTCTACCACGTCACGGGCAGTCAGCGACTCCGGGCGAACACCCAGCCGGACAAGTGCCTGTTTCATAGCGGCCCACACCCGCTGCACCCACCGCCCTATCTCGGAGCTATCTTTGGTGGCAGTCGGGTCAACCCCGGCGTCCACGGCTTCCTCAATGAAGTATGCCAGCAGCTCACTGTCGGCTTGGGTAGCGTCGGTGCCCGCGTCAGTCACGCGCTGCTGCGCGGCTTGGGCCAGCTTGGACTCCCGGGAGCCGTCGTTGCGCGCGGCCCACCGCTTGATCTTGCCCACCAGAGCGGCGTATTGCGCCTTGCCAAGCAGGTTCTCCAGCCCCAAGTGGGCGCCCACCTCATGCAGGAACACGGAGCGGGCCTTGCCGGGGGCGATATTGTCGGCCACCAGATACGCCTTGCCCTTGACCACAAAGCCTTGGGTCTTGGCGTCCACATTGACTGACTGCCGCACCCCTGCGGGCAGGTCGGCGACTGACTGCACCACGGTCACTTTGGAACTCAGCGCGTCAAGGCGCAGGAGCTTTTTGATTTCAGCGGTGACGACATCGGCCTTGGAGCCTTCGGTCGGCACGGACTTGGAGAACTGTGTCTCGTTGTATAAAGCACCGCCGGGCAAGTGGCTGGACACCAAGTCGCCCAGTGCAGTACCCTTGAGCTTTGTGTCGTCAGGACGCGCCGTCGCGTGGTCGTCGAGGAACCCCCGCTCATTTTCAGTCAACTCGTCGTATGGAGACAACTGCGCTGCTGCTTGGTGCAAGGTGTCCCACAGAGACTCGCCTACAGATTTGGCCGGGGTGGCTGGCTTCTCGGCTGGCTTTTTCAGGCCGAGAGTTTTTCTGGCGGGCTTTGCTCCAGCCGGTTTTTCAACAGCATCGCTAGCGTCGGATACTTTGTCTCGAAGCGATCCCCCGCGTGCGCTTTTGCCGCTTGCAGAAATTCGAGGCTGGGTGGGGGCGGGGGTTTGGTGGTACCTTTGGTACTTGGCGTATTCGTCTTCAATGGCTTGTTGTTCACGGGTCAGCTCCTGAAAATCCTGGTTAGAAAAGTTTCCGCCTGTGCGTTGCACAGTGCTAGTGTAGGCGAATATCCAGTCTGCCTTGAAGGTGTCCGGCAACTGCTCAAACGGAGTATCCCCCTGCCAGTCTGCTGCTGCGGCGACCCGCTCGTCTGATTCCAGTGCAGCGCGTATGTTAGCTGCCCGGACGACGTCGTTTCTAGCGCGCAGGTCGGTAACGGTCTGGCCCTCTTTGGCGATAGGTGTCGTGTTGGCATCAGACTCCACCTCTTTCGGCGCCATTTTTAGAATGCGGTTCGCCTCCACGCGCGCCCGCATTTGCGCCCCAGTCTCGGTGGTACCGCCTTCCAGTACCCCTTCGCCAGTGGCCTTCGCCAGTGACGCCTCAACACGAAACCCCGGGGCGCTGTCCGCTGCGCCTTCCGACGGGGCGACCCCTAGCTCGGACTCGCTAACGGTATCCGGCACGCTGGGGGACGCAAGGCGGCTGATGATATCCTCGGTCAGACCGTATGTTTGCAGCATGGCGGCGACGGCTTGCCGGGTCACACCCTTCCCGGTGGTGTCTTCTTCCTTGCGTGCAATCTCAGCAAAACTCAGCGGAGATCCAGCCTGAAGCACGCGGGGCTCCCCGGTATCCGGGTCAGGCTCTATCGACCAACCCGTTGCGGCAAGTATGCGGCGTTTAGCCACTGCCGGGGCGGTCAGAATCTTTTGGAGAAGCTCAGACGGGCTCAGTTCCTGCTTGCGCCCGGAGCGCCCAACGGTGACTCGGCGATTCTCTGGAACGCCAAGTGCGGGCGTAGTGGGTGCAGCGCGGGCTACCGCGAGCGGCTGCGCAGTTGGAACTGGTGCCTGAGTCTGCGTGGGGGCGCTTGATTCGGCTACCGCGGGCTGCGGCTGAGATGCCTTCTTTTTGCGCAGGGCATTCATCTCATTCAGGACAGTCGTCACCCCGCGCGTGTCGTTTATCTCCACCGAGAGTTTCAAGGCGCCCATCGTATCGACAAACTGCTCTGCGCTTAGCCAGCCACGGTCATGCGCTTCCTGTACCAGGCGGTGCGCCTCAACCTGTTTTGGGGATAGTTTGACAACGGGGGTGCCGTCCTCGTTCTTTCCCGCCAAGTCATCGACGGCCTGCTGCAAAACACCAGCGTGTTTCTGCTTGGCTGCTTCGATAGCAGCAGTGCGCATCTCGGCTCGAGTGGTCGCTTGTGCATCGGCGGGCATGGCGTTAGGGCCAGCACCTGCGGGGGTGATCGTCGGGCGGTCCCCGAATGTACTCTGGTATTCCGCGCGAGTCGTAGTCGACCCATCGGGGAAGGTTACCATGGAATCTCCGGCGCCTACCGTCGGGTCGTACCCAAGCTGCTGCTGACGCAGGCCGACGTCGCCGCCCATGTCGTCAAATAGCAGGCGCTGCTGCCCCTTGTTCGACACCTGTGCCTCGACGCGCTCCAACACAGCAATCTGGGCGTCCAGCCGATCAATAATAGGACTGGCCTGCTCCGCCAGTTTATAAAAAGCCTTGGTGTCACCAGCGTCCTGCGCTGTTTGCAGACCAGACACTAGCCGCTCTTTTGCGTCGCGCAACTCTGTGAGTTGGGCTATCGCCTCATCGACGCTTTGGGGCTGCGCCGACGGCAGGGGGCTATACGCATTCTCTGGGAACGCCTCGTCAAACCCTGTCATATTTGGCTGCTCCTGCGTGCCTGACAGTGGTCGCGTGCGATCCAGCAGGTTCGTCGGGCGCCCATCTTTGATCGACTCGGCCACATAGGTGTTACTTCTTCGCCAGCCGCCAGCCATTCCCCCCAGCACGCCGCCCATGGCCGCGCCGCCTACAAAAGACTCGGCGAACCGGGAGCGTGAGTCGGAGTTGCTGAACGACTCATTAGGGTCTACAGCCATCCGACCGAAATACTGGTTGGCGAACTCCTGGCCCGTCTCGTTGGCACCTTCCAGCAGTCCGGCGCCGGTCGCATTCATGCCCGTTCGGGCCAGCCCACCAGTGCGCCCTTGCATCCGGTCCAGTGCGCCAATACCTCGGCCAATCCTGCCTTGGGTCATCAGCCGTTCCGTGGGGGACAGCGCGTTCAGCCCGGCGTAGGCCACACCACCGATACCCGCAGACAGCAGGTCGGTTTGCCCGTCGTCCAGCCCGTTGGCGCGCAACTGGTCGCGTTGGTTGCCCAGGATGTCACCGACCGACGACGGGTATGAAGCGGCCACACCGCCCACCAAAGCCCGGTTGTTGAGTGACTTTTGCGCTACCAGCCCGGCACGCATCACCTCGGGAGTAGCCTCGGCAGCACGGCCAGCTGTCGTAGCGGCGCGAAGTCCGGTACTCAAGCCGCGTGTCACCAGGCCCCCGGCAGCAGCTTCACCCAGATAGGGCAGCGCCTGCGCGCCAAGACCGCCAAGATAATTCAGCCCGTCGACCACGTACCCGTTGCGACCCCCCACATCTTCGTACGAGTCCACACCGCCCAGCTCCTTGGCGCGCTGACCGGCCACATTGGCCTGGAACTCGTTGTCCTGGCGACCCGACCTCATCCAGTCGCGGGCGCGGTTCAGCCCCATGGCGCCGGTCACGGCCTCGCCTACCCCGTACAGGTTGGCGTCGTAGTTGTCCTTGGAGGCGGACAGGCGCTCGTTGGTCAGAGAGCTGCGCCCCCCGTCATACCCGACGTCGTTGGCGATAGTCACCGCATCCAGGCCAAAATCCTTGGCGGCCAGCCCAATGGCGTCTTCGTCGGAGCGGGCGTTGGGAAACAGCTGTCGCAGCTGTGCGATGGTGGCCATGAGTTACCACGCCTTCAAGGTTGGCGGCCCGCTCTGGCGGTTATCCAGTTCCCGTTGGGCCTCTGCCGCTTCTGCAGAGCTAACGCCCCTGGGTTTCCGGGACAAACCGACCAGCTGTTCGTTGGATAGACCTGACAAACCTTGCTCCTGGGGTTGTGCCTGTTGTCGTCCCTTCTGGCGTTCCGCGATGATCGTGTCGGTGGCGCTCAGAGGGGGCTGCCCTTGGCCCCGACCAAATACCTGGTTCACGTAGTCACGCTGCCGATCCCACTGCTGACTGCCTTTGTCATCTACCCCGCCGAACATCCCAGTGCGTTGCGCAGGGCGCGGACCGAGGGTCATCATAGCCTCACGGTAGGCCTTGGTGTCGTCCGGCGACCGTGCTGTTTTCGGGCGCAGCCCGGCAGGGATAATTGCCGTCCCGTCAGCCCGGAATTTGAGCTGGTTCTGGTCAAGCAGCACTGTCTCACCGCTGGAGTCCACGAACTCAAGCAGACTGGTCGGGCGTTGGCGTTGGGTCTTGGCGTTACCTGCCACAATCGCAGTCCTGGAAGCGGCATCTTGCGCATTCAACCCCTTGAAGTGCAAGTCTGCGTTACCCGTGGCAAGGCCCGCAGCGCGGGTGTAGTTGGTGTTGTCCGTCTCGCGCTTGGTCTTCAGGATTCCCATCAGGGCCGACATCCCGGCTTTGATATCCCCGTTACCCGCCTCCCACACACCCAGCCCATAGTTCATCAGCTCGGCGCGAGACAGGCTCTGCGAAGGCATTCCTGGGATGTTGGACGCAAACAGGAACTTGTTGGCCTTGGGGTCGTAGGTCAGCATGGCGTCAACCCCGGAGCCGTCTTTACTGAACTCACCGCCCAGCTCACTGGCCAGCTCGTCGGGTTTGAGTGTACTGAGCCGCTTGAACTCGGCCTTGCGGCCTGCGTCCGTGTTGATCGTTTTCTCTTTGTCCTGCAGCGAAGCCACCCCATTCCAGTCCCGGCGCGCCCGGGAGATCGCCTGCAGCCCCTGGTTCTTGTCCAGGTCAGACGCGGGGGTGTACTCCTGTTGAAGGGGGGCATACTGCGGCTGGGCCACCGGTTGCCCCTGCGTGATGTTGTTGATGGCCGCGTCCAGCCCTGCCTGGTTGGCTTCGCGGTTGGCCCGTATGGCGGGCTCGTTGGCCTTGCCGCGCGTGGTCAACAGCCCGTAGTTTTTGACGGCCTCGTCTTCATCCTTGACCTGCGCCTGGTAGCGGGCGTACAGGTCATCCTCGCGGGTTTGTAGCACTCGTTCGCGGGCGTCTTTCTCATCCCGTCGCTGGTTATTCAGCGCCATCTGATACGCACTCTGGCCCATTTTCATGCCGTCTGCAAATGATCCCATGGTGGCCCCTTATAGTTTCGAGTAATCCACGGCGTCGTAGCCCCCGCCCCCGCCACCCTTGACGTAGGCTTCCGGCTTCAGAACGGCTACTTCGTCAGCCATGACGCCGAGCATGAACGGCCCACCGAACTTGTACTGGTAGCTGTACACCGTCAGCCCATTGTCCAGTCGACCGACCGGCGTGATATGGGTCTTCATGCGGCGGTCGCTGAGTTTCGACAAACCCCAGCTCATGCCCACACCTGTGGCGGCCCCAAGGATCGAGTTCCATGGGTCATTACTGGCGGCAATCTGATCCTGCCCGTTTTTGTACGACCCCATGGCCCCGTACATCCCGGCAGCGTTGGACCCCATCTGTCCGGCAGCGGTCGACCCAGCGCCATAGCCTGAGTTCATACCGGCCAGACCCGCGTTGGCGGTTGACAGCCCCATCGCACCGTAACCAGCACCAGCCCCCGTCGCGGCAGCACTCATGGCGGGGTAGCCTGACAGGGCGTTGGTAGCCCGGTCGGTCAGTGAGTAGCCTTCCAGGCGGGCGGCTTCGCGGGTCTTGTTCATGGCGGACGCGGTGGCCGCGGCTTGGGCGATACTGGTCTGGTTGTTCATAGCCAACGAACGGCCTGAGCTGGGGTTAACCCCCATGCGTGAAAGCGCGCGCTGCTGCTGCCCCTGCACATTGTTGAACGCGGAAGTCACATCGGCGTTGGCCTGTCCCGCCAGCTGTTCGCGGCGGGCGTCGGTGTTGAACTCCCGGGCGTCGCTCAGCAGGGTGTCCTGCAGCCCGGACAAGTTGCCACGTCGGCCCAGCATCCACTCCCGATCGGCTTGGGATTGGTTATATGCGGTGCGGCTGGAGTCCAAACCAAACTGCATCTGCTCCTTTTGTAGCGGCATCATGGCATCCGCGTTGGCCATCATCTTGGCGATGGCACTATCCTGGATCCCCATGGAGCGGATTTGTGCAGCGATCAGCGCCGGATCTGGAGGAGGTGCCGAGCTGCCGCCCTTGCCGCCCGGGTAGAGGCGCACACCTGACTGGTACCCGCTGTGTTTGTCCGGAATCAGCATCGAAGGCTCCTACCCAATGAATCGGCAACGCGCTTTGCGCATCACGTACAAAATGACATCCCCGCCATCCGAGGCGGCCCCGGACAACACGGCCTCCTGGGTGAACCCCAGGTGCTCATCGAACCGCCGCGCCTGCGCGTTGTTCGCCTCAACATACCCGCTTACGCGGGAGCATCCGCACTGAACGAATGGGTAAGCAAACGCAGCGTGCAAGTACGCCCGGGTCATCCACCGTTTGCCGGGTATGGCCCCGACGTGCATCCACACGTTGTGCCCGTTGAACCCCTCGTACAGCACACCGGCAATCAGCTCGCCGTCTTTCTCCAGCCCGATACCCTGCACCCCGGCGACCATGTTGACCGGTGTGAACTGGCGCACGAAGTCGTACACACGGGCGGGGTTAAAAATGATCTCGGTCATAGACCGAATTGTATGCTAACACGTTAGCCTTGTCACCACACAACCGCCTCAACCTCAGCCTGTGTCGTAGCGGCGTCAATCTGCACCCGAAGGCTCTGCCCTTTGGCAAACTGTGTCTGCACATGCACCCCGAGAGCGGCGCCAACCTGAAGCATCTCAGACTGGTTTAGCGTTCTTACTTGGTTTGTGGC
>Ga0100390_10002543_pt1 | contig 16169 bp, 13 predicted proteins | sample CryGeymeta201514_FD_81540 | JGI IMG/M metagenome (GOLD analysis project Ga0100390, IMG submission 81540) | Groundwater microbial communities from Crystal Geyser aquifers in Utah, USA - Crystal Geyser metaG 2015-14 | ecosystem: Environmental > Aquatic > Deep subsurface > Groundwater | place... | reverse complement strand
AAGAAGAATTTATAATACATTTTTGTGAAGTTTTTTATTACGATATATGGATATGAAAATGAGCTGGTGCTGGTATACAGAAATGATTTTCATCTGTTTTCGTTAGGGTAAAAGAGAGGAGTATGTCACGACAATGTCATTATTCTCTATCTGCATTGCCGCTATGGTTCCATACATATGAACGCACATGAAGATAAGCCGACCTGGCTTTGTCGGTCTCCCCAACGCTTGTGCTTGTGGTTTGTCCGGGGCAGTGAGTCCGCATTGTCTACACTCATCAGCATAGTCTCCAAGCATTCGCGGTACTTTCCAATCTGGGAGGCCTGGTTGTAGAGGAAATTTTGCTGGGCTTATTGGTCGGGAATGAAACTTTGACACGAAAGAACCAGTCAGTACTTTTTGTATAGAGATACAAGATTGCTCTATCTCTATTAATACTTGCAAATTACCTATCCCTCGCCAAAGCTCGTTCATTCGTTTATGATATTATAAGTCGCAGTAATTGCTAGCTGGCTGGCTAATCATCACCTACAGCCGGCTGTCGCATGGAACTAATGGATACCAATTCGACGTGCCATACCGAATTCGTGTCCGAAGGGATTCGAAACAGTTTATTGCCCTTGGTCCCGTAGGCGAGGTTGGGAGGAATGTCCAATTGTCGTACTTCTCCGACGCACATATCGTACAAACTTTGATCGACACCAGGAATCATATCACCACTTCCCAGTACCATTTGGTACGGTCGTCCAGTGCCCCGGAAGGCGGAGGCATCGTAGATGGTGCCATCAGGACCGCCAATACGAGCTTCGTATTCAATTTCGATAACATCATCACGCTGGGATTGAATACGACATGACGATGGTGCCGATTGAAGAGTTTTGATGTCAAAGGTTGATCCTGGTGGTGGTGGTGGTGGTATTGCCTCACTGTTGCCGCTACGTCGACTGTCCATGGCAGTTTGTCGACGCGACATTTGCAAAGCATCTTGGGCTGTCAACGCCTCTCCCAATTCTCCATTGGTAGAATCCAAGTTATAAAAGGCGAGTTCAATAGGATAGGGTCCCGTTTGAAGTCGTTCCACGATTTGTTGCGCACTCTTGTCTGACCTTAAAATCAATCCAGGTTGGAGTTTTACATTGCCGCTCAATTTGCGACGGCTGGATGGCAAGACCTGTTGAATCGACACCACCGTCCGGGGCGGGTTACCAATAACAACGTCCTGTAGCACCAGACCGGCCTTATCCTCCGGTGTTTCGAGTCTCAACACGAGAAGGTTGTTTGTGTTGTCCGTGGCAGCCAAAGCAATTCCTGGCGGGTAGAGAAAGGTTATCGAGAGCGCAGCCAATGGAACGGTGCAAAGAATATCAAGAGCACCGCGTCTACTCTGATTGCTTCCAGGGGAGACGAGTCTTGATTGTACATGCTCAGGAGTTGTATCATGGTAAGGCAGTGGTAGAGTATGCTGTTTTTGTTGACTGCTGGAAAAGGAATCCGATGAAAACGAGCGCACGAGCTGCAGGAAAAACAAGAAGCTGATCGACAATACTACTTTGTTCGCTGATGGATTCATTCTTTTCGAGCCTTTGTTTAGAGTTTAGAGATCAATGCAAAGCAGCACTCGTGGGCTGGTCCTTTTTATTTAATTGGTTGCAAGTTGGTTGCAAGTTGCAAACATCATGAAAAGAGAAAGATATCGTTGGAAAAAAATCTGTACCGGTAGCGTGGATACTGATCTAATAGTGATGTAATTCACGAACGTGATTGACTGACAACCAATAACCGAAAACATGCAGACAAATAATAAGAAAAAATAATGAAAATATGGCAACAGGAAAATGATTCTAGCACATTGTAAGTAGCTCACCAAGTGCCTTTCTCAAGACCATGGCCAACCCTAGAAGTTCTGACCGTAGTAATAACAGAAAACGCAAGATCACTGTTTCCCAGAGCGATGACGAACCTGCTTCTTCTCTGTCGTCTACTCAAGTTCGGAATGCTCGTAAACGACGATCCAAACAGAAGAAACGACTCCAGGATGCGGGAGTTACAGTAAATCAACGAAATGCCAGCAATGCCGTCGATCCGTCGACACAATTTCTCAAAAACCCCAAAGCCGCTCCCATTTGTCAAGCCGCCAAGCGATTCTTCACGGAACAGTGTGGTCTCGAAGTCTTTTCCATTTACCAGCATGGCCAGAAAGTGGGATGGCGAACCGTATCCAAGCTACCCGTGCGCAGTACCACGAGAGACAAAAGCGAAGATAACAGCAGTAAATCGAAACCAAAACACCGTGTCATGATTGGCATGTTTCAACCACAATCGCATCAATTGGGTTCGTCGCCTTCCAACAACAGTACTACACCAGACTATCCGGCCCACCATGCTTCCATTAATTCTGTCACACGTACCGTGGCCTTGGCCTGTCAAGAAATGGGAATTGGTGCATACAATGAACGTACGGGGACGGGATTTTGTCGCTACATTGCCATGAATGTCGAGCGGGCGACGGGACATGTTCAGTTAACCTTGATTTGGAATGATGCGCCTTACAATTTTACGCAACAAGAATTGGAGTCCCTGCAAAAGCCACCGCCCAAATTATCCGCCAATCAAAAGAAACGGAAACGTCAAAAATTGCAAAAACAGCAACAACAGCAGCAGCAGCAGCAGCAGCAGCAGCAGCGGGAACATTTGCAAGATGGCAAGGAAGATTCTTCTTCGTTGGTTGGCAGACAACAATTGGAAAGATTGGTATCTCATCTGTTGAAATTGAGTACCTCGGATGACACTATCACCAAAGACTTTACATTGCACAGTTTATGGGTTCATTATAATGCAAGTTGGAAACATTCCAATGCTATTTTTGATATTCATACGACGGATCCAAAATCGTGGTGTCATATTTATGGACCCGAAACCATTGCCGAACAATTGACCTTACCTCCCTGTCCTACTTCTATCAAGAAAGCCAAACCAAGAGAAGAAAACAACTAGCCCAAACGTAACAAATCTACCGCGAATTCTCCCATGCTGTACTTTGCTCCCAATGTATTTCGACAAGCCAATTTAGATGCCTTTGCACACATTATAAGTGCCATTCGACAACGTCTCGAACAACAAAAACAACCAAAACTTGACATACTAGAATTGTACGGGGGTGTTGGTACCATCGGATTGCATTTGTTGGATTTGCCAAGTACCCGATCGTTGATCTGTTCCGACGAAAATCCCTACAATCGGCCGTGTTTCGAAAAGAGTTTGAGCGTAATGGAACATGCTTTTGCACAAAGGGCCAAATATATGCCCTACAGTGCCTCCGATATGGTTACCCAACATAATTCCTTGCAAAATTGCCACGTTCTGATAGTAGATCCACCCCGAAAAGGATTGGACGATGTCGTCCTCGAAGCCCTTACGAGGGTAAACGAGAACAGCAAAAAGTTGCAATTGCTGGTCTACGTAAGCTGTGGATTTGATGCCTTTCAAAGGGATTATCAAAAGCTCAAGACCAAATGGAAGTTGGAGCATGCCGAAGGACATGTTCTGTTTCCTGGCAGTAATGCGATTGAAACGCTGGCTTACTTTACACTTCTGTAGCACACTTAAATAAATAGGCGACGGTACAGAAAACAATTTTATACACGTTTAATATTTGTTCTTAATTCTAAAATTCATGATCTCTAAAATTCATGATGGTCATGGCCTTGTTCACCGTTCGGCCACTTCAAAGTGCAATCACAAGTGACTTGTTTCGACTCGGTGCACAGTAGACGGGCACTATCAATGGTGAGAAATAATAGGATGAGTAAGTTCCGGTATTGTTTAGTTGCAGCCCCACTCAAAACATCCTAGATTGTTGGTAACTTGGTAGCAGACGGTACACGCCTCTGGGGAGCAAGTGCATTCGCCAAGGTAGGCGGTCGGCCAAAAGCCAGCTTCCTCGGGAGCTGGCTCTTGTGTCTCTGTCCCTTCTGTATCGGGTTCTTCCGTGGCTGGTACATCGGCTTGTTCATTACTATCGGGCACGCAAAACTGCTTAGTGCAGGATCCACCGGGTGGTGTGCAAACTTTGTGAAAGAGAGCAAAGAGAGAATATTTATATGTGAGACGGTGTTGTTGAAACATTCCAAAGTCGGATTAGAATTGATCACAAAACAATAACTTACTTCCACAGCTAGGATTACAACACACTTCACCAGCGTCACATAACATACTACCACAGGTCACCTCTTCTTCCGTATTGGTTTCGTTTACGGTCTTGCTTTCGGGCTCCGTGGGATCGAAATCGGCTTCAATTAGCCCAGCGTCACTGGTTTCATTCCAGATCATCTCAGCTTCAATTGGTCCAGCTTCATTGGTTTCATTCAAGGTCTTTTCATTGGGTTCTTCGACCTCAATGTCTTCGACCAAAATTGGATCAATGATTTCTTCTTCCAAATCCATACCTGGAAGTACTTCGGGTACTACATCATCTCCGGCAGGTTCCAAGCGACACGTGTTCGTTTCGAGATCGCAAACATTGACATTGCAGGGAGCACGAAAGCACGAAAGGACGGGACAATCAGCTGTGCTTTCGCACATACCAAAAGGAAGTTCCTCGTTTGCATCGCGGGCAGGGGGGTCAAGAAGAGTACAGTATCCGTCATCACCACACATATTGTCAATTCCAGGACACTGAAAGCTCACAATGCACTCTCGACCAGGATTAATCCTTTCAGGAATATCGATTTCAGAAGCATCGGTTTCGTTGATAGTCCGGGATATCGGTTCCTCCACATCAGCTGGTGGAGCTGTAACGTATGCTCTGAGATTTCTTGATGTGTCAGCATTTGCATAGCCAATGCTGACAAGAACGAATGCGACGGCAGAGGTACTTTTGGTAAATCTCATGGTATGTTTTTGACTGTTTTACTCGTTCAATTTTATTGTTTGTGAAAAAAAGCGAATGCAAAGGATTCACTTTCTCAATAACCGAAAAGTTTCAGTGATCTCCAGATTTAACGAGTCTCCGAGACCCCGATATAGAAAAAAACAGAACACGTAATGCTCGCTCTTTTGGAGCGATGCATCAAAACGATTCGTGGCTATTTGACGCTATAATTGCTTATTATGTGGATAGGCGTTAGGGACTCTGGCTCGGCTGGAGACGAGATATATGAGGTCTAAATACCATAATGTGAAACCTAAGTGTTTGGTAACTGCTGAAATGAAATAATCCCGATCTCTATTATTGTTGTTCTAGGCAAGCAGGCCGCACTCTTTGCAGCAGGAGGAAACGAGTGCACTACCACTACTCTCCTACCAGTAGCTAGTAGAGTCTACTGCCTTCGGATTTCCTGACGCTTCTCAGCGTATCAAGGGCATTAAGTTGTTCAATAAGGATCTACTAGTAGGTAGCAGACTGAGTGCTGCAGCACATGATATCGAGTCTCAGCGAAAGCAATGTTGTGGCATTATGATAATCATCTCGTCTCGGCGCACGGATCAGAGTGTTAACGTGGAAACGAATGGAACGCTTTGGAGGAGCTCTGAGAAAGAGTCTATATTCTACGGGTTTACAGAGCCGGCGGAGCCTTCAACGCAGATCACTTGAATTTTCTCCTATCTCACAGGAACGATTAGTGACGATTTCCTATCCTTCCGTAAGATTCAAAAGAAAAAGTCACGACAACATCAAATGCATAATAATAAGATCACAGAACATACACCGCAACCATCATCTTAACATAATCGAAACCACGAATAACGACAACAAGAACTATCTACCTGACATGAGAGTCTTCAAGTGCGTCCTTCTCGCTGCAGCCTTGGCACCAAGTGTCATCGCACAGTTTGTCAGTACAAATCCCAATCCCGGTGGCCAGTCTTCCTGCACTGTTGATGGCGACTGTCCTCTGATTAACTGTCTCATTCCACCTTGTCCAGCAGCCGTTTGTGTCGATGGTTTCTGCACTGTAGAAGCTAATCCACCATCTCCCGAGTGTGTGAATGATTCTGACTGCCGCGAACACAGTTGCTTTGCCTCTCCCTGTGATGTGAACGTTTGCAACGCAGGAGTATGCGAATTGGTCGCACCATCTACACAAGACCAAGACCAATTTGTTACACCAGATGGTGATCAAAGTGAAGAGGAAGATTTGAGCTGTGGCCCCAATACCTGTCAGCCTGGTCAAATATGTTGCAATCGATCGTGTGGATATGTAAGTGCTTAATTTTCTGCTTTCTGGAATTCCTGTCATTTTATGCAGCTTTGAATTGATTTGCTTTTTGACTTACCAACATTTTAATTTATTTTAGTGTATTGAACCCGATGGTGTTTGTACAGAAGAATTCTGTCTGCCACCTCCGGATGACGTGATTGTGCAGGAAGATGAAACCAATCCAGATGTGAACGAAGAAGTCGAGGGAACACCACCTGCAGATAGCGATATGGGGACGGACGAAGATGGGAACTTCATTTGTGAGTTTGATACGGATTGTCCCGTCATTAATTGTATTCGAGCACCGTGTCCTAGATATATTTGCGACACCATGTTGGAGATCTGTATTATCCAAGAAACATCCGAATCTGGTGTTGGCTCTCTAAATGTCACTATTGACGAAGGATTTTATCCACCCCCAACCAACAACAGTACCTCAGAAATTGACCAGCTTGATGTAACAGTTGGTCGCTCCGAAGTTGTAGATGAAAATGAAAGCAATGAGCCAGATGCCACAAGTGACAAGGAATCTGTGACCAACGGAGGGAAGGCTGTGACTGACCAAGTGACGTCGTCATCCACTCGAAAGAAGCTTGCTATGATATCTTTCACCGTCTTTGCTTTAATTTTGTCCGTGGGCTTCTAAGGCGATTGCTCCTCCCTATTCTATGATTTTTTTATACAATTGACATAAAAGATAATCGAGGCTTTATGTATTCTTTTAGTTCATAGTGTAGTAGCCGAGTGCAATGGATGCATGTGAGCTTGTTTTCAAGGAATATGTGTATCACTCCTCTGCTAGTAGAAATTGAGCCTATTGTTGTGCAGTAGGAACAAATATACGGCTGTGCATTTGGCCCAAGCGATCATACTGGTTGATGATGAGTCTGTCGAGATCGGGCAACCAACCGAGACAGCGCATGCTAACTTTTTTGACCACTATGGGGTCCAAAAAGTCTTTTTGACAGTAGAAAGTGTCATGGAGTGGATGGTTTTGCTGTTGAGAGTATAAGCCTTGAAACGTCAATACTATGGTAAATGTTCTCTAGGAAGAGCATCTCCTCTGAGTTATCAACGATTGGACATTAATGAGAAGGTTGTCCTGTCCCAATGCAAGGCCGCAGATTGGACCGTATTATTGCAAGAGAGACCAGCATGGAAAGGCGAACCCCAGGGCTTGAGATTGGACAAGGCGTCGCTTTCGGTTTGTTCCAAATAGAGAGTTCTTAGAGTTTTGTTGTTCGCCAAGTAGTCTCGCCGTGCATCTGTTGTCGGGGAAAGGAGGCACTCGTCGCCTGTCTGACCTCGTGGCTTTGGCAAGCTATGAACAGAGAGCTCGGTAATAGAGTCGACACTCGCCAGGGCTCGTATAAGATGCAAAAGAACATTGTTATTCGCCCAGTCCACGTAAAGATGGATTTTTTGAACCTGGGAAAAGAGCTTGGATATAGCCTGGACCCGATCAACCGTCAACATGGGTCGAAAATCATTGCCAATACAATAATCAGAGTTACAAACCATGAGTTTTGTTGAGTCGTTAGGATACAATTTTATTATTCGTTCGACAAGACCAAGCGAACAGTGCCAATGAGTTGTGGCACAGAGGAGTTTGAGTTCAGGAATATGGGCAATAGGTGCCGTGTCGCAACAATAGAACGTACCCTGACGAATGGCTTAACTCAAGTCACCTTTGCTCATACCGGATAGAATTCCAAAAAGAGTCTGCAGAGTTTCGGTTGGAATGCGGTAATTGTGTTTTTTCAGTGCATTTGAGATAGGAGGCACTGCAGCGTGGATTTCAACAAGTATGTCATCTGGAACATAAGAAGCGAGAAATTCAATAATTTCGGGGCTGCAATAAGAGAAGGCGATATTGATCGGATAAGTATCGATAGGATCTGGGTGATCGGTGACAGCAAATCTTGCGTTTGATGGCTGCTTCAAAATTGGGGTAGATTTTTTTAAACAACTTTAACTACTCGAGGCTCGGATTGGCCATCAACACTGTATACATCGGATGAATCGAGATGCCACAACGTAGATTCATGAACTTGACTCTTACAAACCAGAGAAGGATGGTGTTAGAACAATATGCACAAGCTTTTGATTAAAACGTGATTCTTTTCTTGACTTTTGGGGGAACTAAACATGACCAGGATAGCTACAAGCCTCTCCTGCGGTGTCTTGGCTTGCAATAAGATGGCGGTCTCCTGCTCTTCCTTGGTCATGGTACGAAAGTCGTCCAAGGTCTGTTGATTGCGTCGGAGGATATTCATGGTGAAAAGCACAAGGAAGAATGCGAGGAGTTGCTTTTAATTAATAGTTGAAAGTGGAACATCGAAGGAGGAAGGAGAAGTGTGGGACTGCGTGAAGACGCTGAAACATGCTTCGATGTACTAGAAGTAATGTCCTTGTCGAACCAAGGTCAGCGCAAATGACCGGAGACACAGATGATCTTAATTTCGATTTTTCTTATATATTCTGCCTTGTCTAGCCCAGTCGAATAATCTAGTAACCACAGATATGATTTTGGGATCCTCGTCTGGCTCGGGGCGAGCGACGAACCCTGTTGGACTGCAGTCTCACAGCAGCGGACACGATTTAGCACTCAGAATCCAAGCCTTCGTATGAACGAGAGAGATCAAGGGCTCGCTTGTACAGGTACGAAGCGACTCCTAATTAGATGGGGACTTCGCACTGGAAGTAATCGTCAAGGTGCTCGCATGCTTGTGTTTTTCTTTCGGTAGAAGTGGGCGTCAAGGTGCTCGCATGCTTACGTCTCCCTCTCCTTCGAAAGCCAATGGAACTAGAACACAAACGCCGCTGCGCTTCTTGCTTTACTAGCGAGTTTTCCTCGTATAAGGTTCAGCAAGTGATTGCGGTGCGATGGTATTTCGCTTAGAGGTCTCACTCGCCAGCATCGAGTGAAAAACAACACGCTAGCGTGGAGTTGTGCTCGAACGAGTCTACCACGTATTTCGGACAGTCATTATTTGCTCTAAAGAGCCTTCGAATCCACCTAAAGCATGCAAGCAGAAGAGGACGGTACTGTGTGAGGAGATATTGTGTTTCTGGTTCGAATGACAGGCGCTCATGGCGACGATAATAATATGTAAGCCTTGTCATTTGTTTGACTAGTTTCCTTTTTGAGTTTAACTCAGCGTGTTGAAAACGGGATTGACCCCAACCCTCGATGGTTTCACGTCAGTTTCGCTCAGGTCTGTCTCACAATTTCCCCAAAGAAATTATATTACGTCCACTCTATTTACTTGACTCACTCTACGATAACAAACTCTCTATTCAACATGAACACTATCACAAACAACGCCCCAACAGTTGCCTTAAACAACGGTGGTGACGCCGTGTCGAACGGTATCCACAAGATCGAGAAAAAAATTATTTTCGATCTCGATTTCCAAAAGGAACTCGATGCTATCTGGAACAAGCTCGATACGCCTACCAAGCTTTGCTTACTTGAGCAAGATGATTCCGATAACACCGTTGTGACCGAGGGGAGTGACAGCGTGAACGACTATAGTGCCGAAGACGATGACTCGGAGATTGATTGGAGCGGTTTCAACCTTGATGGTATCGATGTTTCCTTGCCCGAGCTCGACAATCTCTCTCTATACGACGACGACGACGACGAGGAGGAGGAGGAGGAGATGGACTCTCTTACTGTGGAAGCTCATTGGACTAATGAGTCCATCAAGCTTTCTTCTTCTCCAGTCAAGAAGCCGCTCTTGTTGGAGGTGGCGTCTCCCGTGATCTTGCAGCAGGTGCATTCGGCACCCCAAGACGATACTATCGTGTCCGGCGAGACCATCAAGGCTACGATTGCCGAAGAGCAAGCGCCAACCAAGTCGTTCAAGGAGATTATTCTACAGCAACAAAAACCTCAAGAAGAAGATTTAACAACCGATTGGAGCGCGCTTCGAGTCATTGATCTCCGACAGGAATTGAAGAATCGCGGACTCAAAATGGTGGGACGAAAGGCCGATCTCATTGCTCGCTTGGAAGAATACGAACAGGAACGTACTGCCATCAAACAACAAGCCAACAGTAACATCTTCATCAACAACAACGAAATGGGAGATAACGGCGACTACGACAGCGACAGCGGCGACGAAGAAGAGACGTACGATGTGGAGCCGATTGTCGTCGGCAAGTCCCAGCGAAATGTAAGCGTTGCTGCTCCTATTGCCGTCAAGAAGAAAGCACACACTGTCGTTCCTTTCACACAATGCCCAATGCAGCCGTGTACTATTCTTCGCGTTGGTGATGACGAAGTCGCCAAGGTACTTCATTTTCTACGATTCTACTACCACCGCCGTACCCCACAATTGTTGCGAGCAGCTCGTGAAATTGTGTGGAAGTATCACGAATGCAATCCCGACAAGTCCAAGAGTGCGGCCGGACCTATCTTTCAAGGTTTCATGGCTCTCTTGGGACCTTTCTTTTCGGTGGTATTGCAGGGTTCGTTGCGCTTGAGCGTCGAGGAAGTTCGCAACACAGCGTGGTAAAAATTCACGACAGAAACTCGTAGAGTAATATAGCTATCAATAACGCAATAAAATAGAAAACAAAAATCAAAAACTATACCCATCTTCTCTACTTTAATCTTGCTTTAGCACTAGAACTATTTGTAGATGGATGTCGTTCCAAAGGCGATGTGCCGTGCTGCTCGTTATCTCTCACCCGCAGGGCGAACGAGACAGCGTGATCAAAACGCTTTCGTAGCGTGGAGACTGCACGTGGCGTGAGGGCGTCCGTACCAATTTCCGACGAACGAGAACAGCCCCCATTCAACTTATCTCACTTGATATCCCCCCCAAAGAAATACTTCAGCAGGAAAGGGAGACGCTACATAGCTACCGAGGCGCAAGTACTGTAGTGCAAGGAGGCGGAAGACTTTCGTTGTCAATGGTCAGTTCTAGCACCAGTGTGCGATCGTTGGGATTCTGGTGAATTCTACTCGAAATCAAGCACAAGCAATTTCACTGACAGAGGATAACAACAACTCTCCGCCTTTGAAGATCCAACTCCGTTCATAAAAGGATATTTCGTTTGTTGATTACCATGGGAAGGATGTCGCCAATTACTTTTCTTTCTTTGTCTTGCTTGTTGGAGCGCATTTGCTCAAGAAACGATGACTTCGACAGTCGTTTCTTTTCGCAACCCAACCACTGTTGACGTTGTCCTAGTAGTGACCTACGAAGCTTGGCAAGCCAATGAAGGAGACGCGTTCTCTTTCAGAAGAGCCGGCCTTATAGATAGTTTGTGGATTGGGAAGTCATAAATAGTCTAAAGCGAAGTTTAGTCAATGATTAAGAAAGGGTTCGATGTATGAGGCAGTTCATTCTCCACTTGAGAGTTATGAATTAATAAATGTGCAATCAAAATGGGCAAGTACTCTTGCATCCCTGCCATGCATTCGCAGCGCAAAGATTATTATCCGTATCGGTTCCAATAGGAGGTAGTTTTGGCCTCGGGACTATCACAATCGTGCATTTCGAGAACTTCTCGCGACTTCGGATGATGAGCATTCGTTGCACATTTGTTTTTCTGGTCTTTTTGTACGATTTGGAACCGGTAGCTGGCAAAGCTTCCATTCTGGGGAAACCATCGCTGGCGAATGTAGCTGCCATCCATCTGACAAATTTCCAAATAAATGCGCCTTCCTTCTCGTGTCCAACATTTGTCTTGGCCATCCACCTTGATGAGTGCTTCTCCGTTGCCGACATTGACAAACTCAAACCACATTTCATATCTTGAGCTGTCGCAATTATCAATGTACATTTGGTCTTGGTAGCAATCACCCTCAGTCTCCCCGTACCAACAGAAGGATCTGGGATAACTGTGAGCGACACACCATTTACGTTCAAAGTCCTCCTCCTGCCAAAAATATCCTGGCTCCCAATACATCTTCAACTTGAATCGCCCGCCTGGTACCGTGCCTGGAGCAAAGGTTGGAAAGGGTGTTGGTGAACGACTTGGAGCGGGAGTGGGTTGTCGTTTAGGATCAATGCAGATGTCTGTGCTGTCAGTCAAAGACCCAAAGCAGCCTGGTATGACTTCGTTTTCGTTTCGTTGCCAACAGATCAACTCTTGTTCACAGTCGGCATCAGCATCACTGAGAGATACAAAAGGTGCGAAAAAAGTTTGTGAATAATACAGGTTGTTGATTGCGAGTTAATTTGGCAAGTTGGACGTACCAGTCGCCTTCGCAATTTTGCAAAGGAAAATTGGAATCACCATTGTCGCCAATTCGAGCTGCAATTTTGGGACTGTACGTAGGACTAGCCGTTGTCGGACTATTTGTCGGAGTGCCCGTGGTGGGAAATGGAGTAGGCCTTAACGATGGAGATTGAGATGGATTTAACGTGGGAGATACTGAGGGCGAGGTTGAAGGTGCATAGTCTGCAGAGACACAAATGTCGGTACCATCTTCCAGTGTTCCCAAACAGCCCGGGATATCATCGTTATTTTCTCTTTGCCAACAGATAAGATTCTCGCTACAATCAGCATCAGTATCACAGTCGCCTGTGGAGGATAAAAAAGAACTGCTGTTAAATGAAATTCAACATAAAACTAAAGCGACAATAGCAACAATGCAAAAGGTGATTTACCTTGGCATAGTTGCAAAGGAAAAACGTCAGCAGGCGCTCCGTTGTCTCCAACCCGAGCGACTGGGACACCAATTGGAGCCTTTGTAGGTGTTTCACTTAGAGTGAATGTTAGTTCCCCGGCTACCACTTCGTCCGTGAGAGGATCAGCAGGGTCGATTGTGGCATTGCTGACAGCGTTGGAAGGTATAAATAGTTTTGCATTGATAGTCGCATTGATATCAGCTGTAGATGTTCCTTCCGTGATTGGAGTCATCGTTTGTTTTGGGACCATTGTTTCTATAGCGGGTGCTTCTGTTGGAGGTTCTTGATCCAATGCAACCGCAATGCTGCCAGTCGCTTGAGTACGACGGACTTGCTTATTTTTTCCAACGTTACCATCAGCTGCCGCACATGCAATCTCAAAGTGATTCAATAATCCCAAGCAAACAACGCCTGCGCAGAGAAGCTTCGCATATCGTCGTCCAATGAGCCAGGATGTCACCATTGTTTCTTTTTTTCATTCAATGTCTGGTTTTAGCTTCAGTAGAGCAAAATAAAAATTGATAATGGCACTGCGAGCGCGAACGGTAGCATTCATCGATCATGCTTTTATGTACCAGGGTAGATACAAAAATGCATTTTAATAAATGATGGAATATCTATTTAACGGGGACCACAACAATGGCATCCAATATATGCAATCGTCTATGAATTTATGTCGAAGACGCCTGCGAACTTTTTTGTGTCTCGATTTAAAAAATTCAGTGACAAAACATGTTCATGCACACGTGATTTACTTTGTTTCGTTTATATGACGTCATATTTCTCAAAAGCAATTCTCCTCGTTCTTTCGCGACCACCTATTTTTTGTTTTTTCATCTTTCATGTCATTGAACAGTAGATAGTAGACCCTCTAGATCTGATTATTTATCAGCAAATAACGAACCAAGAACTAAAAGGCAGGCCAAAACGCCAGAGAACCGATGGCCACCTTCATTTGGCGAAAACAAGAGCTCAAATCTCCAGGATGCTGACCGTGGGCAAGAGGATATCCCATATCATGGCCTCTCGCCTTCATTGTAGTAGCTCTGTTGTGTCGAGTTCCTTGCACAAAGCTTCAGTAGCAAAGACGGTAGCTACAACCGGTTGCTCGTGCTCTGAAACCGGATATTCGAGATCATTCAGTACAAAGAGTAGATCATCCATGATATCGACGGAACACGATCATGACATATTTGAGCAAAAACAAAGTAGGACATCATATAACACTCAAACAGGGACTGCTCACATTCCTATTGAACAGTTGAACTCAAACCAGAATCAAAAACGACAAAGAAGTGGAGGGAAGAAGGAGGGTAAACCAAACAGATGGATTGAACCTTCGAGAGAAAACTTGGAGCAAGAGACTCTGCGCATCCAAACCAGTTCAGATGGAACCATAACCAAAAGAGAATGCCTTGATGCTATGGAGGCATGGGTCTATCACGCGATTAACGATAAGGAAATCAAGTTTGCCAAACGAGCCGAAACTCTGTTGAAGATTGTGGGGGACAGACTTAACATTATTCCGCGCCTCGATTATTACGAGTCCATTATTCGTGCCTATACTAGCTCCTGCAGCGACAATGATGATACCACGACGCATGCATTTGAATCCGCCAAGCGGGCGGACGATGTATTGCAGCACGTGATAAGGTACACTCCACATACCCCTACAGCAGAAGCTTTCAAAGGTGTCATTTCCGCATGGGCAGACACGGGAAGTCATGATGCCGGATTACGAACGGCAGCCGTTCGAAAATCCATGGTATCTCATATTGGAGATCAATCGGATGCAAAATCGATTCGAGCAGAAATGAAAGCTTGGACTGGGAGTGATCATCCAGAAGCACCCGAGCGGATATTACAGTCATTGCTCATGTACATTCAGCATTGGGCCAATGCACAAGATGATTCAGAACGTGTCAACGCAATTACACCTCCCACCGAGTCCATGTTTCACGCCGCCATGGGGGCACTCTCCAAGAGTGCAACACAGTATCGACAGCGACCGATGAGACAGGTTGCTAAACAACTTGATGATATTGCCAAATTGATGCGTGATCGCCAGGAGGAATGGAAGATCACGCCTTCGCTTCGGACGTTTATGATTGTTTTGGGTGCATGGGAACGGGTTGAGAAAGTTGAACAAAAAGGGGAAGCAGCTCAAAGGGCCGAGGTTTTACTTGAATACATGATTAAGACAGCCATGAACAATGAAAAAGAGCATCAACTTCGAAACGGAAAAGCAGCAAAGGATAATCGGATTATGCCAACCAACACTAGCTTTACATCTGTCATGGTAGCATGGTGCCATGCCAAACAACCAGATCGCGCTGAACTTTTATACAAACGATTGGTGAAATTGTACAAAACCACAATGGATGCAAAACTGCTTCCCACAACGTACGTCGCCAACGCGATGCTTTCGGGCTACGCCAAATTAGGCAAACCTGATCGAATCATGGAAGTAATGAGCACGATGCAACGGGTTGCTTTAGATACAAAACATCCTGCGTGTCAGCTAGACTTACGAACCTTTAACATCCTGATGAATGCCCTGTGTAAGGCCCAGCAAGCCAGTGACTGCTTGATTGTCTTGGATTGGCTGGAATATCATAACGAAAAAAGAACGACGAAATCGCAGCTTGGCAACCCAGACAAGTATTCTTCGTTCTTTAATCCTGTCACTATCAAGGGTTTGGAACCACCGAACCATATTACCTACAGTTGTGTACTGGAAGCCCTTGGAAAAAGTGGCATGGTTAGAAATGCAGAGTCTATACTGGGTCGAATGAAGGAACGAGGGATTCAGCCTAGTCAAATCTCCTACACGAGCGTCATTCATGGCTATTCGCTCATGAGCCACGATCCAAACAATGTAGCACGAGCGCACAAGGTCTTTCAAGAAGTGAGTGCACATGAGAGACCCGATGTTATCTGTTGCACTGCCTTTATCAATGTTTGCTCGAGTGCCCAACCGATGGAGCGTGACCTGGCGCTAGATCTAGCGTTGCAAGTCTTTTACGAGCACGACCGGAATGAAAAGACGTACAATGCCATGGCTTTGGCGATTCAGCGCCTTGTGGTCTGGCATGAATCTGACCAATTAAATCAAGGCGCCAGATGGTCGACAACCGCTGAGGCAGCAGAAGTGCAAACATCGATGATGCAAAAGCTTATTCGTGAATGCTGTCAAGCTGGTTATTTGTCTCGCAGTGCCTTAATATCGATGGAGCAAGTAGTGGGAAAGAATCAGACAGCTGTAATAATGGGAGAGGATCGTCTCCGCCGAGCTTGGAGCAGCAAGGTCGATCCGTTT
>Ga0100390_10002518_pt1 | contig 16218 bp, 9 predicted proteins | sample CryGeymeta201514_FD_81540 | JGI IMG/M metagenome (GOLD analysis project Ga0100390, IMG submission 81540) | Groundwater microbial communities from Crystal Geyser aquifers in Utah, USA - Crystal Geyser metaG 2015-14 | ecosystem: Environmental > Aquatic > Deep subsurface > Groundwater | place: USA... | reverse complement strand
GTAAGCGTAGACCAGGACACAATAAAGATGCATGACACGATTTGCACAGTAACCCCGACAGTCGAAATAATAAACGAAACAACATATATAGTAGCTAAGAATGTTGATTGTCAGCGTGGTTTGAATAGCAGTGAGTGTGTTTATCTTATGTATAATGCTTCGATGGTTGTGTGTGGTAGTGATTTGGATATTGAGTTGGATACTGCTGGTGTGTTTGATGGAAGTAAAGTATCTTGGACTTCTTTTGATAACATTTCTCTTCTCGGTAAGGTTCCGATTACTCCGTTGGAGATTAATGTTACTTGTCCGGTTGTGAACTTCACTTTAACTAAAACTACTGCGAAGTCAACAGTTAGTAAGGGTGCTAATGTGGTTTATAATTTCACTTTAAATAACACGGGTAATGTTGGATTAACTCTTATATGGACTGAAGCAAGCGAAGGATGCCAACCATCGTGCCCAACTTATGTTGCATTGGGTGATGTTGTGCAGTGTTCTTGTTCGCAGAATGTGTATTTTTCAACTACAAATAATATATTTGTTTCTGGTTCATTTGCTGAATATTCTCTAATGCAATATGCATCAGTAACTGTGAATATTGGTGGCGTGTATTTAGAAAAATATGCGTTTCCAAAAGTTGTAACGCTTGACCAGAAGATAAACTATACATATATAATAACAAACGTCGGATCGTATCCAATATCACTTAGTGGAATAACATTAACCGATAATCAATTAGGTAATATAAACTTAAGTAATTGCGCACTACTATGAATAACACACAAAAGGCAATAATTGTCTTTTCGATTATGACTCTTGGAGGAGCAGGAATCTACTTATATGAAGGTAGCTCAGGTTATTCAATTAGTGGAAGTGATTGCTACTGTACTTCTTGTAGTGACTGTACTTCCGCATTATCCGATGCTACTTGTATGGCGGTATATTTGAATAATTCAATAATATATGACTCTGCGTATCATTGTATTACTGCCGGCAATGATGTAACCAAAACATTAGACTGTCAGAATTATATAATAGAAAGCACTCATACTCCTGTACTCTCAGGAATATTATTCGATAATATGTCCAATAGTACAATAAAAAATTGTTTTATAAAAGAGTTCTTTCATTCAATACAAATAAAAAACAGTAATAACATAAGCTTAATTAGTAATACACTGACTACTGGAAAAGGAAGAAACATTTATATTACTAACTCTAATTTAATAAACATAACAAACAATGATATAAAATCAAGTTATTCTGGGTTATATACAGATTATTCTGCTGGGATATACATATATAATTCAAATAATAATTCTATTTCATCTAATAATATAATGTTAGGTCTATATTGTATTTTATTAGATAATTCAAATAATAATTCTATTTCATCTAATAATATAATGTTAGGTAAATATTGTATTTTGGTAGATAATTCAAATAATAACACTATAAATAATAACACACTAATACTTTGTTCAAGTGGTATGGTATTAGAAGAGTTAAGCAATACAAATACAATCACATCAAATTTAATGTGTTCTAATTCTTATAAAGATATACAATCAGAAATATTAAATAATTCAGGAGCAAACAATACCTGCGAGACACATGAAAACTGGAATGATACTGGAACAATAGGGTGCACTTACTTATGTATTGGTGCTGGACGAAGTATAAAATGCTGGGCTAATGCGACAATCACAAACACAACAACAAACGAGGCAACAGTTAACATAACAATCAACGGAGAATCATTCAATTCAACAGCATTTGCTACGGTTAAATTTATAAATATAAATATTAATAAAACTACTACCGGAAATGTTCAATACAAGCATAAAGGACATTACATTATTTACATAAACAATACAGGAAGCGAAGAACTAAACATCCAAAGTTTAATAGACTCAGTATACGGTAAGATTAATCTTTTGACTAACTGCTCACCTTCAACTGGGAAGATTAAAGCCGGCGAGATGATAATCTGCCAATTCGACTCGAATACATTATACACAACAGAGAGGAATAACATAACCGTTGTTGGAACATTTGAAGGATATAACATAACAGATTGGGATAATGAAACAATATATGTGTATGGTAGTTCTGTTTGTAATATCACTTCTTTGAAGGTAGCCAATGGTACACGTTTCAGGTGTAATGACTCAGTTAGTTATAATATTTCACTTAATAATACCGGAATATGCGATTTCATTAATCTTAAAATAAGCGACCAATATAGTACGCTTGTGAATCCTTATATCACTTGTAATCTCACTGGTATTCCAGCTATGGTTAATTTAAGCGCTGGAGAATACTGGAGTTATAAGTATAATTGTATAGTAAACTGCTTAAAATAAAATGATAGGAATATTCAAATCGACAATAACAATATCCTGGAAAGGAATAGACTACTTAGGTGTAGCATCCGGAACATACAATAGTAGCGATAACACAGCAAAGTACTACTACACATTTAGCAGTACAAATCAGTTTTATAATTTATTTGGGTTTACTATTAATATTATTTTAAATAGTAATGGAACAAGATGTGAATCAGCTACAATCCAAAATTTTAGTAGAGTTGGTGCAAATTTTACTAACATAGGCGACCCTAAAACATCATCATTTTCAACAGACTTAAGTAATGTTTACATAACAACAACAAACGCGTCACTAACAAACCCACAAATATATTCATTTATAGCGAATACAACAGTCTGTTGCGGTGAATGTGATAAAAACAATAATGAAGTGGTTGATAAAACAAAATACCCACTCCTAACACTTACTTTATCAACAAATAAACAAACAATACTTTGCAGTGAAAAAGAAAATGCAGCACCCATATTAACCTGCTCTATTTTTAATGAAGGAAATTGCACACTATTTAACTTAAGCACAAGTTTAACTGATGGAACACCATTATCGAGCAGTCTAACAAGTAACACAATACTTGCAGGAGAAACAATTACAGTAAGCAAACAATTCACTGCCGGAGAAATAACCGAAACAAAAAATTATACTATCATAATCAGTGGAGAAACAGTAGATGGAATTGTTCAAACATTTACAAGTAATACTATTAGTATAGATGTTCTTTCGTGCACGCCCGCACTCACAATCACAAAGACATCCGACAAGTCTGTCCTACATTTGAAAACTGAAACAGCACGGTATGCTATTGAAATTGAGAACACTGGAAATATAGATTTATATAATTTAACATTAAAGGATAATGGAGTTGACTACAGTAGTTATTTGATTACTGCTAGTAGTGATGATGATCATTTTAAATGGGTTCCTGGTGGGGAATTCAAGCCAGTCAAAGGAATAAACAAACAATATCCGTTAAGACCGGGGGATATTATTACCGTAGTTTATGAGAAGAAATACCTTGATTTAACTTGTAAGGAAATTAAATGCAAGTATAAAGAAGATACTAAAAAGACTAATTCCGCTGTCGTTACCGCGAAATACGTTGAAGGCACAGAAAAGACCATTACCGCATCATCTACTTATAGTCTTGATGTTATGATTCCTGGTGTTGAAGTTTCTTACTCTGTTGTTAAAACATATGCTAACAACAAGATAACTTTAACTTACACGGTGGAAGTTGAAAATACAGGATGTGTTGACTTGGAAGATATTACATTCACTGATACCGTCGTTAATACGAATACTTATACTGACTGTTTGCCTTCGGAGGAGAATAGTATTGAGCAGTCAAACGACGAAGACTATCTAGAATTATCCATAACAAAAAAAGCATACAATTATTCTACTGATACTGAAGTTACAAGTATTACTGCTGGAACTAAAATTTACTATGTTTACACTATTACTAATTCTGCTCTTTCGACTGTTGATGCCCAAGTCAATTCAATCTCAGATAACATAATAAACTTATCTGAAATAACTTTACCATTTACCGTAGCGTCTGGAGTAACTAAAACTATTAGTACTAAAACATTAACTACTCCAATTGGGATTACACCAGCTAATTCAATTAGAAACAGAGTTGATATTACAGGAGTTGGATTAAGTGGAACTACTGAAATAGATAAATTAGCGTTTTCGTTGTATGCTATATGCAAACTCCCAGTCAGCATAAACAAGTTCAACCTAGGAGCAACATTAAATATAGACTCTCTTCCGGTTGGAGAAACTAAAACCAAGACATTTACCAGAATCTTCGACCAGTGCTCATATGAAGGGTTCATAGATTCAACATTAACTTTAACCGGTGGAGGTTTTGTTATTAAAATACCGAACATTTTTAAAACCGCTTACGGTTGGAGTTCAAATGAGGAGATTGAAGTCTGGTTTGACTTAGATAACATTGGAACCACTTACACCACTTCAGAAGAATTAACTATTCCAACAGGAACATGGGCTTCAAGTACATTATTCCAATCAATTGAAAAGATTTGGAAGAAAAAAAACGACTTGGAGGCAATGTTCCCAATGTCAGACCAATGGGTTAGAGCTCAGGTTATGGATTATATAACTGTTCATTTAGAAAGAATAACCACTTCAACAGGTGCAATTGATCCTAAAGTTTTAAAGATTCCCAGCAGATATGCTATTGGTGACAGTAATTTTAATAAAGTAATTGATCCAGATGATATTATGGTGTATGCTGTACAATGCTGTAATCCTTGTTCGATATGTTCACCAACATATTCCCCGTGTGAATGTGACACTATTTTAAAAGTCAGATGCATAAACGGATGTAAGGTTACTTTATGTGAAGATGCTCCTGACTGCACTAAATACACTATATATGCTAATTTCTGGAATATTGAAATAGGAATGCTTGGAGATACTAAACTTGAGACAAAAACAAATGCAAGTTTATACAATTACTTAGGCCAAATTTCAGCATATACCGCAGCATGGATGCTGATGGACCACGTTAAAGTCGAAGCACAAAATATGGACGGTGTTTTAGCTATGATTAAAGAAAGCACCAATGCTAAAATGTTCCACAGCAGAATGTTATTCCTTGTTGAAGGAATACATATCCCTTCCGGAACATCAGCAATGTGCAGTGAAAATGCAATTGATTTTAATAAATTTTAAATTATGCCAGATGAAACAGATGATATAAATCTTGAAGAAGAAGTAGAAAGTGCGGAAGCACCAGAAGAAGTTAACTTAGAGAGCAATAGACGTAAAGAAAATGCTCGAATGTTTAAAGAAGCAGACTTACAAATCTATGGTGATTTTCTATCTATCCCAGTTAAAACAATGAACAAATGCGGTAAATTAAAAAACGCAAGATTACTGTTCTACTGGGATAAAGTAATAAACAAAGACGAAGCAGCAATTGAAGAATTCTGCAAACAATCACAACAAAGAATAGGACCATGGGTTGAACAACTATACACTGAAGGCAAAGTTATAGCAACAATCGAAACATTAGATGAATACTCTTTTTACTTACATTACAAAGCAGGCAAAAGCAAACTAACAAAAGAAATGCCAATGAACAGAGTATTGGTTGAAACTGAAATATATCCTCTTGACACTTCCAAATTAGAAACAAAAGCAAAATGCTTAGAAGAAGGAAGGAAAAACTACAAATGGAAAAAGTTTTACCTAGACTTAATAAAAGTTGGAACAAGAGAAATAGTAGCAATACCACATTGGCCCTGCAATAAATTAAAAAAATTTGAAGACTTAGCCTGCATACACCACATAAAAAATCCAGCTAAAAGAATTCCAGAAATTCCAAAGTTTTTTGAATTAACAGACGAAGAACAAGACCAGCTAAAAGACTTCTATATGAATGATGGTAGAGTTGATCTTTCGTCATTTAGCCCCGATTCCCTTCCTGCTATCCAAAGACTTATGACTATGTGCGATAACGACCCTGTTCTCCTGGATTCTGGAAGACGTGTTTTAAACCTTGCTAATCTTGACATACAACACATTACAGATGAAAGAGTTAAAGACCTTATGATTATTAACCTTGCAATGTTAAACGTCAGAAAAGACGCAGCAATGCGTGCTTGGATTAGATTAAATGAGTTCAATGAAAATCACGAGCTTCCTCCGCCAAGTCCACCAGACTTAACAAAAGATACAGAAACAATGACTAAGTTACTTAAGGAATTAGGATTTATAGGAAAAGTATCAGCCACAAAAAAATCATTAAGTAAAATCATACCCGCATGATAGATCACGACTTGCTTGAATGGCATGATAGATTAGCGAATAAGTATACTGGCAACCCTATCAAGTACATTAGAGACTGCATGTGGCAAGGTTCTTTAATAAAACTTAAACCAACACAAAAACGTATGATAGATTTTGAATACAAATTCAAAGAAACAATAGTCTTATGCCCAAGAGACCAAGGTAAAACATTTAAAAATGCAACAGAAGCATCATTCTACTATAATGTATTAAATAAAAATGTTTCTGTTCTTTCGTTGTCTCACGCAAGATCGAAAGACATAAAAAGAATAGCATCTACAATACAAGAACAGACTGACATGCTTTCTTATGCTCTTCCTTATTTCAGTACAGACAATGTAGACCATTTAAATTCTCCTTTAGGCGGTTCAATTACTGCTGTTCCTTTTTCTACTGGCGGAATAATGGGTGGCCATCCTGATATTTATTTAATTGACGAAGCATCGCAATTTTATGATAATGCTCCTGGAATAGAAACTGAATTATTTACTACTTATATAATTCCTTCTCAAATCGGATTAACTAGAACGACTAAAAAAGATTTGCCTGAATTACATATCACTACAGTTGGAGGTAATGAATTGTCTTTTATGGCAAGATTTTTAAATTCTTCTTTAGCCGAGAATATAACAAACATTAAGTATTCATTTGGTGACTTCGACCAGTATAACACGCAAAGCGAAAAATATAAATATTTATTTGATATAATAAGCGATGATTATATAAAAAAGACTTATACTGAAATAAGCGGATTAAATAATCCTACCATATATTATGCTGGCGGTAATACTTATAAAATTGAAGATGATAGTTTGTTTCTTCGTGTTGAGTTATTTAAAAATAAAATAAAAATTGTGGATAAAGAAAATGCATTTGAGGTATTGCATATTCAACCTGAAGAATGCGGTTATACTAATTTATTGTTGGAGAGACTTAGAAAACAAGGACTTTCACAGTATTCTCTTGACACGCAATTTTATTGTAAGTTTGTTCCTAGAGGAACTGAAAAATTGAGTACTCCTGAAATTATTAAAAGTTTACTTACAAATTCCGAAAGACAAGAATTTGATCCTGTGCATCCTACAATAGGTGCTATAGATAAAGGAGTTACTACTGCTAATACTGTTCTTGTCATAGTTCAAACAACTCCAAACAAACAAATAAATTATATAACAAGTTATACTGATGATGGGAAGAACCCATCAATATTCCTGGAAAAAATAGAAACTGAAATACAACCAACATATAAAATGTTTCCTATATTAGTCGATACTACATCAGATGATACATTCGCTTCTTGTGGTGCAAGATATTCTGCACTTCCTATGGTTGGGTTTAAATTCGACCAAAGAACGAGAAGTGCAGCAATGACTAATATGAAAGTTATACTTGAGTCGGTTGTTAAAACACCGGATGGGCTTAACCCACGTCTACGTATACCAGCAAACGACGAAGGACGGCGTTTAGTAACTGCTTTAATAGATACTCAGTTTAGTTCTAAACATCACCTTGATGATCGTGTTGCTGCTTTACTTATGGCTTTATGGCAGGCTAGAAGTATTATATATGAGGAACCTGAAGAAACTAATACTTGTTTGATGTGTGGTAATGTTCAGAAGGGTGGTGAGAGATGTATTAAATGTAATCATAAGTTTACTACTGAATTTATGCCAATTCAAAGTAATGAAGGTTGGGGCAGTTTCAGTGTTAATGACTTTAGTTCAGCCTCAGATTGGGGTTTTGGATATTAGTTTAATTTGCTTTATTAAAGATTTGAATCTAATAGTATAATATCGGGGTTGGAATAATCCGAAGGGCTTGTGGAGTCATTGGCATTAGTCAGGGCATTGAAGCAAGAAATCACATAAAATTGTGGTAGTTCAAAATAAAATTTAATTAATAAACACATGGGATTTACATTTCCAATAGTTGGGCAGGCAGTAAAGAAATTTAATAACTACATAGAAGGTAAAGTATTCCAAAGAGAACCAATTGATGAAGAAAAATTTGGTACTGATGCCGAATACCTTAAGTCAGCTATGGCTATGGCTTTGGAAATTCAAGATGAGCATCTTAAAGAATTAATCGGTAAATGGAATCCTAAGAAATTCAGAAACGAGTACTATTCTAATTCGTTACTTAAAAGCGCTATTGATTGGAGAGCTTATGTTCTTTCGGATTTTAAAGTTGAAACAACTTCAGATAAAGTTAAAACTGCTGTCTGTGATTTTGCATCTAAAATAAGGGGGACAGATATTTTAGATTATGATGTTGCGGTTAAAGTCTTAAATGCTTTGATTAGGGAAGTATCAATCAATGATGATATTCAAGGATACAATTTAGGACTTATAACAATAGAAAAAGAATCTAAATATAGAATTGGATTTTTCTCTTTCTTGGATGGGACTTTTAAAATATCGAAAGACAGAAAGTACATAACCATACCTCAATACTTCTATACTAATATTAAAGAAGACGGAACTTATACTTTTGAAGTTATTGATAAGAAAGATATCCCTACTTCGCATTTTTTGTGGTATTCGTCTAATGGTTCTTATTTTAATTTATTGAATGTTTCTAAAATCCGAGCTGCTATTGAACCTGCTTATTATTATAGTAAAATTCTTTCGTATGGTGCTAAAGCTTTTGGTATTTTGGCTAACACTCCTTTGCATGGTAAAAAGAAAAATCTTAGTGCTACCGGTGTTCCTGGGAAGATAACTCCCACTGAGAAATTGCAGAAAGCAAAAGAACTTAGCGCTATTAGGGAAGGTAAGATGAATGTTCTTATTGATACTGATGAATGGGAATATAAAAACCTCGAAGTATTTAGCATAGCTCAAACTAACCTTAGTAATTTTGCCGAAGAATATGTTAATGCTGTGGCGAATGCTTTTAGGGAGCCTAAGGAGTTATTGAATGCTGAAAGAAAAGATGTTAATAAAAGTCTTATTCCTGCTATCCAAACTTGGAGCGATACTTCTATTAAGGGTGACAGAACTAATATGGAAATATTTATCTATCAATTATTGAATAGGGTTATGATTGAAGCTAACATAATCCCAAGTGATAGGCAGTTTACAATTAAGTGGAGTAATTTTATGCAAGCTGTTGCTGCTCCAACTATTCCTGTAATTAGTAAAAATGAGACTAAGAACATTGTTGAAAAAGAAACTACAGGTCCTAATGGTCTTCCTGTTACATATAAAACAGAAGACAAGAAAACTATAACTCAACCCGTTTCAACTTTTCAAAATCAAAAATAATGGCTTTTACAAAAGAACAGTGGATTTCAGGAACTAATCGAGCAATTGATAGAACTGAACAGAAGATGAGAGTTAAAGGCAAAGAGATGGGTCTTGACGATGCTGAAATCGAAAAACAAATAAATAACGTTAAAACATTTTTAGGATTATGAGTGATATTATTGCTAATTCGATAGGGAATGTTATAAAAGGAAGTTTGTTTACTGAAGATTTTCTTGCTGAGCTTGGCTTTGACACTGAAAAAGAATTAGTTCCTATACATTATACATATAATAGAATCCAAAATCCCGTATCTGTTACTATTGAAGGTAAAACAGAAACTTGGCAGTGGCCTACATATATTAATGAAGATGGAATTGAAGAATCTCAAGCTCTTGCATCTAAAAGTTGGGGTGATTTAAGAATGCCAAATGGTGCTGTATATGTATATCCACTCGAAAAGAATATGATCGATAAAATGTATCAGTATCATCCAGTAAATGGTAACATATTAAGTGAAAGTAATATACAATTTAGGATGTTAAAAACTTGCAATGATATTAAAAATGGTTCATATTCTTTAAATAAGGGTAATTTAATATATGGAACATATAAAAATAATGTATTTGATGAAAATTCTACAGGTGCTATACGATCTTTAATAGATAGAACAGATGGCCCATATTTAACAAAACAAGTTGCTGCTGTTCTTGGAAACTTTAAAATTGAAAATTCTTCTAACTTTATTTTGGGATTGGGTACTGATATTGTCGGATTTATATTTGGCTTATTTGGAATGAATACTTGGAGATTTACTCCTCTTATGTACTACATAGACTTTAGTTCACAAAACTTATTTTTTCATGCATCAGAATATTTTAAGATATTATATGATATTATGAAAGACGTTAGTGGAAGTGCAGTAAAAATAGAAACATCTACTAAAAATAAGTTTAATATAATATATAGTAGCAATGAGAACTCCAAGTATCCTGGTAGGATAAAAGAATTTTTCGACAATTTTAATCCAAGTCCATATACATATATAAAAAATGAAACCTGTCCAGATATATACTTTCCAGATTCACTTCACTACACATTTTTACAAAACTTTATAGATTCAAAATGGTTATCCCTTTCACCAGAATTATGCACTGATGGTAAAGGTTATAAACAAACAATAATAACATTACCATCAACTGGAGAAAAATTTGGGCTTATGTTATATAGATTTTGTTTAATAGATAATTATGGAAGAATATTAAAAACGAATATATTAATAACTGATGATTTACTATTAACTGCTGAAATTAAATATGAAGAATATATAAATAAATAATCAATGAATCCAATAACCGGAATTAGAAAATGGTGGTTTAGAAGAAAAGGAAGAGCAAGAAGTGAAACAGAAGCTGAAGACCATGCTATAATACTTGATGATTTAGCATTAGCTTATGAACGTGAAGCTCTTACTATAGGTGGCGGTGCCGGCGGAGCTTATGTTGATGCTAGATTTGTATCAACAGCTTATGCGAGATTAAACCAAAAGTATAATAGACTCTGGATTGAAAAAACAGGTAGAAGAAATGTTCCTTTTAGATTTCAAAGAACATTAGGTACTCTAGAAAAGGGCAGTGGTGTAGGCAAGGCAAGATACACTATGCAAATAAACGACTCTGTCCTTTTTAGAGCAAGCGAATATGGTGCAGGTGGTGGAAGAAGTGGAAATTTAGGTTTTTGGGCAATAATGCTCGGAACAAGCGGATTTGGTAAAGCAGGTAAATTCTTAGCTGATGTATTAAAGAAATCTGTTGGCTATCTTTTGTTTATCCAAGGTCTTGTGATGTTTTCTGACTTCATGCGAGAAGAAACAATACAAACATCTGGGTTTGGAATGTTTATAGTCAGTGATGATCCTGAGTCGCTAACATTTGCATTACAACAGCATCTTCAAATATTAAGATTTTCAATAGAAACAAGGTGGTTGGTATGGCTAAATATAAACGAAAGAGCATTTTCATTATTCTTTATATCAGCTATCAACACATATCGAATGTATTTAAATAAATTAATTAATTTATGTATTGCTAAATACTGGGTTTTTAGTATAAAAGCTAGGGATCCAAATAACAATATTATTGATGCTGCAATTTATATCGATAATGAGTTTCAATTTGCTAATACTCCACAGGAAACTTTCATCCCAAATAATATTTCAATGTACCATACTAAAGTTAAAGTTACACTAAAAAAAGATGGATTCAATGATTATACAAAGAGATTCATGCTTTGCCCAATAGAAGATTATATCTACTTAAAGAAGAGAATAGGGCCAGTCTACCTTGGTGAAACAACTTGGGCTGTTGTAAAACCATACTTAAGAAATGGTACTAAAGATGTCACAACAAAATTCCTTCCAGATGAATTTAAAAAAATTATTGAAGGAATAAAATTATCTAACGTAGATATTCTAAATAAGATAGCAATGAATACTAATACAATTCATGCAGTAAGAATGAATTCTGATGGTACAGTATTGGATAAAAATGGGAATCCTTATACATTTGGAACGGGCCAACCGGATATACAATTAACTTTAATAGGTAAATTCCATGAAAAAGTAGATAATTACTCAATCCCAGATACTGAAATTGCAAAGATTATTCCTAAAGTCGAGGATATAGAAAAAAAGGGCAGAGATATAAAATTAAGCGACGACGAAATAACAAATGAAATATATGAAGCATTAATAAAAGGTACGTTTAGTTACTCTGATGTATTTGAAAAAATGATGGCTAAAAGTCTCCACGAAGCGTATATTGAAACAATGTATGACCAATGGGGTGAAGCAAATGGTGAAGGAAAAGCTAATTATTTAGATTATCTTTCATGGTGGCAAAACAAAAGTGAAGACGAACAAATAAAAGAATCAAAAAATACAATAACATCATATACCGGTAAAAAAACCATACTTGAAGATTCACCTAGTTTAGAATTTAATGGAATATGCGGTACGTGGTTACTTGAAATAGCTGGTACTATTTCTGATCCTTTACTAATTCAAACAAAAGGTTCTTCACAATGTGAAACTTTTCCCGCCGATGCGTATGATGAATTTAAACTTGGTATTAAAAAAGAATGGACTTTTAGTTGTTTAACTGATACATTTTATATTCAAGTTTTAAATACAGATGCTAATAAAGATTTAGATACTCCGCTAGATACTGATAAAGTTTTAATTAAAAGAGATAGTAGACTTGAAGATATGATATCTCCGATGGAGATATATGATAATATTAAATGTGGAAATGCAAGAACGCGGTGGATTGAAATCGATGAAAACAATGACATGATTTCAAACACAATAAATGCTGATGGGAAGATTATACCAGCAACTCCAAAAAAACTTGACTTTAATAAAAGTGACTTGGGACTAATAGATGAAGACTGGAAAGTTGGAATCATCGAAATAAATGCACAGTTAACTCCTGCAATTTATGACTTGCATCCAATAAACTTAATAGTAACTTGTGTTGATGATGCTAATATACTTATTGGCGGTGTTCCAACAGGTTTAACTTCAGGTAAAGCGGATACTATTACTGAAGTTCAAATGGCTTATAAGCAACAAACTGTTACTCTCGAAAAAGACGGAGCATTAAGAGAGAAATGGTTTGACTTACAAGGCATGCCCGCGATACTTCCAGGTAATACATATCCAACAATTACGCATGACGGATTTTGTAATAAACCCGAAAAAACAGGACGAAAAGAATATCCAATTAAATTAATTGTTGAATGTGTTGATGACGCTGAAATATGGGTTAATGAATTATTGAAGGGTCTTTCTGGTCCTGCCGGTGTTGGAATTGATCTTAATTTAGCTTATGGTGGTTATGAAATAAAAACAATTTGGAATGATATAGAATATATTGAATGGATGTATTTTGATGAAACAGCAAAAGCACCGGAAGGTTATACGGTTCCTGTTTTTATTCAATCAAAGTACTGTGTTGAAGTTACTCATGAAGAACAAGTTAAATTTGTAATCGTTGGAGTAACAGATGCTGCGATAACTGTTGACGGTGCATATAAAGGCACTTCAGGTAAAGAACTAGCATACTTTAATATTAAACCAAGCGTAACACATAAAGTTAGAATATCTTCTCCAGGATACTATGATAGGGTTGTTGACTTCTACTTTGATGATACTACGCCATTCCTAACTTATCCCGATGGGACGAAAGAAACAATACATACTTTTTACTATAATCTTAATGATAATAAAGTATCTAATTATAGTACTCAAACAGGCAGATATAAAATGAGAGAAGACTTCCCCCACTTGCGAGTGAACCCAAATAATGCGAAGATCTCCTTTACTGACATAGCTTCGCATAAGAAATACACTTTTAGGAGTGAACAGCCTATTGATAATTTACCTTATTATAGGAATTATATTGTTAAGGTTTCAACTAAGGGCTATGATACGTTTTCTGATAAGTTGTATTGGGAGGGGTTTTTTGATTATCCTAATCAAATGATTAATTTGAAATTTAAAACTAAAAAGAATAAATGTATATGCTAAAATGGTACTAGGAATTCAAATAGATAATTTTACACTTGCACCAGCAATCGCAGGACAATATAAGTATCATGTAGTTGGATATCAGGCTGATGGTACTGCCAATGAAATAACACTTGAAACTAATTTTACTCCCACAGTAGGATCTACTTTTCCAATTGGTGGATTTGATGTAAGCTCTTATAGTTATATAGAAGTCGAAGTTTCAGCAGGGAATTTCGTATATAAGTATGTGAGTCAAACTAATCAAAAATCGGGTACGTATACTTTATTATTACCAAGTAATAAAAAAGTAAACATAAACACTAAAGATGGAAATGGAAATATAATTAGTACTCCAGATGTTAATATTTATATAGGTGGCTCTAAAACAAAATTTAATGTATCCCCGACTACGGGAATTGGTATAATATACTTTTTTTGTACATTATCTACTGTTACATCAAATGTTGTTGCATCTAATTATACTTCACCAGCAAACCAAGATTTATCTTTACAATATGATACTGAAGTGACTCTAAATTTTACACTTACATTAAATACATATCCCGCACCGACGATTCATATTACAAAACAAGTTAAAAAAATTAGTACAAACACATTTAGTGATACATTAACCGTAAATAGCGGTGATACAATACAATATGAGTATACTATCTTAAATCAATCATCTGAAACAATAACACTAACTGCTATTACCGAAAGTGATGGAACAATAACATTTTCACATAATTCTATTGGAGATACACTTACCGCCGGCGGTAGTCTTAAATTCTGGTCAAATACATTTGCAGTAACTGGAAATAAAAATACTATATTCAGTGTTTCAGCATCCGGTAATACTTCTGGTGAAACATGTTCTGACTCTACGCAGACTTGTTTTGTTACTGTTACCGAAACATTATTCAAAACACTAACCCTCAATATATACCCTATTGGTGCAACAGTAACTACAACTCCATCTGGTACTGTTACTAAAATTACACAAAAAACAACAAATACAACAGATCCCTGCCTACAGTTTGAGCAATTTACAATTAGTTTTGCAAATGATGAAATCAGTAAAACAATTTCAATTGTTAGACCAGACTTTCTTTCACAACAATACGGTCCAATCACATATAATAATTGCCCATCTGGTGAACAATGGGTAACTATGGTTAGTAATAAAAAATCAGTTTTAAAAATATACTCTTCGAGTATAGTTAATATTCCTATTACTGAATTTATAGTAAAGGATGCATCAATTGGAGAAAATATTATAAAATGCTCATTACCATCGACTGCTGTTGACTTAACGCATGCATTTGCATTTCAAGTTGGTCCTGAAAGAACTTACACAATTTCTGTTAATGGAGTGTCTAATGCATTTTCAATTACAACTAAGAATGATCCAACAGGTAATAATGGAGCAAATGAAAATCCATTGGACTTGAATATGAGTTCTGTGTCACCAAATATTTTAGTACTATATTCATACCCATATGGTAATACTATTACAATAACTGGAATAACAAAATTTGATATGCGTGAAGTATGCTATGCAAACAATCAGTTATATGAGAAGATAACATTCACTGGCCCAGCACAGAATTATAAGTTAAACATAAAACGTGATTTAAGTGATGCCCCAAACTGGACTTACTACAATGACAACTACTACTTCCAAGGAGGGGTAAAAAGATACATGTTCCTAAAACCAACAAACAACCAAGTGCTATTCGAAGTACTAACAGATAGACCAGTAGATAGTGTATATTGTAATAATGGTTATGAATCTTTTTCGATGTTGTCCGAGCTCCCAAGCCCAGGACTCTCTGACACGTATATTATTATTGATGGGATTAAGCATTATCTTTATGGTTTGCTTGTCCCTAAAGGATCGAAGAATAATGCTATTGCAATGAAATATAATACACCAAATGCTGAAACTGGAGTAATAACAGTAAATGAAATAACAAAATGACATTACTTACATTAGAAAAATATCCCGCACCTGGAATAACAATAGGTGCGGCGTTTTACTCTGCAGGAAGAGTACCTTTAACTGATATAAATTTAGATGATTATCCTACCGGCAACTATATGTTGTTGGCAGAAGTAGAATTCTGGTGTAACTGGCCTAGTATTATGTACTATGATCTTAAATGGGTTGGAATTGATCCCAATAGCACATTT
>Ga0100390_10002478_pt1 | contig 16344 bp, 14 predicted proteins | sample CryGeymeta201514_FD_81540 | JGI IMG/M metagenome (GOLD analysis project Ga0100390, IMG submission 81540) | Groundwater microbial communities from Crystal Geyser aquifers in Utah, USA - Crystal Geyser metaG 2015-14 | ecosystem: Environmental > Aquatic > Deep subsurface > Groundwater | place... | reverse complement strand
GATAAACATGGCCTTCAAATCGGAGAAATCGAAGTCGTGACCTTGGCAAAGGGCTAGCTGCTTGTCGTTCAGGGTCATGTGCGTGTGCTCGGGGTTGGGTTGGAAGCCGGGTTTATCAGATTTCGCGCGGATGTTCTGTGCGGTCGCCCTGGGCGCGCCCGTACCGGCGCGCCCAGGGCGCAGCCGTGATTCCATGCAGCAGGATGCTCAAGGTCACGGTGAGCGCAACGGCCGCCAGCAGTTCCGACTCGCGCGCCAGATCGGTGCTTTGCATGACCATCAGCAGGAACAGCACCGAGGCCAGTCCTCGCGGGCCGAACCAGCCAAGAAATGCGATCGTGTGCAGCCCCAGCTTCAGCCCGGTCAGGCTGAGTGCGATCGGAAGCATGCGCATCAGGGTCAGCGCGAAGATCGAGAAGATGAAACAGTTCAGCGTCAAGTGCTGCATCGCCGCCGGCAACAGCATGGCCCCGACCAGGGTAAACGTGATCAGCACCAGCATATGCGCCTCGGTCTGCTGAAATTCATACAGGAACCGGCAGCGGCGCCCCAGTCCCTTGCCAAAGGCAAGCCCACCCGCGAACGCGGCCAGGAACCCGTTGCCGTGCACCGCCTCGGCCAGCATGAAGGCACCCAAAGCGATCGCCATGGCCGCGATGCCCTCGGCCCATTCGGCCATCCATTCATGCTCGTCGGCCAGCCCCACCAGGCGACCGCCGGCATAGCCGATCGCAACGCCGACCAGCGGGCCGAGCACGATCTGGCTGCCAGCGAATTCAAGCCAGTAGCTCGCTCCGTCACTCGAAGCTCCTGCGGCGAGGGCTGCAAACAACACGACCAGCGGCAGCGCAAGCCCATCGTTCAAGCCGCTTTCAGTGCCGATGGCGTTGCGAATACGTTCGGGGATGGCTTCGTTCTCGGTGACCGCCTGGCCGAGTGCTGCATCGGTCGGCGTCAGAATCGCGGCCAGCAGCGCCGCTTCCCATAGCGACCAGCCCGGAAACAGACCGAGTGCTGCCAGTGTGCCCAGTGCCACGGCCAGCGGCATACCGATCAGCAGCATGCGAAGCGGCAGATTGCCCGAGCGGCGAAACAGTGTGAAATCGGTACTTGCCGCGTCGGTGAACAGCACGATCACCAGCGTGACCTCGGCGATCGTGTGAATCACGTGATTGGAGATTTCCAGATCCACCCAGCCCAGCACTTGCGGTCCGATCAAGAAGCCGAAGCCGGCGAACAGCATCGGACCAGTCAGGATCGAACCCGACAGCTTGCGACTGCCCAGCGCGAAGGCCAGGAACAACAGGGCAACCAAGGCGCCGATCGAGTAACTCATGGCCCGAGTCTAGCGGATTGATCGTTCTGCCATGGCGTGTTCCATGTGCCTTCGCGACCCGAGCATATCCACGCATCGGAGACTTCCCGGCAGGCGCAGATATTCCTGGGAAATACATGGGCTTGACAAAAGTTAGATATTTAGCTAAATTACGAATCATGAGCGGCGTATTCAAGGCACTGTCCGATCCGACCCGGCGCAAGGTATTGCAGCTCTTGCGGCGCAAGCCCATGACCGCCGGCGCGCTGGCCGACCACTTCGATGTCTCCAAACCGACCATGTCGGTGCACTTCAAGGTGCTACGCGAAGCCGGCCTGGTGCACGCCGAGAAGCAGGGAACGTCGATTACCTACTCGCTGAAGATGTCGGTGCTCGAAGAAGCGCTGATGGGCTTTGCCCAGGCGTTCAATCTCGAGGTCCGGCGCGGTCAACCCGATCCTGATCAGGAGAACGAATCATGAAAGTGACCCAAGACCTCATTGCCCGACGCTGGATCGCGCTGCAGGTTCTCATGCTACTCGGCCTGCTTTTCGGCAGCTTGACATTAAGCCAGCGGCCTGAAGCCGCACTGTCCTTGCTGATCGGCATGGGCACGTTTCCGGCCGGATGGGCGCGGCGGTGGTTGAGGCGGGCATGTTCAAAGTCGCCCAGTGCAGCCTGGCAGGGTGAAACAGCAGCAATCAAGCCTTGATCGATTCGACTCGGGCGTGCCGAATTAATCAGAGCCCTCCTGGTCAGCATCGTCTCCTTTGTGCTGCTGAACCGTGACCGGAGTGCGCATGATCACTTCGCGATGCGGGAACGGGATGTTGATGCCGTTTTCCTTGAACGTGTCCCAAAGCGCCAGCAGCACCGCGCCGCGGATGTTCGTCAGTCCGCGCTGCGGGTCGTCGATCCAGAAGCGCAGCAGGAAGTTGATCGAACTGTCGCCAAATTCCGTCATCCAGCAGACCGGCGGTTGGAACACGGCATCGACCCGGTCAACGGCGGCGGCCGCTTCCTTCGCCAGTCTGGTCACTTCGTGCGGGTCCGAGCTGTATGACACGCCGAACGGGACGTCCAGTCGTACGAAATTGTTCGAGAACGACCAGTTCACGACCTGGGTGGTGATGAAGTCTTCGTTCGGGATCAGGTACTCACGCCCGTCGCGAGTGACCACCGAGACGAATCGTGCCCGCAGTTCCCGAATCCAGCCGAAGGTGTCGCCAAGCGTGATGGTGTCGCCGGGCTTGATCGACTCGTCCATGAGAATGATGATGCCGGAGATGAAATTCGACACCACCTTCTGCAGGCCGAAACCGATGCCGACGCCAACCGCACCGGACAGTACGGTCAGGGCGGTCAGGTTGAGATTGAGCAATTGCATGCCGATCAGCACGGCGAAGACCATCAGCGAGATGCGCGTGATCTTGCCGAGCAGCACGCGCAGCGACGGTGTCAGGTCCTCAACCGTCTGGATGCGGCTGTCGAGCAAATTGCCCAGCTTCAGCGATAGCCACAGCAGGATGCCGATCGCAATCAGCGAACTGATGATCCGCCACAGCGAAATGTCGATAACGGGAATCTTTGCACTGTCGAGAATTGCCCGGATGTCGTCGGTAACGCCGAGCAACAGCGCCGCGACATAGACCCAGGCAACCAGCGCAAACAATTTCGCGAAGGTCTTGCGGCGCATGATGCGCGAAATGGCTGAAATGAACAGCCAGGCGGCCGTAAGCAGCATCGCGCCGTAAATCAGGTTGCTGTTCTCGGGCCAGCCGGCGACGCGGATCGCGATATAGGCAATCCCGAGGAACGTGGCGATGAACAGCCATTGCAGCCGCCGCAGAAACGCCACGATCACGCGCAGCAGACCGGGCATTCCGCGGATTCGCCGCACCGCGCCCTCGATCTTTTTCTCGACCAGGCCGGACAGAAGCCACGCAGGAATGACGGCGGCGCCGATGACCCCGAGCTGGATCAGGACTTCCGGAGAACTCAGATGCCCGAGCGAAACCTCGTACAGGGCTTTCGCCTGTTCGAGCAGCCGGCCCATCGACTCCTTGTCCACCGTTGAGACATCCTTAGCGCTGCCTGGTCGCCGGAACTATAGCACCCTCGTTCCAGACCGACCCGACCCCTCTGACGGGGTTGCAGTGCAGGGTGTGTGCAGCGAAGCAAAACGCACCAGCCAGGCTGAACGGACTGCCCCTGGCAACGGTGCGCTGCGCCGCCGGCAGAGCACACCCGATACTGCGACCCGATACAGCGACCCGATACAGCGATCGTCAGGGAAGCTGTCCCTGCAGAAGCCGGGGTCGGCCATCGGAGGAATCTGATGCAACCGTTCGATCCTGCTCGGCCGATGCCTCGAGTCGATCTTCCAGGCGACCCAGCGCCGCCTCGATCGCCGGCGTGCCGTCGTACTCGAACCCGGTGAACTGACCCAGGCTGAGCGGAACGGCCGAAAGCCCTGGTGCCTGGACGGTCTCAGGAAGGACCTCCGGCCGATAGACAGGCTGCTCCCAGTCAGCGCGATTCAGCTCTGCCGTGCGCACCAGGCTCACATCGATCCGGGTCTGGTCGCGGAAATACACGATGACCGTGCCGTCCCGATCCATCGGACCGCGGACCAGGAAGCGCCGCATGTCGCGTACGCGGTCGTCATTGGGATCGGCAAACGTGCAGCTTTCGACACCGTCGATCCAGCACTGCAGGCGATGCGCTAGCAGCTCGCGATTGCGCCCCGGCGAACCGTGATCGGGCCCGACCAGGTCGATCGCCGACGGGATCTCATCCTCGAGCCCGAGGTCGGCAATTCGAACCGCTTCGCCCGGCACATCAGGCACTTGCTGTGCGGCCAGGCTCTGGACCAGCAGCTGCTGTGCCGCCAGCAGGAGAAACCACGAACCGATGGAGGGGATGCAGACTGCCTTGATCAACCGAGCCATGTTGGGGCTTCCTTTTGAATGGGCCGTGCAAATCACGCTAGCGGCAGAATCTAGAGCCCTCACACTAGAAGTGCGACCGACTCGGCAACGGACGTCCAGGCCGGTACCGCGGCCGATCGCCCCGAGCGGTTTACCGGCGAATCTGGCGTTGGCTCGAGGACGCGCGTTAGAATTGGTCGCCAGCGTGGTTGGAAGGACTCCTCGCATATGCGTTCGATCCTCGAAGAGCTTCGACGGCGCAAGGTGTTACAGAGCCTTGCCGCCTACCTGGTGGCCTCCTGGTTGATCATCCAGGTATTCGATGTGGTGGGGCCCGCGCTCGGCCTGAGCGAAACTTTCCTGACCTATGCGGTGATCACTCTGGCTGTCGGCCTCCCGGTGGTCGCGGTCGTTGCATGGTTCTTCGAGCTCACCGCCGGCGGTCTGCGACGCGAGTCCGCCGCCGAATCCGGCGTCCGGGCGAATGCAGACCCGGTGCGCGGGGCAACACCGACCTTCAACTACGTGATCATCGCGATGCTGCTTGCGGCGCTGGCAGTCTCGCTGATCTCGCGCGAAGATCTTCCGGAGCTGATCAGTGCCGCCGATGCCGCGACCCAGGTCGTTGCGGTTCTGCCGTTGCAGGCCCTGGGCGAGACGGCCTCCGACAATGGCTTCGTCGAGGGCCTGCACGACGACCTGCTGACGATGCTTTCGCGCATCTCTTCGCTGCGGGTCATTTCGCGAACCTCGGTCCTGCGCTATGGCGACGGCAAGCAATCGATTCCGGAGATCGGACGCAAGCTCGGCGCAAGCTCCATCCTCGAAGGCAGCGTTCAACGCGACGGTGACCGGATCCGGGTCAATGTCCAGCTGATCGATGTAAACACCGATGAACACCTCTGGGCCGAGATCTTCGAGCGGCCATTCGAAGCCCGGGCGCTGTTCTCGATCCAGCGCGAAATTGCCCAGTCGATCTCACGACAACTGCGCATCGCCCTGACCGGCGACGACGAAATCAAGCTCGAACGCCTGCCGACATCGAATTCCGAGGCCTACACCGCCTATCTGCTCGGGCGCCAGAGAATGGCGCAACGAACCAGCGATTCGCTGCGCCAGGGCGAGGAGTTCTTTCGCCGGGCCATCGGCTTCGATCCGGGCTACGCCGAAGCCTGGGCTGGCCTGGCCGAGACTCTGGTGCTGCAGCATGATTATGCAGGGCTCGACAGGAAGACCATGCAAGCTGCCGCGATGCGCGCTGTACAGCGGGCACTGACGCTGGCCCCGCAGCTGGCACGGGCCCATGTGGTGCTGGCCGAACTGCGACGCCTCGGCAACGATCTGCAGGGGGCGGAAAGCTCGTTCGCGCGCGCCGTGGAACTCAATCCCAACGAGTCGTTGGCGGCTCACTGGTATGGCAATCTGCTCTATGCCCAGGGGCGGATGCCCGAAGCGATCGCCTTCTACCGGCGCGCGCTGGAGCTCGATCCCCTGTCCGTCACCATCAGCAATGCGCTCGCGCAGACACTGCTGGCGATCGGTCAGATCGATGAAGCCAACTCGCAGTATGCGCACAGCACGGAGATCGACCCGGATTTCGTTGCAACCTATGCCCATCGTGCCCAGCTGGAGCGCTTTGCCAACGGTCGTCCCGACCAAGCGGTCGGCCTGCTGTTCGAGGCCTACCGGCGCGATCCGGAACACAGCGAATACCCGGCGCTGATGGCCGAAGCGCTACTCGAACTCGACGACGCAGAGGCCGCGGCTCGATGGGCGGCGCAGGCGACGGCCAATGCAGCTGACCACTGGTGGCCATCACGTGCCGCCGTTCTGGTGGCGCTGCACAGCGGTGATCGGCAAGCACTCGAGGAGGCGCTGCAGGTCTATGGGCCCAATCTCGGCGCCGCCTGGCTCACGCTGGTGTCGGAACGCGACCTGCTGTTGGACGCCGGCGATCTGGACGGCGCACGGCAGCTGTTCATCGAGGCCTTGCCCGACCTCTTTGCGGACCCGCCCATCATTGACGAAAACAATTTCTTCATGGCCCCGGTGCTGGCGGTCGTGCATCAGGCGCGCGGTGAACCGCAGCTTGCTGCTCGCCTGCTCGAGGGCGCGCTTTCGACCCTTGCTCGACTGCGGGAAGATGGGTACGAGGACTTCGACATCAGCGAAGTCGAAGCCCATGCGCTGCTGGGAAACAAGGAAGATGCGCTGGCCATGCTCGAGGCACAACTGGACAAGAACTGGCTGAACCTCTGGTGGTACGTCTTCGACGGCTCTCATTTGAAAGCCCTCGCCGATGACGACCGTTTCATCGCCATGCATGAACGCGTTCGAAACAACATGCATGCGCTACACGGCAGGCTCGAGCCGCGCTTCCTGACGCCTCCTGCGCTCGACCCGCCAGGGAACCTCTGAATCAGTCTACGCGGGCGCGACCAAGGACGACGGCGAATGAAGAATGACAACGCAAGGCAGATCATGGTCGTCGGCGGCGGCGCGACCGGCGTCGAGCTGGCCGCCGAACTCGACAAGATGCGCCACGAACTCAACGAATACGGCGCGGTCGGCATCGACGTGGTGCACGACACGCAACTAACGATCCTCGAACGCGCCCCTGCCCGACCGACGACCAAGGCAGCAGCTTCGTCCCGCCGCGCGCCCAGGCCGCCGACCAGCAGGCCGGCTTCCTCGCCGCACAGATCCCGCGCCATCTGGCCGGCGAGCCGCTCAAGCACTACGTCTACACCGATCGAGGCTCGCTGGTCTCGCTCGACGACACCGCCGTCGGCACCCTGATGGGCGCGCTGCTCGGCAACGTCACCTTCGAAGGCTGGGCCGCGCGCTTCAGCTACCGCATGCTCTACCGCGCCCACCAACGCGCCCTGCACGGCAGCTTCCGCGCCATGATCCTGTGGATCTCCGACCTGCTGACCCGCAGGACCCGACCGCGGTTGAAGCTGTATTGAGTGCGGCGCGCCTTCCCGACGCCCGAAACACGCACAGGATTGATTGAAGGTCGGCTTGAATCAGGCCGCGAGGTTCGGGATCTTCGTCAGTTCATCGCCATGCGCGAGCCGAGCCTGCTCCAGGTCGAAATCGGCCTGAAGGCCGAGCCAGAAGTGCTCGGACGTTCCCAAGGCGCGCGCCAGGCGCATCGCCGTATCGGCCGTGATCCGGCGCTTGCCCAGCACGATCTCATTGATCCGGCGGGGCGGCACTCCGACCGCCCGGGCAAGTCGGTTCTGACTGATTCCCATGGGCTGAAGAAACTCTTCCAGCAGAATCTCGCCGGGGTGGATATTGGGCAATCGGCTCGCGTCCATTCTTGTACCTGTGCGTCCTATTTGCAGGGCGCCATCCTGAAGGCTCCATGCTCAGACAGCAAGACGCTCCCGCCACCAATCGTGTTGATCAAGAGTTCACCTGTATCCACCAGCCACGATGAATCGGGCGCACCAGGTAACCTCAGCCACTCCTTCGCTTTCCATTTGCCGACGGCATCTTGCGACAATTCATAAATCAGCCCACTGTTCATTGTCAAATGGGCAAGACCAGCTACAGCGATATATCTTTCTCCGAACTCATAAACATCTTCGATATTGTCCTCAAGGACGAGGGCAGTCGGGCCGCTGTCGGGATGGAATACAAGCTCGCCACCCCACTCACCGCGATTGCTGGCCGCAAACCATCCATTGTTTATACGCAGCGCAAGATCTGGGGCTTGTTCGAATTCTTCTCGAATTTCAATGACGTTTTCTTCATTCACCTCGATGATCCCATCAGGATCTTTCTCTCTCTGCGACTCCTCATCTCTAGCACCATAAGCTATCCTCACAGCGCGATAGCTTAATTCATCAAGCTTTTCCCGCGCATATGAGCTGTAGAGTTTTCTCTCTTTATCTTCATCAAGTCGATCAATATCCACCTTTTCACAAGGCTTCTCTCCCAGGTGGTAAAAATCAAAATATTCGAAGGCAAAATTTTTCTTTCCTCCGTTGACTTGGTATTGGTTTCCTGAACGGACGTGATCGACTGCTCGTTCTGCAGATCGTCTGACCGAAGGGTGCCAGTGATTCTGCGCCACAAACAGCAGGTCAGGCAGCGCCTGATCAGAGCCTATGCGCCCAAGAGATTCTGAAGACACTCTGGCGAGCAGCACATCAGACGGATCACTCATGAGTACAATCAATCGATGAACCGCATCTTCATACTGAATGAAACCCAAAGTCCGCACCGCCAGCAGTCTTGCCTCTGAATCCGGACTGAAGGTAAGGTCAAGGACCACCGAGCCCGCATCTACCGCAACTCGCCCGGCCTCGGCAATGTCACGCAACAGAAGCAAATCAAATTCGCCCAAGAGTCTTTCAGCAAATATAGCTCCCGAAGTGTCGGAGCCGATACCAATCAACGCCTCGTCGATCCAATATCTCAGCCCCTCCTCTCGAACCTTTAGGTCGATCAGGTCCAGCTCTATCTGGAGCCCTTCCGACCCAAGAAAGGCGATCATCAGCAATGCACCCCGACGAATGGCCTCGGGGATGAAATTGTCCTCTGCGACTGCCATCAATGGGCTGGCGATTTCCGCCCGAGTCTGCTCCATCTCCCCCAACGCATACCCAAGCAGATAATGAGTATCCCTTTGACAACCAAACTCGCACCTTGCGGCGCGCAAAATCGCCGGAAACGCAATACTTCCCAGCCTCTCGAGAGCGAACAATTCCTGATTATGGGGCGAGCTGGAAGAGCTCAGATATTTTCTCACCGCGATCTCCGCCGCATCAGCCGTACCGATTGCTGCGAGCGCCGGTGCCAACCAAGCGACATCCCGCTTCAGCGCCTTGGCAATCTGCGGCAGGTAGCTTGGATCAATGACCTCCGCCTCTCGTAGCGCAACGGCACCAAGTCGAGCAACGTGCGGATCAAGCTCTTCCAGCATCTTCATGATCTGCGCCATGCCTTCTTCACCAAGCTCAAGGAGCCTCTTGATTACCGCCTGCTCCTCGAACGAAGGATAGGCGCCAGGAGACCTGCCTCGATCGATAACCTCAAATGCTCTTGAAAAGCACTCTTCTGGCGAGCTGCATGCATCGGCAATTACATCTGGATCAATCGCATTTGCGGCGATCGGCAGTAAATATAGGCAAAGAAATGCGATTAACTTCACGCGCTTCTGACTCCACATTGGTGATCGATCAAAACTTCCTCAGCCATCACTGCGCAAAATCGCTCAAGCCACCGTCCCGCGAATGATTTACCTGATATCCATCGCGGCTCAGGGAACCCAGACGTAAGCCTGGTCGGCTTCGTACAGTGCCAGTCGCTGACCCATCTGCTCGTGCACGTCGGTTTCCTCGGGCAGTTCCTTCAGTGCACGGCGCAGCGCGATGCGTTGGCTGGCTCGGGCATGGGCGAATTCGCCGAGGGCGGCCTGGCAGGCGGCGAGGGTGGAAAAGAAGTAAGGATGCGGTGTGTCGAGCCGGGCGATCAGGGCTTCCACTTCGGACAGGCCGCGCAAGGGATCCATTTCCGCGCCCGCCTGACCAGTGCACAGGAACCAGGCCAGGTCGTTGGCGGCGTTCTCGTGACCGGCGCGGGCGGCGCGCTCGAACATCGGCAGTGCGCGCTCGGGCTGATCCAGATCGAACACCACCATGCCGGCGTGCTCGAACAGCGCTTCGGCCGCACCCTGCTGCTCGGCCAGCAGATAGGCTTGCGCGGCAGCCTGCAGGTCGGTCTCGACGCCGTCGCCGTGGCGATGGCGATCGGCCAGCATCAGCGTCGCCTCGCCGATGCCGTCGGCGCTGAGGCGCTCCAGCAGACGGATGCCTGCGGAAGGTTTGCCGTTGAACGGCTCGATCCCCAGCAGCACCTGCGGCACCCGCATCGCGGCCTCGCGTCCGGCATCGGCATCGAGTTGGTGGACGGCATCGAGGCCGGGATCGACGCTTCCCGGGTCGAGCTCGGGGTGCAGCCACAGCAAGGCCGCCAGTCGCGCGGCCGATTCAACATGTCCGAAGCCGGCGCCGCTGGCCAGCCAGTTCATTGCGGCCTCCGGATCGGACGCGTTCCGATCGCGCATCAAGGCCTGCTGCGCCAGCAGCACATTGGCCGGACCGTTGCCGCCGAAGGCTGCGCGGCGCAACAGGGCCAGGCGCGCCGGCGCGCTGTCCGTCGACAGGGCCAGCAACAGTTGGGCCTCGGGCAGACCGCCGCGAAAGGCCTGGAACACGTGGTCGAACCCGGCCTCGCTGTCGAGGCCGGTCAGGGCCGCCAGCATCATGTGTGCGCGCGCATTGCCCTGCTCCGCTGCCGCGCGCAGCGAGCGCATGACGAATGGATTGTCGGCCCGGCGTTGTTCCGCGGGCAGCCGCACCACGCGCTGGATGTGGGCATCGGCGCTGCCGGCCTCGGCGGCACGCTGCAGCATGCGCCCGAGCGCGCGATCGATGGCGGCGTCGGCGTCCGGATCACCGGATGAGCCGCGGTCCAGCAGCACCGCGGCGGCGTACATCCACATCCGCTCTTGGCTGCTGCGCGCGGCGGCGTCGGCCAGCGCTTGCCGGAGCTCAGGATCGTCGACCGTCGCACCATGGCGAACGATCCGGTACACCGCATCCAGCGCCCAGGCCTCGGCGATGTTCTGGTCCCGAAGCGTGGCGATGGCCTGCTCGATCTCCGCATCGGCGCACAGCGGCTCGGCATCGCTTGTTTCGGTCGTGCCCAGGCAGACCTCGACCCAGCTCACGACGGCGCCGATCACGCCGAGATCCCCGGCATCGGCCAGCGCCCGCAGCGCGGTGTCGACCGACACCGCGCCGGTTTCCACGTTCATGTAGAGATGACCGGTCAGCGCCAGCGCATCGCCCTCGAGCGCATCGCTTTCCATGCGCGAGATGGCCAGCAGACGGCGGCCGCTGGGATAGTCGACGATGGGTTCGTTGCTGTTGAAGCGGACCATCGCATCGAGCAGATCGAAGTAGTAGCGATGTTGACCGCGCCCCGCGCCCTGTACCGAGGCCTCGACCAGCAGATGCCGGGCGGCGCTCAGTCCGACGTAGCGCACCCAGAGGATCTCCAGCCCGCGCGCTTCGGTCAGCACTTCGATGTCGGGCGGATACAGGATCGCCGCCGGCGCGTCAGCGCTCAGCCCGCGCTGGTCTCGGAAGGCGTATTCGATCAGTGCATCGAGCTGGGCCTGCATCCGCACTTGCCAGTCGACATCGCCGAGCAGGGATGCACAATCGCGCGCGGTGCGCACGCCGACCAGGTCGATCGGGACCCGCCCGAGCGCATGCTCCAGTCCGGCGCGGTGCTCGCTGCAGGACGCCTCAGTCAGCGGTGCCGCCCACAGCTGCGACAGGCGCGCCTCGATCGGCGGCACCGTGTCGCCCTCGGTATCCGGCTTCAGCACATCCCAGTAGCGCTGGCCCGGCGAATCCACCGGCCCGACCGTGGCGCAGCCAGCGAGGAGCAGCGTCGTGGTGGCCAGCATGGCCGGCATCACGCGGCGTAGAATTTTCATGATCTTCCCCAAATCCTGCCCGAGTCAGTCTAACGCGAGGTCGCGGACCGGTCCAGACCCGAAGACGCAAGTGCTGTTCGGCGGTGCAGGAACCCACCGCACCTCTGAGGATGACCCATGCTACGAACACTGGTTTCTTCCGGATCGCCGTTCGAACAGCGGGCCGGTTACAGCCGCGCCGTGGTCCAGGGCGACTGGTGCTTTCTGGCCGGCACCACCGGCTACGACTTGACGACACGCTCGATGCCGGACGACATCCGCGCGCAGGTCGAAAACGCGTTTCTCACCGCCGAGGCGGCATTGACCGAAGCAGGCTTTTCCTTGCGAGATGTGGTGCGCGTGACCTATTACGTCACCGAACCGGGACGCTTCGAGCATCTGGCGCCGCTGTTTGGTGCTCGATTCAGCGAAATCCGTCCCGCGGCGACCTACCTGGAAGTCGCCGGCCTGGCCGATCCGGCGATCAAGTTCGAACTCGAGATCACCGCCTTGCGGCGGCGCTGAACGAGAAAGGCGCGCACCGGGGGTGCGCGCCGATGAAGCTGCGATGGACCTCTGCCAGGCGATTCGATCACATCGGCATCAGTCCTCGAATTCGTCGCGGGAGACCATGGCCGCGGCGAAAATCATCGCCACGCTGCAATCAAGCGCGCGGCATGAACACGCCGCGAAACGGGCCGGGCATCCAGCCACCCAGGATGGCGGCGGGGTCGGCCACATCCATCCGCTGCACCAGCAGCTCCGCCAATACCTGGCGGTAGTCGGTGGTCACCGCCAGGTCCTGACCGTCGGACAGGTCCAGCGGCCCCAGCCCGGGCCAATCGGTGATCACCTGGCCGCCGAGCACGCCGCCGCCGGCGGCCAGCATGACCCCGCCATGGCCGTGGTCAGTGCCGAGTGAGGCGTTTTCGCGCACGCGGCGGCCGAACTCGGTCATCACCAGCACGGTGGTACTGCCCCAGGCCGCACCAATGTCGTCGCGAAACGCAGCCAGGCCGTCGCCGAGATCGGTCAGCAGCGGGCCGATCTGGTCGGTCTGAGTATCATGATGATCCCAGCCGCCGCCGTTGATGGCTGCGACCTGCAGGCCGACCTCGGCCCGGATCAGGCGCGCCGCATCAGCCAATGCCGCACCGAGCTGACCCTGCGGATAGCCTTCGCCCGGCGGCAGTGCGGCTGCCGGGATCAGCGCATCGGCAGCGGCAAACACACCGTTTGCGGTCGGTGCAAGCAGCGGATCGGCGGCGTAGGCGGCGAGCAAGGCCGAACGGCTCAACGGGTCCAGGCCGACCTGGAAACTGTCGATCCGGCCGACCGCCAGGGCATCGAACGGGCCGGCCAGCGCCAGCGGTACGGCCTCGTCGAGCGCCAGCGCGGCCAGCGCCCCGGTCGGCGCCAGCTCGGTCAGCAAGCGGCCGATCCAGCCGTCGCCGGGCTTGAGTTCGCCGGCATCGATGCCCTGCTCCATCGTTGCCTGGGCCTCGAAGTGCGAGCGCTCGGCGGTCTGCAGGCCCGCGGCATGAATCACGGCCAGGTCACCGCTGTCGTACAGCGACTTCAGCCCTGCGGCTGCCGGGTGCAGGCCGAAGAACCCGTCCAGCGGCAGCGCTTCGGATTCCATCACGGCAAGCGTCGGACGCAGATCGAAATACGCGCTTTCGGCCAGCGGTGGACAGATCGTCAGCCCATCGGCCCCGCCGCGCAGAAAGATCGCGATCAACCGATCGCAGGATGCGGTGCTGCTGCCCGCCGACCAGGCCCAGCGCGGGGCCATTGCCACGCCGCCGGTCAGTGCGGCGGTTTGCAGGAATTGACGTCGTTTCATCGAAATCTCCCTCGAATTCAGCGCCACTGCGCCTCGGGCGCAGCCAGCAGCCAGGCCGCCATGGCGGGTACGCGATCGGCCGCTGCCAGACCGTTGGCATAGCGGATCAGGATGCGCCGGCTGCGCGCCGAAATCCCCTCGGTCCGCAGCTCGTCGACCAGGATGCCGGCCATGGCGGTGATGCTTGTTTCGGCTGCGGCACTGCGCAATGGCGGTGACGCCTCAGCCAGGCGCCGGGTCCAGTCGTAGGCGCTGTTGAAACGCACCAGGAATCCGGTGGTTGATTGCCAGTGCTCGCGTTCGTCGGGGTAGCCGTCAGGTGCCGGCCAACCGAACGGCGTCTGGCCCGCGGCCAGCAACGCGGCATAGATCTGACCGAGGATGTCGATGCCCGGATCCGGCCGCAGCCGACGCAGCAGGCCGGCGGTGAACTCATTCGGACGCTTGAGTTTCAACGCCGGTGTGCCAATCACAAGTGGATGCATCAATAGCGTCCGCAGCGCGCTTCGCACGTCACCACCGGAATCCATGAATGCCCCAGCCACCGCATCGATCACAACGGGTTCGGGCACGTCGGCGACGAAGCGGCGCGCCAACTTGGTGGCGATGAATCGCGCAGTCGACGGGTGTTCGGCCAGCCGATCGAGCAGCAGCCGCCCCTGGGCCACGCCAACACCGGGGACGGGTTCGCCCAGCACCTGCTTCGGGCCCGGATCGTGGGCGGCCGGATTGAAAGCGAAGCGGGCCGGCTGCAAAATGGTCCAACCGGTGAACACCCGGGCGACTTCCTTGACGTCGTTCTCGGTGTAGCCACCGTCGACGCCGAGCGTATGCAGTTCCATCAGTTCGCGGGCGTAGTTCTCGTTCGGGCCGTCCGCGGTGTTGCTGGCGTTGTCGAGGTAGTCGAGCATGGCCGGACTGGCGGCACTGCCCTGGAGCAGTTCGCGGAACCGGCCCATCGCCCGCGGCCGCATCATGTCGCGGTCTTCGAGAAACTTGTAATAGCCTCCGGCGACGTCCATGGCCGGCACATTGAAGTGGTCGGACCAGAATTCGACCATGCGCTCATAGAGCTGTCGCGGACTGAAGGCGCGCCGGATCATCGTGGCAACCGTCAGATCGCGCTGGGCGGCACCGAAGTTCTGCTCGACGAAGATATGCCGCGCCAGCTCTTCGGTGCTCATCGACAACGTTGGCAGCAGCGAGCCGAGCACGGTTTCCAGCGGCGCATCATCGATGGCCTCGTCATTGAGCTGCCACTCGACAAAGCCCTCATAGCCCAGCGTTTCGGCAAGCTCGACCGTGCCGCGATCGGCACCAAAGGTAATGCGCTCGACCAGTCGAACCAGTCGGGCGCGATCGGAATCCGGATTCAGGGGTGCGATCATGGCCGTTTTCTCCCTCGGGGCGGCAACTGTCCGATACAACGCGCCGCGATGCCGTTCGGTTGACACGCCTCACCCTGGTCGATCCTGCCGCTGTTCCAATCAATCGGCGCGAGCCGGGTTCGACGACCTTCGCGCCGCCGACGCGAGTCAAGCATACTCTGCATCTCGTCGTGAAAACGGATAAAGCGTGTTGGCGTTCACTCGACTGCTGTGCGGTTTAATAGTGGCGCTTCAGGCCATTCCGCTCAGCGGGCAATGGTCTCAGGAAGATTTTCGCGTCACGACCTGGGGCGTGGCTGAAGGTCTTCCCGGCAACCACGTCTCGGCGCTGGCCCAGGACGACGATGGATTCCTGTGGCTGGCGACCATGGCCGGGCTGGTGCGCTTCGATGGCGTCGAGTTCGTGGTCTTCAACGAAACCGAACGAGGCCTGCCGTTCACTCGCGTCACGGCGCTGGACGCCGGCCCCTCGGGCAGGCTCTGGATCGGCTCCGAGCTGGGGCACGTTTCGGTGCGCGAGCGCGACCGTTTCCGCCTGGTGGCCGAGCCCCGCTATCCCGGTCAAGCGGTGTCGTGGGTGGTCGAGGATGCCAACGGCGACGCATGGGTTCTGCACGCGTCCGGCTGGCGTGCGGGGACCTCAGGCTGGCTGTGGCATTGGACCGGCGAAGAATTTCGCTCGCGCACCGACCTGGAAGATCGTCTGTCGGCCGCACCGCCAGCACCCGAGCTCGAGCCCAGCCGCAACCCCGGAGGCCCGGCATCGCAACACCCGGTCCTGGTGCGCGACAGCGAGCAGCGCGTGTGGGCGGTGCAGCGCGGTGGCGCCAGGCTTCGTCTCGACGAGCCGGACAGCCGGCCGCAGGTTACGATCGAACCCGGGCCGCACATGCTCGGCGCGAACGACCTGGAGACCCGCGCGCTCGACGATCGCTTCGAATTGATCGCGCGGGACGGCAGCCTCGTGGCCATGCTGCCCCGCGATCCGGACCGTCTGCGCGCGGTCTGGCTGCGCGATCAGCGCGGCCTGGTGTGGGTCAGCACCGTCGACGGGGTGGAAGTCCATGACGGAAGAGCCCCGGATCCGCTCGCGCGCTGGGATCTGGAGAGTCACGTCCTGGACCTGATCGAGGATCGCGAGGGCAACATCTGGATTGCAACGCGGTTGCGCGGCATCGTGCGCATCCAGACCTCGGCGGTTCGGCAGATCGGCCCCGAACAGGGTGTTCCGCTGCCGTCGAAACTTCATGCAGACGCCGACGGCAGCGCGGTCATGTCGGCACAGCTGATGCAGCCGGATGGCGACCCGGCCGCATCCGAATGGTCCTACCGGCTGCAACCCGAACATGCGGTGCCGGTGG
>Ga0100390_10002454_pt1 | contig 16394 bp, 17 predicted proteins | sample CryGeymeta201514_FD_81540 | JGI IMG/M metagenome (GOLD analysis project Ga0100390, IMG submission 81540) | Groundwater microbial communities from Crystal Geyser aquifers in Utah, USA - Crystal Geyser metaG 2015-14 | ecosystem: Environmental > Aquatic > Deep subsurface > Groundwater | place... | reverse complement strand
TGCACTCCACACGTGCGAAGTGGGTTCGCGCAAAGGCTAATACACACCGCAGTACAGAACGCCCATTGTGGCGTTTTTTGATTTAGGTATATAATGGAACATATTTTTGATAAATGAAACACTATGAGAATCGTGAACCATATCATAGAATTGACGACGAGCACCACATTGGATTTTATCGATATCACCGAGAAGATACAGAAAAAAATAAAGGCATCAAAGATAAAGCACGGAGTCATCAATATCCAGAGTATGCACACAACGATGGCCGTGATTGTCAATGAAGCTGAGCCACTCCTCATTATGGATATGAAAGCACGCTTGGAAAAACTTGCACCGAGAACCTACAAATATATGCATGACAATTTCAAGATACGCACGGTCAATATGGGGCCTGACGAGAAGGCCAATGGTCATTCTCATAACAAAGCACTTCATCTCCCGACCTCTACGATGCTCAATGTGGTGAAAAATACTCTGCAGTTGGGTATGTGGCAGAGAGTGTTCGTCATAGAGCTCGACTGTTCACGACCGAGGAAAATAGCCTTGCAAATCATCGGCAAATAAGGACTTTTCCTATTTTAGCGCCTTTGTGATAGAATATACGGGAGAAAAAAGGGGAGGTATCTCCTTCTTTCCGTTTAAGGTAAAGTATTAATTTTTTATTAAGAATATACGGTTATGGAAAATGAATCACCGAAAACTGAGGCTACAGGAGCAGGGGTAGCAGGAGAAAGGAGAGAAACGGGAGCAATGGTGACGAAGAAATTTGTTATTGCGCAAGCAACCGCATTGAAAGATCGCGTATCGAAGATGAGCAAGACGACCAAGAATTTCGTCATTGTTCTTGCGGTGTCCGCCCTTCTTTTGGGTGGTTTCTATTATTACAGAGGCGTTTTCATCGTTGCGACAGTGAATGGCAGTCCGGTGAGTCGGTTGAGCGTCGTGCGTGAGTTGGAGAAGAAGGCGGGCAAGGATATTTTGGACATCATCATCACCAAGAAATTGATCGAGGGTGAGATGAAGAAATCCGGCATCGTCATAAAAGATGCGGATATCGATGTGGAAATGAAAAAAATAGAGGATCAGGTTACGGCACAGGGCGGAACGCTCGATCAGGCACTCGCAGGACAAGGAATGACGCTTGCTGAACTCCGAGAACAGGTAGTGATAAATAAAGAGCTGGAGCAGATTCTGGCTGATAAGATTGTCGTCAGCGATGATGAAGTGGATCAATACCTCGCCACCAATAAGACGCTTGCATCGAAAGGGATCAGTTCTGATGATTTGAAGAGTCAGGCGCGAGAACAGTTGAAGGGACAGAAATTCAACACCGAAGCAGAAAAGTGGGTGAGCGATATCAGAGCGAAAGCCCAGATCGATTATTTCGTACAGTATTAAGAGAAAAAAGATCGTTCTTCAGAGACTCCGAATTTTCCGGAGTCTTTTTTGTTGTAGGAAGTTTTTAGCGCGCGAGAACGATGCCGAAGACATTTTTGGCGCCAGCATCTTTTAGGATACGGGCGCATTCTTCCAGTGTCGTTCCGGTAGTGGAGACATCATCGATGAGCCAGATGGATTTCCCCCGTATGAGAGGAATGCTTTCCGGAAGCAGAGAGAATGCGCTTTTGAGATTTCTCTGGCGTTCTTCCTTGGTATGTGTTTTCATCTGTGGTTTGGTGAAACGAGTGCGGAGCAAACTGTCCTTTATAATCGGTATATCGAAGCCCGGTGTAAGTTCGTCGATAAGCGTTTCTGCCAGTAATGCTGATTGATTGAAACCGCGAAAACGCAAACGACGAGGGTGGAGTGGTACGGGAATGAAGTAATCTGGTAACGGTAAATCAACCTCGCGCACTCTCTCTGCGAGCCAATTTCCGAGTGGTTGTGCAAAGCTTGGGATGAATCGGTATTTGAAAGTGTGGATGGATGTGGAAACCAGCGGTGATCGATACATCGACGCGGCGAAGAGTCCATCGAGAGAAGAGAGACCGAAGCATCCGAAACACACTTCTCCTCGCGGAGTGGTTTTCTTGAGACAGGTCGGGCAACGCTGTTTCAGTCGTCGCGGAAAAATCGCAAGGCATCTTTTGCAGAGGCATTCTCCCCGAGAACCGCAACTAATGCAACGAACAGGAAAAAGGGTGTCTATGAGAGAGACACCGAGTTTCTTCAAAGAGGAAGAATGAAGTAATGAGAGTACATCTAGACGCACAAGACAGAATCTTTTTTGATAGAAAGCCGGAGTGATTTTTTCAGGGGAGCGTCGAGGAGTCTTTCCGCGATACTTTTTTCAACCACGTCTTGGATGTTTTTCTTGATGAGTCGGGCTCCTTGTTCGGGGGTAAAACTTTTCTTGGCGATGTACTTCGCAAGAGAGCGGGGGTACGTCAGCGCTATATGCTGTTTCTCGAGTCTTTCTACGAGCATCTGAAGTTCTAAGTCGGCGATTTTTTCGACTGCTTCTTCTGTCAGGGCATTGAAGACGATGACGTGATCGAGACGAGCCAGAAGTTCCGGACGCATTTCTTTTTTCAATTCATTCAATACTTCCCGTTTGATGGCCTCGAATCGTTCTGCAAAATCACTTTTCTCGATATGTTTCGAAAATCCGATGCGTGCGGTCTGGGTGAAAGAAGTCGTGCCGATATTGGAAGTGAGGATGATGAGGGTGTTGCGGAAACTTACTTTCCGTCCTTCGGCATCCGTGAGGACTCCTTCGTCGAGGATCTGCAAGAGGATGTTGAAGATATCAGGATGCGCTTTCTCGATCTCATCGAAAAGAATGACGGAGTATGGCTTGCGACGGACTTGTTCTGTCAATTTCCCTCCTTCGCCGTAGCCGACATAACCGGCCGGAGCGCCGAGAATTTGAGCGACGCTGTGGCGTTCTATAAACTCGCTCATATCGAGACGGATGAGTGCATTCGGATCACCGAAGAATTCGGTGGCGAGGATCTTGGCAGCGAGCGTTTTTCCGACACCGGTGGGACCGAGGAAGAGGAAAGAGCCGAGAGGATGATTCGGATCACTGATATTCGAGAGCGCACGAGTGAGCGTTTCTTCGAGAGCCTTGCCGGCTTCTTTCTGTCCGATGAGGAGACGATCGAGAGCCGTATGCAAGTTGAGCAATTTCTGACGAGGATTTTCTTTGGAAAGTTTGGAGAAAGGAACGTGCGCCATCTGCGCGACGGTTTTCAGGATATGTTCCACAGTTACCGTGATGCGTTCGTTCTCGGGATTTTTTCGTTGCTTCTCTCTTTGTGTCGCGATTTTCTGATACAAGATTTTCTCTCGAGCGTGCCACGTGGATGCATCATCATACCGCTCATTTTTGATGAGGGATTCTTTGCGTTCTTGTGCCGTATGCAGTTCCTCCTCGAGTTCTATGAGCATCTTTGTCGCTTCGGGAGTCTCCCTTCTCTGTTTGGCGAGCGCGGAAGCTTCATCGATGATATCGAGAGCTTTGTCCGGCAGAAAACGATCCGGGATATAGCGTACGCCGAGATCGACGGCCATATCGATGACTTCTTTGACGAGTGTGATGTGATGGAAGTCCTCGTAACTTTTTTTTATGTGCCAGAGGATCTCTTTGGTCTCTTCCACGCTCGGTTCTGCGATGAGCACGGACTGGAAGCGACGATCGAGAGCCGGATCTTTTTCGAGGTGGCGTTTGTATTCTGCGAAGGTCGTGGCTCCGATACATTGGATCTCTCCGCGGGAAAGAGCCGGTTTCAGGATATTGGCGGCATCGAGTCCTCCACTGGTATTGCCGGCTCCCACGATGGTGTGAATCTCGTCGATGAAGAGGATGACATCACGGTTGCGGGTGGCCTCCTGGATGATTTCTTTGAGACGTGCTTCGAATTCTCCGCGGAAATTCGTACCGGCGACTACGAGAGTGAGATCGAGCGAGAGGATGCGTTTGCCATATAGTGTGTGTGGTACGGCGCTACGGGCGATCATTTTGGCCAGCGCGGCGATGAGTGCTGTCTTGCCTACTCCCGGTTCACCGATGAGGAGAGGGTTGTTCTTTTGTTTCCGAGTGAGGATTTGGATGATGCGGTCGAGCTCCTGATCTCTTCCGATCAGTGTTTCGGTGGTGTAGACTGTCGATTGTGCCATATCGATGGTGTATTGATCGAGAAAAGGCGTCTGACCTCCTTTGACGGTCGAACTTTTCGTGAGGAGATTCTCCGGCAGGTCGAGCATTTTGGAGAGTTGAGGGAAGTGGTCGAAATCGAGATGCGATTCGAGAGTCGATTGTATCTTGATCTCGCTTATTTTGAGTGATATGAGGATTTCTTCGATGATGACACTCTTTGATTCGAAGAGAGCATAGAGCAAGTGCTCCGTACCGACATACGGGTAGTGGAATTGGTTGGCGAGGGCGTAGGCGCGACGCAGGATATCTTTGAGCAGAGAAGCGAGAGGGAGAAGAGAGGATACAGGGAGAGCTTTACTCTTTTTTTTCTTGAGGCACAATTTTGCGAGTGCTTCTTTCTTGAATCCCATATTTTGGAGAAGAATACTTCCGAGACTCGTATTTTCGAGGAAAATAGCCATAAGCAAATGCTCCGGCTCAATGGTTTTGGAGTGGGTATAGGAAGCGATATCCCGAGCTTCTTTCAGGCTATGTTTCGCGTGGAGAGTCAATTTTTGGCTGAAATTTGTTTGCAACATAATGTAGGTGGTTGATTGCGGATAAAAAAAGAATCGATTCCTCTTGTCATCAAGCCTTGACTGCTATCGATAGATGACTTGATACATCCTTAGTATACTCCAAGAGCACTCTCTATTCTATTTTTTCTTGAGGTTGCTGTCAACCCACACATCTTCAATTCTATTCTGAAATATAATTATTTCACAATCAAAAGCAATCTTTCGGCTCTGCTCTAGACTCATCAGGGCTCTCGGTTACCGAAAAAAGTCGCCCCCAATCAACGGCGGGACACAGCTCTTTTTTCGAACCGAGAGCCCTTCTTCAAACAAAGTAGAGCAACCACCAAAAAATTCTTTTGATTGTTACATTTAAATGGAGGAGATCACAATTCAAAGGAGAATGGAGGCGAGAGTCAACCCTCTGTTATTTCCTCAATCCTGTGAATCTTGAGCGCTTATCAAAAATATGGTATGGTGATACTGTAGACGATATAAAAACAAACAATATGGCATTCGGTTTCGGAAAAAAATATTTTCTTGGTGTGGATTTCGGTACGGCCTCCATAAAAGTGGTGGAGTTTTCTGTCGAGGATGATCAGCCGAAGTTGGTAAACTACGGGCAAGTAAGCCTGGAAGGTTTTGAAAAAAAGGAGGTGCAAAAGGAAGACTATTCATACGATGATAAGGTCGTGACATATCTGCGGACACTTCTGAAGAATATGAAGCCAAAGGGTGAATCTTCGTATGTGGCGATGCCGGCTTTTACCGGACTCATTTCGCTTGTGGAATTTCCTCTGATGGAAGAATCGGAGCTCCAGAATGCAGTGCGTTTCGAAGCGCATAAGTACATCCCGTCCCCACTGGAGGATATCGCTCTCAGTTGGGAAGTGGTCAGTGTCCGGAACACCCCGGATAGTGGAGAGAAAATGGAAGTGCTTTTGGTCGCAGCGCTCAATAAAGAAGTGTCTCGGTATGAAAAATATATCGCTGATGTAGGTCGTACGCTCAATTTCCTAGAATTGGAGACATTCTCTCTGGTTCGTTCTATTGTCGGGAATGAGATGGGACTCTTCCTTATCATCGATATCGGTTCGCGAGCGACCAATCTCATATTGGTCGATAATGGAGTCGTCAAGATAAGCCGGAATATAGATGCCGGAGGGAAAGATATCACACGTGTTCTTGCAGAGGGTTTCAATGTTACATCGGAGCGTGCGGAGATAATGAAAAAAAGCGGTAAAGATTTCTTTTCTTCTCCGGAGACGACACTTACCTTTCCATCGCTTCAGGCGATTGTGAATGAAGCGGAGAGGATGCTCATCTCTTACCAGGTGAGGTATCCGGGCGTACAATGTCAGCGTGTGTTCCTCTCAGGAGGGACGGCGCAGTTCACCGGATTGACAGAATATTACTCGCGTGTTTTGAAAGTGCCGGTTGTAATCGGGGATCCGTGGAAAAACGTGAAGTATGATCCGATACTCGAACAGAAGATCCGGGAATTCGGAACATCATTTTCTGTCGCCATCGGGTTGGCTCTCTCCGGCACAGACACTGTCCTCAAGAAGAAGACAGCGCTCATAAAGAAGTCGAAGAAAGATTTTTCTTTAAAGAAATTTTTCGCGAAGAAATTGTAGAAGTTGTCATAATAGATGGAAATTGTTATCATATATCTAAGTGTTGTCATAATAAATATTAAAACATAAAGAAATGATCGGGATGAATCTTTCTTCGTCAGTACCGGAAAAAAAACAGGAAGGATCCTGGACTTTTGGCGGACCCGTTATCGTAACGGTAATCTTTTTTTTGTTGCTTGCCTTTTGGGGAGGTATGCAGTGGTATTTGAATACACTCGATAAAATTCTTTCGGAACAACAGGCACTGCTCGAAGAGAATGCTTCGCGATTGAAGGGCGATGCTGTCGATCGTGTGGCATCTTTTGACGCTCGTTTGACGCTTGCGACAAAACAGATGAACGAGGAGGATCCTGTCGATACGGGAAAACTTTTGAATCAGCTTGAAAGCTTGGTGATTCCCAACGTGAAGTTGACAAAATATGAATTCGATAAGAATGGAAAATCTGTCATCGTAGAGGGGGAAACGGACACATTCAAATATGTGGCGCAACAGTTGTTCGTTTTCAAGGGAGATGCTCTTTTTTCGAATATAAGAGTGGACTCGCTGAAAAAGAATTTGGAAGGACGCATCGAGTTCTCTTTCAAAGCGGAGTTCAACAAATAATCCATAATCATTCATAATTTTTTCAATCACTATGAAACTCAAAATATTCATCCTTCCTTTCTTTCTTGTTATGATACTTATCCTGAGTATCGGCTATATTAAACCAGACTTCGATATAATTTTTGAAAAGAAGGCCGAAATCAATACTCAGGATGCGTCTTTGAAGGATATGGATTCCGTCTTAAATAATATCAGCACCCTCAATGATTCGCTTGATAGGAATGCAAAGTCGGAGCAATTTATGCTTCAGTATCTGCCTTATGTTATGAATCAGGATCAGACGATAGATGCTTTTGGTTACCTCGCTTCGCAATCCGGACTTGTCGTTTCCGATCTGGATTTAAAAAAGATAGATGAAGCAGCCAATACGAAAATCGCTCCAGATGGGAGTATCGTCGAAGATACCACAGCAAACAAAGTGAAAACTTTCCAACTCAAAGGCAGTGTCCTCGGAACGTATGAGAACATCAAAACCTTTTATGACCGCTTGTCGCATATCAGTCGTTTTCAGAACATACAGTCGTTCTCTATCGAGAAGAAAATCGATTCAACCTCCCCTCAAGACAAGGGTACTGTCTCTGATCTTAAGGGAACATTCGTGGTAGCGTACGGGTATCTTCCCAAGAAGTCTGTGTTATCGGCTCTCGCTATCCCTGTTTTTCTCCAATCTGAATTGGATTTTTCAGGTGTAGCACTCCTCAAGGAGAAGATAACGTATACGCCGACTCTTGGAAAAGATCAGGTCGGCAAACCGAACCCTTTTCAATGATACATTTTGTCGTTGGAAGTTGTTTATTGATCGTTTGATGGGATCGGTATCTGTTTGCTCCGGATGATGATGAGTGTTCTCTCTTGTTTTTCTGTAGATGTCGATAGGTACGGATGGGGTGATGAAAATACAGTGTTGAGTAGAGATAATTCGATAGCATTCAATCTTAGTATGGCGGGAGAGGGGGTACAGAAAACTCAAACAAAACAAGAAAATGAAGTTGATGATCAATCGACTTTGATAGCGCAGGCGAAGTTGCTTGGTGTGCCCGTTCTTTTCGATGCACCTAAAGAAATCCTCAAGACGACACTTCTTATCATACCGGAGGATACGGCCAAAAAATATGAGATGGTGCCGTTTCTGAAAGAAGGAGATACTCTTTCCGTTGCTATGGTAAACCCGCAAGAATCAGAAGCACTCAATGTGCTCCGTTTTTTGGCTGAAAAAGAGCATATCAAGATAGAGGTATCTCTTGTTGCGAAGAAGCTGTTCTCTCAGATTATGAAACATTACGCCGGAACGGATATAGCCCTCAAAGAAGCCATTTTTTCCCTGAAAAATGATTCGGATGAAGCGTCGGAAAAGGATCAGGCTAAGAAAAAGAGCAAAGATACGGAAGTATTCCAGGACGCGCCGATTGCGAAGTTGGTAGCAGTGACCGTGAAACACGCGATGGAAGGACGCGCGAGTGATATTCATATCGAACCTATTGAAGGGAGTTTTCGGGTTCGTTTCCGTGTTGATGGTATACTCCGATCGCAATTCGTTTTCCCGATCGAGATCGGTCGAGCGGTCATTTCACGTATCAAAATTCTCGCGAATCTGAAAATCGATGAGAAGAGAAAACCGCAGGATGGACGTTTTCGTTTTGAGAGCGAGGAGGGTGATATTGTTGATCTGCGTGTTTCGAGTCTGCCGGTCATCGATGGAGAAAAAATCGTTATGCGTGTGCTCGATAAGAGCGCGAACTCGACGGATGTCGAACAGCTCGGATTGTGGGGGAGGAATCGGGTGATTCTGGAGCGACGTATCCGAGAACCGTTTGGTGTTGTGCTGATGACCGGACCGACAGGATCCGGAAAAACGACGACGCTTTATGCGTTTCTTCAGATTCTGAACAAAGAAGAGAGGAATATCGTGACGTTGGAAGATCCTGTGGAATATTATGTCGAAGGTATCAATCAGAGTCAGATCAAACCGGAAATCGGGTATACTTTCGCGAGCGGACTTCGCTCGATCTTGCGTCAGGATCCGAATGTCATTATGGTCGGTGAAATCAGAGACACTGAAACGGCGGAACTTGTCGTTCATGCGGCGCTGACTGGGCATCTCGTTTTTTCGACGCTTCACACCAATGATGCCATTGGAGCTATTCCGCGTTTGATAGATATGGGATTGGAGCCATTCTTGCTCGCATCATCGCTCCAGGTGGTGGCTGCTCAGCGTCTCGTACGGCGTATCTGTGATCATTGTCGTGAAGAATACCCTCTTACTCCAGTCCAAAACAAGCGTATACAAGGATTTTTTGATGTCATCTCACCTGAGGAAAAGAAGGCTTACGGACTCCAACCGGAACAGAAAATGATTTTCTTCAAGGGGAAGGGTTGTGAAAAATGTGGTCAGTCTGGATACAGAGGGCGGATTGCTATTTATGAAGTGGTTGAAGTGGATGAAAAGATGCGTGCCATCATCTCTGATAAGAAGGGGAGCGAAGGAGAAGTCAAAAAAGCTGCCATTGAACAGGGAATGTTGAGTATGAAGCAGGGCGGAATACTTGTAGCGTTGAAAGGGATGACGACTCTTTCGGAAGTTGAGCGTGTGACTGAAGGGAAGATTCTCATCGATGAAGAATAGAAAGAGTAATAAAAAAAGTTATTCTGTGATATACTGAAGACATTCAGGAGAAGAGAAATTTTTGCAAACTTCGTTTTTTGTTCGCTTGCAAGCAGAAATCTAATAATAAAGAAAATGGAAACATTACATACTGAACAACGATTGAAGAACCTTCTGTTGCTTATGGGACAGCAAGGTGCTTCTGATTTGCATTTGGTTGTCGGTCGTTATCCCACATTCCGTATTGATGGGAAATTACGACCTGTCGCGGAAGAAGAGATTCTGACATCGGCGGATACCAAGGCCTTGAGCGATATTTTGCTGACAGATGAGAAGAAGCAGGAATTGATAGGAATAGGACAGACCGATTTTTCATATAATATGGAGGATAAAATGCGTTTCCGCACCAACGTTTTTTTACAGAAAGGCTATGTGAGTGTCACGATGCGATTCGTGATGGATCGTCTACGCAATTTGGAAGAATTAAATATCCCCAGCTCCTTGTACGATTTCACGAATTATTCTCAGGGACTCGTTCTCATCACCGGTCCTGTCGGACACGGGAAATCGACGACATTGGCTGCCATCATCGATTATATCAATCATAATCAGGAAAAACATATTGTCACCATCGAGGATCCGATTGAATTTGTTTACAATCAGGATCGTTGCATCGTCAATCAGCGTGAAATAGGGCGTGATGCGAAGAATTTTCCGGATGCCTTGCGTGCGGTATTCCGCGAGGATGTGAATGTCGTCCTCCTCGGAGAGTTGCGTGATCTGGAAACGATCGGCACTGCGATGACAGCAGCGGAAACAGGGCATCTCATCTTTGCGACACTCCATACCAATGACAGTGCTCAGACGATCGATCGTATCATTGATGTATTTCCGTCTCATCAGCAGAATCAGATCCGTTCACAGCTCGCGAGCGTGCTTTTGGGTGTCATTTCACAACGTCTGCTCCCACGTGTCGGTGGCGGACGTATCCCGGCAGTGGAAGTTATGTTCAAGAATCACGCTGTCGAGAATCTGATACGAGAGAACAAGATTCATCAATTGGATTCCGTCATTGAAACCGGTCTCAAAGAAGGAATGGTATCACTGGATCGGGCTTTGGCTGATTTCGTGCGGAGAGGACTGATTTCTGTCAATGACGCCTTTACATACGCCAAGAATCGCGAATATCTCCAGATGCTTATGAGCAAAGAATAGGCATACATTTGTTGAAATAAATGTAGAGACAATGCGATGTGAGCACGTTAAATTATATTAATTCGAATTTTCACAACTTGTGAGAAAGTTGTCGAAGTTTCGCGAGAGGATATGAAATTTTTATTCAAAGCGAAAAATGATGCCGGACAGGTACGCGAGGGAGTGGTCGAGGCGATGAACTGGGAGTCTGCCGCCAAAATTCTCGGTAAAAACGGTCTGACGCCGATCACTATCAAGGAGCAGGTGGAATCGCACGCCATTTTGAAAAGTTTTGAGAAGATTTGGGAAGGCGTCAGTCAGAAAGAACTGATGATTTTTTTCCGTCAGTTGGCGACTCTGATCGAAGCGCGTGTGGCTATTGTGTTGTCTATCAATACCGTTGCAGAACAATTAGATAACAAGTATTTTCAAATCATCATCAAAGAAGTCTCGGACGATATCAAAGATGGTATGTCTTTCGCTGATGCGTTGGAAAAACATCCGGAAGTTTTTTCTTCTCTCACTATCAATATGATCCGTTCCGGGGAAGTATCGGGGAGTTTGAATAAATCCGTGACTTTCGTCGCCGATAATATTGAGAAAAATTATGAATTGGCATCTAAGATCAAGGGAGCTCTTTATTATCCGATTTTCGTGCTTTCGGTTGCTTTTATCGTTGGTTTCTTGGTAGTAACGTTTATCCTTCCGAAGATCACTCTCCTGATCAAGGATCTGAATGTCCCTCTGCCTTGGTATACTTCCGTACTCATCGCAGTAGGAGACTTTATGGCACAGTATTGGTGGGCGGTGTTGCTTATGATCATAGCAGGTATTTGGGGATTCATTTACTATATTCATTCGGAATCGGGTCAGCGGGAATGGCAAGTCATGATACTCAAGATTCCTGTTATCGGCACATTGGCTCGCAATATCTATATCACACGGCTTGTAGACAATCTGAGCGTGCTTTTGACCGGAGGCATCCCTGTGGTACACGCGCTTCTCATTGTGAGCGAGGTCATCGGGAATCAGGTTTTCAAGAAGATTATCGTCCAAGCAGCAGAAGAGGTGAAGGTTGGAGGCGCTATGAGCAATATATTCTTCCGGAAACAGGAAATCCCACCGATTGTTTCGCAGATTATTCGCATCGGAGAGGAGACAGGAACACTCTCTCAGGTGCTAGGAAGTGTCGGAACATTCTATAGTCGAGAAGTCGATTCTACGACAAAGAATCTCACAGCCCTGATGGAACCGGTTCTGATCGTAATTTTGGGTATTGGTGTCGGTATTTTGGTTGTCGGAGTTTTGATGCCTATCTACAATATCGCTGGACAACTCTGATCCTTGACGTACCCTCAAAAATTTTGTTTACAATTTCCTTAAATAGTTGTAGAATAGAGACAAGTTTGAAAGACTTTTCGAAGGTTTTCAAATTATTAAAAAATAAAAATAAAAATATGAAGGAGGTGAGCATATGAAAAAAACGTTGAAGTTGAAGGGGTTTACTCTCATCGAACTTTTGATTGTCATCGCTATCATCGGTATTTTGGCATCAATCGTGTTGGTGAGTTTGAGTAGTGCTCGTATTAAAGCTCAGAAAGCTGCTTTCAAGGGAGAGGTTTCTGGTGCCGTGGCGAGTATTATAGTTGATTGTGATACCAACGCCGTTCCAACGCCCCCTGTCGATACGGTGGCGAACACCAACTGGGATGCTACTTTCACTTCATCTAATTGTGGGTCAACTGGAAATGGAACATTTTCTATTAACGCAGTACCTGCGTCTGCTGCAGTAATTGCTGACGGATGTACTACTGCCACTGTGACTCAATCGGGATCTGATTTCACTAACTGTCCATAATGAAGAAAAGTGATTTGTAACGTCATAATAAACATAAGGTGAATAAAGTAAATAATATGAAAAAAACATTGAAAGCCTGCCTGTCGGCTAGACAGGGTTTTACCCTTATCGAACTTTTGATTGTCATCGCCATCATCGGCATCTTGGCATCCATTGTCTTAGTTAGTCTCTCAGGTGCGAGAGCAAAAGCAGAAGTCGCATCGTTTAAAGCAGAAGCTGCTTCCACGACAGCAGCCTTCTTGATTGGTTGTGATACAAGTGATGCTGCATTAACTGCCGCTATTGCTGCAGCATCTGACGCTAGTACGAAAACGACATATACGGCTGGCTCTTCCGACTGCGGACCGACAGGTGCAGGCACATTCAGTGTGACTGCTTCGTCTGACGTATCATCGGTTCCGGCAGCGTGTGATACTACTACAGTTACACAGTCTGGTGCGACCTTTCCAGTTGATTGCTAGAGGTGTACAGTAATTGTCTGTAAACAAAAACTCTGATTTTTTCGGAGTTTTTGTTTGGCATTTTTTTTGAATCGTTCTATACCATACACTCTTCCCAAAAAGCCTACGAGAGTGTATAATTGGAATATGTTCACATTCTTTTCTTTTTTTATCCTCGGTCTCATCATTGGGAGTTTTCTTAATGTGTTGGTGTATCGGCTGAAAGATGCTGAGACGCTTTTGGGGCGCTCTTTCTGTCGGAACTGCAAGCATCAAATACGCTGGTATGACAATGTCCCTCTGGTGAGTTTCCTCTTGCTCCGTGGTGCCTGCCGTGATTGTGAAACCAAGATTTCGTGGCAATACCCGACACTGGAATTCTTGACGGGGATTATATTCGCCTTGATCGGGTATTTTTTCTTTTCTCCGGAAATAGCATTTTCGTTTGTGGAAACGGGGTGGTTGCTCGTTCTCGTGAGCTGTCTTCTCGTCATCGGAGCGTATGATCTGCGGTATATGGAGATACCGCTTTCCCTTCTTATTGTCAGCGTCTGCCTAACGTATGTTTTTTTCTTGAGTACGTTCTTTCTTTTCCCAGAAGCATTTTACTCCTCCCAATTGTGGTATGGCCTGCTCGGTGGATCGGTTGTGTGCGGTTTCTTCTTCTTTCTAGTGTGGTTGTCTCACGAAACCTGGATGGGCTGGGGAGACGTGTGGCTCGGATTCGTCGCCGGGTCGGTAGTAGGATTGCCTCTCATACTTCCGATGCTGACGCTATCGTTCGGACTCGGTGCGGTTGTCGGATTGATCTCTATCGCGTACAAGAAGAAAGGATTGAAGAGTCAGATACCCTTCGCACCATTCCTTGTGGCCGGCGTGATACTTATTCTTTTTCTACCGAAAATTTTCCCGGTTTTCTCGCAGTTTCTCTTTTTGTAGTATTCTGCTAGAATAGATGAAGAGGGGATACTCAAATAATGGGTATTCACCCGATTTTATTGGCACTCGCTCGGAAACGAAAGCCTGCCTGCTTTCGGCACGGTAAACTCTCGTTTCACTCACTTCATTTGGTAATAAATATCAAAATGTCACATATTCGAATGTCAAAAATTGGGATGAGGAGTATAGACGCTTTCACTCTGATTGAGATGGTGATAGTCATAGCAATTGTCGGTATCATCACTTTGATACTCATCGTTTCATTGGGAGGTGGACGTATACAAAGAGAAGTTGAAACGAATGCCCGTGAGTTTGCCAGTGTTCTGAAGGAAGCACAGAATTATGCTTTGACTGGCAAGCAGGTGGGGAGCGGTATTACCTGTCGTTTCGATGTTGTTTGGGCTGGTTCTTCTTATCATCTGGATGCTGTTGCGAAGAGTGGATCAACCTGTACTGGTACTCCCGCTCCCATTGCCACGTATACCCTCAAACAAGGCGTATCATTTCAGAGTCCTGGAAGTGCTTCTTTCGTCTTACCCTGGGCATCCACAACTGCAAAAATGGTTCGGTTTACAAAGTCGTCCTTAGCGTACACCGTATGTCTCGATTCGAATGGTTCGATAATTGATTATGCGGGAAGCAATGACTGTCCATAAAAATGTTGAGAATATACTCTCTATGAATGAAAAGATGTTTACCCACACACCAAAAATCTCTAGAGATAAATCTAAGAGTCGATTTTTGGTGTGTGGGCGCGCAAAAAACATAAAAGGCTTTCTGATAACGGAAGTGATTTTATCTTTGTTCGTGCTCACTATTGGTTTGACGACCACGATTGCCCTTATTTCCAGCAGTTTGAGACAATCATTCGATAATCGCGATACTATCATCGCCGTCGAGCTGGCTCAAGAAGGAGTGGAATTGGTGCGCAATGTCAGAGACAATGGGTTTATCAATGGTCCTGGAACTCCTCCGGGTCCTTTCTATAAATTCAGAGATCAGAAGCATTGTCGTATCGATTATACCGTCGATTATACTGCAGACCTGGATTGTACAGGGAGTTTGCGAGGTGCTGCCTATTATGCCCTTGCGTATACGGGTGGTTTTTATAAACATATTGGAGCCGTGGGGAAATTTTTTCGGTATGTATATATAGATTATAATAATGCGTCGGAGACCGCGACAGTGAAGAGTTTCGTTTATTGGGGAGGACTTTTCACTCCACCGAACAGCGGCGGGAGTACCGCTGACTGTATCATTGCCAACAAGTGTGTTTTTACAGAGATATTCCTCACGAACTGGAGACCATAAAGTATGAAAGAAATTCTTATGCATAAAAAATACCAGGGTTTCACGCTCATCGAGACGGTTGTTTCTATGTTCATTTTTGTGTTGGTGATAGCCGCAACAGCACAGATTTTCACGCAATCCTTTTCCGGGTATCGTTATGAAAAATCGGTACAAAATGACTTGGAATCCGCACAGTTCGCTATCAACACGATGGCCAAGGAACTCCGTACGAGTTCTATCGCCAGCGCGTCTTCTTCGTCAGTGAAATTCATCGATTATTCACAAAGTACGTGTTTTGATTATGAAATAACGGGGACAACCCTTACGGTGGCTTCTCAAGGTGGGGCGGAAAAAGTCTCAGATTGTGGAAGCTATGGATCTCCTACGGTAGTTGCCAGGGGGATTGTTGGCGGAGCGTTTGCCGTGACAGAATCTCGATCATCCGGACCACAGCGTATAGGCAGAGTGACTCTTTCCCTCCAAATTGGGACGGGAGCGACGCACCAGGCCAACATCCAGACATCCGTTTCTCTGAGAGATTATGGAAATGCCGGTCTTTGATCCGAGTCTGGGGAGGAATATGAAGAGAAGAAACAGCCTGTGCTGTTTTTCTTTTTTAATATGGGGTATCATAGATGTATATGATGACAAAAATATTTACCCCCACACTAATTATGTTTTATGTATATATCCTTAAAAGTGAGAACGATGGAAATCTATATATAGGATCAACGAATGATTTGAAGCGACGATTTTTGGGACATAATTCTAGTAAGGTTTTTATCTACGAAATTACGAGTGCCGTTTGAAATTGTATATTATGAGGCGTATAAGATAGAATCTGATGCAAGAAAGAGAGAACATAACTTAAAGTTGAGAAGTCGAGTATTTGCTCAGTTGAAAAAACGTACAGAGAAAAGTCTGATTTGATTTTGAAACATAATTGGTGTGGGGGTAAAGAAATGAAAAATAGAGATGAAGCGAAAAAAAGAATAGAAAGTTTGAGTCGGGAGATTGATACTCATCGGCACGCCTATCACGTAGAGGATCATCCGACGATTTCTGATGAAGCCTATGATTCGCTTGTGAAAGAACTCGAAGGATTGGAACGTATTTTCCCGGAATTGCAAAGCGAAATAAGCCCGACACTGCGGATCGGAGGGACTCCTCT
>Ga0100390_10002441_pt1 | contig 16415 bp, 22 predicted proteins | sample CryGeymeta201514_FD_81540 | JGI IMG/M metagenome (GOLD analysis project Ga0100390, IMG submission 81540) | Groundwater microbial communities from Crystal Geyser aquifers in Utah, USA - Crystal Geyser metaG 2015-14 | ecosystem: Environmental > Aquatic > Deep subsurface > Groundwater | place... | reverse complement strand
TTTCGTGAAGTCAGGGCCGAATTCAAAAATATCACTTGGCCCAAAAAAGACACTTTAATTCAGCTCACAGTTGTGGTAATATCAATCTCGATCATAGTCTCCCTTATTTTAGGCGGATTTGACTATATTTTTACAACCAGTTTAAATTACATTGGTACCAAACCAGTACCACAAATAAATACAAATACACTACCAACTGAAATCCCCTTACCGGCCATCACAGTTACTCCAACAATAATTAAGAAAAAATAAATATTTTAAAAATTAAAAATTATAAATTAATTGAAAATTGAAAATTGGTTATTGAAAATTTTTTAAAAACTATGCCAAATAACTCTACTAAAACTAACAACAAAGAATTCATCTTTGACCTATCCCCTGTCACCCCACCTATTGACGCCGCTTGGTATGTCATCAACACCTATTCTGGTCACGAATACAAAGTCATCGAAGCCCTCAAAATCCGTATCAAAACCATGGGTTTACAAGATTATATCTTTCAAGCTATTGTCCCAATTCAAAGCAAAATGGTCATTCGCCGAGGTTCCAAGATCAAAACCATGGAAAAGACTCTCCCTGGCTATGTCTTTATCCAAATGATTGTTACCGATGATTCCTGGGTTACTGTTCGTACCACCACTGGTGTTACCAGTTTTGTTGGCATTGGTGCCAAACCTACTCCCGTTTCCCAAGCTGAAGTTGACAACATTATCAAAACGACTCAAGAAGACAAACCAAAATATCAAGCTCCGTTCGCTATTGGTGATCTTGTGAAAATCACCAGTGGACCATTTGCTGATTTTATTGGCACAATTGACTCTATCGATCAGACCAAAGGCAAGCTTCGTTGCCTTGTTTCCTTCTTTGAACGCGAAACACCAGTCGAAGTCGACTTTTTACAAGTTACAAAGGAACTATAAACTAAATTACAAATAACAACAAACAATTTCCAAACAAATCACAAATAACAAATCCCAAAAGTTTGTAATTTGGAACTTTAGAATTTGGAACTTGATTGGAAATTGTAAATTTGTTTATTGGAACTTAAATTAATTACAAAAATATGGCCAAAAAAATTAAAACAGTCGTCAAATTAGCTCTCCAAGCTGGCATGGCCAATCCCGCCCCTCCAGTTGGTACCGCTCTCGGTCCTCATGGTATAAAAATCATGGATTTTTGCAACGATTTTAACGCCAAAACCGCCAATATGAAAGGCTCGTTAATTCCCGCAATTATTACCATTTTTGAAGATCGTTCTTTTGAATTTATCATCAAAAAACCTCCAGTTTCCGACATGATCAAAAAAGCTACCGGCATTACCAAGGGTAGTGGCACCACTGGTCGGGAAAAAATTGGCAAAATTACCGACGCTCAAATTACCCAAATCGCCGAAACCAAAATCGTTGATTTAAACACCAAAGATTTACAAGCTGCCAAGCGCATGGTCACCGGCACCGCCAAATCCATGGGGTTTGAGATAACTGTATAAAAGTTATTATTTGAAATAACCAATAACCAAATAACAAGAAACAAACAAATTTCAATAACCAATCACCAAAATTACAAACTTTTGGAATTTGGAAATTGAAAAATTGGTAATTGTTTGGAAATTGTTTTTTGTATCTTGGAACTTCAAAATTTATTTATTAAAATTTTGTAAAATGAGCAAAACTACTCAAGCAAACAAGGTCAAAGCAGTCAAGAAAAAACTTGTCGTGGAAGATCAAGTAATTGATCAAAAGGCTCAGGAAACTCCAGTCAAAGAAGTAAAAACTGAAACTGAAGTTACTGAATCTGTTACCAAAAAAGCATCTCGAGTCCGGAGTAAAAAATACGTTGCCGCCCGTAGACTTTACGACACCAACAAACTCCATCCTCTCTCCCAAGCCATTGAGCTTGTCAAAAAGACATCTCTATCCAAATTTGACGGCAAAATTGAAGCCCACGTTTTGGGTATGGATATGGGCAATATTGGCGAAATTATTTTTCCCCATTTAGAACTTGCTAGCAAAAAAATCGTCATTTTAAATGATGAAATTTTGGCACAAATCAAAGATGGCAAAGTCAATTTTGATATTTTGATTGCGACTACCGTCACCATGCCCAAATTACTTCCATTTGCCAAAATTTTGGGTCCTCAGGGTTTAATGCCCAATCCAAAAAATGGCACTCTAACTGACAAACCTGAAGAAACACTCAAAAAATTATCAGTCGCCAAAACCATAATCAAATCAGAGAAAAAAGCTCCTGTCATTCATCAAATTGTCGGCACCGTTTCCCAAAAAACTGAAGAAATTGTCGCCAACATCAATGAATTGATTAAAGTTGTCAAACCCATCAAAATCAAAAAACTAGTCTTGTGTGCCACCATGGGCCCAGGGGTTAAGTGTGAAGTTGTAAAATAAACATAGTCATGTTATCCTATACACAATTGTATATGATAAACAAACTAGATATATTACTAAAACAACCACAAAAAATATATCACACCGATGATTTACGGATCTTGTGGGGTATTACTAAACCATCCACTCTCCACCAAACAATATCTCGATTAATCAAAAAAGGGGTGTTAATTAAAATACACAAAGGTCTTTATTGTACTATTCCTATTTCCGACCTTGATCCAATCGAGCTGGGTTTTCGTCTTATCAATCGTTTCTGTTATCTCACCACCGAGACTGTCCTCGCTCAAAACGGAATTATTAATCAATCCCCTAATAAAATTACCTTTGTTTCCAATATTTCCCAAAAAATTACTGTTGGCGATAATACTTTTTTATATCGTCAATTAAGTGACAAATATTTATATAACAGTGATGGTATTAGCCCACAATCAAATGGCGTTTTAATCGCTTCTGTTGCTCGGGCCAAATCAGATATGCTCTATTTTCAACCGAGTTATTATTTTGATAAAAAAATATGATCGTCAATCGCCAAGCCGATATCATTCACAAAGTTCATTTGTTGCGAGTCTTGACAAAGATTATTGATAATCCAATTTTAAGTCAATCTTTATACTTTAAGGGTGGTACCTGTGCCTCGATGCAAAATATCTTGGATCGTTTTTCCGTTGATTTGGACTTTGATGTCAAGTCAAAATCTGATGAAAAAGTATTAAGGTCAGAGTTTCATAAAATATTTAAAAAACTTGATTACACAATTTCTCAAGAAAGTAAAGTTGCCCTCGAATTTTTTCTTAAGTATAAAAATGGTCCAAATTTACGTAATACTCTCAAAATTGATGCACTAAATTTTCAAGTCAAATCAAATTTATACGCCCCCATTTTCCTTCCCGAAATTGGCCGTACTATCAATTGCCAAACCAAAGAGACTATCTTTGCCAATAAATTAGTGGCAGTCAAAGACCGTTTTAACAAACACAAATCCATTGCCTGTCGTGATATATATGATATTCACCATTTTTTTATGATTGGGTTAAATTACCGAAGTGAAATTATTATTGAAAGAACAAGCCTATCCCCTCATAAATATTTTGAATATTTAATTGATTTTATTGATCAAAAAGTTACTCAACAATTAATTGACCAAGATTTAAACACATTATTACCACTCGATTCCTTCAACAAAATTCGAAAAATATTAAAATCTGAAACTATACTATTTTTACAAAATAATATATAATCAAAATCTCATGTCCCCCACCTACTGCGGAATAGATTTTGGAACTACCAACTCCTCCCTCGCCATTTGTACCGACAGCAAAACAACAGTCATCCCTATAGACAGGCAAAATCCCAACAGCAAAGTTCTCGAATCACTCATATATATTAATCCTTTACAAGAAATCGCTGTCGGCCATAATGCTATAAATCGGTATTTGACAGATCTTAATAATTTGCCCACAGTTCCTCTCCGCGAAGAATTTACCGGTCGCATGATCAAAACCTTCGGCCCTTCTGGCTACAGTGGCGCTGGTCCAGTTATTTTTGTCCCCGAAATTGTCGAGGTTGACGACAGTGGCCGAGGTCGACTACTTCAATCACTAAAATCAGTTTTGACTAGCTCTGTTTTTACTGGCTCCAACATTTTTGGCAAATTTTATAGTTTAGAAGATCTTTTAACTTTATTACTAAAAGAAATAAAAACTCGAGCCGAGGTGGAAATTAGTCACAAATTAACCTCGGCTGTCATTGGCCGTCCTGTTAAATATGTCGGTACTTCAAAAAACAAAATCGCTCTTGACCGTATGCAAACCATCGCCAAGAATGCTGGTTTTAAAGAAGTACAATTTGAATACGAGCCCGTTGGTGCCGCCCTAGATTATGGTATCACATCTTCCTCGTCCCAAAAAATTTTGGTCTATGACTTTGGTGGTGGTACTCTCGATATTTGCATCATGGAACTACCGAGCTCTAAAATATTGTCTGTCGCTGGACGTGGTTTAGGTGGCGATCTTCTCGATTCTCATCTAGCACTGCTTAAATTAGCCCCCCATTTTGGGCTAAATTCGCTTATAAACGGTAAAATGCCATTCCCCCGTTATCCTTTTTCTACATTTCAAAGTTGGTATATGGCCACCCTGCAAAAACCGTCAAAAATCATGATACTTTAGAAGAATTGGCTGTCAAATCATCGCAACCTAACAAAGTTCGAAATTTAATCGCCTTAATTTTTCACGATTACGGTTTTGATTTTTTTCAAACTCTAGATTTATCAAAAATTTCGCTCTCAACAAATAGTCAAACAAATTTTTTGTTTAATCGACCCAAATTATCTATTTCAGAAAATATTACAAAGTCTGATTTTGAAACCAGTATTGCACCCGATCTTGAAACTTCACAAGAATGTATTAATGAAGCCTTAAAATTAGCCAATTTAAAACCAAATCAAATCGACAAGATTATTCTCACTGGTGGTTCCTCCCAAGTCCCCGCTTTTATCCACCAATTATCTGAGATCTTCTCAACTGACAAACTGATAAACTCTAACCACTTTACCTCCGTCGCCTCCGGTCTAGCCATTAGAGCAGAACAACTCTTCTCTTGATAAAATATACTCAATGAAAAAATACTTTTCCCTTTTTATCCTCTACTACCTTCGCTTTTTTGCCAAACTTCAATTATTAAAAAATCGCCAAATGACTATCGTTGGTATCACCAGCTCAGCTGGCAAAAGCTCGACAGTCGCCGCTTGTCAAGCGGCACTAAGTTCCAAATATAAAATCAAAACCAATGGTGGCACCAATTCCGAATCTGGTATTCCCCTCTCAATTCTTGGCATTAAAGTCAATGGATATTCCCCCATAGACTGGTTAAAATATTGTTTACTTGCACCGATAAGTTTATTAACCAATTGGCAAAAATACGATATTTATCTTTGCGAAATGGGAATTGACAGTCCCAATAGTCCCAAAAATATGTCCTATTTATTATCCATCGTCAAACCCCAAATTGGCATATTTCTTAATGTCAATCTAGTTCACAGCGAATTTTTCAAGGACATCAATCATATTGGTCTTGAAAAATCAAAGCTTATCACCTCTCTCCCTTCAACTGGATATGCCCTCATTAACAATCGCGACCCAATTGTTGCCCAAACTACTCAAAATACATTGGCCAAGAAAATTTTTTTAAAACCAATTCACATTGATTTTAATAATTTTGCCCCTCCCGCCAGTTTTGACATTTCTACATCTAGTGCTATCAATCTAGCTCAACTATTTAATATTAATCAACAACTAGCTATTGACAATATTAAAAATAATTTAGTATTACCCCCCAGTCGTTCCTCATTATTTTTAGGTATAAACAATTCAACCATTATTGACAGTTCCTACAATTCCTCTCCACTAGCCTGTAGTAAAATGCTCGCAGTTTTGGCAAAATTCCCCTCACCCCGTATTGCAATCTTGGGTGATATGCGCGAGCTGGGTAATCACTCAAAATCAGCTCACCAAGAAATTTATCGACAAGCCCTAAAATCGGCCAACACAATAATTTCCGTTGGCATGGAAACTCAACAATATTTTGGCGACAAAGCTATTAAATTCTCAAACTACTCCGAAGCTTCAAATTACTTAAAACAAAATCTACCCCAAAATGCCTCTATTTTAATTAAGGGCTCCCAAAACACTATTTTCCTCGAAGAATTGGTTAAATCAATACTCCTAAATCCCACCGACTCCTCCAAACTTTGCCGACAGTCATCTTACTGGCTAAAAATAAAAAATATTATTTAAAATCCTTTTCTTTCTTCATTTTACTCACCACATAGAAAATACCTGAAAGATGGATTATAATCACATGCCATGAAAATAAACGGTTTTAACAAAGAAGCAAATTTATGGATCACCATCCGAAGCACCAACGACTATAAACACAGTGATCCAGCATTAATTAAAATGAATCGTGCCCACCTCTTTATTGAAAAACCAGCCATGAAAGTAAAAATACATGACCTAACTGGCAAAAAAGTTCTCACCGTGGGTTGTGGTAGTGGTGAAGAATGTAAATTACTACAGAAAAAGGGGGCCACAGACATTACGGGTATCGATATTGCCACCAAACTAATCAAAGAAGCTCAAAGATGTTATCCAAAGTACAAGTTTCACACCATGAACGTCAATAAAATAGAATTTCAAGATAATACTTTTGATTTTGTCTACTCAAGCCTCATGATGCACTATCTAAAAGATTGGAAAACCGCTCTAAACGAAATAAATCGTGTTATGAAGAAAGGATCAACTTTTCTTTTTTCAACATTACACCCAACCAGGTGGAGTGGTGAGCGTCAAGGTGACACACTTCTAATGGGTTTTCAATACCCCTCAAAAGACAGCAAATTAAAAATATTTGGTGATTACCTCAACAAAAAAGCCATCAATGATATTGGTATCCGTCGTATTAACATGACATCATATGTCAGACCACTTTCAGATATGTTTCGAGAACTAGTTAAAGCAAATTTCGAAATTATTGATATCTACGAACCAAAAGCCACTACTGAAACAAAGTTTTACAACCAAGGTTACCACGAAATCAATCAAAAAATACCAGATTTCATCATTTTTGAAGCAATCAAAAAATAGTTTATTTATTCTTTTTAAATTCAATATCCTTTTTCATCTCTCTTTCAATTAAATTTCTCAAAAACACAGATCTAGGAACCATTCTATGTTTAGCTACAAAATCAAGGTAATTTAATATTTTTGGACTAACAAAAAAGTTAAAACGAACATCACTGTTATCCTCTGCTTTTTTGAGTACCTCTTTCAACAATTTAACAACATTCTCAGTTGTATATTTCACTAAAAACAATGCATCAGATTTTACCCAACCAAGTACAAAAGAAGGACTATTGCTTTGCGTAAGTACAATAACTTGTTTACCCAAATCAATCGACATATTTATCAAATAACCCACTGACAAACTTGGCAGTGAAGTATCAAAAACACAGATGTCAGCACTTTTTAATTCTTTTAAAATTCTTTCATTATGATTCTCAAGTTCAATAGAAGTCATTTCATAAAAAGATTTTGGGTCAACTCTATCCACCCAATTACTTGTATGAGAATATCCAAGATCTTTAATTATTTTATAGATAAGATGTATCGAGTCAGGATAACTTGTTTTAATCCTTGGACTTGTCCCAAAAAATACTTTCATGATCTATTTTAACACAAATTTAGAGAAAAACTCCATATCTTTCCCCACTGCCTCTTTCCACAATTCACCCATTTTCCCTCTCATATTATGATCAGCCCCATCAAAAATCTGCAACTCAACATCCTTATTTAACAATTTTAAATTATTGACCACATCTTGTTGCCATTCAACCTTAACCCACATATCAGCCGTCCCCTGCTGGATAAGTATTGGTGCATTTATCCATTCATAATAATTTTCAAACGCATAGCGACGTGAATCATAATACTTATTAAACAAATTTACAAAATTGATTGCTTTTTGCCGATCTTCACCTTCATCGGCCGTGTCAATCAAACTTTGAGGAAACGCCAATGTCATCGGTGCCCATAACACCGTCGGATATTTTTCTCCAGTAATTTCTAAAACCGACAGGGCAATTTGCCCTCCATTGCTATGAGCCCAAATTCCAATTTTACTTTTATCCACCCACGGCAGTTGTTTTACCGACTCTATCAAATCAAGTACCTCTATAACCTTATGAAACCTTGCCTCCAAGACATCGCCCGATTCAGCATCACTATTTCCATAACCCAAAAAATCCAAACTAACTGTAGCGTACCCCGCTTTGGCCAATTCATCGGCCACTTTCCACGTCCCCGATCCGGGATAATATCCCTCTTTTTCGGCATACCCCCGAATCATGATAATTACCGATACGGGCGCAATGCTTTGCGCCCCTACCAGTATATTAATCATCCCCGACACCCATTTACCATCACTTTCAAACCTAATTTCATTTGTATGGGCATATGACAATACGCCCCTACGTTTTTCAATTTCTGGAATATTTCCCAAAATTTCTATTTCCCGTACGGGCGCAATGTCTTGCACCCCTCCATATTCTTTTGCCAAACTATCAAAATCATACTTCTCCAAACTTTTTTCTGTAAAATTTACGTTTGCCAACGGACTTATAATTTTCCTCGGCCAAAAAAAATAACCCATTACACCAATTAAAATAAAAATGCTAATTATTTTTACCCATTTACTCACAGCTAATTATATAGTATAATTCCTCTTGTCCTACCGAAGACAGCAGGTTTAGCGAAAGCTTATAATTCCCGCCGAGGCTAAAAATAGATTTTTAATCTACCTCGCCTCTTCGGCGAGTTTTTTGTTTTTAAATTTAAAATTTTAAATTTCTTTAATAAAATGTCAATCAATAAAATCAATAAAATCAATCAAGTCGAAAAGGTCAGTAAATCCTTAACTTCGGCCAAATCAGCCGCCCTTTTACAATACCAAGGATTAACCGCCGGTGATATTTCTAATTTACGCGACAAAGTCCGTGCCGGTGGTGGTCATCTAGAAGTTATCAAAAACTCACTTATCACCCGTGCTTTAGCCAAAATAGGTATCAATTTACCAACCACTTTAACTGGTCCAACCGCTATTGCTTTTTCTAATCAAGACGAAATCGCTCCATTAAAAGAAATCGAAACAGTCAACAAAGCCAAAGAAAAAACATTTTTCAAATATGGAATTTTTGGAGGTAAATTACTTTTGTCCGATGATTTAACCAAACTTTTATCTCTTCCTTCCAAATCCACTCTTATCACCCAATTACTAGGCGGACTTAAAAACCCATTACAACGTCTGGTCTATGCCATGCGCTACAACCAAACTCAATTGGTTTTAACATTAAAGGCTATTTCAGAAAAATAATTTAAAAAAATAAATATTAAAAATTGATTAAAAATTTTAAATTAAAAATTAAAAATTTTTTAAATTATTTAGCCCAACCGGCAAGGCGAAAGAACAAATCGTTATTAAAAATTATAAATTTAAAAATAAATATATGGATAAAAAATTAGAAAAAATCCTAAATGATATTGCTGAATTATCAGTAATGGACCTCTCCGAGTTAGTTAAAGCCCTCGAAGAAAAATTTGATGTTAAGGCGACCGCTGTCGCCCCAGTCGCTACTGTATCTGCTCCTGGAGCAACTGCTACAACTCCAGTCGAAGAAAAGACCGAATTTGACGTCATTATCACCAATGCCGGTGCTAACAAAATCGCCGTTATCAAGGCTGTCCGTGAATTTAAACCCGAATTAGGTTTGAAAGAAGCCAAAGATATGGTTGATGCTTGTCCTGCCGACCTTGGCACTATGAAAAAAGATGCCGCTACTGAAGCCAAAACCAAGCTCGAAGCCACCGGCGCTCAAGTCGAATTAAAATAAAATATTTTTATTTTAAAAACAAAATCCCCTATTCAAGGGGATTTCTTGTTACTTGCGTTATTATGTCAAATTTGATAAATAATCTTATTCCCACCCCCTAAATAAACTCACTTTTATTTTCCATTTTTAGCCTCTCCACCACCTCACCCACCCTACCGCTTTGATCTTTTCTACATATTAGTAAAGCATCGCCAGTATCAATCACTATCACATCTTTGATTCCAATTGTTGCCACAACTTTCCCTTTTGGAGCTTGTATAAAATTGTCATTACTGTCAATTTCCACCAAATGATACCCGTTTTGATGCGCCCCAATCTCTTTTAAATAAATATCCGCCGACTCCCATGTCCCAATATCAATCCATCTAAACGGCAATTCAACCACCAAAGATTCACCCGCTGCGTGAACTAGCTGAGTGACATCTTCTAGCTGTCCTTTTGGCATTTTTGCATATTCTGTGACGACATCACCCCCTTCGACAATATTCAAAAGAGGTTTATACCATTCCATCCGATATTTTTTAAACATTTCCAAAAAATTTCGTGGCGTCATACAAGTGTGATTTGTGTGTAACAACGCCAAACCCTGATTAAAATATTCTTCAGCTTGTCTTTTGGCATTTTCACCTGCTCCTCGCCACAGAAATTTATCAACTTTATACACTCCAACTCTATCCTGTTCTATTTCCAGTTCACCTTTTATCAACCAATCATTTCCTGTAATTGCAAAGGAGGGGCGAAACCCGCCCGTAATATATTTATTTGAAGTTCTTGCTAATCGATCACACACATCCATCATTTCAAAAAAATATTGTTCAGGAATTCGTATATCGTCAACTTGAACCAACATAAATGGTTCATCTGGGTCAATTTTATAAAGCATCGCCGCTGCAAAACCAGTTGCCGGACCTTGATTGCGTAATTCTGGTTCAATAAAAATATTATTCGCCAATACTTCAGGCACCTGCTCCTTAACCAATCCCGCCTGATCAACAGTTGTTTGAATATAAATATCTTTAGCCTCAAATTTTTTTCGTAAACTATTCCAGTTCCATTGAAATAAAGATTTTCCACTTAATAATGGCAAAAAATGTTTTGGCATTTTTTGACGGCTTGCCGGCCACATTTTAGCACCCACCCCCCCACAGATTATTACTGGTTTCATTGTGTCTCCATTATACAATATGTTACAATCCAAAAATGACTATTCCATATCCCGAAGAAAAAGTTCTTCAAGACCAATTAAGCATGCTTAATCCAGATGAAATTAAAGCAGCCAATAAAACCATAAAAAAAATCAATGAAGAATTTCCTCCACTTCGCCGTAGAGGCCGCCCATCAACAAATTCCCTGTATCAACTGATACCTGAAGAGATGGATGATATTCTCATCTTCGATTAAAAAAAATTAACTTTGTTTTTTATATAACATTCAATTCTCTTTTCACCGCCTCAGCTAACACAATTTTGACATACGACTGATATGGCACGTCTTTTTTATTGGCGATTACCTTCAAATCAGAGATTAAAGAAGTTGGAAATCTAATCAAAACTGATTTTGTTGAAAACTTTAAATTTGGCAAAGACGGATTTACTATTACCTTTTTTAAATCTACAAAATCAAGAAAACTATTTTTATCCCAAAACTTTCTCTCTTCATCTTCGTTTTTAAATTTTGGAATTATTTTTATTTTATTTTTCATATTTTTTATAAAACATTTTTTCTCTTTTATTTTGATCTCGGGCAGAAATTATCCTAATTTTATTGTATCTAACTGTATATATTATTACTAATAATTGATTTTTAGAAGTTTTTCCATAAACTCCTTCTCGGATTTCATCTTTTGAATGTTTATCATCAGTAAACATCAACAATGGAACCATTTTAAAGACTTCTTCGGCTTCTTCCCAAGTTACTCCATGAGACAGGTTATTCTTTTCTTGATTTCCCCAGTCCCATTCAAAACCATCTGCCTTTATTAATTCCATATTTTTAAAGTGTATACAATGATAGTATACATATTAATTTTTGTCAAGCTTATTAATAAAACTATTTATATTCTCCACCGTTGTTTTGATAATCATTCCAATTGCCTCCTTAGTATTAAAGGCATTATGTGGCGTAAACACCACATCATCCCGATCACGCAATAAATGATACGACAACACCTCCTGTAAATCATCCTTAGTCGGTCGAGTACTGGCCACCATCGATACACTTTCCAACATATCTTCATCCTCAGTTACGTCTAATCCTGCACCCCACAAAATCTTATTTTCTAAAGCCCATACAATTGCCTCAGTTTTAACCACCTTGCCCCGCGAGGTATTTATCAGAATTGATCCATGTTTCATTAATTTAATATTGTTCATATTTAACAAATGTCTCGTTTCGGGTATCGCCGGTACATGCAAAGTCAAAAAATCACATTGTTTTAAACATTCTTCCAATGACACATACTTAAATCCCATTTTTTTTGCCAGCTTAGCGTCTGGTTTACGTTCAACGGCGATTACCTTCATTCCCAACCCTTTCGCTATTCGGATTACATTTTTACCAATTCTACCCACTCCCACCACACCCAAAGTCTTACTAAATACATCAACTCCAGTTAGACCTTCAGGAGAAAACTCCCCCTCCTCCACTGACTGGTGAGCCGGTACAATTTTTTTTGCTACTACCAATAACAATGCTATCGTATATTCTGCTACTGTGTTTTCACCATAACTCGGCACATTATAAATTTCTATTTTTCGCTTTTGACATTCGTCTTTGTCAATATGGTCAATCCCGGTCGACCGAGTTGCTATCATTTTTAAATTTGGCAATTGATCTAATGCCTTTTTATCAAGTTTTGAATATACAAACACAGAAACTATGTCATAATTTTTTGCCATCTCCAATTTATCCTGTATTTCCTCAGTAAATATCCCCACTCCTGCTGTATCCAAATTAATTATTTCCCTTTCAATTATTTCCCTCTCCCAACTCTTGACTCCAAAAAATGCAATTTTCATAATCTATTCTATAATAAATTGCCCTGTCAAGGGAAATGTCATTTCTTAATGACAAAGGGTTTGTTCCAAAAGTTTAAAAAATATTGGTTCTAAAATAATTAAATCCCTTCCCCATCAAAATTTCCTTTTCCCCTAAATACTCCTCAATAATTACATAATCTATTTGTATCATCTTGACCTACAAGTATAGTGTATGTTTTAATGAATATAGTTAAAGATTAATCTGATACAAGAGGAGCCACCAAATGGACTATCAAACAACAACAGAAGATAAACCTGTAGTACAGAAATCTGCCCAAAAAAAAGTTAACGGTGTCAGCATTGACAACCTTCCCGACCTTTTAACCGTCGCCGAAGTTGCCGACCTACTCCGTGTTTCCAAACTCACCATCAAACGATGGGGTAAACGAGGAAAATTAGCTGCTATCCGCATCAATGCCCGTGGCGATCGACGTTACCGCAAAGAAGCCGTCTTATGGCTTCTCGGTATCCAAGCCGAATAACTTTAGTCCGCCGATGAGGCGGATCCTGCCCAAATAACTTTGCTTAAAGGCTGTTGGATTAACTTCCGGCAGCTTTTTTGATATTTTCGGTCAAAACTTGGAGAGCATCGACATAATTTTGCCTTAAAATACAATCCCACAACGGCGGGATTGATGGAACATACTAAACTATTGACTTTCAGAAGAGAAAGAGAGAGAATTCACTATATGGGAAAACCAGAAGAATCAACTCAATGTCTTTTATCTCCTAAAACAGAAGTAATAAATATATACCAGCAATTTGCTCCAGAAGGAGCAGGAAAATTTGTCACTAATGTTTCGACCACATCAGAGTTTGTCAAAAAATATAAGACTACAGAATATGTTATGGTTGATATTACTGAACAAGCAAGACAAAAAGGCGTACCAATTAGTGGACCAACATTTTCTGTTTTCAAAAAAGCAATTTAATTTTGTTTTTAAATTTTAAATTAAAAATTTTAATTTTTTATATTGTTACCCGTCCCCTCGGTGTTCTTTTAACCAATCCTTTTTTCATTAAAAATGGTTCATAGACATCAGTAATTGTCCCCACATCCTCGGTCAGCGCCGCGGCAATGTTCTCTACCCCCACTGGTCCCCCTCCATACTGATTTTTGACTACATCCAAATACTTTCTATCTGCATCAGACAAACCCATTTCATCAACACCTAAATTTAATAGTGCAACTTTTGCCTCTTTTAAATTAATTACACCATCACTATTTACCTGAGCATAATCCCTTACTCTTTTTAACAATCTATTAGCAATCCGTGGCGTCCCCCGCGATCTTTTGGCAATTTCCTCTGCCGACACCTCATCAATTGATGTCCCCAAAACTTTAGCCGTTCTTTTTACAATTTCTGCCAAATTATGATCATCATAAAAATCAATTTGTTGCACCAATCCAAAACGATCACGCATAGGACTAGAAATTAAACCAATCCTCGTTGTCGCCCCCACAATCGTAAATTTTTGAAGTTTAAGTCGTACCGACCGAGCCGATGGCCCCTTACCCAAGACTATATCCAGAGCATAGTCCTCCATCGCACTATACAATGTCTCCTCAACTATTTTATTAAGCCGATGAATCTCGTCAATAAACAAAAAATCACCTTTCTTAAGGCTTGTCAGTATCGATGCCAAATCCCCCGCACGTGTCAAAGCCGGACCAGAAGTAATTTTTATATTTGACCCCATTTCTCCCGCCAACAACATCGCCAAAGTTGTTTTTCCCAATCCCGGTGGACCATAAAACAAAATATGGTCCAGCGACTCACCTCGAGCCAAGGCCGCCCTAATAAAAATATCCAATTGATCTTTTAATTTTTTCTGCCCGATAAATTCACTCAATTTTTTTGGCCTTATCGACAACTCAATTTCCTTATCAATCTTATTTATTTTTGGATCTAGCGGTTCACTTGCCATATTATTTCTTTTTTGTTATAATACATTTAATCTCGCCTCGGCCTAACCGCCGAGGTCATTTTTTTATAAATATTATCTGACAATTTTACGACAGATGTTTTGAATATACCTTTTTTCATTTCCCAAATCTCTCGCCCCAAGCAACCATACATATATACCACAATCACAAACTTACCCTTTAAAACCAATCTATCATATAAAGTCCTAAAATCACCATCACCTGAAAAAAACATAAATATATCATATTTATCAACCAACTCCATCGTATCCAACCCGATTTCCAAATCAAAATCACATTTTCTTTTTAAGATAAAATTTTTACCAACATCATCAAAAATTTTAATAAACTTTACATCTTTAGTAATTAAATTATACCCAATTTTCTCGACTTTATTCAAAAATTCTTTAGATTTTATTTTTATTTTATCTTCACCAAAATAACAATTAATTTTTTCTATTTGTTTATATTTTTTCAAATATTTATACAATTTTTCCTCATCTACTTCCTTTTTCAAGTTATGAGACCAACCATAAACATTCGCCCAATCCACCATCACGCAAGTTTTTCCGTTCAACTTTAATTCAAAATTATTATCTTTCATTTTATCTTCCTAAATTTAATAAACACCACTCTAATTTTTCTTCCAACTTTTCCAAATCTTTGGGTAATTTTGCTGTCACATTTTCAATTTCTTTTCTCTCAAATCCCAACTGTTGCAAGCTTAACACCAAATCATCCTCCAATAAAGGCAAATTATCGCGCAAATCAAGTTCCCCCAATCCTCCAATTTTAGATTTTAAATCAACTATTATTCGCTGAGCTGTTTTTAACCCAATTCCCTTAATTTTTTTGAAAAAATCCACATCAGCACCCCCAATTGCCTTGATAATATCCAAACTATTTTTCTCTGCCAAAATACCCGCTGCTGTTCTCGACCCCACCCCTGATACCGTAATTAGCATTTTAAATAAATCCAGATCCTCATATTTTTCAAAACCGTATAAACTTATATCATTTTCCGACACCGCCATATGAATATACAATTTAATTTCACATCCTATGTGTACGGGCGCATTGCCATGCGCCCCTACGGATATTTCACCACATCCTGATTGTACGGGCGCATTGCCATGCGCCCCTACAAAATACACCAAATATCCTACACCATTTACCTCAATCTCAATATAATTACCAAAAATTCTTGAAATATTCCCCTTCAAACTGCTAATCATACTTCCATCATATCACGACTAAAACCCGAAAACTATAATTTTAATGGATTATTTAAAATATATTTCACCACTCTATTGTAATCGCTTTCATCTCGAACAATCATTTCATAATAATTTCGCTGCCAAACCTGTAATTGATATCCAATAATTTTTAATTTTGTGGATACTGCCATTTTTATTCCACGAATTATATATCCTAAATTTTGTACAGGCAAATTTTGTACGGGCGCATTGCCATGCGCCCCTACGGATATTTCACCACATCCTGATTGTAGTACGGATATTTCACCATATCCCGATTGTACGGGCGCATTGCCATGCGCCCCTACGGATATTTCACCACATCCTGATTGTACGGGCGCA
>Ga0100390_10002423_pt1 | contig 16501 bp, 11 predicted proteins | sample CryGeymeta201514_FD_81540 | JGI IMG/M metagenome (GOLD analysis project Ga0100390, IMG submission 81540) | Groundwater microbial communities from Crystal Geyser aquifers in Utah, USA - Crystal Geyser metaG 2015-14 | ecosystem: Environmental > Aquatic > Deep subsurface > Groundwater | place... | reverse complement strand
TTGGCCGGATTTCCATGGTCCGATCGCCGGTCAGCATGAGCACCAGAATGCCGGCCAGGATGATAATGTCACGGCTCACCACCAGCACGGCCAGCCAGCCGGGCATGATACCCAGGATGCCCAGGGTAACGAAGGCGGTGTTGATGAGCAGTTTGTCGGCCAGTGGATCGATGAAGGCGCCGATCGAGGTTTGCTGATGCAGCAGTCTGGCCAGGAAACCGTCAACCGCATCGCTTAGCCCGGCCAGCAAAAAGACGAGCAGGGCAAAATGGATTTTGCCCTGCAGGAGAAAGATCACCAGCAAAGGAACAAGCAGGATGCGCAGCATGGAAATGATATTGGGAATATTCATAACCCGATTGATCCTCTGTATTGGTCAGATACCCAGAAACTCGGTAACCAGTTGCCAGATCTCCCTTTCCTGGTCCACCCCATACCAATGAAGGTCCGGGTCACGGCCAAACCAGGTGAATTGCCGCTTGGCAAACCTCCTGGTGTCTTGCGCCAGGAGCGCGATGGCCTGTTTCAGCGGCCAGCGGCCCGCGATATGGTTCAGCATGTGGCGGTAGCCAAGGGACTGCATGGCGGTTAGCTCACCATCATAGCCAAGGGCAAGAAGATGGCGCACCTCCTCGAGTAGGCCAGCGGCCATCATCCCCTCTACCCGCTGATTGATCCTGGCATACAATGTTTCTCGGTCACAGGTCAGGCCTATTCTTAAAACCCGGCGGAGATTCGGGTGATTCACCTGTTCGCTAAGGTGACGGGACCAGGAAATGCCGGTGGTCAGAAAAATTTCCAGGCCGCGCAGCAGGCGCTGGGTGTCGTTGGCATGGATGCGCGCCGCGCTTAACGGGTCCACCTGTTGCAATTCCTGGTAAAGCGCCTCCCTCCCCTCTTTCGCCAGCCGGGCCCGCAAGTCGGCGCGGACCGTGGCGTCCACCAACGGCATGGCGAACACCCCGTGGATCAAGGCATGGATGTAGAGACCGGTCCCGCCCACCACCAGGGGCACCTTGCCCCGGGCCGTGATGTCGAAACAGGCCTGCAAGGCCTCGGCCGCATAGCGGGCCGCCTGATATTGCTCATCCGGGTCCGCCACGTCAATAAGGTGATGGCGAACCCGGCCCATTTCCTCCCGAGTCGGCTTGGCCGTGCCAATGTCCATGTGGCGGTAGACCTGCATGGAGTCGGCGCCAACGATTTCACCGGAGGAGCGCTCGGCAATGGCCAGGGCCAGAGCGGTCTTGCCAACCGCGGTGGGGCCGGCGATTACCACCACCGGCAGGTCGATATGGCCCCGGCAATAGGGTGGCGTTTGATTATTGCTGGTCAACTGCATTGGCGATCAATTACAACCTCAAAGCCGCGCACTATCGAAAAATCGGGGCAGACGATAAAGACGATTACTTTTCCGTGGGTTATACCACAACCAAAAGCTCAGGAAAACCGTCTTGTCGTCTCGGAAAAACAGAGGCCGGGTAAACGGGAAATGCTGTAACTATCCAGCGGAACCGCAACCCAAGTGAGTTCCCGGACTGGCAATGCTTTTCGGGGGTTTGTCCGCGACCTGGCGCGGATGCGCGGAAAATCTCGGCCGCCCGCCGAGCATGAGCGAAAGGCATTGCCAGGCAGGGAACGCTTGACTGCCGACACAAGCTGGATAGTTACCGAAATGTTTTGATTAATCCATTTTTTCAATGCAGAGACAGGTGGTTTTGGTATATATCTTGGCTGATATAATCGCCAAGCATCTGATTTTCGCCCGACATAAGCGTGCCAAAAATCTTCGCCCCACGCAGGAGTTCCAACATGCCTGAAAGAGTCTTCAATTTCAGTCCCGGCCCCGCCACTCTGCCCTATGAGGTACTGACCCAGGCGGCCAAGGATATTGTCAATTTCCAGGATAGCGGCATCGGCCTTATTGAGATGAGCCACCGCAGCAAGGAGTTCATGGCCGTGATCGATGAGGCCGAGGCCCTGCTCCGCCAACTCATGGGCATTCCGGCCAACTACAAGGTCCTCTTCTTGCAGGGCGGCGCCTCCACCCAGTTCGCCATGGTGGCCATGAACCTCTTGAGCCCCGGCCAGACCGCCACCTACCTTAATACCGGGGTCTGGGCCAGGAATGCCATCAAGGAGGCGAAACTGTTCGGCAACGTACAGGTCGCCTACTCCAGCGAGTCCAGCAACTTTGACCGGGTGCCAACCTCTGGCGAGTACGAGGTGGCGCCGGAATCAGAGTACCTGTATTTCGTTTCCAACAACACCATCTTCGGCACCCAGTTCCATGAAATGCCGGCCACGGACAAGACCCTGGTCTGCGACATGTCTTCGGACATCATGTCGCGCCAGATTGAGGTGAGCCGTTTCGGCCTCATCTTTGCCGGGGCCCAGAAGAACATGGGGCCGGCCGGGGTCACGGTAGTCATCATCCGCGATGATCTGATCGGCAGGAGCAAGAATTTTCTGCCCACCATGTTCAATTACAAGACCCACGCGGACAAGGGCTCCATGTTTAACACGCCGCCCTGCTTCGCCATTTATGTGGTCGACCTGGTTCTGAAATGGCTGAAGAAGATCGGCGGGGTGGCGGAAATCGAAAAGCGCAATCGCGCCAAGGCCGCCTTGCTTTACAATAGAATCGATGCCAGTGACTTTTACCGAGGCCATGCCCAGACCGCTTCCCGGTCGCTGATGAACGTCACCTTCAACCTCCCCTCCCCCGAACTGGAGGCCAGCTTTGCCAAGCAGGCAACCAGCAGAGGGCTGCATGGCCTCAAGGGCCATCGCTCGGTGGGCGGCATCCGGGCGTCGATCTACAATGCCTTTCCCCACGAAGGCGTGGAGGCCCTGGTCGCCTTCATGGATGACTTTGAAAAAGCAAACCGCTGAAATCGGCCCCCGCTGATCAGGGCATGCGGCGTGCGGGACGAAGGCATCATCATCCGGCCGCCCAGCGAGGCCAATGCCATTCTGTTGCAAGTGGCGGTCGGCTGCCCGCACAACCGCTGCACCTTCTGCGGCACCTGCAAGGGGGTGCGACACCGCATCCAAGGATGCGGCCGATCTCGCAAGCGACCTCAGGTTTGCCGCCATCCACGCCTCCAACTATCTACCGATCAACTGCCGCCTGGCCCGTGACAAGACTGCCCTGCTGCGCACCCTGGATCAGGCCATCACCGGCCAGTTGGCCTTGGTGCCGGAAGCCAGGCGGGCCCTGTGAGTTTAACGATTATGGAAAAACCCGACCTCAAAAATTATACCCTGGCCCAACTTACCGAGACGCTGGCCACCATGGGTCTGCCGGCCTATCGGGCCAAGCAGGTTTTTGCATGGATCTATCGGCCAGGCATGCCAAATTTTGCCAGGATGACCGACCTGTCCCTGCCGATACGGGGCGAACTGGAGGAGCGGTACCAGATCAGTTGGCTTGCACCTGTAAGGCGAGAACTCTCCGAGGATGGCACCTGCAAGTACGCCTTCAGGCTGGCGGATGGCAACGTGATCGAGTCGGTCCTCATTCCAGAGGAGGACCGCAACACCTTATGTCTCTCCTCACAGGTGGGCTGCGCCATGGGCTGCCGCTTCTGCCTTACCGCGACCATGGGTTTCGTGCGCAACCTGACGCCGGCCGAGATGGTGAACCAGGTCTGCACGGTTGCCGAAGAGTTGCACGCCAAGGGCCAGGCCGTCAACAACCTGGTGTTCATGGGCATGGGTGAACCGCTGGCCAACTTCGACCAACTGGCTACAGCCATCGCTATCCTAACCAATAATTATGGCCTCGCCTTTTCCAGTCGCCGGATCACCGTCTCCACCTGCGGCCTCATCCCCCGTATCATTGAACTGGGGGAAAAAACCAGGGTGAACCTGGCCGTCTCCCTGCACGCCGCCGATGACGATAAACGCAACCAGCTCATGCCGGTAAACCGGACCTACCCGATCGCCGATCTGCTGAACGCCCTCAGAGAATTTCCCCTGCCCCCCCGCCGGCGGATCATGATCGAATACATCATGATCAACGGCCTAAACGACGCCGATACCGACGCCGAACTGCTGGCCCGCAAGCTCCACGGCATCTCCTGCAAGATTAACCTGCTGCCCTGCAACGAGACCAGTGCCATGGGCTATGGGCCATCGCCCATGGCGCGCATTGAGCGTTTCCAACAGATTCTGCGCAACCACGGCTACACCGCGCTGCTGCGCACCAGCCGGGGAGCCGACATCTCGGCCGCCTGCGGCCAGTTGGCGGCCCAAACACCTTCAGGCTGTCCATCGGAGTAGTTGGTGTTCATCCGGAAACTGTGTTCCCAGATGAACGCTGAGAGCTGACCGCTGACAGCATCCAGAAGGAAACATAGTTTCCGGATGGGAACTAGTTAGCACCTTGGCGGGCTGAAATGGCCAACCTGTCCCAGACCCTGGAGCAGGTGCCAGGCGTAGACCCGCCCGTTCCGCGGTAGCACAATTCCTTTTAGAGTACTCTGAACTTTGTGTGATCTCGCATGGATATTTTTACCAATCCACCTAAACACTCTCAGGCTATCCACCTGAATACTTACACAAAAACATGAGATTAGCGCCGCCGTCCGGTGAAACTGGCAAAAAAATCCGCATTTTGCAAGGGATACGCTCGACTGGCAAGCTCTCTCAGCCGAGGCTTGAGGGTCGCCAGTTCGGGAAGCGGCGGGATGATGGGCAGGTACTGCGCGATGGGGGGCGGTGCTGAAATTTTCAGGCGCTGCGCCAGACCGTCGGCCAGGTCGGTTTCCATGCCGCCAGCCATCCCGCCGCTCACCGCCGGGTCACCCAGGGAGCGCATAAAGCCCATGATACTGCCCAGATCGTGCTGCCGATAAAAAAGGGCGATTTCGTCGCTGATGGTGCTCTGCAGTTCCTCGAGTTCGGCGTATTTCTCCCGATACAGATGGACGTGGGAGGTAAGGCGGTCATAACAATCGAAGATCAGATTACGGAAGCGACTGGCCCGGGTGAAGCCGCGCAACTGCTGGCCCTCGAAGACCCGCTGCCTGATGGTGGGAGACTCGGTGAGGTAAGGGTCGTAAAAAAGCCCCTCGTTCAGCTCGGTAAGATTGAGGAACTCATGGATCAACCCCTGATCCTTGAGCAGGATGTAGATACGGATGAGATCAAAGCTGATGCGCTTTTCCAGGATAAAGGAGTGCTGCCGGATCTGGTCGGCAAGCGCCAGCGAGTCGTCCTCGATGAGCTTGCGGAAACCGAAGTAACGGTCAGCCAGTTCTTTTTTCACCTCCAGGGTGAGGATGTCATGAATGTCGTGCGGCATGGGCTACTCTCCATGTGTCAGGATGACAGGACCATTCTACCAGTTCCGGGGGCGAGGGCAAGGCAATATTGCCGGATTCCGGTGTCCGGAACCCGGTGTACTGAACCCAATTTTCCGCCATTCCGGACCGGATTCCAGGAATTCCGAATACGCCGGCTGCTGGCGGTCCGGGGAACGCCATGGGTAACGTCTTGGAATAATGAGGAAATGACGACTACCTAACAATCTGGTACATTTTTTTGCAAGATAAATCTCTGGCGCAATCCAAATAACCCGGCAAAAAAGAAAATCACGAAGGAGAAAAGCATGAAAGCATCCCCCCCACGCAAATTGGCACGTCTGATTACCCTGGTATTGGCTAGTCTTGCTTTGGGCAGCCCGGCATGGGCGACGAATTACACGATCACAGATCTCGGCGCCTTAATTAGCGGGGACTACAGCCGGGCAACTGGCATCAACAACAACGGCCAGGTGGTGGGCCAATCCGACACTGCGGCCATGGGGAGAACTCACGCCTTCCTCTACAGCGAAGGCAGCCTCCTGGATCTCAACAATCTACTTACTTCCGGTTCAGGGTGGACATTGACAGACGCGCGGGACATCAACGACCTCGGACAAATCGTTGGTACTGGGTTCATCAATGGCTATGACCACGCTTTTCTCATGACCCCGTCCGCCGTGCCCGCCCCTTCATCCGCCTGGCTCCTCGGCTCCGGCCTTATGGGCTTAATCGGGGTGGCGCGGCGCAGGCGGTAGCATTGCCTGCTTCGTCCGACCTGTCTGACCTGTCGGACTCGTCGGACAGGTCAGACTCGATAGTACCGCGGCCCTGACAAACCGGCGGCCAGGGAGATATTCCCTGGCCGCCGGTTATTTTATTGGGCGGAACCGAGTATGACGAGTGTTGCCATGAGCTGAAGGAAAAATAGTATTGAAATACTAACAATAGTAATTTATTATGGTGTTGTAATACTATCACGGAGACCGCCATGCTCGACGCCATATTTTCCCTCAGCCAGACCTTCCTCCGCATCCGCAACCGTGAATTCAAGCGCTACTTCCTCCGGGACCACCCACTGACCAACCGTTTTTCCATCATCGTGGGCCAGCGGGGCATCGGCAAAACCACCGCCATGATTCAGCATCTCTTGGCAAGCCATGGTGACGATCTATACACCCGCAAGGCGCTCTACCTTCAGGTCGATCATTTTCAGGTGGCCCGTTCCTCTCTTTATGAGATCGCCGACGAATTCCACAAGCTTGGCGGCGAGTTTATCTGCTTTGATGAAATCCACAAATATCCAGACTGGTCAATGGAGCTGAAGAGCATCCATGACACCTTCCCCAACCTGAAGATCCTGGCCTCGGGAAGTTCGGCCCTGGAAATCACCAGGGGGAGCCATGACCTGAGCAGGCGTGCCCTGGTCCACCGGATGCACGGCATGTCGTTCCGTGAATATATCGGCATGAATTGCGGCATCTATTTCGACAACCTGACGCTCGACGCTATTGTTTCAGGTCACCAGCAGGCTAGCGACGCCATTGTGCGGAAGCTGGAGGAAAAAAGGCTCAAGGTGCTGGCCCTTTTCAAGGAGTATCTGGAGTGCGGCTATTACCCGTATTTCCGGGAATACCATGACAAGACCCAGTTCCGCATGACCCTGGAGCAGAATGTCCATACCACCCTGGAAGGCGATCTGCCCGCCATCCATCAGTCACTGAACGGTTCAAGTATCAGGAAGATTCATAAGCTCCTCTCGATCATTTCCTCCTTGGTCCCGTTCACCCCGGACATGAAACAGCTCAAGAACCTGCTGGGCATAGGCGACGAAAGGACCCTGAAGACCTACCTTAAATACCTGGAGGACGCCGGGGTAATACTGACCGTTGCGCGGAGCGGCAAAGGTCTGCGCGCGATGGAAAAGCCGGAAAAGATCTACCTGAACAATCCGAACCTATATCATGCGCTGGCCGGTGGCAAGGCGCCTGACAGCGGCGCGATGCGTGAGACCTTTTTCCTGAATATGCTCCGTGTCGGTCACAACGTCTCGGTGCCGGCCAGGGGAGATTTCCTGGGGAGTGACGTCACCTTCGAGGTGGGGGGCAAAAACAAGGGCCGGAGCCAGATCAGCAAGGTTGAGAACGCCTGGCTGGCGCTGGACAACATCGAGATCGGTCATGGCAACCGGATGCCGCTCTGGCTTTTCGGATTCCTTTATTGAGTCTTTTCGGTGACTGGCCGCTGTTTATTGGGGGAACGGAATCGAGATCAGGAAGCAAGCGTCCAGAACCCCAACACTGTGCTTACAAAAGGCGGTGACTGGGGTAAAATAGCGGCATTCGTTTTTTATCGATGCCTTAATGTTGGGGTTCGCAAGCTCACCCCAACCCGCGCACTGCAGGATACATGGTAGTACACATGAAAATGCGGCGGCGGGTGCTGGTCTGGCGCATAGTACATCCGTATGATGAGTCCATGGAACATCAGAGGCTCGAGTATGATTGCAATGAATAATAAGAGGTTTAAGCATTCACCTTGGACTTCATGCTTTTCCAAGAGATCGATGCGTGCCATACTGACCCTGGCGCCCATCCTTTTCCTGTTATTGTCGACTGGCGGCTGTCATCGGTCGGAGAAAGTGTCGCCCGAGGCTGAGCCGCTGGTCAGATTGGACAAGCTGGCCCCATTGCCCGCCAGGGAAACGGTTCCGGAAAAAAATCTGCTCAAGGTGGCCGTGGCCGCCATTCTTTCACCGCAGGGCAATGTGCAATCCTACCGGCCATTGCTCGACCTCCTCGGCGACCGGATGGGTAGAACCATCCAGCTTGTGCAGCGCCGCACCTATCAGGAAATCAACGACCTCCTCGCCCGGGGCGTGGTGGACCTTGCCTTTATCTGCACCGGGGCTTATCTGGAAGGGCAGCGGCAAGGCATTATGTCGCTTCTGGTGGTCCCGGAAATTAACGGTAAGACAACCTACAAGGCGCTCCTCATTGTCCCGGCTGGATCGGACTATAACAGCCTGGAAGATTTGCGGGGGAAGTCCTTTGCCTTCACCGACCCCATGTCCAACACAGGATACCTGTGCCCGGTCAGCGAACTCAGCAGAAGAGGGGAACAACCGGAAACCTTTTTCAGCAGTTCCATTTTTACCCACAGTCACGAGCGTTCCATTGCTGCAGTCATGGAAGGCGTGGTCAATTGTGCCTCGGTGGATAATCTGATCTATGAAAACGCCAGGCAGAGAGACAGCGAGATAAGAAAAAAAACCAGAGTTATATGGGAATCCGGGGAGTTTGGCATGCCGCCGGTGGTCGTGCCTCGACAGATCAGCCCTGAACTAAAGGAAAAGCTGCTGGCGTTCTTTCTGGCCGTCCACGAATCTCCGTCCGGCAAGGCGGCCCTTGAAAAGTTGGCCATTGACCGCTTTGTGGTGCCGCCAGCCAATCTCTACGCGCCTTAATGAAAGTTACTGCCTGGTCACCAAGGATGCTGGTATGGAGCGTTGATGGCTTGCGGCGGCTCGGCCGCCTGCTTCGCGCTCCTGCGCAAAGTCTGCCGCAGTTTTTTTTGGGCGTCCCGCTCCGGTTGAAAATCATGGGCATGGCCGTGGGCCTGATCATGATTTTTGCCGGCTTCACCATAGTCCGGGTCCACAATAACCTTACGGCCACCATGGCCATTCAGTTACAAAATCAAAGCCAGTTGCTCGCGGTTGAACTTTCGGCCCACGCCCGTGAAAGTGTGTTGATCGATGACCTTTACGGCTTGACCAATCTGTTGAAAAACGCCGTGCACAACCGCCCGGCTCTGCGGTATGCCTTTATCGTGGACGATGCCGGCCATGTCCTCTGCCATAGCTTTACGGGAGGCTTTCCTGGAGATCTCTTGCGGTTGACTGGCAAAGATAATCCTTGGGGGAGTTCGCCGCGCAAACTCCTTACCAATGAAGGCGCGGTATGGGACGCCTTTGCCCCGTTTGGCCCCGGCATTGCTGGCGGCCTCAGGGTGGGATTGGCCGAAGCCCCTTCACGTCGGGAAAATGGTGAGTTTTTACAATCCTTGCTGGCCAACACCATGGCCGTGTTTGGTCTGGCCATTATCTGCAGCGGCATCCTGACCTGGCTCATCATGCGGCCGATCAAGAAACTGGTTGCCGCCACACAATCCATCAGGCGGGGTGACTTCAACATCCAGGTGGTGGATGCGGCCAAGGATGAAGTGGGCCAACTGATAGATGCCTTCAACAGCATGGCCAGGCAGCTCAAGAAGGCTCAGGCCGAAAGAGATGAAAAGGAAAGCATCCGCAAGGAATTTTTGCAGCGGATTATTGCAACCCAGGAGGGAGAGAGGAAACGCATTGCCAGGGAATTGCATGACCAGAGCGGCCAGGCTCTTGCCTCGTTTATGTTGGAGTTGAAAGTCTTGGAGCGGGCCGAAGATCGGGAGCAATTTCTGACCGGGATAACCCGGTTACGTTCGGCTATCACCGACGAAATGGATGCGCTGCATGATCTTGCCGTGGAATTGCGGCCCAGTGTGCTGGACGACATGGGCCTGTTGGCGGCTCTCGACCGGTATCTTGGTGATTTTAGAAATAAATTTAAAATTAATGCCACTATGGTAAACTTGGGGTTCGAGGGGCAGCGGCCCGATGTGGCGGTGGAAACCTGCGTCTACAGAATTATTCAAGAGGCCTTGACCAATGCGGTCAAGCACGCCATGGCTCTCGAGGTCAAGGTCATCCTGGAGTGGCGTGGTGACCGCTTGCGCGGGGTGGTGGAAGACGACGGGATCGGCTTTGACGCCTGTTGTTCGCATGCCGCTGGCTTGGGGCTTTACGGCATGGAAGAGCGCTCCCTGTTGCTCGGCGGCAGTTTCAGCATGCAGTCCGCTCCTGGCGAAGGCACCATGGTGATTTTTGAAGTCCCGGCCGTGAGGAAAAAAGCCCAATGAGCACAAAGAAAGTTTCGGTCATGGTGGTGGACGACCATGCCCTCCTGCTTGCCGGGTTGTGCATGCTGCTCGATGCGGAAGCAGACATGCGGGTAGTGGGCCGCACATCCCGCGCTGGAGAGGCCGTCGCCCTGGCCGGGCAATTGCGACCCGACGTGATTCTTTTGGATATCGCCCTTGGTGACACCAGTGGCCTGGATCTCCTGCCGGCCTTGCAAGAGCGGTCGCCGGCTTCGCGGATCATGATGCTCACCATGCACGAAGACCAGCAATACCTGCAGTTGGCCATGGCACGGGGCGCTGCCGGCTTTGTCCTCAAAAAGGGGCTGGATGTGGATCTTCTCTATGCCATCCGTTCAGTCATGCGGGGTGAGATTTTCATTCAGCCGTTCATGGTGCAGCAGTACCTCGCAGGGCAGACGGCGACAACGACGGCCTCGGTGATAGAGGATAAAGACAGCGTGTTGTGGGCCGCCCTGAGCCCGCGCGAGCGCCAGGTGATGCTGGCGGTGGCCCAGGGACACACCAGCAAGGAGATTGCCCTACAGGAATACCTGAGTGAAAAGACCGTTGCTACCTATCGCTCGCGGGCCATGATCAAGCTTGGGCTGGACACCAAGGCGGAGTTGGTGGAATTGACCCTGCGCCTTGGCCTTTTCTCAAAAGCAAGGCCGGTCGGAGCCGTGCGGTAGGGAATTACCCTGCAAATCTTCTCTGCCCCCTCCAGTTTTCACTGACAAGAAGTCACATCTTTCCTGATTTTTTTCTTTCAATTCTTCAAGTCTAATGCCTAAGATTAAAAAGATGGTAACTATCCAGCAGAACCGCAACCCAGGTGAGTTCCCGGACTGGAAATGCTTTTCGCGGGTTCGTCCGCGCCCGGGCGCAGGGTTTTTGTGAGGGAGACGGCGACCGCCGAGAATGAGCGAAAAGTATTTTCAGGCCGGGAACGCTTGACTGCCGACACAAGCTGGATAGTTACAAAATATGTAAGGTTATGGTTTCATGCCTGCGCCTCTGGCAGCAGAGTCTAACTTTTTCTCCGGGGTGACCTGCTATGCTTTCCGGAGATTGCCAGGCTGGTAAACCTGATCGAAACAGGAAATTCCGTGAAGGTCAAGATGTTGGATTCGAGCAACAGGCCATCAAGGTCAAAGGAGGAAGGTATGGCAATAAACGAGATTGTCAGGATGCACGAGGACCTGGAACGGGCCCTGGCCAAGCCCCTGGAGCAGAGATCCTGGATAATGGTCATCGATACCCGCAAATGCGTGGGGGATCACGCCTGCGCGGTTTCCTGCATGGCGGAGAATGTCTGTCCGCCTGGCACCTCGTACCGCAAGGTGTTCGAGACCGAACACAACAGTTTCCCTGACCTGAACCGGTTCTTCATGCCGGCCAACTGCCAGCATTGCGACAAGCCGCCCTGCCAGAAGGCCGCCAACGCGGTGACCAAGGACGCCATCATCAAACGCGGGGACGGCATCGTTGAATTCGACTACGCCAAACTGGCCAAGAACAAAAAGGCGGGCGACGCGGCCAAGAAGGCATGCCCTTACTATGCCATCGTCGAGGACAAGGGGGGGTTTTATACTGATAACACCCCGGTCATGGAACCCTATGAATTGCGGAATTTCTTTGAAAACGGCCGAACCTTGAGCCGCGGCAGCGGCGGCCTGACCGGCACAATCCGTAAATGCACTTTCTGTGGTCATCGTCTGGAGAGCGGTATGCTCCCCGCTTGCGTCTCCACCTGTATCGGTCGGGCCATGTACTTCGGCGACCAAAACGACCCGACAAGCCTCGTCTCCGAACTGTTGAAGAACGAGAAAACCTGGCAGGTCAAGAGCGAGCTTGGCACCAACCCCCGTATCCATTACATCGGCTTCGAGGATCGGAAGAATATCGCGGTCGGCACGCCGATCACCTGCACAGAATGCCATCAATAACAAGGAGGAGGCAGGCAATGACTGATACCAAAAAAACATGCCAGGCAGACGACTGCGTGGCTGCATGTTCCCAGATGAAGATCTCGCGCCGGACCGTCCTTAAATCATCCGCCCTGCTTGGCGGTTGCGCGGTGCTGATGAACCAGATCGACGGCGCTTATAATCTTCTCCACGCCATGGAATCGGGCGTGGCCGGGGCCGGCGATTATCCCCTGGCCAAGGCGACCAGCGTCATCTACTCGGCCTGTTTGCAATGCCATACCGCCTGCCCGATCAAGGTCAAGATTCTAAACGGCGTCGCGGTCAAGATCGATGGCAATCCGTTCAGCGAAAACCTGATCCCCAATCTCAACTACGATACGGCCCCGGCCAAGGCGGCGAAGATCGACGCCGGGCTCTGCCCCAAGGGCCAGGCCGGCATCCAGAGTCTTTACGACCCCTATCGGGTGGTGAAGGTTCTTAAACGCAAAGGCCCCCGCGGCTCCAACCGGTGGGAGATCGTCGCCTTCGACAAGGCGATCTCGGAGATCGTGAACGGCGGCGAGCTGTTCAAGGGTATAGGGGAAAACCGTCGGGTGCCCGGCTTGAAAGAACTGTACGCCATGAACGACGCCAAACTCTCCGCCGCCATGGAAGCCGATGTCAAGGAGGTTGCCGCCGGCAAGATGAAGGTGGCGGACTTCAAGGGTAAATATAGCGCCCACCTCGACAAACTGATCGATCCGGAGCACCCGGACCTGGGCCCGAAAAACAACCAGTTCGTCGGCATGTGGGGCCGGATCGAGCATGGCCGGATCGAGTTCGGCAAGCGCTTCATGCACGGTGGGTTCGGCTCCAACAATATTATCGAACACACCAGCATTTGCGAGCAATCCCACCATATCGCCTACAAGGAGGCCACCAACCAGTACAAGGAAGGCAAGTGGTCGGCCGGCATCACCCATATGAAGCCGGATTCCTTCAACGCCGAGTGCATCATCTATTTCGGGACCGGTTTCATCGAGGCCAACTTCGGGCCGCCGGCCATGTGTCCCAAGGTGACCGATGGGCTGGTTGCCGGCCGGCTCAAGGTCATCGTCGTCGACCCGCGGATGAGCAAGTCCGCCTCCCGGGCCTGGAAATGGTTGCCGGTAAAACCATCCACCGATGCCGCCCTGGCCCTGGCCATGATCCAGTGGATGATCGGCAACAAACGCTATGACGAAAAATATCTGACCGCCGCCAACCTGGCCGCTGCCAAGGCAGCCGGCGAAACCACCTGGTCTGACGCCACCCATTTGGTGAAGATCGAAAAAGACGGCCCCGGTGCCCTGGCGCGGGCCGAAGAGCTCGGGGCAGGCGACAAGGACAGCTTCGTCGTCGTCCAAGGCGGCAAGCCGGTGGCGGTCAAGACTGATGACGACAAGAACGCCGTGGTTGGCGACCTCGATTTTAGCGGCGAGATCAATGGTGTCAAGGTCAAGACCGCCTTCACCATCTTGAAGGAAGAGGCCTTGGTTAAGACCATCGACCAGTGGTCGGAGATCTGTGGCATACCAACCGCCGACATCGAGTTGGTAGCCAAGGAGTTCACCTCCCATGGCAAGAAGGCCGGGGTCGAGTTTTACCGCGGCCCAGTGAAGCATACCAGCGGCTACTACAATGCCCAGGCGCTTATCGCCCTGAACATCCTCATCGGTAATACCGATCACAAGGGCGGCATGTCTGTCGGCGGCGGTCACTGGCACGAGTTCGGCGACAAGGCCGAGGCCCAGTTCAACGTCAACAAGATGCAGCCGGGCAAACTGACCCCCTTTGGCCACAAGATCACCCGCGAGGGCTCGACCTACGAAAAATCGACCCTGTTTACCGGTTATCCCGCCAAGCGCCCGTGGTTCCCGTTCACCAGCAATATCTATCAAGAGGCCCTGCCCTCGGCGGCCGACGGCTATCCGTACACGGCAAAGGCCGTCTGGCTGCATATGGGCAGCCCGGGATTCGCGGCCCCGGCAGGACAGACGGCGCTGGCGATCCTGGCCGATACCGCGAAGATCCCGCTCTTTTTCTCGACGGACATCGTCATCGGCGAGACCAGTATGTATGCCGACTATATCTTTCCCGACGCCGCCATCTGGGAGCGTTTTGCCACTCCCCACGCCTCTCCTGACGTACCTTATCCGGTCTCCAAATTCCGGCAACCGACCATCACCCCGCTGACCGAGGTGGTGACCGTGTACGGCGAAAAGATGCACAGTTCCTTCGAGACGGTGGCCCTGGCCATTGCCGAGCAGTTGCATATACCCGGCTTTGGCAAGGACGGCTTCAGCACCGGCTGGGATCTGAACCGGCAGGAAGACTGGTATCTGAAGCTCGCCGCCAACATGGCCGTGGGTGACAAGGACGGGGACGCGGTGCCCGATGCCTCCTTTAACGAGCTGAAGCTCTTCAACGAGGCCCGCCAGCACCTGCAGCCCACGATCTTCTCCGCGGACCGCTGGGAAAAGGCCGTGGGCTCAGACAAGTGGAAAAAGACCGTTACCGTTCTCAACCGGGGCGGCAGGTGGAAAAATTGGGACCCGGCGGTGGTAAGCGGTGATGGCATGCTAGGAAAGAAATACGGCAAACAGTTGAATCTTTACGCCGAGACCGTGGCCAAGGCCAAGCATTCGTTCACCGGCAAACGGTTCTCCGGTAGCGCCACCTACAAAACGCCGACGGATGCCGCTGGTAATCCGGCGGTGGATAGCGATCTGCCTTTGCAGCTTATTACCTATAAGGAAATCCTGGGCGGCCAGTCCCGCACCCTCCCCGGCAACTATTGGCTCAGCTCCATCCTGCCGGAGAATTTCATTCTGATCAATGCCGCCACCGCCGGGTCGATGGGTTTCAAGGACGGTGACAAGGCGCGGCTCGTCTCCAAGTCCAGTCCGGACGGCAAATGGCATTTGCCCAACCGGCCAGGGGTGGACATGGTCGGCAAGATCAAGGCGGTGGAAGGGATGAGGCCGAAGACGATCGCGGTCTCCTGGTCGTTCGGCCACTGGGGCTACGGCGCCTCCGACGCCACCATCGACGGTAAGACGGTCAAGGGTGACAAACGACGCACCGCCGGTCTCTGCCCGAACGCGGCCATGAAGATCGACCCGGTGCTCAAAAATTCCTGCATGACCGACCCGATCGGTGGTAGCGCCTCGTTCAACGAGACCAGGGTCAACCTGGTCAAGGCCTGATCCATAGCGCATGAGCAAGATGGCCATGGGACAGCAGCCTGCACCGGATCGAAAACCGACCGGCCATGATTGACACTGCTTGCCACCGGGTATAGATTAACGAAGCAGGTAACTACTCAGGTCTATAGGCTGTAGGCATTTAGACTGTTAGCAAAAGCGAAACACGAGATATAAAGCTGAGTTGAGCAGCTCGTCTGCTCATACGAAACTTATGCCCTTGCGGTATAAGTCGTACTGTGTTCCGTATATGCTCCGCTTTTTGCCTAACAGTCTACAGCCTAACGGGCTAAACAACCTGAGCAGTTATCGAAGCAGAAAACCTATCGACTACATAAAATTGCTACACTCCGAGCCTAAAGACCTACGTCACGGCGCTACGTGACAGGGTCTGCGGCCGACAGGGCGGGATTGGAAACGGCCCCGCCTCCCGAGCATTTGGAAAGGAGACAGCATGACAGCGCCACAGCGGGGGAATCCCCTCCCCCATTCCCGAGCCCATCGCATCGACAGCCTGACCGACAATTATGGCCGACAGATCACCTATCTGCGACTGGCCATCACTGACCGTTGCAACCTGCGCTGCCGGTATTGCATGCCTTTATGCGGGGTCGATTTCGTACCCCATGCGGAGATGCTTTCCTTTGAAGAACTCGAACGCCTGGTGCGGCTGCTGTCGGCCCTGGGGCTTTCCAAGATCCGCATCACCGGCGGCGAGCCCTTTGCCCGGCGCGATTGCCTGCCGTTCATGTGGCGCTTGCAGGGCATGGATACGGTAAGTTCCCTGCACATTACCACCAACGGCGTGAAGACCCTCCGCTATCTCGACGAGCTGGCCGCACTGGGCATCGCCGGCATCAACCTCAGCCTCGACACCTTGGACCGCAACCGTTTCCAGCAGATCTCCCGGCGGGACCACCTGGCCGAGGTGCTGGCCACCCTGGACGGCTGTATTGTGCGCCGCCTGCCGCTCAAAATCAATGCCGTGGTCCTGGAAGACACTACGGATGCCGAGATTCTGGCCCTGGCCGAACTCCCAGAACGTCACCCGCTGTGTTTGCGCTTTATTGAAAAAATG
>Ga0100390_10002418_pt1 | contig 16516 bp, 12 predicted proteins | sample CryGeymeta201514_FD_81540 | JGI IMG/M metagenome (GOLD analysis project Ga0100390, IMG submission 81540) | Groundwater microbial communities from Crystal Geyser aquifers in Utah, USA - Crystal Geyser metaG 2015-14 | ecosystem: Environmental > Aquatic > Deep subsurface > Groundwater | place... | reverse complement strand
TAGCACCAGGTATGGTACCAGTACCTGGTACCAAGTAACCCTGGTACAATAAAAATTTGTGTGTGTGAGTTCTGCGTTAGTGGTACTTCCCTCTGCGACGCAACAAAAGAACATCTCGAGACGAAAAAGAGTGTGTGTTGATACTAAATAGTACGCAGTCAATAGGGACCCTTTAAATGAACGTGAACTTATGTTATGTGTGAATGGAACGATACGGTACCAGCAACTCGACCATCGTAAAAATGGTTCATGAATATCCATTTTTCTATTCTGGTAAGTCTGTGAACCATAATTGACTTCGTTCATTTTTTTGTCGTTCTCGATTGATCATCGACTGGATCATTCGTGGGAGGTTGCTGTGGCAGTTTAGTTCTGCAGTACTACGGTAATCTACTGTACCTGTAGTAGTAGTCTAGTATCACCTGGTACTTCGATTACCAGGTACCACGTACCAGGTACTTACTACTGTAGTAGTACCAGGTAGCAAGGGTGCTTTATGTGTAGCTGAACAGTATGACCCCGAAGAAAGATTGTTCATTGTTTGAATTCTTGGATGGTCTCCTGAATCACAAATCATCTAAATCTTTCTATCTTTATCATCTAGTGAAACCCGCATAATTCTTCATATTGATTGCGATTATAGTCATATTGATAACCATACCAGTGGTTGATACCGTACCAGGGTACCGTACCACTCACCACGGTACGTACTGCGGGAACATCTCGGAAAGCACACCTTGACCGTCTACTTGTGATTATTTAACCAATTTCTGTCGTTTGGTCGCGGATTTGACTGTTGACATTTCTCAGCCACGACTGCGACACAGAGAAGTTACGGTATAGATTTTCGTTGAATATGGTGTATTGGAGACAGTAGTAAAGTTATTTAATGAATCTTTTTAAGACTTGCAAGACGTCGGGCAAGGTCCTCCTCGATTTGTTTTTGTTTTTTCGGTTACCAATTTTGGCATCTTCAGCATCTTAGCATCTTTTGAATCACACAGTCTACGTCGCTTCATCAGATAGCGATAGCAATAGCAAGAAAGGGAGATCTACCAGTACTATTCCTATTACCCTGGTACTGAATTAGTCAGAAGAGGGTCTCCTTGCTTGTGAACTACTGTACCTTCACTTCTGCTTGATACATCGAGTTCATACTAGGTTGTCGGGTGTCTGGCAACACAAACAAATTTTGCAGTCTTTAAATGCACAACTCTTCCTGAACCTTTTGAATTCATCCGATACAGACTACAGACTACAGACTACAGACTACAGACTACAGACAGATAGAAGATACGAAAATACAAGCGCGCAACAGCAGCATTCCAATGTCCTTTGGCGGTGTCAACTGTCAACTGTCAACTGTCAACTGTCAACATTGCAAGGAAACGGCAAACGCTAAAACCAGTACTCTAGAAAATAAATCGACATGAGTGGTTCTTCCCGCAAGCGCTTGTCGAAGAGTTCTGGACGCGGCAGCAACAGTAACGACTATGCAAACTATGCAAACGACGAAGAGGAACAACGGCAACGGCAAGAGCAAGAAGAGAACCTGGCGCGTCGTGCCTCTCTCTTGGCAGCTTCTGCAGCTTCTCCTCCTTCTTCTTCTTCTTCTTCACGGCACCTTTATCAATTCCAGCAGCAACAGCAACCCGCTGTAGATGATCTTCGAACACAAAGAGAGCTCATGGCAGCAGCTGCCATGATGGAACAACGGTTACCACTACGCCGCGCTTCTCTTCCATCTTTGGCAACTACGAGAGCAGCAGCCATGGCCAGTGCTGGAGCTACCACATGGCAAGAGCAACTAACCCTAGCGCGCCTGGCTCATCACCGCCAGCAACAACAGCAGCAGCAGTGGTTAGAAATGCAGCAGCAGCAGCAACAGCAGCAGCAACAGCAACAGCAAGCTCCTTTCACAGCTGCTCAACAACAGGAACTTGAGTTCAATTCTCTATTGATGCAGAAACGACAGATTGATGAGATGCTGGTAAATTCGGCGTACAATGCACGTCGTTTCAGTTCGCAAACAGGATCAAACTCCTTGCCTTCCTATGGACTTGGTGGTAGAGTACCCGGCAGCAGTGGTACTAGTGTTGGAGCTGGTGCCATGCATGGTGCCATGCATGGCTCCTTTTCTAATGTTGCCAACTTTCCAGACTTGACAACGACAAGTGCTTCTACCGCTGCCGCTGCCGCCATGTTGAGAAGTAACATTATTGCAGGTGGTGGTGGTGGCGGTGGTGGTCCTGCTGGCAGCAGCAGCAGTAGTTTTTCGGCTGCCGCTGCAGCTCTGGGACACCAAAATATTAGCAACCATCCGAGCGAATTCCTAACGGGAAAGATTCCCGCCATGCTGCCATCTAGTCGAGTCGCTGCTTTTTGGGCTGCCGAACAAGAGAACCAACGTCGTAGATTTTCGGACGCTCTTCCGCCGAATAGATTCTCATCCGCCATGTCAGCAGCAACAGGATCTCCAACTTGGCAGAGTCGCCATCTACCGGGTGGTAGTACTGGTGGGGCTCATGACACTACAATGTCGGCTGCTGCTTCTAGTTTTGCTGCCAGTCATACTAAGCAGGGTCTCGGGGGACGAAGTAGACTGGACGAAGAACCAGACGATGTCTACTTTAATGATGCCGGTGTCGACGAAGTTGATCGCGACTTTAAACGATCACAAGAAAACTTTCCCCTAAAGCTATACCGTATCATTTATGAATCGGTCAAAAGCGGACGTGGAGACGTCATCTCATTTTTTCCGCACGGCCGCGCCTTTGCTGTTCACAAACCGAAGGAGTTTATTTCTGAGATCATGCCCAAGTACTTTTCCGCAGGACGCATGAACACCTTCCTCAAGCAACTTAATCTCTACTCTTTTCGACGCATCACAGAAGGTCGAGACAAGGGAGGATACTTTCATCCACAGTTTATCCATGGCAAGCGACATCTCTGTAAGCTCATCAAGCGAAAAAAGACAGATTCAAAACCAAAAGTCAATGCCAGCACCACCGCCAAACCAGAGAAGATGACGCCGACAAAGACTCCACCGCGCAAAATTGATACCGATCCTGACGAAAACAAGGATGAATCCAAAGCAATAACGGCTTCTAGCAATGAAAAACCTGTGTCGACGAATGCCTACGCGGCAACGCTCGCAGAAAAAATGAAAAGGGAACGAAAAGAAAAGCAACAGCAAGAACAACAGCAATTTGCAAGCAGAAGCAGCAGTCAGTCTCCTGAAGCTAACAATTCGTCGTCGTCGTCGTCGCGACATCCAAAGATGAGATGGAAACACGCTTCGAACTCGGCAGCACCAGCAGCAGAGGATGCCAAGGGGGAATGATAACAAAATAATAATAATAATATGTTGCACGTAAACATTAATTACTAGTACTCCGTACAGTCCAGTATTCGACTCTCAGTAACGACTATTAAACTACCAGGTAACTATCTGTCTGTACTTACAAGCTCAGAAAGGTTTTGAGACACTCCACGCTCGTTTTCGTTGTAGTAGCAGCCCTTTATCACTAGATCTACTTGCACTACAGAACTACTACTACTCGTCTACTAAGCAGTACTAGTAGTTGTTAGCTACTGTACTACTAGCTACCTAGCTAGTAACCTACCTGGTACCTGGTAGTCGCATTAGATTAGTAGCCTACTAAAATGTTACTACCTGGTAGTAGTAGCTACTGTACTCTTTAGTACCAGCAGGTACCAGGTACGCAGTACCACTCGCAACTTCTACCACCCACCCCAAACACTCTACACTATTACCAGGTACTAGTAGACCCGAGACTACCACCACAGCTTACGGATGCGCGAACTTCACCTGTTCCTTACCAGTATGACGACTCGTTCATCTCCTTCCACTAGTACCAGGTACGAGTGGTACTCCGGAGTAGGTACCGTAGTACCTGGTAGTCTACTACTAGACTACCTACGGTACATTATTTTAATAATGACTTTAATCAAAATTGGAGTAGAGTTGCCAAAAGAGGATCTACTAGCTGGTACTTGTCTACCATTATTAGCCACGATATCTCATCCGTTACCAGCAGTACTAGAAAAAGTGTTGATAGCTCTTTGTAGCAGTAACTAGTAGACTAACAGGTACCGTACCTAGAGTGAGCGACCGTTCGGATTAAACAGTGCACTAGCTAGTAAGGCATCCAGTCAAATGATAACAATAATAATAGTAATAATACCCGTTGAGCAAGATCCAGTAGATGGAGAGATGAATTGCCAGAAACAAAAAATAAAAAATAATGCTCAACGACATAATTCATAAAGTCTATTGAGTAGTCTACTGCCAGTAGTGTGGTACTACTACTAGTCTACTACCAGTAGTCAATTTTTTATGGTCCAATGGTTCATCATCAACTGCAGGTTCAGCCAAGCTGCCCTTCCTGCAAGTTCATAAGATTATTCATTATTATGAGTTTCTTGTTGCTGAGGTAGATTGTCTGTTTTCACGCCGGTCATTCCGTCTGTCCTTCCGGTGCAAGAGTATCCTGAACCCCAACTTAGCGTCGACCTATACCCTTCATTTAACTTTTTATCACAACTTCAATGTGAACAGATGATTGAGTATTGAGTGAGCAGGTCTGCTTGGCTTTGCACACAACGATCATAGAGTAGTTAGTAGTAGTTCCTCACTGTCACCATTCTACTAGAAGCTAGAAGCTAGAAGCTACCTGGTAACAGAAATGAAGCCAGGATCAAAAGTTAAGATTGTTGGTCTCACCAGCGATGAAGGTCAAAAATTAAACAATCTGGAGGGTATCGTAGATCACTACAGTCGTTCCAGGGAGCGATACGGGATCAGCATAGCTGGACAATCGGAGATAAAAATGATCAAGCAGTCGAATTTGCAGCTGGTAGAAGAGACTATGACGGGTCCGGCTGTATTTGGCGGAGAAGAAGAAATGCTAGACCACTTGAAGCAAATGGGGATGCCCTCCGATATGCTTCAAAATTTGACACCCGAACAAAAACAGCAAATGTTCGAAATGACACAAAGACAGACCATTTTGGAACGCGCTACCAAATTGGCTGGAGTTGATGCTGCTGCTGTTGTGGAATTGAAAGAGGCAGAAGGGTATGCCTGGCGAGATGCGAGCGACCACGTTTATCTGGAAGTAAACTGTGGAAATACCGGAAAGGTCAAGTGTAAAATTGACGCGGACCAAATTGAGGTAGTGTCAGCGGACACTCCTGACAGGCCAGTGCTGAGAGGTACTCTATTTCAAAATGTTCTACCACAGGAAAGCAAATGGGAGCAATTGGGTGACGGGATATTAGCCATTACACTCCAAAAAGCGTCTCCTATGCGTTGGCTCATGGTGCTTCGTTAAATCAATACATTTATATCTTTGCAGCCACCCTAGTTTTAACCACCCTTTCAAACGCCAAACAGGGTTAGTAACTAATCAAAGTTGGATGTTGCTGCAGCCAAAACATTCTCATCCAAATTTCGTTCGACGATCCAATCGTCCAGGCAACGTTCACCTTCGGGACCCTTCACAATAATTCGTGTCACGGTAACGTCATGCTTTTGCCCTTGGCGCATCACACGGCCCACGGCTTGTTCTTCGACACTGGCATCGGCCACGGCGTCAGATCCCGAATACATTGGATCATAAATTATCACATGGTGACAAGATTCCTGAAGATTGTGGCCTGCAGCTTGCTCGAACGACAACAGAAGGACGCGCGGGCGGGCCTTATCTTCTTCCGTCGCGTCCAGGTGACGAAACCAACTAATAATTTCATTCTGGTCTTGTACTGAATGCTCTTCATTGATACAGCAAAAGCGCGTGTGGGAGTTTGACAGCGCGTTGTAGGCACTCTTGTACCCGCCGTACGATGTATTCGCAAAAACGATGATCTTGGTATCTGGCTCAACGACTTGGATTTGTTCAACCTTCTTCGTCAAAGCGCCGTGACGAGCCATCGAAGAGGCTGTAATGGAAAGAAGAGTTTTGGTGTATTTATCGTCAAGTTGGTTGGGGGAAATAGCATAGCCACCTTGGACTTCTGCTTCTCTACTTGCTTTCATAAATGCCTCACCTTCGGCAGCTTCCATGTTGACTTGAATTTGCTCTCGGGTAAGCTTGACTAATAATTTTTCTCCACGATTACGCTGACAGGCTTCCTTCACGTACGAATGACAGGATTCTTGGACTGCACATCGGTATTCACGACTACGAGTTCCTTCTTGCTGATTCAAAAATAAATCACGACCAGACTCGCGTTCCTCCTTTCTCCAATGATGAGCGGCACCCGTCAAATAGGTACCGCCCATTAAATTCGCTAGTTCAGTAACTCGTTCTTCGGTTTCCAACAGCGGAGTTCCAGTCAGACCCCAAACGCCCGCAGCCGCCAACAGAGGGCGCTTTGTGATATCGGTCTGCGAAACCCCCAGGAATTCTCTGGCTCCTCTTCGAGACTTTTCGTGAAAATCTTCCGACGACGTTTCCAATTTCTTGCCAGTGACGAGCGTCTCGTGACATTCATCAATGACTACGCGTTCCCACGTATAATACTCGATTGGCACACCCTTATCCTTGGCACTAAATTTCTTTTGCCGTAGCTTCGAAATTGCCTCCGAATAACAATGGCCATAGTAGGCTTGGGCGTCACGAGCACGCTGACTTCCTTGGTTGCCAACGTAAATTTCCGGTCCCGAGGCCATGTTCCGAATCCAAGTACCTGTGAAAATTGATAGGAGTAATCATTAGACACTATTTGACGCCAACAAAAATTGAGAAAATAGAAGAGAGAATACGATGACGTACCTTCAATTGTAGGGGCTTCTCGTTGAGAGTATTCTGCGGGAGAAAGAAGAATCGTTAGCCAGTCTCAAATCTTGCATATGACCATTTTAATTGAAATTTTCACTTACTAGCTGGAGCCTCAGGAATAAATCCGGCGCCTGCCATCTTGGAAAGGTGTTGGGTGTACGGGCGGTCTTTGCAGCTCTTGTGCGCCTCCTCAATAATCCCTGCCGGCACAATTACCATGTCGACAGCACACATTTGCTCTACAGAATACCTTTTTAGGGTTGCCGTGCTGTCGATGGTAATGCACTTCAATTGGTTGCCAGTGAACTTCTCACGCTCGTCATCCCACTGCTGAACAAGTCCGGGAGGCACTACTACAAGCGTGGCGCCAGACCTTCCCTTGTTGGCATCACAATTTGCTCGCGCTTTGGCGACACCGGCAAGAATGAGAGCAATAGTAATGACGGTCTTTCCACTGCCGATAGCATCACCTAGGACACCTCCGCGTAAAGGAGAGTTCTTTCTAGCACGGGCAATCATGCACCAACCAATGCCCGCGAGAACATGTTCGGATCTTTCTTCTTCTAAAAACTTAACTTTTCCACTTTCAATGTCCAGCATTCTTGTCAAAGCCTTAGCTTGGCGTTTGTACAAAGGTAGTTTCATACCGGAAATGGTTGTTTCGTCGTAATTATCAGAGTTGGGAACATGAAATGCTTTCGTGTCTGGTTCTCCCATAGACGAGAGCTCGGCAAGGGAATAGTCAATATTGGGAATTCCTGTGCTCTCGCCTCCAAGAAGAGCTGCAGCGCGGTGAGCTGCAACATACGGATTCATAAATACTACCAGCTTTCCAGCCTCTCGGTCAACTTGAACTTGGAAGGGAGGCGGGCGATTGAACAATTTCTGAGGATGCGATAGCAGGACGTTAGTTGAGCCAGTGAATCACTGGGTGGTTTACAAGCATACTCACAACAAGCAGTGGACACACCTGATAATATTCGTTTGATTCCTCTGCATCGTATACACGCTCATGGCGAATGAGAGACTTCGCCTCCCTCTTGCCCTTCTGATTGGTATCGCGCGCCCTCACCTCTTTCCAAAATTCACGAGGGCGAATCGGTACATGAACTTCGCTGTGGCCATAATTTGCGGACGATGGCAACTGATACCAAGTCGAAAGGGTCAACGAAAGCTTGCCCTCGGCAGCAAACTTGATCAGTGATGGGGCGGCAACAATAGAGAGTCGCTTAGCATTTCGTGTACCTGATCGTCCAAATAGATCGATGCTTTGGTCGTTTTGGTCGTTGTATTCCAAAAGAACATCAGCAACTTCGTTCGAAAGACCGCTCACTTCGCAAAGAACAAGAGTGGAAGCCTCGTCCTCGGTGCTGGCATCAACTCTCTCTTGAAATGTGCGTGACGGGTTCGTCATGGACATAGTTGGTGTGAGGACCTCCAACTGAAGATCGTTGGGGTCAGTCTCCCAATTCAAAAATCGTGTCTTGGTCTCGTGCTCGGAAATCTTGTCGCTCAAGGCATTCTCCGGGATCCAGTCCTCTAGCTCGCACACTTCCATACCATCCTTGTGCGATGGCGTCGATGCAATGACAGCTACATCCAGCTCTGCTCGATCAACATCAGGCCTAATGTAAATATACATGGGGAGAGCACCATCGCTTCCATCTCGGCGCCAGAGAGCAGAGAGAACTATTGTTTGCTCGCAGCTTAGTCTACGATACGTACCGTTAACTTCATTATTGGTGTCTCCAGAAACGACAATTGTTCCCGGATAATACTTCCACTGTTTATGGTACGAGAGGTGGTTGTTGCGTGACGTTTCAGTGCACTTAGGAATGAATTTTTTCGATGGAGCCTTGGAGGCTTTGAACGACTTATAAGCGTCATCGTTTAGCCCGGCTTGAATACGTTGGGAATCCGTAGGGTCGGAACCCACTAGTAGCAGACTCTGTTTGGACGACGCAGCAAAAAACTCCCATTTTGGCGCAGTCGTATCCGAAATTTTAAAGATCATTCTGGCATCATCCTTTAGCTTTCCCCGCAAGGGCTTGGTGTGGCGAATTGCTGGGGAAAAACAACGAACATAAGCAGCGACACCAACATCCTTATCGAGAGCGAAAATCTTTCCAACGGAAACGCGGATCTCGGCAACTTGCCTGGCAGATCCGTAGTCTTCCCATGCACCGTAGAGGAGAGTCCAGTGGCCTCGCTTCCGCTCAATATTTTGAAGCTGAAAACTGTAGGATTCAAGACCATTTCCGTTCTTCAGTTTATTCTCCCAACCAGCACCCAGGCGCAATACGGATGGAACAGCACAACGCAGTTTACGCTCAAAGACACGAGGGTCTGGCCGTCCGTCATCTCCGCGAACGTTAATCTCGTGCAATGTATGAGGAGCAACACGATATCTGCCAGAGCAGCCATGACAAACTCCCATACCACAACCAGTGCATTCAAGGATTGTCGAGTCGTTTGTTGTTGTCCCTGAGGACTCACATGTACAAAGTACCGAGGACTGAAACGCCTGTAAGCCCAGGTTTCTTGCGACTTGACAAAAGACATCTCGGAACATTTGGCACTTCTTTTCGCGGCCAACATTAAAAAGATCACCTCTCTCAGCCAAAACAGCGCCATCGACGGAATCATATTTCTGGCTCAGAGTAAAATTCTTCAACATGATATTTCTCTCACTTGTGCGCTGTCGACGAAGCTCTGGAGCACAGAGTGCCGCCAACATGGCAGCACAAATCACCGAGACTGACATAGCATTACCAGCGAGATCCGATAGCTGCACTTCAGTCTCGGGACCAAGGAGGAGACGAGAAAATGGGATACCCTGCAAAAGTAGCTTCTCGTAGCCCATGCTAGAAAACATATGCAATCGGGCGAATTTTAATATATGAGGTGTTTGAGTGAGTTTTCAGCGTCAAACAAGGATGCATCGTCGGCCATACCACCAACAACAAGCCATCGCTTGCTTCTCCACTTACACTGTGCGACCTCTGTGCGGGAGCACAAGTTCCCCGCCAGGAGTAACGCAACCACTAACCCCAACAGTAGCAGACCGGAATGGAGCTCTCGTTACATTCTGGCTGATGTCCCACGTGAAAGAATGATGCAGAGGATCACGGGGCATACTGTCGCGTACTTTAGATTGTCGTAGGAAACAACAGATTTGTTCAGTCATTAATCGATTGCAGAATTCAAAACATCGTCAATAGCAATTAAGACTTACTGGCGGCGGCTCCAAAGCAGTCAATCATGTCAAGTCGTCGCATGTTCCAACAGTCCACTAGCTCTGGCCAAAGCCCGGGAGCAATCACTTTGCGTCCACGAGTACCCCATCCAGTGAGATACCGAGCATCTTCGTCGATGCCATTGACCTTACGAAAGGCCATGTGACACGTGACGTCCTTGACTCTAGATAATGAATAGTCCCAGAAATCTAACTCTTTCGCACGCTCCCTTTTGACCATAAGTCCAGGACCCGAACGAAGCGCCTCCCGGAAACATCGGATGCGATCGTGCGTTTCGGGTAGCAAAAAGGCGTCCATGGAATGCAGCAGGGGGGTCTGCAAATGGTCCAATATCTCTTGGAAGTACTCCCCCAAATCATCGTCGGGATCATCAGATCTCCAAACATACAGGTACTTACGATTACGAGTCTGCGGCAAACCATATTGCTTTGTATCAACTTTAGCCAGGTGGGTGCAGTATCGCGCTTGTTTTTCCATCACCAGAGTATCTTTTTCAAGGTTGATACCGTGTCGTTTGGCCATTTCTTTAAGCGTAATCTTCTTATTCGATCCACTGTGGTCTTTGGCCACCAAAGGCTCGATATCACTGGAATCGTGGCCACCCCGTACGAATCCTTCGACAGTTGCCCCGGCACGAATACCAACTTGTCGAGGGATTTCCTCCGCAACGTAACGTCCATCTTTGTTGACGGAAAAAGTAAGCCAATTGTCGGCATCAGCCTTCTTCTTTGCATCCTTAATCGCTTTGGTGGAGTTCCTCTCAGACAAATTCAGGCGTCCCCGAATATACTCTTGCATCTTGTCCCAACTGCGGCGGGTACGAATAAACGAACCGTATTAAAAATAGTGTAGTTAGTGAGATAAAAGATTTAAAACGTGTCAAATCGAGAGTACTACGTGCGCTTTTGCACTTACGGAGCCCCGTCAACATTCTCGAAAATCGACACGGGGGGCTGGTACTTGTCCAGAAATTCGACGGCTGCAAGAAAGGTTTCTCCGCTTGTCCCTTTGTCTTCGATGTCGAGACGCTCCTGACCCTTGAGCATACTGAAATCCTTGCACGACGTCCCTGCCACGAAAAGGTTGTTAAACGGAATCGTCTGGGGTCTACCGTAGACGTCGAGGACTGGTCCCGTTACCGATAGTTTGGTTATATCGGGAAAGAGAGGTACTCCGGGAAAGTTTCGTCCAATATAGGCTAAATCGCAGAAGGAAAGGAAGAAATCAGCAATGATGATGATGTCAAGTGTTTGCAAATCGTATTCCGTTGATAGCGCACATGCAAGCAACCCAGCAACCCAGCAATCCAGCAACCGAGCAACTCAGTAATCCAGTAATCAAACAATCAAGTAAAACGCTACGGTAAACTCTTTTTCAGAAAGTCCTTCGTTCGCACCTTGTTTAAACGGTTCAATTTCGCAGGACATTTCGTGCGTGAACTCGAATCCGTGTTCCGTTCCATTTTCCTTAGTTTTCTTCATCATCTTGTCGAGACTTTCCTTGACGAGTCCCAGCGCAATACTTGGAGCATCCGTGCCCGAACATGCCGTTGCCAGTCGAATGGGAAAACTGACTTCTCCCAAAATACTACCACTACCACTACCACTACCACTACCACTGCCACTGCCACTGCCACTACCACTACCACTACCACTACCACTACCACTACCACTGCCACTACCATTACCATTGCCATTACCACGGCCACTGCTGGTGTCGCGCGACACGACGTTGAGGAGCAGACCTCCAATCTTTCGAATCTGCGCTTCCACCAGTCCTTCTACAATGCCATTCGTCGGATCAACACCCACGGGGTCCACGTAGGGCTCATCGGGCATGGCCTGTGGCGCATTTTTGGGTTTGGTACTGTTGATATCTTTGGCAAGCTTCGTTTTGAACTCGTCGTTGAGTTCCTGTGCAGTCGCATTCTTGTTGCTCTTGCCGCGACTGCTCTTGTTCGTGCTGGCAGTAGTAGTTTTAGTACTAGATATCGTTTTGGAACTGTTCGACTGCTGCTTTTTTCTCTTCCTGTTGATGATATTGGCAGTGGGTGTGATGTTGTCTTCTTCGCTATCTTCGTCCAAATTCATGAAATTTTCATCATCGTCATCGTCATCGTCACAATAGTCGCCGAAGTCGTTGCCATGCACAGCTTTCCCATGAAAGTCAGAATCGTCCGATTCCTCAAACACTTCTCGTTTTTTCTTTTTTGGTTTCTTCTTGCTCTTGAAATCATCAACGTCATCTACACCGTCATCAACACTCCTGTCATCATCGTCGTCATCATCTTCCTTGTAAGTGACAAGAGCATTACTCGTGCGTCTGCGATTTCTGCTGCTTCTGGCAGCGGCATGCTGGTCGGTTTCTTCCATTATGACATCCTCACTATCATTATCATTGGCTTCGGTGTCACTACTACCACTACTGATGTTACAGCTGTTGCTGTTACTGTTACTGTTGCTGTTGCTGGTCGTGCTTGCAACAGTAGTCGGGGTGGCAATGGTGTTATCATCTTCAGTAGCTTTGAGTTTCTTTGACTTGGTGTTGTTGGTAGTAGTCTTGCGTTTCTTTGGTTTTGTTTTGGACAATGCTTTCTGTCGCTTCTTTTGATGTTTTTGAAACATCTTTTTGCCCTCTTCCAATTCTTGCCAATCGAAATCTTCTTCGTCTCCATCCTCGTACAAAACATGAAAGAGCATTTCTTCGTCATCATCATTCTCATCATCATTCTCATTCTCATCATCCGTAGTTGTCGGAACAGCAGAAGTAATGGTACCACAGTAAGTATTTCCATCCTCAAATAACTTGGCCACATTTGTAACGGGAGTTGGTAATGCTTGAAACAATTTGCGACCCATTTTCACTTGTTCTTCTGTCCAGATTTCTTCTGTTGCTGCTGCTGCTGCTGCTGTTGCTGCTGCTGCATTTGCTGCTGCATCTGCATCATGATCCAACAACTTGACTCGATACATCCCTGTACCAGTTGAAGTTGAAGTATCCACGCTATAGGAAATCAAACGTCCAACAACAAACTTGTTGTCATTTTGAACAAATTGTTTGACTTGAGTAGTGTGCAAACGATACTTGGGCTTCTTCTTGCTGTTGTTACAAGTGGTAACATCAATGGACGGTTGGAAGAAGGAATGCAAAGATGATTGTTTCTTGGAAGGCATTGTTGTTGTCATTGTTTTTTATGAGACTATTGTACTCGTTGACAACTAGTACTCCAGTAGTCTCTAGATAGTCTACCACTGATTGTAATACCTGGTAATAAGTAAGGCTTTTCTCTCCTCATCCTGGTAAATGCTACTCTACTAGTAGTAGCTACTACTGTAGCTAACTAGAGTAGTCTACTACCTGGTAGTACTCTCGTCTCCTCCTCCTCGTCTTCTCTACCACTACTCCCTGTACAGTACTACTACTACAGTACTAGTAGTAAGGAGCTATTACTACTGCTACCACTGCGTGCGTAGATTGGTTGGCGGCAAAAATAGATCTGTTCGCGCCATGCCCGCTTCCCACCAATGCTACTGCTACATGTGAACCACCCGGACACATACTTATTCACTATTTCACCCGGACATAATATGTTTATTGATTGTTGGGGTTTGGGGTCATCACAAAAACAAGAAGTAGAAAGTCACGAGCGGATAAATGAGTGATAAAAAGACGGCTTACAGTAGTACTATTTTAAAAGTACTACCAGGTATCTGGTGGTATACAGTACTCGTATTAGCTACTACTCGTAGTACCAGCACTCTACTAGCTAGACTACTACCACTACTACTACTACTAGCTACAGTAGCTACTAGTAGTAGAGGCAGGAGGTATGAGGCACTTGGCACTTGCTAGAACTTGATATTATTATGATAAGCAACAGATCCAAGGTTCTATCTTGATACAGCATATGATTTAATTTTAAAATTGTTGTACGAATTACCAGGTAATTGCAGGAACAGCCTAAAGCCTAAACATTTGTCGTCAAACATCAAAACAATAACCCGGCAGGACAGGAGAAGAGAGGAGAGAGGAGGGTTTACTATTTACTGCAGTACGAGTTCAAAAATATGGACCTGAACAACGTTGCCTTTCAAGAACAGTTGAATGGATTAATGGATTTGTTGCACGCTGTGGGGATTTCAGACAACAACAACATCAGCATCAATGCTAGTAGTAGTAATGATAATGATGCGGAATTGGATGAGAAGGAAGTTCAAAGAGCTTGTTGGGCCCTCAAGATATCAGGTGCCAGTGCTCCTATTGTTTTTCCATCAGATCTGCCGGATGCAAAAATGCTCAATGATGATCAGATTCAAGCCATGATATTAAAACTAAGACAAGCCAATGCACCCACACCAACACTTATTCACATCATGGAACAATATGTTCAGCAAACCAACAAGGCAGGAGGACCAGGAGGAAGCACTGGTGCTGGTGCTGGTGCTGGCTCTGGCAAATTAACGAAAATGAAGAAGAAGAAGAAAAATGGAACATATCAGCCCAAGAAACAGTACGGATTCTTGCAAGCGTACAGTCAAAAATCAGCACAACCACAGTCGCAGTCCGTTCCAGAAGAACAAGAACAACAAGATCACACAGTAGAAGAACTGCACTATTTTGATGATGAACAATATCGTGATGACAATGTTCCAAGACCTAAAATATCAACACGACCAATTCACAAACAATCATATCAAGAAGACGAGGAGGACGACAATGACGAGGAGGATGATGATTTTGATGAAGATGCTGATTATCCCATGGTTGGACCAGGTATTAGTGATGATGCAAGTGTTATGAGTGATATGACCACACCCACCGTTGTTAGTTCCCTTCACATACCGGAAGAAGAACGTTACCACACAGGAAACGACTTAGCACGATCACCCTTTGGTGGTGGTGCTGCTGCCATTAAAACAGCAGGTGGGAATCGTGGTCCTCCGATGATTATCCAACCACCGAAAAAGAAAAATTTAGTTGCAGGAGTTCCTACTAGAATAGTAGGACCCGGACCGGGTGCTGGAAACATACATTTGGGTACAGCTACTACAACTATAACTGCGACTGGGGGTGGAGCAGCAGCCAAACGACGGCAGAATTATCAACAAACTATGAGTCGACTACACGAAAATCCAAATGGATTGAACATGGCAGGACCACGTATCAATCCACTGTTGAACATGAAACAGACTGGCATGATGGTATCACCATCAATCACTTTTCCTACTCTTGAGCAACAACAGCAGCAGCAGCAGCAACAACAACAACAGCAGCAGCAGCAACAACAACAACGAACCATAAAGGGCACAGGATCCAAACAACAAACACCACCAGCAGCAAACGTTGGCAACGACAAACCGAAAAAGAAAATGGTTAAAAAGGAGGAAGGAAGACAAAAGAATATTATTCCTTCATCAACAGCTACCAATAATAAGAAGTCTGGAATGGCATCTTCGAATCCCTCCTCTTCCTCCACATCTTCCAATTACAATAACAACAACAACATCAAAATTACAAAGATCAAGAAAAAAATTGTCAAGAAAAAACCAAAATCTACTACTGATGCGAATGCTACAGCGACAACGTCGAAATAAGTCTTGCCCAGCAGTACTACATCGTTGGTGGTGGACGTGGAGGAACATCGTGAGGAAGTAGGTGATCATGGCAACCATCATCAATATAATCATTATCATAATCATCCTTATTACTCTTTTGGATTCACAAGCAACAGTACATCCAGAAAATTGGCGCCGCTGCTGCTGCAAGTGGAGGTGTCTACCATGCCTGCAGCAATCAATGGTAACTGCTGTTACGCAAGTGGAGGTGTCGACCCTACCTACTAGAGCGAGAGCGAGAAAACTCTTTGTCATTATAGCTTCAGGTGTAGGTAAATGCAAGATGCTGGTAATGATACCATCATTCCAACACCACCAATGCGACTGTAGCTTGCTTTGCTCTGTGTTGGCATAAGCTAACCAAAATAATGAACACTTTGGACACACTCATGCGTCATGAGAGTCTGAAGAATGAAACGCTGGCGCTGGCGAAGAAGGCAATAATAACACAGTGCACACGTGCCACTTCATTCAAACACAATTTTCAGCGTGGATACTCCCGACGTTGATCCCCACAAAGAATAATCCATGTGCTGTAACATATGATTTCTCTATTAAACATTTGCAAACGTTGAGGCTTACAAACGTAGACAATGATACGTTCAGGACAATCTAATATTAATTACTGCCAGTCGTTCGACTCTAACAGAGCATTCGTACCTAACAACCTCACATTCCTCACAACCAACATCCCCCCCAAGAGATTTGAGGAGATAATATACTGCGCTGCGTCTCACAAGGGGTATCGTTGCGTTGACTGAAAAAGTCAACGAAAACAGATTTTCCCGAAAAACACGATGAAGCTCAGCAGTCGACGATTTCAGAGACAGCGCATTCT
>Ga0100390_10002409_pt1 | contig 16537 bp, 13 predicted proteins | sample CryGeymeta201514_FD_81540 | JGI IMG/M metagenome (GOLD analysis project Ga0100390, IMG submission 81540) | Groundwater microbial communities from Crystal Geyser aquifers in Utah, USA - Crystal Geyser metaG 2015-14 | ecosystem: Environmental > Aquatic > Deep subsurface > Groundwater | place... | reverse complement strand
TAGTGTATTTAGTTATGATAAGAGTAGTTAACTTGGTATTAGGTGTTGTCGAGGTTCTATAATACCACTTGGTAGTAGTATTACAGCCAATTCCTTTTTCACTCGATTTTTTCTAGAATTGTAGTATACAAAGCAACAGCTTTTGCATCTGTTTCAAATAATTGTCATGAAATACTACCACGATGTAGCAGAGAAAGACGGGAAGGAATATATCTTTGAAGCACAATTATGCGCGGGCCAGGATAAAAGGTTGGAATTGAATAGTCTGGATCATTTGGGAAAGATAGCCGTGAATGCACGATTTTCGGCTTTGCTCGCGTTCCTTGCAGAGTTGAGGGTATGATCTATGCCCGCAGCGATTCGGTACACATTGTCTTCCATCTACTGGAACAAATAGAAACTCCGAGACTAAGGGTCAAGATCAATTAGTCCCTCCCGGCAAAACTTCTCTTCGCAATATTTTGACTGGCACTCGTCATCGTAGGTGCAGGGGTGACCTTCTACCCATCTGGCTACAGGCATGGGAAAGCACTTGCGATTGGTAATAGCATTGAGTCTCTCTGTGTAGAGCTCGAAGTCGTGCATTCTGAACATAAATCGCGATCTGTTGTCTTTCAGTCCTGGAGTTGCCAAGGGAAAGTTCCCAAGATTGTCCAAGAAAATGGGCCAACCAATGTGTCTTTCGTTATAAATATTGATTTGGAACGGAGCATAATCATACACCCTATGGCCTCCAGTATTCAAAAAGCGATAATGCCGAGTTTCGTTGGCGGTTTTGCAAGGAGCTATGTCGACAATCGGGCGCGGTGCTCCAAAAGTTATGACTTCTGGATTGAATTCAACAAAATCAATGCCCGCAATATATGCTTGTGCCCCTCCTTGACTCGTTCCACCAAAAACAAGTTGACATCCACCTTCACACGAGGCTACGCAATTGTCGACAGCTTTTTTGTCCTCGTCATAATACTTTTTTGAAAAATAGCCGTCATGGTAGCCTTTGCGAGCAATGCAGTCTGTGTCTTTGATGCTTGCTCGAAAGGGATTAATGTTAGCCCATTGATCAATCACATTAAATGTTTCCGCACTCTGGAATGTGGAAAAGCATATTTGAGTGTCCTTTGTTTTAGCCACCAGAGTTTAGTCATCAATGCCATCAAATCGTTCATAAACTTCTCGGAATTTATCGATTATTTCTTCAATGGGCCCAACTCCCCCTCTTCACGATCTACTATCTGTGACAAAAAGACTGTCTCATTCACCTTTTGTTTCCAAAATTCCTCTGTGAAGTTGAACAGAATGTCTTTTTCTGCAGGATACAAAGCCGGGCAATTTTGGTCATTCTGTTCTCTTCGTCGCTTCTGGTTTGAAGCAATAGGTAGATTGCTTTCAGTTCCCAATTGATGCGTCGAAGGATTGGCTGCACAAAGGCGTCGTTTTGGTATTGCAGGATTTGGAATCTTATTGGAAGGACAAGCGAGAGTAAAACCGATTATATGGTCTTCAGGGGAATTTTCCAATTGTTTGGCGAAGTTCAAGTGGATTTTCTCTCCTGTTATCAAATTCTTAGCCGTGGCATGCAGGAAAGCAAAAAAAAAGAGCCCTTCATTTGGACAGGTAAAGTTGAGATCATGCCGAAGAGAGATTTCATAGAGTAACGATGGAGACTCTAATCCGTGGAGCTGGGAAGGAAACGATTGTACCAGCGGATTAATAACTGTACTATCATTTTTCAAAGTCGATGCAGCACGTTGCAAATCGTCAATTTCGCTTCTTATCAACATTCTAGCTGCTTCCAATTGGTATGCCGTTAAGCGAATATGATACTTTTAATTCCGGTTCGTCAGAATCGGTCAAAACACAGCATACCTCTGCCGAAACGCTGGATTGGTGAGGATGGTTGCTCTCTATTTTTGTTGACGTGATTTCATGGCACGAAGGCAATCCTTGGTTCAGGAACAGTTCGGGGTGTGTGTCGTTGTCATTCGCTTTAATGCCAGTCGTCAAATGTGCAACGACCAACAAAAGCAATGGCAACTGTAGAATCGAAAGGCATCTCATGTTGAAAATGAAATACGTTCAACTTTTTTAGTTCTTCCATTAGAAGGGAGATACTTGTGAGGTGATACCGTCGTAATAAAGAAGTAGACCATCATCTAGCTAGTAGTAGACTAGTATGTGGTAGTAGCTACTACGTAGTAGGTCACCGGAAGTGAACAAAAAAAAATAATGAACGTTTTGTGCGTTGATATTTTGCACGAATGAATGTCAATTACCTGGTTGTCGAGAACGGAAGCGCCGGAAGCACAGATACTCTGGATTTTGCTTGCTCAGATCGTGGCGTCAGCAATAAAATTCCAACTATCCATAATAATACAAAAGACCTGTACTGGTAAGAAAGCACATGATTCATTCATAGAAGCTGTCTTCTGTATTGATATCAAGCTCTGCATCGGCGGAATCATTATTTCTGTGCATCTTCTTTAATTAGACTGATCTACAAAAGTATGCAAACAACCAGACTTTCCTACAGTAGCATCCTTCCACGATTTTTTCCCAGTAAGGGAAGAATCTCGTCGGCCCGCTTCCTGTCCTCTAATCCGCCTTCAGGAAAAGATCCACCTCCCATCTCGGCCAACGTAATCCAAGGACCTTCTCTCTTGCAAACATCGGTGGCAAGACCATCGCCCTCGCTCATGTTTCTACCAGGCCTCCGGTCTCTACCTTTTTGGTCGAGATATGATGCAAAGTCAGATACGAATCGTATTGCCTACCAAGATCCAACTTTGACCAAGGTAGTCCAGCATTTGGAAGCTAATGTCGATTTAATTCGGGAAGAATACAACCGAGTCGCATCCACCCTAGTCAGCGATTATAAACACGATGCTGCCAACGAGCATTCCCTTCATCAGGGATCATGGGATTGGCATAGTTACCTGTCGAAAGGTCAAATGCAGGGGCACTTTGGTCAATATTTTCCCAATACTACCCGGGTGCTGCAGGAATTGCGACAAGCACCTGACACAGGCCTACCTACCTTGTGTTTATTGGAGGATATTCCGTTCGGTTACGGCTTTTTCTCTACTCTGCATCCACACTCAAGCATCAAGGCGCACTGCAGTCCAATGAATTTCCGTTGGCGTATCCATTTACCACTTGAAATACCCGATGATGCAGATCAACTGCAATCCAAATGCATGGGAGAAGGCACAGACAATACACAACAATTGCCTCGCTGTGGCATCCGAGTTGGGCAGCAGGTCCAAACTTGGACGAACGGCAAAGCTTTGGTCTTGGATGACTCCTACGAGCATATGGTGTGGAACGACACTGACAGCAAACGAGTATTGTTTCTGTTGGATATCTGGCATCCAGATATTAGCTTGAAAGAACGAAAAGATATAATTGGGATGTTTCAGTATTCGCAAAAACAGGGATGGTACAACAACCCGTCGCAGCAAAAAATAGCAGACCCCAAAACGGTCGACCCAGCAAGGTTGAACTTAAAATAAAAGAAGACTTATCTGTTTAGTTAGTTATTCGATAAGCGTTGACAACGTTCCAAACGACATCCGGTTCCATCTTGGCATCGTCATCCTTAGATGATTCAACTAAGTTGACAAAATTTTGCAGCATGCAATCTGCCATAACACCTCCCTTTTCATCGTTGCATTTCAGCCATGCTTCGATGACCATCGAATAAGTCGTAGCGTCAGGACGAATCGATCGGTCTTCCATTCGGTCCAAAAGGGCTTGCGCTCGACTTGCTGCATGCCTTAGTTCTTTGGGGCTCAACTTTCCGCGGTCATCGACCATGGCTTTCATGGCTGTATTGTAGGAAACGGTGTTGGGGGCGACGTCCAGACCTTCCGTGTCCGCAAGCATTTCCATCCGATCCAGAATCCTTTCGACTATCTCCATAGCCCGGCCATCATGTCGATAAGCTAGCATGACTGCATTGTAGCTTCGACGCGTCGGCTTCATTTCTTCGTCGCCAGCTTCGTACAAGGCTTTCATTTCAGCCAAGATTTCCTCGGCTTTTTTGCCGGCTCCTGGCATTCCGGAGCGAGCAATGGCATCACAGAGTGCATTGTACATGATTCCAGCAGGTTTTGTATACTCGTATCCAGATCCTTGCTGATACAAATCAATGTTCCTTCGAAGCAGCCATTCAGCCTTTTTACATCCTTCTATACTTGCAGATTTGGCCCACGCCTGAAGAATGGCAGAATAAAACACTGCGTTTGGTTTCAGGAGCGTATCTCCATTCCGATAGCTCCCCTCGACAAGCCGTAATATCTCTTCAAGTCGTTCAAAGGACGTGGGATTTCCACTTTTTGTGTGACAATCCAAAATACTGGCGTAGGTTCTGATATCTGGGAGCAAATTCACGTTTGGCGAAGTCTGCATCATGGTTAATATCTCTTCCGCCTTGTCTTTGGCTGAAGGTTGCCCAGACTTTGCCAACGCATTTAGAATACTGTTATAAACTGCCCGATCCGACCGTAAATCGCTGGAGACGACCCCAGCTTCCTCCAATTGTGCCATCCTCAACAACAGATCATCGCATCTTCTCTCAGCATCTGTTATTCGCGCTTTGGCATAAGTGTTCGCAATACAGAGAAATGTTGTCTTATCTGGTGCAATGACCCCGGAACTTTCGTAGCACTTGTCTTCCAGTAAATTTAATAATGCTTCTACCCTCTCTGGTGCTGTTTTATGGCCACTTTTTGACCACGCTGTGATGGCGCTATTGTAACATTTTGTCCAATCCAAGCTTTTTCTTGCATTTGGCGGTAGCTGCTCTAATTGTCGCAGCATTTCTTCGGCTTTAAAGCCTGCCTCGCGAACATTCCTTGTTCGCGACCAACCATGGAGTAAAGTTGTATAGGTTTGTGCATTGGGTGGCGGAGGACGAGGTATCAGTGGTAGGAGAGACGACGACGAGGGCTGGGCGCCCGGTTGCTGCATCATCTGATCAAGCAATTCTGTTGCCTTTTGAAGATCCTCCTTTCGTCCCGACTTCGTCCATACTCGCAGAATTTGATTTAATGTGACAATGGTGGGACTCATATTGGGACGGCCCATGGCAGCAAGATCGAACATTCGCTGCAAAAGCTCGTCTGCCTTTCCTTCCAAATCAGGTTGTTGTTGATTCGCGTAAGCTCCGAGAGCAGTAGTGTAAGTGAATCGGTCTGGTGCCATGGTAAGTTCACCGTTGGACTTTTTAAAGAGATGTTCCAATTCGAGCAGCAGTTCCTCTACTCTGTTTGTATTTCCGGCTTGTGCGTGAACATTGAGAATGTGGTTGTAGGTTGTCGCTGTTGGTCGAAGCGCAGCTATATCATACTCTTTGTACAACTTGTGCATTTCTTCGAGAAGAAAGTCGGCTTGTTGCAGCGGATCAGTCGTCCCACAGGTAGAATTTGATTTTTGATCCTTCGCACAAGCTTTCAAAACGTTGTGAAACCAGACAGCCGATGGTTTGTACGTTTCCTTTTCTGTGCTGTCCACATCCAAGCTTCGATAATTTTCAAGCAATTCATTCAGCAGCTGCTCAGCTCTTACAGCTGAACCATGATTGGCGTAGGCAGCAAACATTATATTGTACGATAATCGATCTGGTTCAGTCATAGCGCAAAACCAATCTTCTGCCTTTGGCAAATCATGCGGATCGGGAGATTTTGCATAGAGTTGCAAGACCAAATTACTACTATACGTGTTTGGGACCAATGGTGCGCCATTACTTTGTTCCTTGGTCATTTCATCGAAAAGTCGCAGTACAGCATTCTTGGCTTGTACAATAGACCTTTGTCTGACAGGTTGCTGCTGGTTGTTTGGGTGCTGCTGGTTCCAAGAAGATTTGCTACTGCTGGATCGATGGTGATTTTGCGGCATGTACTGCCCTGTAGTTTTCCCAGTTTTTTGGGTTGCACTGTTGACCCAAGCTTCCATAGCGCAATTGAAACTGAATTCAGAAGGAGATGCCAAAGGGTGCTGCTTCATTTTTTGTAACAAATTTTCTAGATTTAATGGGGCCATCCGGTCTCCTCTTCCAGATTGACCCGCGTATGCCACAAAAACTGTATTGAAAGATTTGTTATTGATTTCGGGGTCTCGTTCCTTGATTGCCACTTCCAAACGTTTGTGCGCCAACTGAGCTCCATTTCGTCGATTTCTTCGAAACTTGATCAATTCTTTGTTAAGTTGGTTGGCCGGATCTGATTCCCGTGGCTGACTTTCTGGTTCTTGGTGACCCGCTTTCGGATGTTCTGAAGTCTCTTGGTTGTCCCTAATGAGTGGCCTTGAACTGGCATTGGACTGCAGGAACGACCCAGGCTCTGTTCTACCGTTTGTCGCAATAGAGGACAGCTTGTTTCTTCCTCTGATCAAGATTTTATGGTTTGAGAAAGCATGCACTGGTGCATCTATCCTCAGCAGCAATACAATTTGGGCAAGCGTGGTGGCTCGGGATAATTGTTTCATATTTGAATTTGTTTTGGAGATAGTTCAAATACCGATCGTCTTGCTTGCACTATTGAAGCAACTTCTGGTTTTGATGCTCAATGATCGCTGTCCCCAGGAAGGCAGTTTAGTTCGAACCAACGAAGAACATAATAATTATTTAATTGGATTACCATAACCCAATATGACGCCAGTATCGTGACCGAGCAAGTCACGAATCTTGAATTTTCTTGATTCACTGTAGTAGACTACTCTAGGCAGCTACTAGCTAGCTACTACTACTAGCTACTAGCTAGTAGCTAGAGAGTAGTAGTACTAGTCTACTACTACTCCGAGTAGCCATCAGCTCGAGCATCATTAATCACCATCATCTATCTTATCTCTTATCATCATTTCTCTGATCTCTGATAGTCGAAAGCTTCTAGACTAGTCTAGTAGCTACGACTACTACACTACTAATACCAGGTAGTAGACTTAGTAGTAGACTAGTAGACCAGAAGGGGCAAGAGGTGGTTACTACAAATTTCAATTTCTTCCTGCCTGGAATGGTGACTACCATTGCGTGTCGGCGCTACCCTCTGCTCTCTGCTAACAGGTACTAGTATCTGCTGGTAATATATATATATATATATATCATTGAATTCAAGATAACACGGTTTTCTCTTTGTCAGGACTGCTTGCGAGGTAAAACTCGCTATATGTTAACTAGTGTAATATTCCTTGAGACGGCAACGTTTCAATGTGACAACCCAACTTGGCGCGTACATGGCAGCTATAGTGTAGACTAATGTAGAGTGTAGCGTACACGCGAAGAAGCATGCCTTTTGAGCACTATTGAGCGATCTGGTATTTACATGCCAACAGGCTTGAAAGTATCATCCTGCTGATATTCAAACAGCCAGTCATAATGCCCACAGACATTCGTTTGCTCAATGTATATAGAGTCTGGCTCTCCTGTTCTTGCTACAGTATCATGCTCGCTCATGAAAAAAAAGGTTAAATTTAAGTGTTAAATGAATTAGAAGTTTTCAACTCTTTTTTTTAGAAAGTGTTGTGGTAAATGTACAACACGAAAAATAGTCTCCAATTGTTCACAAGAGACGGAAAAGTGACTGACTGGCTTTAACGTGTTTACAACCACTGGGTACAATTGTAATCGATCTCATCCAAAATGCATCTTCCTTCCGATTCACAGTACCGTCCGGGAGAGCAGGAAGAACAGGCGCGGCGGAATCCATCTGGGTAGCACAAGACTGAATCGTAATCAATGTATGTCATGGGCTGCTTAATATCGACGTGAAACTTGTCCCTCCACACTTTTCGGTTATAGCAACGGGTTTCGCCGGGTTGGCAGATAGGGAAACGACTCATGTCGCAAGAACCAACATCGTCTGGGCCTGGTCCGTTCTTGCAGAGATCGGTAGCAAAGAGCGCATCGAATTGCAATTCACGCTCTTGAGGCTGTGTGTTTTGAGAGATAATGGAAATCAGAGTCAGTTTGCAATGCGAAAACAGACGAGAGAAAATCGTTGAAACATAAAAGAAAATGACACTACAGAAATTTTTCATGAGATACCAAAAGAGCAAACCAACATACCGTTAGCTCTCTCTGATCCACACGGAGGTTGGAATTGGCTGCGGCGCAAACAGCTAAGAGGCAGATAAAAAGGAATACTCGGTGAAACATGGTTTGGATTGTTGTAGTTTGTAGTACTTGTAGCAAAGAATGAAAATAATGAATATGTATTGGCGGCTTTGAATCGAAGTCAAACAATTGTAAGACTGAATTGGGATGAAATAAAACGATGATGAGCATGTGCCAGGGGAATTTCATTCGTGCCTTGGCGCCAATGCAGTTTTGAAATTAATTAAGGGAGTGCAGTGGAATGCTCGGAGATATTAAATAAAAGAGGAGCTTTTTGAATTTCAAAAATGAGGATGGCGCGGGATAGCCTTCTCGATTCCAAGGAGTGAAAGGATAACAATGCCACAATTCTCTGATTTCGTTTCTTATGTTAACATCTCATACTCTATTTTTTAAGAGAAACAAAACTTAAACCACAATGAGTTCCCCATCTACCCCCGAGCGTCATGCCTCTTCCGATGAGAAGCTGATGTCCGTGACAACTCCAACCCGCGCCGATGCCCCTGCTTCTCAAGCCAACGTCAGTGTGGACATTTACAACGACGAAGATGTCAAGGATATTGAGAATCAACACAACTTGGTTGGCTTGAACTCTTCTTACAATGCCACTCCTTCCGACGTTGCCAACATGCACGTGTCTGCTGTCAATTCGACCATTAACGATTCTATGACCTTGGATAACTGCAAATTTATCAATGAATCGGATCCCCAGATTCAGCACACTCCCTCTCCTTCGGAAAATAACGACATGATGATTCCCAGCTCGCCCAATCTAACTCCTGTCAAGTCCCTCGATCAAGATCTCTCCAAGGAACAAGATACTATGACTTCTTCTCCTACTGACAGCCAAAATTTGCTGGACAACTCTGATGGGTCGACTCCTACTTTGTCTCGTCGAGAGCGTCGTACGCGTTTACTTAAATGTTACGGATTGGTGGCTGTGGTTGTCCTCCTTTGCGCTATTGGCATTCCCTTGGTCGCCGTCTTGCTCTTTAAGGAGGAGAATTCCCAATCCGCATCTCTTGAAAGCAACCAGATTAACTCGGACGGCACATCTGTTGTTGTTGATGATGACATGATGCCTTCCGTCGTTACCGAATCAGAGGAGACTACCACCGAGCCAGTGGCTGTGCCTGCCACCACAGATCCCATTTCGAGTGGAAAGGAAGAAAGTGACTTTCTCCTCATGGAAGATACCAACGCCCCTGGCACGGAAGAAGATTCCTCTGAAGGTGTCGAGACAGAAGCGTCTCTGAACGAAAAGAACATCACGACAGAAAGCGCCCCAGCTGAGGTTCCTGCAATTGAAGAAGAGGAAGAAGAAACGACTGAAGTCCCGCAAGAAAATACGGATGCTCCTGAGGTTGAGGTTGTCGAAGAAGAGGTGCCCCCTGAGACACAAGTTCCTGTTGTTATTCCTCTTCCCGTGACAAATGCACCTACCCCAAAAGGTACCCGCGCCCCTGGGCCTGATCGTTCTCCTATTTACTTTGAGTTGGTCAATGTCACTGAGCCAGCAGTGCTCCAAGATACAACTTCAGCCCAGGCTCTCTCGTTCTTGTGGCTTGTCGAACAGGATGAAATTTTGCCTGTTCCCACAGGTAAAAAATTGCTTCAACGTTACATTCTTGTTTTGATGGACCACATTTTTCACGATCCCGTTCGCCCTGTTCTCAGCCAGGGCGCTCTGGATGAGTGTGAGTGGGAAGGTATTGTATGCGACGAAGAAACGGGTGATGTCTTGCAAATCAACTGGTCTCGTAAGAATTTGAACGGTCAATTGGTTGACGAGATGAGACACTTGGATTCCTTGGAACGCATCGATTTGTCGGAAAATAATATGACCGGGAGCTTGAAATTTTTGTACGAGACTAAGAGCTTGAGGGAGGTATACTTGAACAATAATCAGTTCTCTGGGCCTCTCGAGGAGCAGATTGGACTGATTACTGGTCTTGAGAAGCTTTACCTCGGACACAATGAACTCACCGGCCAGATTCCTATTTCGCTCCGATCTCCTGTTGGAGAAGCCAAGCCATTGAGTACGTACTTCTCCGAGTAACTACCAAACAAATGACGATCCTTTATCTTATTTTCCATCTCTAACTATTTTACGCCTTCTCTCTGATCTTTGTTTCGTAACAGAATGGCTGGTGCTAGCTCACAACAAGTTCACTGGTTATTTGCCACCTGACTGGCGCATGCGCAACTTGTACTACCTTGACTTGGGATACAATTCTCTCTCTGGTCCTCTGCCAAACGACTGGGATACCAGCATGGTCCGTCTTCGTCATCTCTTCCTAGATCACAATTCGTTCACTGGCACCGTCCCTGGCTACTTTTCTGATCTCGGAAAAGGTCGCATCAAGCAGATCAACGTGCAGTCCAACTTTTTGGAAGGAGAAGTGCCGTCCAACTGGGTAACAAAGGATCAGCTAGTTAGCCTCAACTTCCAGGACAACAATATGACGACCCCTGTTGACCCTTTAGTCTGCGAATTGAGTATCTTTGAGGGAGGAATGTTGGTTGAGTTGCGCGTAGACTGTGACATTTGCACTTGCGACACATTGTGCAAAGAACAGTGCAATTAAAAAAGAAGACGATGAGAAACGGAAAGCATTGAAAAATCTTTGTCGTCTGTAAAAGCTCCTGTCGCCACAACTAGATTTGTTCTGAATGGATCCGTTGCATTTTTTTGTCTACCGGTAGCGATAGTTTGACAGTAAACTACTACTGTAATATTAACAATGCTATTCTTAACTGGTACTGCGTACTACGATTTTTCATTGCGAATGAGTTGTTCTGGGTGCTGCTGATGTTGTGTTCGCATGCCACCTACGCACTAGTAGTAGATTTCTGACTAGAACTACCATGGTATCTGGTGATACTGGATAATGGGAACTCTACGATAACGTAGTAGTCTACCGTACCTGGTACTTGGCACTGGTAGCAAAACAGAGAGTCGTACCTGGTACCAGGTACGGCATACCAGTACCTGGTAGATGAGTCATTTTCACTTTCTGTCCTTACGATCATAATGAACGACTTTTAAGACTTCATGGTTGCCGAAAATTGAACGATATGGTACCATACCTGGTAATAGAATGCGTACCTGGTATCAATTCGCTTTGCAACAAAAAGAGCACCAGTATCGACTACCAGGTACTGTAGTAACTAGTACCTGGTACAACGGTCCAATTCTAAGTACCCCCAGGTAGCGCACTACTGTACATAGTAATAGTAAACCTGGTACTAGTAGTAGTACTAGATAGCTACTAGTAGCTACAGTATGGTACGGTACTGGTAGTCCAGAAAAGAAGGAACTAGAGTCTACGATCACTGTGACTTCGACTTCTGACTTTATTTAAGAACAGTGACTTCATGTATCAACACTGACATATTTTGGTCATTTAGGCTGAAAGCGAAAACTTTTTTTTTTTAGAATTACGATCAGGTCAAGACGCCCAAACAGTCACTGGGTTGATAGAAATCGCTGTATTTGAAGTAGTATCATTTTGTTCTTCTCCTCTCAAAACTCAAATCCCAATCGGTTACTCGTACGGTACTACACACTACCACGTATGTGCTCATATATATGGTGTCCCGTGAAAACTTCACATCCCCACAAAAAAACTCCCTTCCCCTAAATTTACAAAAAGCACTTCATCATTCTCCTTCAAAATTACATAAACCTAACTGTAGCCATGTCCAATGTCCTGAAACCCCAATCACGACGAAGTTTACAGATCCAACGACCAAGAGGCCGACGGTTTTCTCCGGCAGTGATCAAATTGGCTGAAGATGCCGATGCTATTCTCGAGGCAAGCCTAGATTCTTCTGCCTCGGAAGGCGAAGACAAAATCGAGTCGAATGAAAAGGATTTGAGAGAGCGGATGATCAAGAATGCGTTACGGCGATGCTACACGAATTAGTGCTGGACTTATTGGCACTGGAATGATACTGGATGAAACCGAAGACACTGGAATAGACCACGTACACGCAAACTTCACCCAGGATACCCATGGACCGTCTCCTCGCAAGATTCTTTTGAAAGGAAATCTCTTGCGCACTCACGTTCTTCATTTAACTTCAAATCAGACAGCACATCCCTTGATATTTGTTACAGCGTCATTACATTATTCATAAATTAAACCGTCCATGTTATTTACGAACCTACTGCTTGTGCATCTAAAGGCTTGATCCAATACAGACCTGTTGCCTGCTCTTTGCGACAACTATCTCCCTTACAATGAAACATTCGTTGCATTCTGGCATGTAAAGATTGTAAAAACTCCGTTGGCATTTCGTCAATCAAGTTGGAAAGCTCGTTGGGATCCCGGTCGAGGTCATAAAACTCGCGTTCCAGTGGTAGCTGGGAGCAATTCCAATCGGTCCTGGCATCACGAAATTCAACATACTTGTAATTTGACAAACGAGTTGTTTCTGCGATTATACTCTCAGCTTCCATGCCGTCGTTAGGGCGATCAGTGCTTTGCTGTTTCGGCATTAAGATGCGTAACGCCAAAAATGTATGATTGTAGGTATCCACAGTGTGATTGTAACGGAAAACGCGGCCCAGACTTATGTACTCCACTAAGATCGACTGGGGTGGCGGTATCAATCGATCTTTACTTCCTTGCAGTTTATGCCGTGTCATAAGCCCTTCGTCCGTTTCGTTGGATGCAACATTACCAACAGTACCATCATCGTAAATATCGACATCAAGACCTTGCACTATATGAGCCGCCAAATTGGTACCATCCATGGAGGGAGGTACAACATCTTGTGAGCGATGCCGACCCGTAGCTAATCCCAACAGGGTAGGCATGAGATCTACGTGCGTGGCCAGCAAATTTGAAGTGGAACGCGGTCGTATTTCTGGTCCCCGCATCATCATGGGCACTCGCAAGTCATTCTCGTACGGATGAAATTTGCCACATGGCATTCGAAATTGTCCCAAACGATAGCCATGGTCGCTCGTGAAAAGAATGTAGGTGTGATCGAGTACCCGCAAATCCCGTAGCTTGGCAATCAACTCCTCAACGATATCATCCACGCTGATCATGGTTTTGAGACGCGACACGTACAGATCATCTATGTGTTCAGCTTCTACTTCAGTTAGGGGCTGTTGACTTCGTACAAGCCAATGATGATCCTGAGCAGAGTAATTGTAATGCGCAGTTCTGGGAGCATATTGCTCAGGAATGGACGTCGATTGGTACCACGGCGCCGGAACACTCAGGGGAAAGCCGCCTGGACTGTCCAGCAAATGAGGAGCTTTGGGGGCTATGAGTGCCAAAAAAGGCTTTGGTTTTATGGATGTAGATGCGCTTGTATGCCTTTCATTATTTTGTACGTGTCGAGTAATCCATGCCAAACTTGCGTTTCCAATGATAGAAGTAGAGTAGCAAGGCATTCCAGTACTGCTGGTGCAGTTGTCAAACTTAACGTTTCTTGGAGGTGTCCCTGTTCCTCGTGTTCCGACAGTAAAGGTAGGATTCATGTATACACCTCCTCCATTCAGCAACATTTCGTCCACTCCTGGAGGCATAAAATCAGCTGGATTTTCGTGGTTCAAGTGCTTGCCGAAGATGCCAACTGTGTAATTCAGTTTGGCAAAGAACCGTGCAAAGTAGTCACGTTCATAAAAGGGGTGCGATGCCTCGGCTTGGACGTCAACGTGCATACAGCCATGGTGAGAATTGGTGCTACTACTACTACTACTACTACTACTACTTGATTGGCGTAAATTATGAAATGCTTTCCCGGTCAACAGTTCCGCTCTCGATGGACAGCACACTGGAGTCTGCACAAACCAATTACGAAATACAGTGCCGGCATTTCCAATAAAATGTCGAGTTCGATACAACGTTGATGCATTCGCTCCTCCAAGGGTCCAATCGAGATCATCTGTCAAGAGAATAACGAAATTGGGCTGCTGCTGCTGCAGCAGCTGCTGCTTGCTTCCATCAACCCTGCGGTGGACATCATGACTGCTGCTGCTAGTCCCGAGGCATGAAGGGAGTAACAATAAGAATACGACGATGATAATATTTTTTGTTATCATGGCATGGAGTATTCTGCAGTAAAACTGAGAGTCTTACATCACGAGCCCCACGTCTACCACTAGTAGCTACTACTAGTAGATTAGTCTATGTTACCACCTTGTACCAGGTAGCGATAGTTTGACACATTTGGGGGCTGGGTTTGCATTACAGTACGTCGGATTCTTGTAAGGTTAGACCTACAGTTCAATTCTTGTAAGGTTAGACCTACAGTTCAAGAATTCTTGTAAGGTTAGACCTACAGTTCAATTCTTGTAAGGTTAGACCTACAGTTCAATTCTTGTAAGGTTAGACCTACAGTTCATTGTCGCAAACAAAATTATTATTCATAGCTAGCTCATTTCATTAAAAAGAATAAAAATAAAATTAACAACAACAACATCATTACCATATTAACCAACCTACTTCAGCTACCCTGACCCCCCCCCCATTTCTCTTACATCTTAATAGCTAATTTGACCCTGCTGGATCCAATAGTGAGCTCTGTTTCATAAGATTTTCACAGGAACATTAGTTAAGAGAAGTTACTTTTGAGGCAATTTTCTTGCTGCGCTGTGGGCACAGTAACAGGCACCAGCAGCCACCAGCGCAAACAAGAATCATGGAAGGAGAAGAAGATTTAGCTGACTTTGTTGCAGCTGCAATGGAAGCATCTGATGATGAGGATAGTAGTAATGCTTTAGTTAATTCTATTGCCCAAGGCAATCGGAAGGAAGGAGGCCCACCTCAATGGCAATCACAATATGACCTGATGAATGCACACTCCTGTGCTCCTGATAGGTTGCCGGCTTGTCTCTTTGATGTCATCACTTTACCTTCCCAAAAGCAAAATTCTGATGGTACTTTCAGTGCTGAAGAATTTGCAGGAGTACACAGCCTGCCCTGTACTTCCAAAAAAAAAGCCATGAAAGCATGTTTTCAGTTAGTGCATGATAGCATCAGTTAAATGGGCCCTTCGTGTAAGCAACTCACTCTTGTCAAGATTTATGTGGTTGTGGTACTGCTCAGTTTGGGACATTGCTTTCACTATCCAATGCTCTCCCTCCTCCAGCTTCAGTTTGAATTTGAATTTGCACAAATCAACAGATCTAGTAGGCTTACGGGTGTGGAGGATCTCCTTGCAAGCTTTCTTCCATTGCCTGGCTGTTGTACGATCATGTCCCCTTATAGCTGCATTTTTATTAACAATTCGATCGAGCCTGACACCTTCCTTGTACTGGGGTAACACATTAGCAATATCTATCATGATGCTGCCACTACCACCACCACTGCTTGTGTTATTAGCTGTATCAACAAGTTGTCTTGTTGCAGGAGTTGGAGCACAGGAGAAGGAGTGATTTTTGTTCTCTTTGTTGTGGTTGGTGCTGGTCAAAAAAGACTCAGCTCGGTAGGCACGTCCCATGTTGCACCCCAATATAATTCTTCTGCCTTTCCTATCAGCAGCAGTTAGTTGGGTTAGGGAGGTTCTTCCCTGCTGCATGGCAGCTTCAATGATAGCTTTGACAAGGGGTTTTCTCCCCTCCCATGAAGGTTCATAGACTTCAGGAGGTAAACTTAGGTCATAATCTTTGTGTGACATCAAGTCAATGGCATTCTTTCCTCTTATGTTGGGGATCTCCAATTTCCCAATAGTCCAGCAATGATTACTAGCTAATAGAGCTGAGGTGACAGGCTGCTGTTGTTGTGGCGGTGGGACAAATGGTTCTTCATTGACATCCAGCTGACCAAGTGGTGCAGCTGCTGGTGCTGCTGGTGACGATAGTGGTGGAGCACAAATTGCACCAGCAGCACCAGCTCTTGTTGCTTGCATCACAGTAGTTAGTTTTCAATCGTCCTCTCCAAATTACAGGAGTTTACTCCTACTACCTACTGGTGGCTAGTAGTAGTACTCTGTTTTAAATGATGTGTTGTGTGAGTTCTTAGGAGTGGACGGGAGCAATATCATTGTCTCCTCGGAGTATTAAAAATTAATGGTACTAGTAATTTGTTGTGGTTCCAGTTTAAATGTAGGTCTAACCTTACAGGAAACCATACGTCTGTAAGGTCAACCTTACAATCAAATTGTAAGGCTGACCTTACAATTAAACTGTAAGGCTGACCTTACATGAAACCGACGTATTCTAATCTTAGCTGAGCAAATAATTATTGCCCGGGTGTCATTAAACTCTGCTTGCTACCGCCTCCTGAATAAGAGCTATTAGCAGTAGAGACTATCTAGCTTAAGTAGACCCTACTGGAGTTTAATGGAGTGCACTACGCTAAAAACCAGGGGTTTTAGAGTGTTCAAATATATATTATGAGATTAGAACTAAAGTAATCTGAGTTGTAATCTCAGAGGCGCAGATCTTCGCAGGTCAAGCACAATGTA
>Ga0100390_10002362_pt1 | contig 16717 bp, 13 predicted proteins | sample CryGeymeta201514_FD_81540 | JGI IMG/M metagenome (GOLD analysis project Ga0100390, IMG submission 81540) | Groundwater microbial communities from Crystal Geyser aquifers in Utah, USA - Crystal Geyser metaG 2015-14 | ecosystem: Environmental > Aquatic > Deep subsurface > Groundwater | place... | reverse complement strand
CCTGAAGCCGAAAGTCATCATCAACGCCAAAGGCGGTCACTGGGGTCTGGGGCCTTTGCTGGTCACCGGAGAGCACCACCACCATCCCCTCAGGCTTGATCCACCGGCTCATCACTTGCACCATGCGCAATGCCCAGACATTTTCCAGGTGATCCAGGAAATCCCACAACAGGATGCCGTCAAAGTGCGCCGGCGGATAATTCAAATTCCGCCAAGCCTCGTCCAGGGGGCGCTTTCGACTCAGCGCCTGGTCTAAACGACCGAACAGGTCGCAGACGCAAAGTCGACTGGCCCGATGGGAAAAAAATGCGATATTGGTGCCGATGATGGGCCCCAAATCGAGAAGACAGACTCTTTTTCTTTGACCCAACAGTTCTACGAAGAGCTGCAGGATCATACTGGTGTGCGTGGATGTATCGGGCCCGGACAACAAGTCGTCCATCAGGCGTTCACCATCGGGCAGGCTCAATTTGCTCTGCCGGCAGCCACCGACGGGGTGATGGTCGCCTTAGTCTCCTCACGGGCGGCTTTTCCAATAGCCGGAATCACCTTTTTGGTGTCTTTTTCCAACTCGATGATCGCTTTAAGAAAGGCCCCGTCTTCCACCGCAATGCTTTTGGCCTTGATTTCTCCGCTGAAATCGGCCTCTTTGGTGATTTTGACCTTCCCGGAGGCGAAAATGTTGCCAATCAGATGGCCACTGATGGTCACGTTATCGGCTTGTATCTCTCCTTCAAACCGACCTTTGGGGCCAACCATCACATGGTGTTTTTCCAGCGCGATTTTTCCTCTCATCGATCCCTCGATGATTAAATTTTCCTGTCCGCGGATATCACCCTCGATGGTGATATGCTCACCGATGATGGTTTTCCCCTCCTTCAGGGCCATCGGTATCGACTCGATCTCGATGTGTTTTTCCGTCGATTCGATGTTTTCCTCCGATTTGATGGTCTTGCGTCTTTCAAACATGGGAACCCTCCTTTTCTGGTAGCAATAACGGATCCTTCGAGCACGGGCTTCCTGTCATCCGAAACAGTCCCAGGTTGTCTTTCCCCCTCCATATCAAGCGATTCAATCCCTGTAAACCCGAGTTTCACTTCCCGTCACAAATACAAGCGTTTTAAGCGCTTAAAAAAAACACTTTCCGGAATTTTCAAAACTACGGGGTGATCTGGGACATCTCCTTCTTTCGAGCCTCCTCATCCACTTCCCGGATCTCGCGAAGCTGGGCATTGACCCTCCCTGCAGACACCGCCATCACGATGGCCTGCACCGCACCGATCTCCTTTTCAGTTATCCCCTCAGCCTTGGCCACGCCAAGGTAGTTGCGTACTCAGGGATAACACCCGATGGCCATGGCCATGGCCATGTGCACCAGGAGGGTGGTCTTAGGATCCAGGGTTGGATTTTGCCGTGCCGATTGGTAAAATGTCCTGTAAGCGTCGTTTTGTTCTTTGGAAAGCATGGCCTCTCCTTTCATATACCATCAGAAACATGAATTCCTCTTATAAAATCCTCTATACGCTCCGAATCCTTATTTCAATACTATTGAAGAGCCTCTGGCAAGCGGTTTGACAATCAAACTTGACATGCTATAGTGGTTGATACATGCTCTTCCATAAACTTTTTTTCACAACCTGCATTATGTTTTATAACGCATAATTTGAGATGAATTGACTGTAAAAATCATTAATCGCAGGTTCAACCCAACCCGACACTTCTTTTTTCAATTGGATAAAGGCGCTTCGAAGCATCTGATGCCGCCTGCAATCCAACACCCTTTCGAGAAAATGCCTGTATTTTGCAGACGGCTCCTGTTGAACGAAGCAACGACAACAACGAAAAAAGTTACTGAAGCGATTAATTTAAAGGGTTCAATGGCCTATCTAAGTGCCACTGTAGAACCCCTAAGGAGCATGTCTTGCCGGAGTTAAATTCCATCCTTTATGGCGTGAAAAGACCGACGCTTTCGACTGGATATGCTGCAACATTGGTCGGTAGTACGACCGCCTACATGATACGGGAAGTAACTTAGAAAAGAGAGAATAGACAAACGGAGAGTCTGCTATGGATCAAGTCAGGGAAAAGGCATTTCCCCTATGGATAAAAGTCGGCCTTGCAGGAATGATTCTTGCCCTTTTTGCCGGCGGCGTCTGGTTTTTCAGGGTTCAATACAAACATCAGCGACAGGAGGTGGAGGCGCACCTCTGGTCTGTAGCCGGACTTAAAGCCGGACAGATCACAGATTGGCGAGCGGAACGGCTGGCCGATGCCGCCATCCTGATGGAGCGGCACGCCCTCATCGAGTCCGTGAAACGCTTTTTGGCCGGGTCAAACGGGCATGAAGCCTCCGAGATCTTTCGACGATTTAAGACGATGCAGGAACGGAATGTTTACTCGGACATCCTTCTGGCGGACCTTCATAAACGGGTGCGGCTGAGCCTGAGCAAAAAAACGGAATTTCACGAAGGGTTTGCCGCCGCCTTTGAGATTGCCATCGCTTCGGGCAAACCGGTCTGGACGCCGCTGCACATGGAGACTGAACACCCGCATCCCCACATCTCCGTGGTCGCTCCCCTTTTTAATCCACAAGGCGACCCGACGCCTATTGGAGCCGTCATATTGATATGTGATGCCGCACGGTTTTTATATCCTCTCATCCAGTCCTGGCCCACCCCATCCAAAACCGCTGAATCGCTTCTGGTTCAAAAGGACGGGGATGACGTCCTTTTTTTAAATGAACTGCGCCACCAAAAGGATACGGCGTTGAAACTCCGGATCCCCTTGAATCGCTCCGATCTTCCCGCAGCCATGGCTGTAAAGGGGAAAATCGGAATCGTGGAGGGGAAGGACTATCGCGGTACAGAGGTGGTGGCGGCAGTGCTTCCCATCCCGGATTCTCCATGGTTCATGGTATCCAAGATGGATATGGTTGAGGCATTTTCGGATTGGCGATTCCGATCGGCGCTGATCCTCTTGCTGATGCTGGGTGCCGTCGCTCTTGCGGGTACGGCAGGACTGGTTGCCTGGCAGCGAAATCTCAAGGCCCACTACAAATCGCTCTATCACTCGGAAGCCGCGTTGCGCGCTGCCGCAGAAAAGCAGACCGTGACCCTCAAAGCCATCGGAGATGCGGTGATCGCCACGGATGAAAAGGGCCGGCTTGAACTCATGAATCCAATTGCTGAAACGCTCACCGGATGGAAAGAGAAGGAAGCCCGGGGAAAATCATTGGACGTGGTTTTTCACATCATCAACGAGGAAACGCGCAAGCCGGCGGAAGATCCTGTGGCACGGGTTCTCAAGGAAGGCATAGCGGTGGGTTTGGCCAACCATACCCTGTTGATTGCCAGAGACGGAAAGGAAATTCCCATCGCCGACAGCGGGGCCCCTGTTCGGGACGACCAGGGGAAGATTATCGGCGTGGTCCTGGTCTTCCGGGATCAGAGTGAAGAGCGCCGGTCCCAGAGGCTGATGGAAACGCGCCTTAAGCTTATCGGATACGCCGCAGAGCACACGCTGGATGAGCTGATGACCTGTGCCCTGGATGAAGTGAGCACCATCGTAAAAAGCCCCATCGGGTTTTATCATTTCGTGGAAGCCGACCACAAAACCCTTTCTCTTCAGGCATGGTCCACCCGTACCCTCAAGGAATTCTGCCGGGCCAAGGGGAAAGGGATGCACTACGGCATTGACCGGGCCGGGGTCTGGACGGACTGCGTGTATCAGAAAAAACCGGTCATCCATAACGACTATGCATCACTTCCGCACAAAAGGGGAATGCCCGAAGGGCACACCCCGGTGGTGCGGGAACTGGTGGTCCCCGTAATACGGAAAGACAGTGTCGTCGCCGTCCTGGGTGTGGGGAATAAAGCCGCCGACTACACCGAAAAAGATTCGGAGATCGTTTCCTATGTCGCCGATGTGACATGGGAGATCATCAGCCACAAAAGGGCGGAAGAGGCGCTCAAAGAGAGCGAGGCAAGATACAGGACCCTATTCGATGCCGCCGGGGTTGCAAGACAGGGCGTGGTGGTGCTTCAAGATCAGGAGGGTATCGACGCTGCCATCATTTTTTCAAATGAGGAAGTGGAGCGGCTCACAGGCTTACCGAAACACATCCTGGAAAAAACCTCCTGGCTTGACCTTCTCGCTCCGGCGGATCAGGAAGAGGGGAGGATTCGATACCGGCGACGGCTGGCAGGCGAGATTATACCAAAACCTGTTGAAATCTCTATTGTGTCAAAGGACGGGGATGAGATTCCCATCGAGATCTATGCCGCATTGACCCTATTCGAGAAAAAAGAAGCCCTGGTGGGCTTTTTCCGGGATATCCGGGACCGCAAGATTGTGGAAGCCGAGCAGAAAAAGTTACAGGATCAGCTGATTCAAGCCCAGAAGATGGAGTCGGTAGGGGGTGTGGCAGGGGGTGTGGCGCACGATTTCAACAATATGCTGGGAGTGATTCTGGGCCGTGCGGAACTGATGCTCTTGGAGTTGAAGCCGGAGGATCGGTTTTATACAGACCTGGAGGAAATCGAAAAGGCGGCGCGACGGTCGGCGGACCTGACGCGGCAGCTTCTGGCCTTTGCCCGGAAGCAGACCATCGCACCGAAGGCACTGGATCTCAACGATACATTGGAGGGGATGCTCAAGATGCTCCGGCGGCTCATCGGCGAGAACATCGATCTGTTATGGAAGCCGGATGCGGATTTATGGATGGTAAAGATGGATCCGGCCCAGATCGATCAGATGCTGGCCAACCTCTGTGTCAATGCCCGTGACGCCATTTCCGGTACGGGGAAGGTTACCATCGAGACGAAAAACGTGATTTTGGACGAGGCGCATTGCAAGGATCATGTCGGTCTTATCCCAGGTCAGTACGTCATGCTGGGGGTGAGCGATGAAGGGTGTGGCATGGATCAGGAAACGCAGTCTCGACTTTTCGAGCCGTTTTTCACCACCAAAGAAGTGGGGAAGGGGACCGGGTTGGGACTGGCTACGGTTTTCGGCATCGTCAAACAGAATAACGGGTTCATCAATGTTTACAGCGAACCCGGACAAGGGACCACGTTTAAGATTTACATTCCCCGATATGAAGGGGAGGCCGGAAAGGAACCGGATGCAAAACCGAATGAATATCCCCGGGGGGAAGGGGAAACGATTCTCCTGGTGGAAGACGATCCTGGGATTCTGGCCATGGGGCAAGCCATGCTGAAACAGCTCGGGTACAATGTCGTTGCAACCGATACCGGCAATGAAGCCGTTGAACTGGTGCAGGAGACTCCGGATCCGATCCATCTTCTCATAACCGATGTGGTGATGCCGCAGATGAGTGGAAAGGAGTTGGCTGAAAAGATCAAACTTCTGAAGCCGGAGATCAAAGTGTTGTTCATGTCCGGTTACACGGCCAACGTCATCGCACATCAAGGCGTACTGGATGAAGGAGTTCAGTTTATAGAAAAACCATTTTTCTTGGGGTCCATCGCTCGCAAGGTCCGGGAAGTGATGAAATCGTAAAAACTCAAAATTAGGATGGCGAAGAAAAAAGCTTCAGATACAAGGCGCGCAAATCCTGGAAAATGAGGCGTATATATGGGTACGCCGCAATGATTTACCCGGTTGAATCCTGCGAAGCAGGGCCGCAAAGCGGCATTCAACCGGGCAGGGGATGCAGCGCAACGCAGCAGATGGACTTTTTACGAAGCCATCAATTTTTATTTCAGGAGGATCTGCGTCCGATGCGTCTTTGTAAATATATCGACAGAACCAGACAGATCAGGATACAGGCCAGGCACGCTAAAAATGCGCTTTGAAAACCGGACAGCGGGTAAAGGCCGTTGATTCGCCCAGCCCGATCCAGAATCGCGCCGGTGAGAACCTGGAAGGCGGCCACGCCGAAAAACGGGGCGGGATTGAGCATGCCCGAAGTCAATCCCAGGATTCCTGAGGGCGTGGTTTCCCGGACAAGCCCCCAGAGTACAGTGATGAATCCGCCTATAGCCATTCCCATTACCATGAAAACCGCTGCCATGCCGAAGGCTCGAAGAGAAGCGCCGAAAAAAAGAATCCCCGCCCATGTCAGTGCATAAACGACCACGATTCCGATCAAGACCTTTGCCTTCTTTAGAGAAAAGCGATCGCAAAACCAACCGATTGCGGGAGCGCCGACGATGACGCCGATGGGGATCACCATGTTGAGGTTGCTGGCGTAGATCCGGTCCACCTTGAGGATCGTCATCAGAAACTGGGTGGCCCAAAGCCCCTGAAGGGTCACCAGTGTGCCGTAAATTCCGAAGAAAATCATGGCGATGATCCAGAAGTCGACGGATGCCAACACCTTGAGAAAGCCCGGCACCGGCTTTTCTTCAGGTACCGGAGGACACACCGCCGGATTCCCGGCTGATGGGCTTTTATAATCCCGGGTAAACAACAGCGTGATCAGGGCCAGCACCAGAGTCACTCCGCCGATGAGAAAAAAGGTTGGACGCCATCCAAAGGTGCCCGCTGCCCATGCCAGGGGTGTGGTGGCAATCACGGCACCCAAGTTGCCCACGGACATGAGAAGCCCGATCATGGTGGCAAAATCCTTCTTTTGAAACCACAGGGAAAAGGCCTTGATGGCCGGCACATAAACCCCCGCGACTCCGAAACCGATGAGGCCCCGGCCGACGGTCGCCCACCCGATGCTCGGCGCCAACCCGAAAAGGATACACCCTGCTGCGGCTGTGATGCTCCACCATCCGATCACCCGCCGTGGACCGATTCGGTCCGTCAGGTGGCCGACCAAGGGTTGGACCAGCGCGTAAAGGTAAAAATACATGGATGACATGAACCCCAACGCGGTGGCATCGATTTTAAATGTTTCCACTAGATCCGATACAATCACCGATGTGGAGACCCGGTGAAAATACACGAAGAAGTAAACCAGGCAGATGGTTAAAAATATCACCCACCGGTGTGGATCCCGGATTGTATTACAGGTATCCGTCCTCATGAGTTCCTTCGTCAAAACGGACCATTATTGGCAAGCATTACAAACTGATAACGTTCTTCCGAATTCCAAAGGCCTTCTTCAGGGGCATCGAAGCGACATCATCGCCAAGCGATGGGTATGGACAACCCGCCATCCTTCCGACCTGGCCTATTTCCAGGATGGGAAAGGTCGTCTTGGATAAACCCTTTGATATGCGCCAGGACAGGGAGCGCGCAGAATACCGGGAAATGGTTATCCGGGTTAAGATCTCAGTGTTGCCGTCAGGCGTAACGGATTGCGCAGAAGGTCCAGAGCTGCGACGATATCGACACACGCCACGTCTGCTAACTGAAGGGTTTCCACGGCCGCCCCTTCTCCGAGAATCACCGCGATACCAAGCGCAGATGTTTGGAGCATCAAACGGTCATTACGGCCGTTTCCGATGGCGACCGTTTTATCGGCACCCAATCGAATGACAAAAGCTTGCTTTGCAACCGCTTGATCCTTCGGAGGAAGGACATATACCTCGCAAGGAAGACCTTTCATGTCCAAACGCACTTTGCCGAAGGTATCCGCTGTCACCACATGGATCTTCAGCGCTTTGGACAGATCCGTCAGGCACTCCCCGACGCTTTTAAGCAGGTTTCCATCGACGGCGAGTGTGCCGTTGTAATCCAAAACCATGTGCTCAAGTGCGAGTCTGCCGAAGCCCGGAATGTCGATTCCGATCATGTTTTAACCTTTAACCACGTCTTCTTTGAAAAAGTTACGATTTAAAACACCTTGATTTTCTTCAAACTCTGCAATCCAGTGACTCATCCGATCTTCACCATAGGCTTTTTTCCAGGCGGAAACAATCTCTTCAACCGGAACATCGGCAAAGGTCCCATGATCCGCTACGTATTCCATGAATCGCTGGTTATTGCTATTATGAGGCTGAAAAATGGAATCCCGGGTGCCGTCGAATTCGAGGGGTTCCACGTGATGTCGCTGACAGAGCTGTTTGTTGAATGCCGGGGTTGCCTTGATCCATGCCCCGTTTAGATAAAACTCCACGTAACCGTGGTAGACGAACAGATCCGTTCCGATATACTCGATCAATTGGCGTGTGGCTAGATGATTGCGAACGGTGGCAAACCCGATCCGCGTGGGGATCCCGCAGGCCCTTCCCAGTGCACACAGAAGGGAGGCCTTGGGTACGCAAAATCCCCGCTTGCGCAAAAGGATGAAACTGGCGCGATAATGTTCCGGGCGATAAAAGGGGGTATATGGATCGTACCAGATTTCATCCCGCACGCGGTAATAAAGACTCACGGCTTTGGCCTTTGCGTCATCGCCGATTCCCTCGACGGTCTCATCCGCATATCGGCGGATGGTCGCATGGTCGCTATCGATGATAGCAGTAGGTTGTAAATAGCGGGAATCCATAGAGCTTTTAATCTCGATTCCAGGCATGACGATTGAAAAGAATCATGGATTCTTTTCCCTGTTTATGTCTATATGTTTCTTCTTTTGAAACGCTATCAAAGATTGCTAAGAGATCCTCTGATGCAAGTCAAGAAAAAATCCGAACATACTGAATCGAGCTTCGTCGAGGTCGCAATTCCTCTTCCGGTTCACCAGACCTTTACCTACCAGGTCCCCAAGGCTTTCATGGGGGCTGCTGAACCGGGAGTAAAGGTCCTGGTTCCCTTTGGCCGGCGGCGCTTGGGCGGATATATCCTGGGAAACTCTGAAAGCATCGAATCTTACGAGATCAAGCCGATTCTGGATGTGCTGGACCCGCTTCCCCTCTTCCCGCCGGATATGGTCCCGTTTTTCAAATGGATCTCCGAATATTACCTGCACCCTGTGGGAGAAGTCATCGCGTGCGCCCTTCCATCCGGCATCGCCGTGCATGATCTGGACATGGTTTCTCTGACTGAAAAAGGGCGCGGCATTCTGGAATCCGGAGATGCGAATCCGGAGGACCTGCACATTTTGGGCCTTTTAAAAACCGGTCCTGTGAAGCCCAGCACTTTAAAGCAGATCCTGAAGGATCGCTTTCGAGAAGCCCGGTTACACCGCCTGCAAAAGCTCGGCTGGATCCAAAAGGAAAGGGTGCTCAAAGGGCCCGTAGGGGTAAAACAGGAACGATACGTCGCTCTGGTCAATCCGCTCCCATCCATAACCAGGCTTTCCAAGGCTAAAAAGCAAATCCTTTCCGCCCTCGACGATCTCAAGGAGGCACCGGTTCGAGCGCTTTTTGATATTGTCCGGAATGCTTCACGCCTGATCCCATCTCTGGAAAGGGAAGGTTGTATCCGGGTCTATTTTAAAACAGCTTATCGGGACCCCTTCGGTGAACCTGTCGCACCGGATCGTAAGCTTCGTTTGACCGATTCCCAGGAGAGCGCAGTTGCAGCGGTCCTTTCGGCTATGGGAAAGGGGTATCAAGCCTTCCTGCTCGCAGGGGTGACCGGAAGCGGAAAAACCGAGGTGTATATGCATCTGGCGGCGGAAGCCTTGAACCGTGGCCAATCCGCCCTGATTCTGGTCCCCGAGATCGCCCTGATATCCCAGGTGGAAAGGCGCTTTCGGGCGCGCTTCGACAACCAGGTGGCAGTGCTGCACAGCGGCCTGTCGAGGGGTGAACGCCACGACCAGTGGATGCGCATCCTCAAAGGGGACGCTCATCTGGCCATCGGTGCCAGATCGGCTGTTTTTGCCCCTCTCAAACGCATCGGTCTGATCATCGTCGACGAGGAGCATGACACATCCTACAAACAGGAAACGGGCCTCCACTACCAAGCCAGGGATCTGGCGGTGGTTCGGGCCATGCTTGGGAAGAGCATCGCGCTTTTGGGATCCGCCACCCCGTCGATTCAATCCCACTTTAACGTCCGAGCCCGGAAGTTCGTTGGTTTGGAGTTACCCGGCCGAATCGAAGAGCGAAAGCTTCCGGAAGTGACGGTGGTGGATTTAAAGGAATCCCGACACAGACGCGGCGCCCGTCGCTATTTAACGGATGCGCTGGTCGGCGCCATGAAACAAGCCCTCGACAAAGGCGAGCAGGTCCTCCTTTTTCTCAATCGCCGGGGGTTCGCCGGTTTTCCGATTTGTATGGTTTGCGGGAAGCCGGTCACCTGCCGACACTGCGACATCTCTTTGACCTATCATAAAGGCGACAACCTCCATGTCTGCCATTATTGTGGATACACCCGGAAGGCCGACGATCCGTGCGATCTTTGCGGGTCCGGAAAGATTAAAAACTTGGGAATGGGCACCGAAAAACTGGAAGCCGCCGTGAAGGCCCTGTTTCCTGAGGCGAATGTGGCTCGGATGGACCGGGACACCACGCGAAAGAAAGGATCACTTCTGGCCCTGCTGACGGGGTTGAAGACCGGGGCAATCGATATCCTGATCGGCACGCAGATCGTCGCCAAAGGACACGATTTCCCGAATATCACCCTGGTGGGGATCATCTGCGCGGATTTATCTTTGAATTTTCCCGATTTCAGGGCATCGGAACGGACCTTCCAGGTACTTGCCCAAGTCTCCGGCAGGGCCGGCCGCGGCGATCAACCCGGCCGGGTGATCCTTCAGACCTTCAACCCCAAACATTTCAGCATCATCTCGGCCAGAGACCAGGATTTTAAACGTTTTTATGACCAGGAGATTCGGTTCCGCAAGTCTTTAGACTATCCGCCGTTTTCCCATATCATCGCCTTCAAGATATCGGGGAAAGACATGGACAAGACCCGAAAGTGGGCCGTGGCGCTGGGATCGGCGTGCCGCGGCCTGAAAACCGGAACCAAAGCCCGCATGCAAGAACCAATGGTATTGGGTCCCATAGAGGCACCGCTTTCTAGAATCGCCGGCCGGTTCCGATGGCATATCCTTTTAAAAAGCCGGAAGGTCTCCACACTGAATCGGTTCGTTTCGGATTTGATGATCCACGGCAAGGGGATGCGTCCGCCTCCCGGCATCCAGGTGATCATCGATGTGGATCCCTATGACCTGATGTGATCCGGTCCCAGGACCATGCAGGACGGGGCAAGTTTCCAACCGGCGAGAGGTATCTGTCAAAGAAGAAAGATCAAAGACAGCCTTGTCAGAGCCGCCCTTTATTGGTAAAGATAGAACGAGAAGTGAGTTTTAAGCCGTAAAGCCCGTCTACGATAAATGTTTCACCGAATAAGGAGCCTGTTTAATGCAAGTTAAAAAAGCCTTGCTGATTTTGGTGGCATTATCAGCCATTTCGACGATTCAAACCGTTCTTGCAAAAGATCCCCCTGCATTGAAAGGACCCGATGCGATCGCACCTAACCCAAAGCATGTGTTCCGCACCATCCTTGAGGGCCTAGAGGTGAACCACCAATTCAAGATTCTCAACAAGGGAAACGAGGAACTGAAAATATTCAACGTCAGAACGGACTGAGGGTGTACGGCGGCCTCATATTCGAGGCAAATCCCTCCCGGAGGCGAGGGACAGATCACCGTAAAAATCAACACCCATGGCTACGGCGGCAGACGGATTACTAAGCAGGCCATTGTTTCCACCAACGACACCCATAAACCCTATATCACCTTCGTTATCGAAGGAACCGTGGAAAAGTTCGCTTCCATCACACCGGCCAGGATCATTTTGCGAGGACCGGCGGGCTTTCCCATCAAGGGTACAGTCCGCATCATTCCCGAGAAAAAATATCCATTCACCCTAGCGGAACTCGCCGATGCCAAGGGTCAAAACGTCACCTATTCCCTGGAGAAAATCCAAAGCGAAACGACCGAAGAATACCTGCTGACGGTTATCAATACCCGGGCTGCCAAAGGGACTTATCATGAAGTCATCGTTTTTCCCACCGACCTGGACATGCGCCCGGAGATAAAGATATGGGTCTATGGAGAGCTGTCCGATCCCTTGCCTGGAAAAGAAGAAACAACTCAATGAAAGACATCAAGGTCGTGGTCTTTGATTGTGACGGAGTCCTCTTCAACACCGACCGGGCCAACAGGGCCTATTATAATGCGGTCCTCCGGCGCCTTGGAAAGCCGGAAATAACAGCCGAACAATTCGCATTTGTGCACATGCATGCGGTGGCGGTATCCATGCGTTATCTGTTTCCCGACGATCTGGAACATCAAGCGGCGGAGCGCTTCCGCAGAGAGATGGATTACCGTCCGTTTGTCCAGGAAATGGAAATGGAACCGGGGCTGATCCCTCTTCTTTCCCGACTCAGGCCCCGTTATAAGACGGCCATCGCCACCAATCGCACCGATACCATGGATACAGTCATCAAAGCGCACGGTCTGACGGACTATTTCGACCTGGTCATCTGTGCCCGGGATGTCGTCAACCCCAAACCCCATCCCGAACCGCTGCAAAAGATTTTAACTTATTTTCATACCGATCCCCGACAGACCGTCTACGTCGGGGACTCGGATGTCGATGCGCGCACCGCTGAAGGTGCGGGTGTTTTCTTCGTCGCCTATAAAAATGCGGCACTATCCGCCGACTATCACCTCAACCGCATGGAAGACCTTGAAGCGATCCTCAACGGCACACCGATGCATGCCGATTGATATCGGATTACAGCCTGGGCAAAACCGGACGGCAAGGACGCTAAAAAGAAGTGCGCCTATGACAGCGTACGCCTTCGATGATTTGAGCATTGTTTTAAACCGCGAAGGGGCCCGAGAATTTTTGAAGCTCAGCGTTCCCATGCGCCACGGCCGATACCATGAAATCCGGACTTCTAAACACCTGGTCCAGTTCAACCTGAACGCAGAGATCAAATATATTCAGGGTCGCCATCGAGATTGGCCGCATCCCTCGGAATGGCTGAAACGCACCATGGGAAACGACTGGGTTTACTATTCCGTCGGCAGCTACAACGATATTTTCGATATCGCAGGAGAATATTATTTTCCTTGTCTGAGTTACGATGAGAATCCCTTTTTCAGGCACAACCCCTTTGCGTCCCCCGCAGTCCGAGAGGCCGTGTCCGGTCTGAACCCTTTGTTTGAAAAACTTAACACATTGAGCCGGCTGGATCTGCCGCCCCCCTTGAAGGCTTTTTTCCGGAAAGCCGCAGCCACAAACGGGGCCGCATTAAAGCATCGATCCGAGCGCTTCCATCGGATTCTCGGTGGAAAGCGTACCATCCTTCCACCGGATACCCGCCATGTCGATTATACGGTCCTCCCGGTCTTCATTGCACGGGTCTGTCTTTATCATTGCTGATTTTGCCGCTTCAAGACTCGGGATACATTTACACCTCTGAGCAAAGATGCAATCTTGACCCAGATGCAACAGATGAAGGCGTTTCTGGACCGGGATCTTCCCAATTACAATGCGGTATTTCTAGGCCAACACGACGCCCTTTTGGCCGGAAAGGAGCTTTTGATATTTACCGCCGAAAATGCCTGCGACATCTTCGAATTTCATCGATCGTACCTGAAGGATGCGTGGCTATTTCTTTTCGGCAGCGTCGACGCCATGCTCAAGGCCGAGGAATCCCTGTTTGAAAGTCTGAACCGACTCCCTTATCGCACCTACATCAATCTCGGTCTCGAATCTTGCGACCCTGAAACCCTGGCGTGGTTGAAAAAACCGGTTGATGTATCACGGGTCAAGGAGGCATTTTTACGCATGTTGGAGGTTAATCAACGGTATCCGAATATCGAAGTCACCGCCAACATCGTCCTGGGGAAACGCCTTCCTCCCGACCATTTGCCCTCGTTGCTGAATTTTACACAAAACACCATGAACCGGTCTTTCGGCAAGGGTGCCCTTTATTTTTCGCCCCTGGACCGCCGGGAATCCAAAACGGAGGCGCTGGCTTGTTTCAACAAACTGAAGCGTTCCGTTCGACTGCCGGCCTATATCTATCTATCCCAGAGGTTGTGAGCCACTCATGAAGCGATTGCGAATTCTTATTTTTTGTCTCTGCACCATTCTCCTGGCGGCGTCTGCGGGGGGCGGAACCGAACTGAAAACCGTCACACTTCCGCTCACCATTGATTCTCCGCTTTTGAGGTCCCTGGTCGTTTACCACGCTTTTAAAAGCCCCGATAACAGCGCCGTGGTCCTGGATGAAGGGGACGGCTGCAATTTCATCCGTATTTCCGACCCAGTCTTTTCGGAAGCCAATGGGTTGTTGCGCTGTGAGATCCGGACCCTGATCCGCACAGGCGCCCTCTTCAGAAACACCTGCCTGATGCCCGTCGAATGGGTCGGCTATGTGGCGCTGCTCATCCGGCCTCAGGTGGACCGTCAGAATCTCAAACTCACGTTTCAGACCGTCGATTCTCAAATGTATGACGAAAAACACCGGCTCCAAACCGTCACCGACATGGTCTGGAACCTGATAAAAACCCAAATCCACCATTACATCGACGGAATCGTCCTGGATCTCAAACCCCCCATCGATGAAATGAAATCGTTCATTGCATCGGTTGCGCCTGAAGAAAGGACCGACCGGATCGATGCGTTGTTGAAAAGCCTTCGACTCGGGGATGTACGCATTGAACCCCAGGCCGTGCGCATCGATATCCTGGCGGATGTAAAGGAGATTTACGATATCAAGACAAAAAAGAAGCCGGATTTGATATCGGAAAAAGAAATCGAAAAAATCATCGAAACCTGGGAAACCTGGGACGCTTTCCTGGTCTACATGATCATGTCTCTTTCCGGAAAACCCCTTTCTGAAGAAGATCGCCAAACGATCTTTGAAACCCTGCTCGACACGCGTTATCGATTCACAACGGAATTGACTGAAAGAACCCTGGAAAAAGACCTCGTGAGAGATCAGTTTGTGAAAGCTTGGGCGAAGCTTTCTCCGGTTTTTCGAAACCACCTCGGACACGAATCTTCGGAGTTTACATTGGCCTACCTGGCCTTCTTCACGGCGACAGATGCCCTGGCTGCTCTGGATCGCCTCGGCCCGACTCTGGGAATCGAGATCAGCCGGGAAGGCCTTATCCGGCTGGCACGCCTGATCAGTCGGAAAAAGCCGGTCCTTTTGGAGTATAGTCTTCAATTCAACCGGGAGCTCAGGGAAATCCTTGGACTTACCGCTTCACCCCCCTTGGATTTCGAAGAAGATGCCGGACCTTCCGATGAAACGGATATGCCCCTTAATCAAGACACCTCAAGCATGACTCCGTGGGAAAGAAGCATAGCCGTCCTGTCGGATTTTTTTTCAGGCGCACCTGCCTGGGCAAAAACCCAGAAAGGGATACCGAAATCCCCGAACCTTGATATTTGGCTTCCCCCTGACGGAGAAGCGGAATCTTACATTCAGAAGATTGAACATCTCTTAACCCATGCCTCCTCGGCGTTGTTGGAAAAAAGCGCCCTGCCTCGTGTCTACCACGATTTCTACAAGCGACTGACCCTTTCCGCGGCCTGGCAGGAGAGTTGCTTTCGGCAGTTCGTCATGGAAAGCGGGAAGATTACCTATTTGCTCTCCTACAACCAGACCTCTGTGGGGATCATGCAAGTCAACAGGCGGGCCTGGCGCGGAATTTACGATTTAAACCTGCTGATGTGGAATATCCATTACAATGCCGCTGCCGGCTGCGAAATCCTCGAGCTGTACTTCCTCAGGTACGCCCTCCCCAAACTCAAACAAATGAAGCAAAAAGACCTCATGGCCGAGGAAACTGTCGCCGGCGTCGTCTATGCCATGTATAACGGCGGACCCCAGCAGCTTTCAGCTTATCTGGATCGTAAGAAGAAAAAGGAGTATTTTTTAAGCGACCGGCTGTTCATGGACAAGTTCCGATGGACGACCAAAGGACTGCTTTCTAATGTGGAAAACTGTCTGAAATGACCCCCAAGACGCTGTTTTAAATCGAAGCAACGGATACAAAACGCCCCAAGACAACGTCTGTGGAGTTGTCACTGGTTTCCAAAACCGTTTTGTGCGCCGCAGTCCGGGCACTGCCAGGTGATCCCATTGCAAGACATGCCCCAGAAATTTTCCTTCATACACTCCTGACAGATCTCGAATCCGCACCGGCACATCCAGCAAAAAGGAACTTCCTGATTGCAGCAGTGGCAAACATAAGCTTTGCCTTTTCGACGCCGCTGTAGATAGCTTTGTCTATTGGAAGATCCGCGCATGTTCGATCTTGATACAGCGGTTCATCACCACGTCGATTCCGTTTTCCGTTAAAAGCCTGGCCGCTGCTTCATTTTCGATATTCAGTTGCATCCAAAACGCCCTCGGCTTAATCCTCAACGATTCTTTCGCATGCTCCATGACCTGTTCCGACCGCCGAAACACATTTACACAATCGACAATACCCCGTACTTCATTAAGCGACGCATACGCTTTTTCTCCCAAAATCTCTTTTTGACCGGGACGGACAGGAATGATCCGGTATCCGTGGTCCTTGAGGTATTTAGCCACCCGATGGGAATCACGGTTGGGCTTGGGGCTTACCCCCAATACCGCCACGATTTTGATTTGTGTGAGCAAGCTTCGGATCTCATTTTCATCGATGAGGATACGTCCGTCCGGCATTTTTCCTTCCCGGCTTTTCTTGTCGTTTTTTGGAATCCGTGGTAGATGAACACTTCAGTATGTCGATTTTGTATAACAAATAAAGTTGATGGCTTCGTAAAAAGTCGTCACCCCGTTGAAAAACAGGGTCCAGGGGTTTTATAAGTGCTTGAGAACACTGGTTTCCGGCTTTCGCCGGAATGACGGAAAGAGAGCATTTTCGACTTTTTACGATTTCATCAAAGTT